>Ga0214917_10000074_pt1 | contig 112754 bp, 111 predicted proteins | sample LL_1208_BB_MetaG_FD_177983 | JGI IMG/M metagenome (GOLD analysis project Ga0214917, IMG submission 177983) | Freshwater microbial communities from Lake Lanier, Atlanta, Georgia, United States - LL_1208_BB | ecosystem: Environmental > Aquatic > Freshwater > Lake | place: USA: Georgia... | reverse complement strand
CATGGGCGAAGCCCGCAAGCGCGACCGCGCGCCCGAGCCTTCGCGAGGTCCTCACATCACCATGGGCGAAGCCCGCAAGCGCGACCGCGCGCCCGAGCCTTCGCGAGGTCCTCAAAAATAACGTCTTCAACAGGCCACACTGTTGCGCTATTGCATCAGGGGCAGTCCGGCACCCGACTCGCCCGACATGATTGGCGCAGATATGCAAACCCATCCGGCTTCGGAACTTGCTTTTCCCGAACCCGTCGAACCGCCAGGTGGGCGGCGGCGGCGGCTGGCTTTTTGGGCTGGCGCAGCGACTGTCGTTTTGGCGCTTGAGTCCGCGCTGGCGACGTTTCTGGTGCTCGCGGGGCTAACCCCAATCGCGCCGACGCATGACACCGTCTTTCTGCTTTTCCTGATCAACGGGCTTCTCATCCTCATCATGATCGGCTTTGTCGCCGTCGAGGGGATCAGGCTCCTTCGGGCGCGCCGGGCTGGGCAGGCAGCTGCGGGATTGCATGTTCGCATCGTCGGGCTTTTTGCCTTTGTCGCGACGTTGCCAGCCTTGCTTGTGGCGGCGCTTGGCTGGATCACGCTCGAGCGCGGGATCGATATTTCCTTCTCGCGGACCATTCAACAATTGCTGACGACCTCGGTCGATGTCGCGACGTCTTATCGCGAGCTGCAATGCCGGACGATGGGTCGTGAAATCAATGTGATGGCGTCTGACATTAGCCGCGCACGACAAGCAGCCCCCCAAGCGAATGCGTTCTTTCAAGATTTCATGCGTTCGCGCGCACTCTTTCTCGGATTCCCTGTCGCCATTCTTCTCAGAAGCGATCTGCAAATCGTTGAGCGCATCGAGTTGAAGCCGGTAGAAGGGCTTAGTCTGCCATCGCCCGAGGACATGAACGCCGCTGCCGATACGGAAGCATGGTGCCTCATTCCGCAATCGGGCAACGTATTCCGCGCTCTGATCAAGGTGCCGTCCACCGAAGATCTTTATCTGTTCACCGCACGCCCCGTTGATCCCAAAGCTCTTGAATTTCCGATTCAAGCAGAGCGCGCCGCGGCCTTTTACGGCTATCTCGCCGAACGCAAGCTCGATGTGCAGGTAGCCTTCGCCTCTATGTATGCGTTGATCTCGCTCATTCTTCTTTTGTCGGCGACATGGTTTGGTCTCAGTTTCGCCAACCGTCTCGTTGCGCCAATCCGCCGCCTTATCCACGCCACCGACCAAGTCGCGTTGGGTAATTTTTACGTGCAAGTGCCAGTCGGCACCAAGGAAGGGGATCTCGGCCATCTTTCCGAAACCTTCAACAAGATGACCGCGGAGCTTCGCCGTCAGACCGATCGTTTAACCGCTGCAAGCGAGTTGATTGACCGCCGCCGTCGTTTCACGGAGGCCGTCTTGTCAGGCGTCTCAGCGGGCGTCATCGGCGTCGATGCGAAAGGGCGCATTACGGTTGTCAATCCATCAGCCGACAAATTGCTAGGCGGCTCGCGCGAAAGCATCCTCGGCAAACCGATCCTTGAGGTTATGCCCGATCTTGCGCCTTGGTTTGCGCGCGATCTCGAGCGTACGCGCGGGCAGGGGACGCTCGTTGTAGGGTCCGGCGATAGCGAGCGTGTATTGACTGTGCGTGTGACGACCGAAAACGCGACGGATGGTGAGCAAGGTTCAATCGTTACGCTTGACGACATTTCCGAATTGGTGACCGCGCAGCGGACATCGGCGTGGGCCGATGTCGCGCGTCGCATTGCGCATGAAATCAAAAATCCGCTGACGCCAATTCAATTGTCGGCAGAACGACTCAAGAGAAAGTATGGCCGCCTCATCACGACCGACAAGGAAGTTTTCGATCAATGCACGGACACCATCGTGAGACAGGTCGACGACATCAAGCGTATGGTCGATGAATTCTCATCTTTTGCACGCATGCCAAAACCGCGCCCTGAAGATGACGATGTGAGCGAAATGGTGAAACAAGTCATCTTCTTGATGCGTGTTGGCCATCCTGAATTACAAATTTCCGATCATCTGCCGAGCCATGCCATCTTTGCCAAATTCGATCGACGCCTCCTTTCGCAGGCGCTGACCAATATCGTAAAAAATGCGACTGAAGCGGTTGGCGCCATCGACCAAGAGACACGTGGCGGCCCGGGCCGGATTGATGTGACACTGACCGAAGATGATGCAGGCATCGTCGCGGTGAGTGTTCTCGATAATGGCAAGGGCTTCCCGCAGGAGAACCGCGCGCGCCTTCTGGAACCTTACATGACGACGCGCGAGGGGGGCACGGGACTTGGTCTCGCGATTGTTGGAAAAATTCTGGAAGATCATGGCGGCGGCCTTGAGTTACTCGATCCGCCCGATGGCAGCCGTGGCGCCATAGTCCGCCTTTGGTTTCCGCGCGACGGTGCCGCAGATACGCCGCATTCAGAGCTGACTGACAATCTCCACCGCAATGGGAGTATCGTATGAGCGCCGACATTTTGATCGTCGACGATGAGGCCGATATTCGTGACCTCGTTGCCGGTATTCTTGAAGACGAGGGACATCGCACGCGGACCGCAGCGCATTCCGATGCGGCACTCGAGGCTATTGCGCAGCGTCGTCCCCAACTTGTTTTTCTTGATATCTGGATTCAAGGCAGCAAACTTGATGGTTTGCAATTGCTCGATGTCATCAAGGAGCAAAATCCCGATCTTCCGGTTGTGATGATCTCCGGACACGGCAATATTGAAACTGCCGTTTCTGCCATCAAGCGCGGTGCTTATGATTTCATCGAGAAGCCCTTTAAGGCGGATCGTCTCGTGCTTGTGGCCGAACGTGCGCTTGAAACATCGCGGTTGAAGCGTGAAGTAAAAGAATTACGTCAGCGTACGCCAGATGCTTCCCGTATCATCGGCCAGTCGGGATCGGTCAATCAATTACGGCAAACGATAGAGCGTGTATCGGGAACCAATGCACGCATCATGATTTCGGGTGCGTCGGGTTCAGGCAAGGAATTGACGGCACGGACCATTCATTCGCTGTCGCCGCGTGCCACCGGTCCTTTCGTTGTCCTCAACGCGGCGATGATGGAACCTGACACAGTCGAGTCCGAACTCTTTGGTGTGGAGGGTGACGGCAAGATGCGCCGGATTGGCGCGCTTGAGGAGGCGCATGGCGGCACACTCTATATCGACGAAGTCGGCGATATGCCGAAGGAGACGCAAGGAAAAATCCTGCGCGTCCTCGTAGATCAAAATTTTCAACGTGTCGGCGGTACGACGCGAGTTCATGTTGATGTTCGCATTATCTCATCGACTGCGCGCGACCTTGCTGGAGATATCTCAACTGGTCGGTTCCGTGAGGACCTGCTGCACCGGCTCTCTGTTGTGCCAATCCGCGTCCCTTCGCTGGCCGAACGTCGTGAGGATATTCCTGTTCTTATCGATTACTTCATGGAGCAGATTTCAGCTTCGACAGGTTTACCGAAGCGCATCATAGGCGACGACGCGATGGCGATCCTGCAAACCCATGATTGGCCGGGCAATATTCGCCAATTGCGCAACAATATCGAACGGCTTTTGATTTTGGCCGGTGGCGAGCCGGATGGTGTGCTTACCGCCGATCTTCTGCCGCCTGATGTCGGCTCAATGGTGCCTGCAACACCTAATGGTGCGGGCGGCGAAAAACTAATGTCGATGCCGTTACGCGAAGCGCGTGAAATCTTCGAGCGCGAATATCTGGTCGCGCAGATTAATCGTTTCTCAGGCAATATTTCGCGTACTGCCGAGTTTATCGGTATGGAACGCTCGGCGCTGCACCGCAAGCTGCGCTCGCTCAACATCGGCTAAGGGGAAATTCGATGAGTCGCATCGCGTATGTAAATGGTCGCTACGTTCCGCATCGCGAAGCCGTGGTGCATGTGGAAGATCGTGGTTATCAATTTGCCGATGGCGTCTATGAAGTGTGCGAGATCTTCCATGGCGTGATGATGGACGAGGAGCGCCATCTCGAGCGCCTCGAGCGGTCCTTGCGCGAATTGCGTATAGCGATGCCGGTGACACGCGAAGCGCTTGAGGCAATTATGCGCGAGGTGGTGGCCCGCAACCGCATCCACAATGGCATCGTCTATTTGCAGGTGACGCGCGGTGTCGCGCGCCGCGACCATCCTTTCCCGAAAACACCGGTGCGTCCTGCTCTCGTCATCACAGCCAAAAGCCACAATCTAGAGTCAATGGACGCGATGGCGGAGAAGGGCGTCGCCGTTATCGAGGCTGAAGACGATCGCTGGTCGCGGGTCGATATCAAGTCAGTCTCGCTTTTACCCAACGTGCTTGCCAAGCAGGAAGCCGTCGAAGCGGGTGCACGCGAAGCTTGGCTCGTCGACGAGGAAGGCTTCGTTACCGAAGGTTCGTCGACCAATGCGTGGATCATCACCAAGGAGGGCGTGCTTGTGACGCGTCCGGCCGAGTTTGGCATTCTTCGCGGCATTACGCGCACAACACTCATCGACGTTATCGAAGCGCACCAAATGCGCTACGAGGAACGGCCCTTCACAATTGCGGAAGCACAGGACGCGGCAGAGGCGTTTATCACATCGGCGACAAGTCTTGTCCTGCCCGTTGTGACCGTTGCCGGTAAGACCCTCGGCGATGGAAAGCCCGGGCCTGTTGCAACAGCTTTGCGCAAAGCGCTGCGTGAGGAAGTGTTGCGCACCGCCCACGCCGACGGTGAATTCGACCCCGTCTGAAAAGACAGGGTCCAATTTGTCGCGGTCGCTTGCGTCAGGTGAAGAATTGAGGGCCTAATAGGGAATGGCAACGTCGGCGCCTAGACCGGCGGGAACCGCCTAGGGTTTTTGAACCCTCGGGGGATAACGAGAAGGGGATAACGATGGCTGTTGAACGGGCGCAGAACCTGCAGGACACTTTTCTCAATTATGTCCGCAAGAATAAGATTCCGCTGACCATCTTCCTTGTGAATGGCGTGAAGTTGCAGGGCGTCGTGACCTGGTTCGACAATTTCTGCGTACTGCTGCGCCGCGATGGACATTCGCAACTCGTCTATAAGCATGCCATCTCGACCATCATGCCCGGCCAGCCTGTTGCGCTGTTCGAAGGTGGCGAGGAGGGCGCTGCCGCGCCCGTGAAGGACTGAGTGTCCGGGCCCGGGAAGGCTCAGGACCGCATTGGCGCTTCGGGGAAGGACCCCGAAAAGACGATTGCCGCGGGAACGCGCACGCTGGTCATAGGCCCCTATTTGACCAAACGGGCCGCCGCGCAACGCGAAGCGCGCAGCGAAAAAGATGCTCCCATCAATCTGCGCGAACCGCAGGCGCGGCTTGAGGAAGCGGTCGGTTTGGCTGCTGCGATCGATCTTGATGTGGTGACAGCCTCGATCGTGTCGATCGCAGCGCCACGTCCAGCCACGTTTCTCGGTAAAGGTAAGGTGGAAGAAATCGCCGGTTTCGTAAAAGCCGAAGACATAAATCTCGTGATGATGGATTGCGCTCTCTCACCCGTGCAGCAGCGTAACCTTGAGAAGGAATGGCGGGCTAAGGTCATCGACCGCACCGGCCTGATCCTCGAAATCTTTGGCCGCCGGGCGCGCACCAAGGAAGGTGCGCTGCAGGTCGAGCTCGCCCATCTCGCCTATCAGAAGAGCCGTCTCGTCCGCTCTTGGACCCATCTTGAACGCCAGCGTGGCGGCTTCGGCTTTTTGGGCGGCCCCGGCGAAACGCAGATCGAGGCCGACCGGCGTGTGATTCAGGAGCGCATGGTTCGCATCGAAGAAGACCTCGAACAGGTCAAACGCACGCGCGGACTGCACCGCGAGAGCCGTCGCAAAGTGCCTTATCCGATGGTGGCGCTGGTCGGTTACACAAATGCCGGCAAATCGACCCTGTTCAACCGGCTGACGGCGGCTGAAGTGATGGCGGAAGATTTACTCTTTGCCACGCTAGACCCGACCGCGCGGGTGATGAAGTTGCCGCATGGTGCCAATGTCATCCTGTCCGATACGGTGGGCTTCATCTCCGACCTGCCGACGATGCTGGTCGCCGCCTTCCGCGCCACGCTCGAAGACGTTATCGCTGCGGACGTGATCCTCCACGTGCGCGACGTCTCGCATGGCGATACCGAAGCCCAAGCGTCAGACGTTACCTCAATCCTGCGCGATCTCGGTGTCGACCCGAATGATCGCCGCCGCCTCGTCGAAGTCTGGAACAAGGTCGACCGTCTGCCGGAGTTTGAAGCGGAGCGGCTTCTGAACCTTTCTGCCAATCGGCCCGAGGATGAGCGCCCGGTATTGGTCTCGGCCGTCACAGGCGAGGGGCTCGAGCGGCTCAAGAACTTAATCGAAGAACGCCTCACCCGAGACCGACCGCGCTTCCGTGTCACGCTCGGACCGGCCGAAGGGGCGGCGCTTAACTGGTTGTATGAGGAAGCCGAAGTTCTCGAGCGCCGCGAAGCCGAGGACGGTACAATCGACGTCGTCATTCGCATTGCCGCCGAAAAAGAGCCGCGGCTGCGCCAGCGGGTCAAAGTCGCGAAGAAGATTTCGTAATCGATCAGGCTTTGGCGGATTTGTCGGCCGCCCGCGCCTCATTCCACAACGCATCCATCCTTTCGAGGCCTGCGTCCTTGAGCGGAACACCATTCTCCGATAGCCGCTTTTCGATATGTGCAAACCGGCGCATGAACTTATTATTTCCTTGATTTAGAGCCACTTCTGGGTCGATCTTCAAATGGCGTGCAAGATTGGCCATCACGAACAAAAGATCCCCGAACTCCTCCTCTATAGCAGCCGGTTCTTTTTCTGAATATGCTTGTTCAAGTTCATGAATTTCTTCCCTTATTTTTTCAAATACGAACCGCGTCTGGGGCCAATCGAACCCGACATCGGCGGCTTTGGCTTGTAATTTTACGGCCCGGGTCAGGGCAGGGAGGTTCACCGGGACGGCGCCTAGATGCCCTTTCGCTTCGGTCTCCGGTAAACCCTGCGCCAATCGGAACGCCGCACGCTCGGCTTTCTCTTGCGCTTTGATTTGACCCCACAGCGCCTTGACCTCCTCCGGCTTGAGGTCACGGGTCTGCCCGAACACATGAGGATGGCGCCTGATCAGCTTGGATGTAATGGCTTCGACCACGCCGCCGAAATTGAACAGTCCTTGCTCTTCCGCGAGCCGCGCATGGAAAATGACCTGAAGCAGCAAATCGCCTAATTCGTCACGAAGATCGGCGAAATCATTGCGCGCGATAGCGTCGGCGACCTCATAGGCTTCCTCGACCGTGTAGGGCGCAATGGTCGAGAAATTCTGTTCTAGATCCCACGGACAACCGGTCTCTGGCGTTCTCAACGCGGCCATGATGGCGATCAGCATGGCGATATCGGCGGAGGGGGAGGGTGTGAAATTTTGGTCATGCCCCCTTTTGCACTCTACCACCGCTGCCGCCAAGGATAGGCACTCGCCAACTCACCGACTTTTCGTCATTCTAACGCCATGACGACTAAGACACCTCGCGTCGATGTCTGGATCATGCCCACCGGCACGATTGACCCTGTCATACATCGGCGCCTCTATGCACGCCTCGACGACCGCGAACGTGCGGCACACGATAGACACGCCAAAGAACACGATCGGCTGCTTTATGCAGCAGCCCATGCTCTCAAGCGCCATGCGCTGCTCACCCAATTTGACGGTGCGCCCACATCATGGACCTTCACCGAAAACGCTTACGGTAAACCGCGCCTGTCCAATCCACCTGACGGGACCGACCCACGTTTCAACCTGACCCATACACCGGGTCTTGTCGCTGTGGCGGTGTCCAATGGATTGGACCTCGGCCTCGATGCCGAAGCACTCGACCCGTCCCATGCGACACTCGACACGGCTTCGGCCTTTGCACATCCGTCTGAACTGCGGGCGCTCGATCCCGATAGCCCGGATTATGTCCGCAAATTCTACCGGCTTTGGACACGCAAAGAAGCGCTTGCCAAAGCCACAGGGCTCGGGCTTTCGCTCGAGGTCAGAACGCTCATCTTCGCCGATGAAATCGATAGCCAATGGCATCTGCATGAATGGGACGAAGGCGACAGCCATCGCATAGCATTAATCGCTGCACTAGAATTCGGTGTGCCGGAGATCGTGACGCATCGGATCGATGCCAACGATATACGTTGATTCAAGACTGAAACGCTACAGCATAAGATATTGTTTTATCTGGCTCTAGAGAGTAAAAGTTCCATAATATGTCTTATGCGTATTTTGGATATAGGCTTCAACTCTTCAATTGATTGCTCAGGTGTTCGCGTCTAACGGAGCGTTCCGTTTGCCCTCCACAGACTGTCGACCGCTGCAGCGAGACCAGCCTTCCCGATCACCATCCCGTCATAAGCGGGTTCGACGCCATCCGGCAGGCTCGCGCATAACGCGCCATAATCGAGGTCGGTATGAAGATTAGTCAGCACGGCGCGCCGGGGCTTCATCCGATCGATCCAGCCAAGTGCGTCCGATAGTGAGAAATGTGATGGATGCGGCGTTGGCCGCAGCGCATCGATGATCCACACATCCAGACCTTCGAGGAACGGTAGCACGGCATCCGGAATGGACTTTACATCGGGCGTATAGGCTATCCCGCCGAAGCGGAAGCCGAGTGCATCAATCTCACCATGATCGAGCGTGAAAGCATCGACAGACAGATCGCCCCCCGGCCCTTCGATGGCGATTGGATGACCCGGCACAATCCTGAACTCGCGCGCGATCGGCGGATAAGAGCTGCCCGCCGGCGTCGTGAAACAATAGCCGAACTTCCGATGCATCTGGTCTGATGTGATCTGATCCATATAAACCGGCAGGATCCGGCGCATGTGCAACACGATGGGCCTGATATCGTCGAGACCATGCGTATGGTCCGCATGTTCATGGGTGATCAACGCCGCGTCGAGCCGTGTGACATCGGCGGCCAGCAACTGATCGCGCAAATCTGGTCCCGTATCGACGAGAACGGATGTTGTCCCGCCCTTCCCAATCAGCTCGACAAGGATAGAACAGCGCCGGCGACGATTCTTCGGCTCATTTGGATCGCACGCCCCCCAACCCGATCCGACACGCGGCACGCCGCCCGAAGAGCCGCAACCGAGGATCGTGACGCGCGGATTCACGCCAGCCCCTCCGGCCGTTTAGCCTTGCTGAACACGCGGAAGAAATTGTCGGTCGTGACGCGTGCCATCTCTGCGGGGCTGACGCCTTTAACACTCGCCAGCACCTTTGCTGTCTCGGCGACATAGGCCGGTTCATTGCGCTTGCCGCGGTAAGGCGGCGGCGCCAGATACGGCGCATCTGTCTCAACCAGCAATCGGTCCATCGGCACATCGTGTGCAATCGCGCGGATCTCTTCTGAATTCTTGAACGTGAGAATGCCGGAGAATGAGACTATCAGGCCAAGTTCAACTCCGACACGCGCCAATTCCGGACCCGACGAAAAGCAATGCAGCACCGCAGGGAAAGCACCCTTCCCCATCTCATCGCGCAGAATAGCGATCATATCGTCATCAGAATCGCGCGCGTGAATGACCAGCGGCAGTCCCGTTTCACGTGCCGCAGCAATATGCGTCCGGAACACACGGCCTGCCACGTCGCGCGGGCTTTTATCGTAATGGTAATCGAGACCGGCTTCGCCAATCGCGACGCATTTAGGATGCTGCGCGAGTGCGACGAGATCGGCAACACTTGTATCCGGCTCCTCATGCGCGTTGTGCGGATGGGTGCCGACCGAGCACCAAATGTCTGTATCGCTTTCGGCAATCGCGACAACCTGCGGAAACTTTTTGATCCGTGTCGAAATTGTGACCATTGTTTTCACGCCGGCCGCGCGCGCACGTTCAAGCAGTGCGGTTCGATCCGCATCGAAATCAGCAAAATCGAGATGGCAGTGAGAATCGACGAGCATCAATCTTTGTCTTCTTCCGCTTCGATATAGCGCGGGAAAATCGGCGCTGGCGCTGGTAAAACGGTTTCTGCTTCGAGCGCTCCTGCTGCTGTCGCATGAACGAACGCACGCTTATCCTGCGGCACGGCCAGAAGATCGAGGAGCTTACCGGCACAAGTGGGAATGACGGGTTGCGTCATGATACCGAGCACGCGCAGTGTTTCTGCTGTCACATAAAGTACCGTGGCAAAACGATCGGGGTCGGTCTTGCGTTTCGTCCACGGTTCTTCCGAGGCAAAATAGCGATTGGCATCGCCCACCACGCGCCAGATGTCTGCAAGCATTGTATGCAATGCGAACTGCGTCATGGCGGTGCGTGCCTTCTCCGGCAGAGCGTAAACCGCTTCGAGCATTGCTTTGTCGGCGCCCGACAGCGCACCGGCTTGGGGCACCCTGCCCTCGCAATTCTTCGCGATCATCGACAAGGAACGCTGTGCAAGATTACCAAGGTCATTGGCAAGATCGGCATTAATACGGGCAACAATCGCTTCATGCGAATAATTGCCATCCTGACCAAACGGCACTTCACGCAAAAAGAAATAGCGCAGCTGATCGACGCCATAATGATCTGCAAGAGTGAATGGGTCGATCACATTACCGACGCTCTTCGACATCTTCTCGCCGCGGTTGAACAAGAAACCATGTCCAAAAACTCGTTTGGGCAAAGGTAATCCGGCCGACATCAAAAAGGCCGGCCAATACACCGTATGGAACCGTACGATGTCCTTGCCGATGATGTGCACATCGGCTGGCCAGCGCTTGGCGCGCGGTGCATTTTCATTCGGAAAACCTGTAGCCGTGATGTAATTTGTCAGCGCATCGACCCAGACATACATCACATGTTTAGGATTGCCGGGAACCGGAATGCCCCAATCAAATGTGGTGCGGCTGACCGAGAGATCTTTGAGTCCGGATTTCACAAAGCTAACGATTTCATTCCGCCGCTCGTCTGGACCGATAAACTGCGGATGTTCTTCGTAAACCTTCAGCAAGCGATCTTGAAATGCCGACAGGCGAAAGAAATAAGATTCCTCTTCCACCCATTCGACCGGTGTGCCGGACGGACCGCGCCGTACATTGTCGGAACCGACAAGGGTTTCGTTCTCCGCGTAATAGGCTTCGTCGCGCACCGAATACCAGCCGCTATACTTCGCCAGATAAATATCGCCAGCCGCTTCCATCCGCTTCCAGATTTCTGCGCAGGCTTCGAAATGACGCTCCTCTGTCGTGCGAATGAAATCATCATTCGATGCATTGAGTGCGCTCGCCATGTCACGGAAGACCGCCGCATTGCGATCAGCCAATTCCCGCACCCCGACACCTTCCTTGGCTGCTGTCTGCAGCATCTTCTGGCCATGCTCATCCGTGCCAGTCAGGAAAAAAACGTCAAAGCCGTCGAGGCGCTTGAAACGCGCAATCGCATCGGACGCGATCAACTCATAAGCGTGGCCGATATGCGGCCGTCCATTCGGATAGGAGATCGCGGTCGTGATGTAGAATGGTTCAGCCATCGAGAGTCCTCCGGAACGGTTACGCTGCACGCGTTGCGCGCACCGCGTCCGACAGATCGGCAAACAACGTCAAAATCAGCGCGCGGCGGTCGAGATTGAAAATCTCGGCGTCCCGCATGCTTGCGCGCGCCTTGTCCCATACCTCGATCAGGGGTGCAAGGCGGGCAGGTGCCGTCCCGGAACGCCCTGCCCTAACGAGTTGGTCGTGGATCCAATTGGCCAGAACATCCTCGAACAATTCATAGGATTCATCGTTTTGCCGCCCGGCAAGGCCATCGGCCATCTGATGCAGTGCGAGGCGATCAAGCACCGGCAAAGCATCGAGTTGACCCCTCACCGCACTCATGATCGCCAGCGCCATTTCATCGACAAAGCGGAAGGCGCGTCCCGGAGAGCCTTCCGCAAAGCTCGCTGCCTGTCGCATAGCTTCCGGCGTCGCATCGGTTTCTGCGGCTTGAAGGGCCGCTACAACCTGATCCTCATTGAGCGAACGAAAATTCATCAACCGGCATCGAGACCTTATCGTGGGGATGAGACGGCCAGGCACATGCGAGACGATCATTACGAGACAGCGCGCCGGGGGCTCTTCGATAAGTTTCAATAGCGCGTTCGCGCTATTTCGGTTGAGATCGTCGCCTGCATCCACAATCAACACACGCCAACCGCCGCTGCCCGCAGTCGAGCCAAAAAAGCCGACAACATCGCGCGCATGATCGACGGGAATTTCTGTCTCGAGCCGTTTGCGGTCGGCATGCCAACGTCGCTTCAGCACGAGAAGATCGGGATGGGACTCGGCACGGATGAGATGCAATGCTTTTGCACTCTCAGTTACGTCGAGCGATTTGGCCTCTTGTACAACAGTCGCCGCCGGATCGGGATGGTTTAAGACGAAAGCGGCGGCCCGATACGCGAAGGTCGCTTTGCCGATACCTTCTGAGCCTGCGAGAATCCACGCATGCGGAAAGCGTCCGCTGGCATAGGCGTCGAGAAATGCGCGCTCTTGTAGCTCATGTCCGATAAGCGATAGCGTATTGCGCGGATGGGGAGCGCCTTCGCGTCGGTCGGCTTCCATCTCGCTCATGATGTGCGCGCTCCAAGGCACGAAAACACAATCGATCGGATATCGGCAGCTACGACATCAACCGAACGTGCCGCGTCGACGACGACGCAACGCTGCGGTTCGTTTTGCGCTATATCGAGAAAACCGGAACGCAATTTTTCATGAAATGAAAGTGCTTCTCCTTCGAAGCGGTCTGCAACACCCGCACCGCGCCGTTCATGTGCGCGCTTGAGTCCTATCTCCGCGGGCAGATCGAGAATGAATGTCAGATTAGGCCGGGTTACGCCGACAGCAATAGTTTCGAGCGCAGCCAGCACAGACGGAGCCGTCCCACCCGACGCACCCTGATAGGCGCGGGTCGAATCGAAGAACCGGTCGCACAGAACGATTGCGCCCCGCGCGAGCGCCGGCCGTATGGTCTTTTCAAGATGGTCGAGCCGCGCGGCCGAAAACAGAAGCGCTTCAGTTACCGAGGAAAACCCAAATCCTCCATTGAGGACCAAACCGCGGATCGCTTCCGCGCCCGGTGAGCCACCCGGTTCGCGCGTGACCAAGACGTCGCGTCCCATTGCGCGAAGCGCGGCAGCCAAAAGCTGAATCTGTGTGGATTTGCCGGTCCCTTCCCCTCCCTCTAGGGTGATGAAGAATCCCGACACAGGCGGATGAACGGTCATGCCGCCTGTATAGCTTTGCCCTGCCCCGCTGTCATGCGGTGCTGTTTAGCGCTTTTGCAAAGTTTGTGACTGGATCAACTGTCCCAGGACATCGTCGCGGCGCAGCGGCACCGGAACACTCGCAGGCGCGGGCGCGAGCATTGAAGGCTCGACGGCGGCTGTCTGGATTGGCTTGCCTATACCAGGCTTTGCGAACTCACCGAGATCAAACGGACGATCCGGAGGCGTCGGCACCGAAGCCGGACGCCCAATGAGCGGCGCCAGCGCTGGAGACGCCAACGGCGCCGTAATTGTCGTCTGCGATACGCTCACGGACGAAACAACCGCAGCCGACGCGTTTGATTGGACGAGCTGCGACTGAACGATCTGGTCTGTTTCGGTGCGGGTAATAATCCGGGTCCGGGCATCCTCGCGCGCGATTTGGATTGGTCCGAGGCGACCATCGAGTTGGGCGGGGCGGCCATCCGTCCGCAGCGACGCGAGCAGAATACGGTCATCAGAACCGGCTAAGCCCGCGCGACCGACATAATCGATCTGCACGCGGGTCGTGCCAAGGTGTTTAAAGTTCAGCGATTCAGCAACTGTCTGCGACACGTCGATGAGGCGGTTGGAATGATAAGGGCCGCGATCATTGACACGCGCAATGATGGAATGGCCGTTGCGCAAATTGGTGACGCGGACATAGGACGGCAAAGGCAGTGTCGGATGGGCCATAGAGACGGAGTGACGGTCGAACACTTCGCCATTCGCAGTCTTCCGGCCATGGAACGCGGTGCCATACCAAGACGCGAGACCGGTCGCGGAATAGCCGTGCGAAACGTCCTTCGGCACATAGACCTTGCCGGCAACGACGTAGGGCTTTCCGATATGATCGCGTCCGCCGCCTTTCGGTACAGCCTGACCATCTGCCACAACGCGCGGGCTCGGGCGCACGCCATATTTAGGATCGACACCGCCCGCCGTCATAGAGGGATTGGAGCAATTGGCGAGCGCTAAAGCTGCGCCCGTCACGGCCGAAATCTTCACAAGACGAAGAACGAGGCGCGAACCCGTCATTCAAAAGCCCTCAAACGACGGCGCACCGGCCGACCAGAAGCGTGACCCATTATGGCGGATTTCAGTGAAACCCGCCACTTATCTGTCACGAAGGAGACAATGCAGGGTTAACGGCATCGTCCCGCGAAGGCAACCCCGACCCATTCCGGGCCTGAATGGGAAGGCAAAGCTCTTACCGGCCTATGCGGGCAATTCCGTTCTCGCCATCGTCGCGTGCCCAAGCAATGCGGTTTTCGGGGAGTTTGCGTACCGTAAAGCAGAACACGCGCCCCTTGTACCAGCTTTCCCATTGCTGGCAGAGCCGCTCGCCTTCGACCCACCAGCGCCCCGAATCGGACGGTTTCAGGAAACGGCCAAGCCCAGCGGCCTCGCCTGAGCCATCGACCTTGCCATCCGGCTGATAATAAAGGGGCAATTCCCCACCAAGCGGAACGGCTAGGTAGATACGCTTGCCGCTGACGGCCTCGCGGAGCGCCTCGCCCCGGAGATTGCGCCCGCCATCTTCATTGGCCAGCGCCATGGCCCCGCTCAAAGGAAGCCCAATGACAGCAGCCAAGGCCCACAAACCACCCGTCACACCAATCCCCGATCTCTTTGCCATCGTCACAAAATTCCTTCGCCGAAATGCCACCCGCTTGCATTACGAACCGGCGCGCGGCATGGATGACATCACCGGAAGGGTGGCCGAGTGGTTTAAGGCAGCGGTCTTGAAAACCGCCGTGGGTGAAAGCCCACCGTGGGTTCGAATCCCACCCCTTCCGCCATGCAAACTTTCTGCAGAGTTTGAATTCTTCAATGCCCATATGCAAGCTGTTGATCTGATTGGATTTTTGTCCATCAGCTCCTGACCAGCGATTGAAGAAAGTGGCCTCAAAAAGGGCCACGATGCAGATTGAGACGCTGTTCTGCTCAGAACCTCGTGACTGAGCGAGTTCAAAAAACTCAACAAGAACTAAACTTTACGCCGATTTCGAAGCTCCCTCGTTGCCGTACTTTCCCAAAAAATCAGGAGCTTTCGCCGGAACCCAGCATCCATGCGCGTTTTGAGCGCTGGGGATTCGAACTTCTGTGGGGTTGAATCCCCAGAAGTGCAAACGACCTGTGTCGGCTAACACCAGTCTTTGGCTCAAACTGGACGGGAGACTCTCGATCGATTGATTGCCGTCGTTGAACTCGTGCTCGCTCTAATTCATGTGTAGGCAGCTAAACTCAGTTTCAAACAATCATTGAGGTAAATCGCATGGACAGGGAATTCGCCGTCAACTCAGACGGGTTACACCAGGCCGTTGAGTTGATGGGTCTTGATTTCAGTAACTCGGAAGGTCCTGACCTGCCGATGGAACTGCCGCAGTTCGGTGTTGGTTCTATGGCTGCGTTGAACGCGCTGGCACCAAGCATTCTTGGCGGTGCAGCGCGTTTGGGCGAGGCCACATCATTTGCGCACATGGACCCGCCAACCCCATGGATCACTTGGGCTATTACGCTTTGGAACGCGTCGCTCAATCAGAACCTGCTTCACCCTGCAACGGCACCTGTTGCTCGCCAACTAGAAGAACGGGTTGTGGCATGGCTCGCGCCATTTTTTGGGATGAACGGCGGGCACATGACGCCCGGTTCTACGGTGGCCAATTTGACCGCTTTGTGGTCCGCGCGAGAGTGCGCTGGCATTACGGAGGTAATTGCATCAGACGGAGCGCATCTCTCCATTGCAAAAGCGGCTCATATCTTGGGTCTTCAATACTTGAGCGTGCCCATGGACGCCAACGGTTCGATGGATACGACGCGTTTGCCGTCCAACTTGAGCAAATCCGTCTTGGTCCTCACCGCCGGTGCAACCAGCACAGGCGCAATAGACCGATTTGATTTAGCCGGCAGGGCAGCTTGGACACATGTAGATGCTGCATGGGCCGGTCCGTTACGGCTAAGCAAGTACGCCAATGTACTTGCCGGAATCGAAGCAGCAGACTCTGCTGCCGTGTCGGCGCATAAATGGCTTTTCCAGCCAAAAGAGTCGGCACTTGTATTGTTCAAGGACACCGAACGAGCCCATGCAGCGGTTAGTTTTGGTGGAGCATACCTTGCCGCACCCAATGTTGGAGTTCTTGGTTCGCATGGTGCCGCTGCTACCACCCTTCTAGCAACGCTGCTTGCATGGGGGCGTGAAGGAGTTGCTCAGCGCATCGAGCACTGCATGGACCTTGCACATTGCTTGAGAGATTTTGTGGTCGCTAACGAGCGCCTTGAGCTTTATGCGGAACCCCAAACCGGCATCGTCGTCTGGCGGCCTAAGGACGAAAACTTGTTTGACCAGATACTGCACAAATTGCCTCTTGGTTCCACGTCTACAACAACAATTGCAGGTGTGAAGTGGTTCCGGAACGTAGCGGCCAATCCCAGTGCAGACATTAACCTTCTTATTGCCGCCATTCAAAAAACCTTACCTTAGCATATCGAGTTCGCGTTAAATGGCTGCCTCGCTGCATCACTACCACCAAAGATGGCGTTGCAAATGTCGGCAGTGGGCCAATCCAGATCTACCCCGGATCACCTTGGGGTGAGGCCGTGGAAAAATAGCTCCAGTGGAGCTATTTTAGGTCGAACGGATATAACGAACGCTTCAATGGAACGCTTCGCCGAGAAGTTCTCAACGCTGAATGGTTTGGCACAACACGTCAGGCTCAAACCGTCATCAATCAATGGCTCAAACAATATAACAAAGTCAGGCCTGATCAGGCGCTACGAATGCGCCCTCCTGTACCTGAAACAATCTTAGAATATCGCTAAATCAGCGGTACATAACAAGGGGGCTGGACAGAGCCAGGTGAGCCTTATCCTAGTCCAAACGCCGCATCCTGTTCTCGGCGCAGGCGAAACAATATCGAGCCTTCACGCTCCGAAACATCCGCGCATGTCAGGATGGCGCCCTTCTTAACAGGCCGCAGCACGGTCATCGCATCGGCAAGATAATAAGGGAGCGGTTTTCCCGGACCGATCGCTTGCGCAGGCATCAGGCGATGCGTGAGACCGCCGATCACATGGCGGGCACCCATCGTCAGAACTTCGCCGGGCTCAAGGTCACGGGCTGCCTCAGCAACGAGATCGACACGCGGCTTTACATCGTCCGTACCGGTCGTGCTGCCGAAACCGGCCGCAGACAGGGCCGATAGCGGCGCTTCAGCGCCCAACAGATGAACCGGATTGTGCAACAGCACATAACGACCATCAAGCGAAGTCGGTATGCCCTTGTGCTTGAACAGCAAACCTGTCGCGGAATCCGGTGCTTCAACGATCACGAAAACGCCGCCGGCGAAACTCAACTCATCCGGTCGCCGCAAGCAATTGAACATATCGACACGGCCAGCCGCGGCCAACAAGCCACCATCTGTTGTGGGGCGGAACAAATGAGGCAATTCAACCGTACGTGCAATGGGCGCATGCAGCGACGCGCAATCCGGCATCAAACCCGTGTGGTTGCTCACGATCCCCATCTCGCACAAATCCGGAACGGTTGTTCGTTCAAACGGAACCGCTGCGCGGAGTGGCAGCGCAACACGCAAATCACCGTCTGGATTAAAGAGCGTCGCATAATCAGGCGCTGCAACGGTACGTCCCCATGCGGTAACGGTGTGAGCGACAGGGTCCCACACGAAATCTGACTCGCTGGCTTTGCCTGCCGATACAATGGGTAAGCCCAAGAGCTGTGCCCAACCAATGAGGCCGATCAGCAGGCTCGGTTGGTCTCCATCGACGGGCGTATGGATGACGCCATGCTCCGCAGCTTTGCGCGCCAAGATTGAGCCGACCACAATCTCGGCCTCTTTCGTAACCATCACGCTGTGCTTGCCGTTCGTGATGGCAGCCAAGCAAGTTGCCGCAGCACCCTCTGGGTCGCCGGTCGCTTCCACCACAACATCGATCGGTAATGTCATCATCAAGGATGAATCGAGAATAAGCGCAATTTTGCCCTGCTCGATCGCCTTTTGTGCTGCTGCTGCGCTGTCGCACAGAATGACATCCTGATCACCATAGCCAGCGGCACCAAGTGATTTGCGCGCCCGTTCCTGATCGCGATCACACACGACAACGGCTTCAAACCCCTTCATGCGGCGTGCCTGCGAAACAAAACTCGCTCCGAATTCGCCCGCGCCAACAAGCCCGGCACGGATCGTTCGTTGCGGCCCGCCGATGCGCTTAAGAATCTGCAAAAGGTTCATCGTGTCACTTCCTCAAACGAGGCCATCGATTGCATAGATGCGAGCAGGCGCTCCATCGGCATTGGGAATCAGCAAAGGTGCTGCACTGAGAAATGTGCGTGGCTTTGTCAGTTGATGTGTGTTGATCACATATTCGATCAATGTAACCCCATTCTTGAGCAGGACATCATGCGTCACATGCTCCGGCTTGGGGACTTCTTTCCCATCAAGCAAAAGCCGGATCGGGAAATCCTGAGGAAAATCGAAAGCAGCCGCTGTTGGCCTTTGCGTCCAAAGCCATTCCGCGGCCTCGCGCGTAAGCCAAGGCGCTTCTGTCCAGAAACCACGATCGTGATAATTGCGGCGGGAATTCCAAGCCGTCGACAACAAGAGAATTTCGCCTTGTGGACCGCCGGGATCGGCTTTCTCTAACTGCTCAGGTCCAATCGCCTGATTGTCCGGCACATCGCGTAAATTCAAAATGCGACATGGACCAACGACATGCGAAAGTGGCGTCTTTTCAATCGTGGGCGCTCCACCTACAAAATGAGCCATAGCATCGACATGCGAAAATCCATGACACGTTGTCGCAATGCGCGTGACCCGAAATTGATCGCCCGCTGCAACATCGCCCTTAATTGTAATGTCCGGATTCCACCGGAAATGTGGACCGACAGGCATTGAGAGATCGAAGATTTGCATGGGCTTAAATCCGGATTGAGTAGGAGATTAACGTTCTGCCTGCCGTGACAACAGACGCTTCAAAGCGATTGCAGTTCCGATCACACCCTTGTGCCGCCATCGACCATAAGAGTAGCTGCTGTCACAAAACTAGCCTCATCACTAGCGAGCCATAGAATAGGATGAGCCACCTCGCGCGGATCGGCCCAGCGCCGCTGGAGATTGTGATCAACCTTCTCGGCGCGTAAATCCTGCTCGGATTTGCCTTGTGAAGCGAAGCGGCGAACATGAAACGGAGTCAAAGTAAGGCCGGGGCACACCGCATTCACTCTGACCTGATGCGGTGCCTCTTCAAATGCCAATGTCCGGGTGAGTGAGAGGATGCCGGCCTTTGCAACGTCGTACTGCCCCATTCCAGCGCGAGGATTGACCGCATGGGTCGATGAAACATTGACGATGTTGCCTTTGGAGCGCCGAAGCGCCGGCAGTGCCTCGCGACTGAGAAAGGCATAGCTCAGCAAATTGGTCGACAGTATCTTTTGCCACGTCTCGGCTTTTGCATCGATCATGGCTTCATAAGATCTGATCCCTGCATTGTTGACCACAATGTCGATCGAACCAAATTGGCTGAGCGTGGCATCGACGATTGCCTTTGAGGAATCTTCGACGCCCATATCAAGTGCTAGTGCCTTCAACCGCGCTTTGGCATGATCAAGCTCGATTTCCGCCATAACGGATTTCAGTGCATCAGCATCAATATCGACCAGAACGACTTGGCAGCCCTCTTCGCAAAACCGCCGCACCGTCGCCGCGCCGATACCCCCCGCAGCCCCGGTAATAATCGCTGTCTTCCCTGCTAAACGCATGATCTGCCCCTCAACTTCCAAGCGTTATGTTTTTCTCAAGGGCAAGCTTACCGCGCATTGACCGCCATAGACCAATCACGCTGTAAATTGTCATAAAGACACCGCAAATTGGTAGAGACGAATACCAGTAAATGCGGTCGATTCTTAGAAAAGGCGTGGTCTCGCTCGACATTTCTACAAATCGAAGCCCGTAGAACACTAGGATCAGCGCGAAAGTAAGCATGCAGACTTGGATCAGGACCTCTAGAGCGGGTTGATATCTGGCCGGCAAGGCATCCTCAATCACAGTGACGCGATAAAGTGCCCCTTCCCGCCAAAGAGCAACGGTCGTGATAAAAGTCATCCATGCAAAGAGCAGTTCGACGACTTCGTCGTAGCCTGAAATTGCGATAATTGGAAAGGTTCTGACCAATACTCCGAGTGCTAAAAGAACGAACAAGCCTATAAAACAAATAATCGCCATCACCTTGAAGACACGCGCCAAACCAAGATCGAGTGACTTTAGCAATGCGATCATGGCACGACTCCGAAACCGAAGAAATGCGGAAGCCAGAGCGTAATTGCAGGGATATAAGTAACAAGCATTAATACGAAGATGAGTGCTGCAACATAGGGCATCAGCTCCTTCGTGATCTCCGCTATCGATATCTTGGCAATGCCCGCCACGACATAGAGACATAACCCCACAGGCGGTGTCACAAGTCCGATCATGAGATTGAGGACGAGTATGACACCGAAATGAATCGGATCGACACCAATCTTCAACATGACCGGCAGCAGCACGGGAAATGTGATGATCATGATCGCAATGCCCTCAATGAACATTCCGAGGATAAGCAGAACGATATTGATGACGAGAAGGATCACCCAAGGTTCGGTCGAGACCGACAAGAAGGCATTCAAGATCGCGTTTGGAATTTGCTGCTGGATCAAAACCCAACCGAACGGTGCCGAAACGGCAATGATGATCATCACCTGTGCGGTTTGTTTAGCACTGTCCCAAAAAACATCGACCACTTGCGCCCATCGAAGCTCACGATAAACCGCGACGCCGAGGATGAGAGCATAGGCGGCAGCAACCACAGCGGCTTCTGTCGGCGTTGCAATCCCAGTAAAAATAACGAACAGGATAAGCGGCGGCAGGATGAGTGCCGGTGCAGCGTTGAAGACAACGCCAAGTGCAATGTTCACAGGCGGCAAAGCGGCGCCGCGCGGCAGGTTCTGCCGTTTGGCAACGATCGCAATCACCACCATCAGTGCGACTGCCATCAACAAGCCCGGAACGATACCAGCCAAAAATAACGCGCCGACTGAAACGTTAGCCAAGCTTCCATAAATTACAAAAGGAATGCTGGGTGGAATGATCGGCCCAATCGTCGATGACACTGCCGTGATCGTCGCGGAAAACCGGCTCGTATAACCGGCTGATACCATCGCTTTATGTTCGATGACTCCAAGCCCAGCCGCGTCCGCCACAGCCGATCCCGACATGCCGGCAAAAATCACGCTGCCGATCACGTTGACATGCGCCAAGCCGCCGCGAATGCACCCCACAAAGAGTTGAGCAACACGAAAGATACGCTCTGTCGTACCGCCTGCATTCATCAAATTGCCAGCGAGTACAAAGAACGGAATAGCAAGTAAAGGAAATGAGGTCGTTCCGGCATAGGTACGCTGGATGAAGATGATCAAAAGATCCGGTCCAACCGCGAGCACCATGGTACCAGCGGCGATGAGACCAAGAGCGACAGCTATCGGAATCCCAAACAGAATCGCGATGCAAACGCTTATCAGAAGTGATGTGACGATCATGAATTCACCAAGTACGCACGAAAAAGCCGAGGGCGGTGCCCTCGGCTTAAGGCCGTTGGATTAAGACCGAGCAGCTGCGACGAATTTACCCCATGTCGTCCAGGTTTCTTCACCGAGTACTTTTCGCAATTGATCGTAAGCAGGACCCATCTTGTCGCGGAAGGGAGCCACATCAGGTCGTGTTACGGCTACACCGGCTTTTTGCATATCGGCGATATAGCGTTCTTCATTGTCTCTGACAGTTTTGCGCGCGGCCGCACCGGCCTTTGTTGCCTCTTCCGACACAATCTTGCGCTGATCCGCTGTCAGCTTGTCGTTCCAGACTTTTGGGTTCGCAGCCAACATGATCGATGTGTAGATATGCTTCGTCAGTGCGAGGTTGTTTTGCGCTTCGAAAAACTTCGCAGCGTAAGTCGTCGCAACGGGGTTATCTTGGCCATCAACCGCCTTGTTGGCGAGCGCGAGGTAAACCTCTTGGAACGCGATGGTTTGCGTTGTGGCACCAAGTGCCTCAAAGGCGGCTTTAATTGCCAGTTCGGGCGGCACACGGAGCTTCAAGCCTTGAACGTCGGCCGGGCTATTCACCGGACGGCGGCTGTTTGTGAGCGCGCGGAAGCCCCATTCAAAATTCGCAATCCAGGTGAATCCTGCCGCTTGAAGCTGCGCCGCCAACCAGTCGCGACCCGTAACGTCGAGCGTCTTGTGGGCATGCTCATAGCTGTCGAACTGATAGGGAATATTGACCACGCCGATCGTCTTCGACATCGCCTCGATATTGGCAGGGTTCAGCAGGATCATATCGATCGCACCCAAACGTGTTTGCTGTGCGGTTTCAGTCGGTGAGCCCAACGCGTTATTGGCGAAGATGGCGATGTTGACCTCGCCCTTCGTCCTTTCCGCGATGCGCTTGGCCATCGCTTCGGCTTCGATGTTCACCGGATGTGCCGCGTCGGCCGGATGGGTCAGTCGTAAATTGACGGCGGCCCGTGCTGAAATGATGGACGGTGCCGACAGGGCAAAAGCTGCGCCGGCGGTTAAGACCGTACGGCGAGATATTGAGAGCTTAGACATTTCGTTTCTCCCGAGATCACAACCGGTTAGCCCGGCCTTGGTGTGCGGTTCAGAGTGAGCGGTTGTACCCCCGCGATGGCTTCGAGCGACTCCCGGCCAATCTTGTATACAAAATTGAGCTAAGGTTATTTCAAACCACCCGTCAAGAGCCTGCCAGCCGGGACTTACGTGCATTCGCGGCTTTTACTTGCATCCGATGGCGGTTCTAAATTGTCGTCTTTCATGCGCGCAATCACAAGCGACAAGCCGTTGCGAACATGATTAGCCATATGCTGGGCGGCTTGTTCTTCATTACCCGCTTTCAAAGCGCCGAGGATCGTTTCATGTTCTTGGATGGCGGCGGACCAGCGCGGCGGCCATAAATTCGACGTGTACCGCGCGCGATCGACGCGGAGCGCCAAAAGATCCCAAACCCAGAGAAGAACCTTGTTTTCGGCAAATTCGATGATCTTGCGATGAAAAGCCTTGTTGGCCTCAAAATAACCGGGCAATTCATGCCGCGTGTGATGCAAATACATAGTATAATGAAGAAGGCCCAATTCGGCGATTTTAGCCTCGTTCATATGCCTCGCGGCTAATCGTCCAGCTAAACCTTCAATCGTAGCGACCACCTCCACAAGCGAGGTTAGCTCCTCAATGTCCATGTCCGAAACGATGGGTGAATGATTGGGCCGAACAATAATGAGGCCCTCTTGCGCCAACGTCTTCAGCGCCTCACGGATAGGCGTTCTAGAAACCTTCAAACGCTCGCAGAGCTCGCGTTCATTGAGCCTTGATCCCGGGGGCAAAACCCCCGTGACGATTTCATTCCGCAATATGGCGGTCGTGCTACCCGACAAATCCCCTTTGCGACGCTCCTCGCCAACAGGCACGAGCGTCAGTAAACGGGTGAGAGGGCTCAAATCGTCTTGAGCGGTCACAATACCTCCGCGATTTTCGCCAAAATCTAACAAACTTAATCTTGTATGCAAGTGTTAGGACCGGTTCGGCCGGAGAATGCACCGCTCCCCTGCCCCACGGGGCAAGCGACCGGCCGCGCTCCGGTAATACAAACCCTACTGGACCAATCTTGTGGGACGCCAAGCCCCAATTAGCCTTCGGCGCGCTCTATTCTACAGGTGGCGTCCCATGCGTGTGGAAACTCTCGATCGTCTTCAAACCCCACGCTTGGCCCTTCTTCCGCTCGGTTTCGGTCCACGTCACAGTGTCCCAATCGGGATCGAGAATGAGGCGCGCGCCCGCATTGGCGATCTCGATCCTGTTACCAGCAGGTTCATAGACATAGAGAAAAAACGTTTGTTGAACGGCATGTTTATGCGGCCCGGTTTCGATATAAACACCGTTCTCAAGAAAAATATCCGCGGCCTCTAAAATATGTTCCCGCTGATCAACAGCGTAGGTGACGTGATGAAAGCGCCCCCGCAACCGCGTCGAGTCCCGCGTATACGCGATGTCGTAGCTCTTATTGTTAACTGTGAACCAACACCCGGCAAACGCTCCATTGTCGAGAATGATCTGCTCGGTGATACGGCTCCCCAGCGCCTTCGGCATAAAATCACGGATAAGCGAAACATCCTGAGCCAGAAGATTCAGATGATCGAGGCGACGCACGGCGCAACCTCTCCCATGATTACGCTGCGCCTGATTTTTGAGTGCCGGCTGTTCATGCGGCGGCGCCACATATTTTTGTGTGTCGAAGTATAATTCAAAGACATGGCCATCAGGATCATGAAAGCGGTAAGCGCGGCCATGGCCGAGGTCGCCATCGCTCCAGCCAATCCCGCAACCCATCGCCTCAATTGCCGCGACGCGCCTTAACAGCCCTTGCTCACTTGACGCGCGATATCCAACATGACCGACACCTGTAGTGTTTGACGCCGTCAGTTTGAGCGAATGAAACTCGTAATCGTCCCAGGCTCTCAGATAGACAGAATCTCCGTCCCGCCCGCTCTCGGTCAAGCCGAGAATATTGACAAAGAAATCGAGGCTAGCGTCCGGCTTATTGGTAAAGAGCTCCACATGTGCGAGATGCGCCACGTCAAAACAGGGCTCTGGCTTCATTCCCAAACCTCTTTGGCCGTTTCAACGATGAGTGCAAGCTTTGCCCATTGCTCATCTTCGGCCAGAACATTGCCTTCCTCCGTCGAGGCAAAGCCGCACTGCGGCGACAAACGAAGTTGATCAAGCGCTACATATTGCGACGCCTCATCGATACGCCGTTTGAGATAGTCTTTCGTTTCGACTCTCCCAAGCTTTGTGGTTACAAGGCCAAGAACAACTTGTTTGCCTTTGGGTAGAAACCGGAGCGGTTCGAAACCGCCCGAACGCTCATCATCCCATTCCATGAAATAGCCATCGACATTGATGGCGTTAAAAACCATTTCAGCAACAGGTTCGTAACCGCCTGAGGCGATGAACGTAGATTTAAAATTGCCGCGACATGTGTGCGTCGTAATGATCATATCGGCAGGTTTTGCGGCGGTCGCCACATTGATCATATCGCGATAGATCGTGATGAGCCTCTCCGGATCGTCACCCCGATCCTTTAACATCTGCCGCTGCTCAGGATCGCAGAAATACGAAAGACTCGTATCGTCGAGTTGAAGGTAACGGCAACCTGCGTCGTAAAAGGCCTTCACCGCCTTTGCATATGCCTTTCCCAGATCCGCATAATAATCCTCCATGTGAAGATAAGCGGACGGATCGACCGCCTTCCGGCCTCCACGATAATGGAGCATCGAAGGGGATGGGATCGTCATTTTCGGAACTTTATTCGAGACCGACTTCAAATACCTAAAATGGGCTAAATGCGGATGGTCATCAGGAAAGTCGATCTTACCAACAACCCGCACACCATGCCCCTTCGTGGCAACACCTTTGAACGCGATACCTTCCGTCTCAATTCCACGCACGCCGGTTAGGTTTTCAAGAAAATCAAAATGCCAGAACGCGCGCCGGAATTCGCCATCGGTGACAGCTTCCAAGCCTACCTGTTCCTGTTTCTGAACAAGCTTTACGATCTCCTCATCCTCAACCTGCTTTAATGCCGCCGCGTCGATGCTGCCTATACTGTGTTTTTCGCGCGCTTCTTTCAAACGCTGTGTCCTAAGAAGGCTGCCGACCATATCGGCGCGGAACGGCGGTTTACTACGGTGTGTCACGGCCTATTTCTCCCTTCAGCCTGCAGCAGCAAGCCCCAGATAGTGTTCGAGTTGCGCGGAATCGGCGAGGAAATCGGCACTGTGCCCGGACAAGACAACACGTCCGCGTTCAAGGACGATAGCATCGTCAGTCATCCCGAGAATCTTTTTGGCGTGTTGTTCAATCACGATGCCCGAAAGCCCCTCTTCACGAAAGAGACGCTGCAAAGCGCGCAACAATTCCTCTACAATGATGGGCGCAAGACCTTCGGTCGGCTCATCAAGCAGCAACAGTTTCGGATTCAGCATTAGCGCACGCCCGATTGCCAGCATCTGTTGCTCGCCACCTGAAAGCTGATTGCCTAGATTTGATTTGCGTTCGGATAGCCGCGGAAACATGTCGAAGACCCGCTCGACATTCCACGGGCCGGGTTGCGCTACAGCGGTGAGGTTCTCAAGCACTGTGAGTGATTTGAAGATATTTCGCTCCTGCGGTACCCATCCGATGCCGGCATGGGCCCGGTCCTCGGGGTCTAGACGCGACATGTCGCGCCCGTTGAATTGGATTACACCTTTGCGCTGTCGCGTCACGCCGATAATCGTGTTCACAAGCGTCGTCTTGCCCACGCCGTTACGGCCTAAAAGCGCCAACGCCTTCCCTTCCTTTACCGTCACATTGACGTCAAAGAGAACGATGGCCTCGCCATAGCCAGCCGTTAATTCCTCAATGCGCAGCAAGTCACGCATGAGAAACCTCGCCGAGATAAGCTGCCCGGACTGCAGGATCGCGCGCGATTATTGTTGGGTCGCCATCAGCGAGAACACGGCCATTCACGAGCACCGTTATACGCGTTGCAAATCTGAAGATAATGTCCATGTCATGCTCGATCAGCAATACTGAAACATCGGATGGGAGGCTTCCGACGATATTGAGCAATTCACGCCGTTCGGCTTCCGGCACGCCCGCCGCTGGCTCATCCAAAAGCAATACGCTCGGCTGTGCGGCAAACGCAGCGGCAATCTCAACCTGTCTCTGCTTGCCATAGGGAAGCGACGCGATCGAATTATCCATGATGTCTTCCAGCCGAAACTGGGCGAGAATGGCAGCGGTCTCTTCAATAACACGACGATCATGATCGAGCTTGCTGAAGGCACGAACGCCATATCCCAGACGCTCAGAGGTCACGAGTGCGATCATCGCCAGAGGCGTCATCGTAGAGAAGAGTTGATTGATCTGAAAAGTGCGAGCCATCCCGCGTTTGACGCGCGACTCGCGGCTTAATTGGGTTATATCCTCACCGTTTAATACGACTGTACCGGACGTGGGCTGCAACACCCCGGTCAAAAGATTGACAAAGGTCGTTTTTCCAGCTCCGTTAGGGCCAATCAGCGCATGACGCGCTCCCTTTTCCAAAGTGAAGTCGATCCTATCGGTTGCCATAATGCCACCGAATGTTTTTACCAAGGCGTTGGTTTGCAAGACAGCACTCATGAGCGCTTTCCTCGCACACGAGCGGGCAAACGAAACATGATCAGTTTAACGCCGCCATGGATAAGCGTGCGGCCACGCAAAACAAATAAAACAAGAAAAAGACCAATCCAGAACATCCAGTATTGCGGCGTGAATGCGGAAATCGTGTCCTGCAGAAACTTGAAAACAATGGCACCGATCATACCACCATAGAGATACCCCGGCCCACCGATAATGAGCACCAGCATCACATCGGCGGATCGATGAAAGTCCAACACGTCAAGCGACACAAATTGACTGGTTTGCGCGATAAGCGCTCCCGCAGCACCAGCATAAGACGCTGCGATTGTGTAGATTAGAGCCAGTCTTTGCGATGGCGGCACGCCGGATGCTGCCGCGCGTAAGGAATTGTCCCTGATAGCCCTTAATGATAGGCCGAAGGGCGAATTCATCATACGACGTGCAACAAGAAACAAGACAAAAAGCACGCTCAGCGAGTAAAGATAAGCGGTCTTCCCGAACAGGTCGAAACTAAACAAGCCCAGCACGGGATTAATCGCGATACCCTGCAAACCATCCGCACCACCCGTCAATGATCCCCATGAATTGGCGATTTCATGCAAGATCAAGGCGACACCGAGCGTTACCATCAGGCGTGTCAGATCATTGCCTTTGACGATCAAGGGACTAGCCAAGAGTCCGGCAAGGCCGGATACGACCATGGCAAATGCTAATCCGACCAGTGGATCGCCGATCCCGTGTTTCGCGAGCAACCCTGCCGCGTAAGCGCCGAGACCGAGAAAGGCGGCGTGCCCGAGCGAAACAATTCCAGCAAAACCAAGAATGAGATCGAGCGACAGCGCAAACAAAGCGAGAATTGCGATCTCGTTGAGAAGAAGAAGGTTCCGTGGGAACAGCCAGAAAACAGCAAGCGCGAGTAGCCAAAATGCAATCTCAGCGCCATGCCAACGGCGCGCGGCCAAAAGCGAAGCCCGGACTCGATCTTCCAACATGCTCATGCCCGACCCCGCGCAAAAAGACCATCGGGACGCACGATCAGCAAGATGACCATCAGAACATAGATAATGAAGGCTCCTATTTCCGGTACAAAATACTTACCAGCCACATCTGCTACACCGAGCAACATCGCGGCAAAAAATGGGCCTGTAATTGTCGATGTGCCGCCAACCGTGACGACAACAAGAAAATAGATCATGAACTTGAGTGGGAAGCTTGGATCGAGGCCCATCAACTCGATACCCAAGGCACCGCCAAGCCCGGCAAGCCCGGACCCCAAAGCGAAAGTCAGCGCAAATAATCGATTGACGGGAATTCCAAGGCCGCGTGCGACACGCGCATCGTCTACAGAAGCTCGCAAACGGCTTCCGAACCGTGTCTTGGTAAAACCCCATTGAAGGCTGAAAGCCAGAATACCGCAAATAACAAGGACAAAGAGTCGGTACTTGCCAATTCCGACTCCACCAATATTGAACCGGCCTTGTAGCCAAGCCGGGAGCTTGATGATCTGCTGGCTTGACCCCATGAGATAATCTGCGCCGGCGACAGCCATGAAAACGATACCGATTGTAAACATCACTTGGTCGAGATGATTTTTACCATACATCGGCCGATAAAGAACGCGTTCGAGGACGACGCCGACCAATGCCACACCAATAAAGGCAAGCGGCAATGTCAGAAGAAACGGCACGCCCAGCCTCTGCATGAGAATGACCGTGATATATCCACCGAGCATGGCAAAGGCGCCATGAGCGAGATTGACGAAATTCATCAATCCCATTGTCACGGAAAGCCCGCACGCGAGCACAAACAGTACCATGCCATAGGCGATGCCATCGAAAAGAATCGTCAACATGGTGTGGCGGTCCGCGTGCGGTCTGTGTTTATTTTTTTGCGGCTTTTACCGGATCCTTGACCATGGGAATAGTCGTGAACTCAATATTGTACAATTCGCCATCTTTTTTTTCCGTTTTGCGGACATAAATGTTCTGCACGATATCGCGTGTATCAGCATCGATCTGAATAGGTCCACGAGGACTTTCAAATGACATGCCCTTCATGGCAGCGATCAGTGCATCCCCATCCGTGTTGCCATTCGTCTTCTTGAGCGCTTCGGTGATTACGCGCATACCGTCGTAACCACCAACACCCATAAAGTTAGGCCGCATACTGCCATTGGCAGCCCTAAAAGCCGCAACGAATGCCTTGTTGGCCGCTGAATCATGAGCCGCCGAGTAATGATGTGTCGTAATCGCACCAATCGCGACATCGCCGATGCCTGCTAGAATATCATCGTCGACAACATCGCCTGGGCCGATTAGCTTAACGCCGGCCTTGTCGAGCCCGCGTTCCACAAACTGTTTCATGAATTGTGCGCCGATGCCCGACGGCACGAAGACGAAAAGGGCATCCGGCTTGGCTTCGGCAGCGCGCTGCAGGAAGGGCGCAAAATCGGGATTGCGAAGCGGCACGCGGACGCTCTCTACGGTCCCGCCACCTGCCTTAAACTTGTTTGCAAATGAGTTTTCGGCATCGATGCCTGGGCCGTAATCAGTGACGACGGTGAACACTTTTTTGATGTTATTCTTAAGTGCCCAATCGGCCATCGGTTCGGAGGCTTGTGGCAGGGTGAATGAGGTCCGCACGATATAAGGTGAGGCTTCGGTGATCGTTGCGGTCGCTGCCGCCATTACTATTTCAGGTACCTTAGCCTGTGTGGCAACTTGCGCGGCGGCGAGCGCCAATGGCGTCAGACCGAAACCAGCCAAAAATGCCACCCTGTCATTGACGACGAGTTCCTGCGCCAATCGGCGGGTCGTATCGGCATTGCCTGTGTCGTCTTTTAGAATGATTTCGATCTTCTTGCCGCCGAATGTGTTGCCGTTCTGGGCCAGAAACAGCTTCACGGCTGCGTCGATCTGTTTGCCGGTCGATGCGAAGGGGCCGGTCATCGGCAGGATGAGGCCAATTTTCGCGACGTCCTGAGCGTAAGCTGCCGATCCCATCGCGGCGGCAACCGAAAGCCCAAGCACGCCTTTCAAAAAATGTCTGCGAAGTGTCATGGAATAGTCCTCCCCAAGTGACGAGCGTCTTGGTGACGCCTGCTTGATCTGTTCAGTCCTCATCGCGATAAACGAGACCGGCCTTCGCCAAACTCTCGCGCATCTTATACATGTCGAGACCGAGCTCTCCTGCGGCCAACCGCTGCCGCTTCTCAGTCTCATTAGCTTCACGCGCACGCCCTGCTTCGGCGATCCGTTGTGCCTCGTCCCGGGGCACGACAATCACCCCGTCATCATCGGCCACGATGACATCGCCCGGATTGACGAGCGCCCCTGCGCAGACGACGGGGACGTTCACCGAGCCTAGTGTGGCCTTGACCGTCCCCTTGGCAGAAATCGCACGCGACCAGACCGGAAACCCCATCGCCGTGAGTGTACGAACATCGCGCACACCGGCATCGATCACAAGGCCGACACCGCCGCGCGCCTTCAGCGAGGTCGCCAACAGGTCGCCAAACATGCCATCGGTGCTATCGGCGGTGCAGCCGACCACCAAGACATCGCCCGGCATGATCTGCTCGATCGCCACATGGATCATCCAATTGTCGCCCGGTTGGGCCAGCACTGTCACGGCACTGCCGGCAATCTGCGCACCGGGAAAGATCGGCCGCATATAAGGCTTCATGAGTCCGAGACGCCCCATCGCCTCATGACTGGTCGAGACCCCAAGATCGCGTAAAGTCGCGATATCCTCCATAGCGGCTCGCCTTTTAGTGCGGATCACGGTGCCGCTCATGCGAGGCTCTCCAAAGCTTCGGGGAAGAGCCGCTGATAGGCTTCCCCATAGGTCATCGCCCTGCCCGAATTGCGTCCGCCCTGCATCCCGCGATTGAGCGCGACGCGTGTGTAGTATTCCCAGAGATGTTTCTGCGCTGCGAGGACCTCGAACGTTTTCCGTTTCGTCTCCCAAACCTCATCGATGTTGAGGATCACATTAGGTTTGTAATCGCATTGCTCGGGCTGATGTGGTTCGAACAGAAAAACCGGCGGCGCCGAATAGCTGCGCGACGGATCGGGCTTATGCCCGGCTGCTTGTGCAATGATCCGCGCCTCTTGAGCAAAGCGCGTCGCCTCGGGGTGATCGACATTGTAGGGATCGTGAAGTGAGTGTGTGAGCACGAAAGCCGGCTTCAAATCATGGAAGATATCGATGGCGCGTTGCAACATCGCTTCGGTCGTGCGGAGTGGATAATCGCCTGCATCCATGAATTCAATGTCTGCGCCAAGCATGGAAGCCGCGCGTTCCGCCTCATTACGGCGTTGCGCCTTTACCTCTTCTAGCTTCACGCCGGCTTGCTTCCATGCGAATTGGCTTTCACCGCGCTCACCATAGGAAAGGCAGAGGATTTTCATCTTAAACCCTTTTCTCGCATGAAGTGCAATCGCACCCCCTGCCCGCCAGACAAAATCACCGGGATGGGCAGCGATGACGAGCCCGCTTTTCTGACCCATGTTTAACGTTCCTCTTTAACTTCGCCGGCGAAAATCGAACCAGGCACGAAGGCTATTCCATCCATCAAGATACGCGCAGTTCGCAATAAACCCGCTTTCTCAACCATCGGCTTTTCGGCAGTCCCGTCCACAATAAGACTGATCGAAAATTCTCCGGTCGGATGCTCGACGGAAACAATACGCTCGCGGCCGTGCGGCATGAGCGCAACTGACGCCGCAGTCGTGCCGGGCAATGCGGCGGCGGTAGCAATGCTGACAGCCGCAAACACACCAATGGCGGCGTGGCATTCGTGAGGAATAAAACTACGGCTCGAAATTGTGCCGCCATTCAATGGCGGCGCAACAAGTGCAATCTTCGGAACCGCCTTGTTGCCTACATCGCCAAGATTCATCAATGGCCCCGCCGCGAGTCGAATGCGTTCAAGGCACGCTTTCAATTGACCATCTTTGTTGAGCGCCTCGACGCTTTCATAGCCGGTTCGGTCGATATCGAATGCACGCAAGATGATTACCGGCATTCCATTATCGATCAATGTGCAGGGAATTCCTTCGATGATATCGACGGGATTTCCTGTTGGTAGCAACGCACCGCAGACTGAACCTTCCGTATCGAGAAAGCTTATGGCAATAGGTGCCGACGTTCCCGGCACGCCATCGATCCGTGCAACACCTTCGGCCTTTGCCTCACCCTGCTCGATTTCCAAACTGAGATCCGCGATCGTGCCGGTGTTTAGCGTGCGTACACGCACGACGGTGCGTGAAACGTTCGCATCGACAAGCCCGCGGGCAAGCGCGAACGGTCCGACCCCCGCCAGAATGTTCCCACAATTCGGCGTCGTATCGACTTTGGCTGCTTCGATTCCAATCTGGGCAAAAAGAAAATCGATATCGCAATCAGGAGCGGTCGAGCGGGATATAATGGCAGCCTTGCTTGTCAGAGGATGCGCGCCGCCAAGCCCATCAATCTGGCGTTTATCGGGGGAACCCATGACGGCGAGGAGTACACGCTCGCGCAACGAAGCGTCCGAAGGCAGATCACTCGCGAGAAAGTAAATGCCCTTCGACGTACCGCCCCGAATGAGCATACAGGGAATTCCGTGCTGCATCGCTCAGCCCTCCCCGCCATTCTTGGGTTTCGCGCCGCGCAATTGCGCAGCCGATACGGCAATTGCGAGATCGGGGTTGATACCAAGCGCAGCGAGCATTTCACCGGCCTCAGCCATTTCGGCTGCGCGGCGCACGCCATGTGTGGCAACACGCTCGCGCATGTCAGCGGCCAAAGCGTGAAAATCAATGGCGGGAAATGTCGCTTGAAGGCTTGAGAAAACGTCGTCCTTTACTCCCCAGCATTCTGAGGCTTTGGCGCAATCCACCATCAATGCCTCAAGCCCCTTAACAATGATACTGCGGCAAAGCTTCATGGCTGATGCGATGCCATACTCATCCGAAACAGGCGTCAGGTTCATGCCGAGTGCGTTGAGCCGCTGCGATACGGCGGCGGCAAAAGGGCCGCCTGACAGAATAGGAACTTGCAAACCGGGCTTCAGAACGGGGGCCATCACAGCAGCTTCGATATATGCTGCACCGCTCGCCGCGATCATCTGAGCGGCACGCATTTTGGTGGATGGTGCGGCAGAGTTGATGTCAACGAAGATCTGGCCGGGCTTGATCCATGCAACTGCCGCCGCCGCGACAGCTTCCGCCTGCGAGGCCGTGACGGCCGAGAAAATGAAATCGGCGTCTTGTGCAGCACTTTCGGGTGCAGTGCACCACGTAACACCGATGGACGCGGCTTGATCGGCCAAACGCGCGCCTGCAGCGCTTCCCGCCAAAATGTCATGGGCTGAAATCCGCATGCCCTCATGTTTCAAAAACCCACGCGCAAAGGTCTGCCCAACCTCGCCGAAACCGATGAATGCAATATTGGCCGTATTCATGCCGCCCATGGCCGTCTCCAATTAACAGCATCAGCATTCGCGAAAAAAAAACCTAGCTCAAATGAACAGATTCGATTGATTGATGAACAATCTGCAGCTATTTGCTCTGCCCTATGCTGTCTTTGAGCGCACTCGTTGTCAGACGGATCAAAAGTTTGGCCGGCGTGGAAAGCGGTGCATCCTTACGCTTCATGATCCCGAGCGTCCGGCTTACGGCTGGAGCGCGCAGCGGAATGGCTCGCAATCCTTTTTCAGACCCAGCAATAGCGAGCCGCGGCACAATCGTTGCGGCGACGCCCGATTTGACGAGATTGACGGCTGTTGTCACCCGCTGCACTTCATAGCGCCAATCAAGCAATTCGCATTTTGCGCCAAGTGCATCGTCAATGAGGATCCTGTTGCCTGTCTCGGCACTGATACGGACCAGAGGCAGCCCTTTTAATTGCACCCAGTTCAGCGCACGCGACGCACCGATCTTCATCTCGGGGTGACAAAGAATGACAAACGGTTCTTTAACAACCGACGTGATCTCAAGCTCCTGCCTGTGTGGCGCTGCCAGAGTAATGCCAAACTCTGCTTCGCCGAACTGCACCCGCGCCGCAATCTCGCTTGCCGAATGGTCGAATATCCGGACTTGAACACTGGGATGACTTTGGCCGAACGTAGCGATGACGGTCGGCATCACATGTGCTGCAATCGTCGGCAAGCAACCTAAAGCAATCCGTGCCACAGGCGCTTTTTGTGAAGCGCGTAGTTCGGTCATCGCAACGCCAAGTCCGTCGAAGAGGTGCTGCGCGCGGGGCAGAAGCGCCGCTCCTTCTTCCGTCAACTTTACCTGTCGCGTGGTCCGCGCCAGCAAAGGCGTCGCAAGACTGTCTTCAAGCTTTCTTATGCGATGGCTTAGCGCGGTTTGCGAGAGATTCAAATGCGAGGCAGCAGCCCGAAAACTGCCACGCTCGGCAATTGCCACAAAAGCCTGCAACCCCAAGACGTCAATCCGCACCACTTAGTCCCCTTAGATAGTGTTATGCAATTTGTTCATGAAACAGCATAAACATCAATAGCATGCATTAAAGCTAAGCGATGTTGATGTCCCCTGATAAGTCATTCCATTTCACTGCGGAGGGCGCGAACGAAGAATTCTGCGTAATGGCTAAGAGCGGTGCCGCGACGTTTTGCAATGAAGGTTTGGAACGGTGTTGCTTCTTCGATTTCAAGCGTCTTAATGCCACGAATAGCCCCGTCAGCGACGGTAAACTGGTCGATCATCGCGATGCCGAGCCCAGCCGCTACCAACGAGCATACTGTTGTTCCGAAACGGGCACGTATTTGGATGTCGTAGTCGAGATTTTTCTCCCTGAAGATGCGCGCCATGATCGAACCATAGGGATCATTTGGATCAATCCCGATGAGTGGATAACGGGCCATCTCCGCCGCGCTGATTGAATCGCGTCGAGCGAGTTCGTGGTCTTCAGGCACGATACAGAAAAGCCGCCCCCATGCGAGCGGGACGAATTCCAACGCAGGATGATCGAGCGCATAGCTTATGGCCACCAGTTCGCCACGGTTGAGCAAGATATAATCAATCGCTTCCTCAATCTTGAGGATGTTCAGATCGGCCCTGAGTTTAGGAAAGCGCTGGCGTGTGCGCTGGACCGCCCGTGGCACCATGACATTGGCGATGCTTGGTACGGATCCAATCCTGAGTTCAAAGGGGTCTCCTTGCTTCATCCGGTCAAGCATGGAGGATAACCCGCCCACTTGCGCGAAGATGATATTGACCTGCTCGAATATGTCCTTGGCTTCCTCACTGGGAACAAAACGCCCCTGCCGCCGGTCGAACAGCCGTACCCCGAGTGAACGCTCGGTATACTTCATCAAGCGACTGAGGCCGGGCGCTGAAACGCCCAGCAGTTTAGCCGCTCCAGCGATGCTTCCTGCCACCATGACAGCGCGGATCACTTCAATCTGCCGTAACGTCAGCATGCCCCACCCTCTCTTTCCACAATAACATTATGTTACGGAATGGGTCTATTTTAGTCATTGACGTTACATCTGGCTTTCCGCTTATTTTTGCATCGATAGGCATTGCCCGCGGCATAGACCGCCAAGATAAAGGCCGCCATTATCTAGGAGGAAACAGGAATGAAACTTTTTGCAGCGACCCTGCTCGTGTCGGCAGCCTTTGTGGCTCCGGCCCTGGCCCAAACCAATGCACCGATCAAGATTATCAATGTCGGCGAACTCTCCGGCCCCGGCGCTACAGTCGGAACGAATTTCAAGAACAGCGCCGATCTCGCCGTTGCCGAAATCAATGCAAAGGGCGGCATTCTTGGCCGCAAAATTGAAATCGTCCATTTCGACACACAAACGAATCCGGGTGTCGCCCGCGCGCTTGTGCAGAAGGCGATCGACGAAAACCCCTATGCCATTATGGGCCCGGGTTATTCCGGTTCGGTAAAGGTCTCGGCTCCTCTTGCCGCTCAGGCCGGTATTGCTCAGGTAATGGGCGGTGAGGCTGCCGAACTGACGCAACTTGGCTTCAACACCTTGTTCCGTACCTCATTCGGCCAGCAATCCTCAATGCCGAAAATCGCGAAGTACATCGCCGAAAATCTCAAGGCAAAGAACGTTGCCGTGATTTGGGTGAATAATGACTTCGGCAAAGGTGGCCGTGATATGGTGACCAAAGAACTCACCGCACGCGGTGTTAAGGTGACCGCCGACATCTCAACAGAAGCCGGCCAAGCCGATTTTGCCGCCGACGTGGTTAAAGCCAAAAGCGGCAATCCCGATGCAATCTTCATCTATCTGAATGAAGAAGAAAGCGCCCGCGCACTGCGTGAACTGAAGCGCCAAGGTGTTACCGTTCCGCTCGTTGGCGAAACAACGCTCATTGGTCAGAAGGTAATCGAGCTCGCAGGTGACGCCGCCAATGGTGCACGCGGCCATATCGGCCTCACCGTCGATGCGCCCAACGACAACCTGAAAGCCTATGGTAAGAAGTTTCAGGAAAAGTATAACTACATCCCTGACCACAACGGCATCAAAGGTTATCTCGGCGTCTACATGATCAAGGCGGCGACCGAAAAAATGGGCAAGGTCGACCAGAAGGGCCTGCCTGATGCGCTGAAGGGCCTGACGATTCTCGCTGCCAAAGAACCTGGCATTCTGATGGATCTCACCATCGACAAGAATGGCGATCTTGACCGCGATAGCTTCCTTGCCTTTGTCGAAAACGGCAAGCAGGTCGTTAAGGAAACCCTCCCGAAGATGAGCAAGTAACATCAACAGAGCCCGGCTTCGGCCGGGCTCTCCTTGAATAGCACTTTGACGCGGCTTGCTGCCGCGAACGACTTCTCTCACCCAAGGTCGACCCCGATGATGAACTTCATCAACCTGATACTTTCGGGCCTTGCCACAGGGGCAATCTATGCGCTTGTCGCCATCGGCTTCACCCTTTTGTGGCAGACCTCGCAGACGATTAATTTCGCGCAAGGCGAATTCGTTATGGTACCGGCATTTTTTGTGTTGGCAGCGCTCAACCTCGGAATGCCTCTCCCGATTGCATTGTTGGTTGGTCTCGCCTTGTCGATGCTCGTCCTAGGCGTGTTGTTCAAAAATCTTCTGGTTGATCCTATGCTGCGCCACGGCGTTCTACCGCTTGCGATCTGTACCATGGCACTATCGATTTTCCTGAAGGAAACGGTAAAAGAAGTATACAGTGCGGAAGCATCTCCCTTCCCATCATTTCTGCCGGAAGGAAATTTGATCGTTTTCGGTGCAACTATTTCCATCCAAAGCGTCTCGATTTTCGTGTTCGCGATTTGTGCTGTGCTCGCCCTTCAAGCATTCCTTGCGCGCACCTCCACCGGACGCCAAATGCAGGCGACAGCACAAAATCCTTATGTCGCCAAATTGCTCGGCGTGCCAGTCAAACGAATGATCATGTATACGTTTCTCATCAATGCAGCACTCGTCGCACTCGCTTCGTTCCTTATCAGCCCCGTCTATTTGGCAAAATTCTCCGCGGGTGAAACACTCGGCCTTGCAGCCTTCATCGCCGCCATCGTCGGTGGATTCAATCAAATACGCGGTGCCATTGTTGGCGGTCTTTTGCTCGGCATTGTCGACAATCTCGCTGCCGCCTACATCTCGACGCAATATCGGGGCGCAGTTCCGTTGTTTCTCTTGATCGCCGTTATTTTGTTCCGTCCGCAAGGATTGATGGGACGCGCTGAGGAGCGCACTGTCTGATGTCACGCTCGGTTCTTCTCAAGACGTTCGGCGTTCTCATCGTCGGAGCGTTGATCTTTCTACCGTTGACGCTCAACCGCTACGGCATCTACATCATGAGCCTCTGGGCTATCATGACGATCGCCGCTATGGGCCTCAACCTCACACTCGGCTATGCCGGCCAGGTTTCTCTGGCGCAAGGCGCTTTCGTCGGCTTGGGCGCTTACACTGTCGCCATTATGATGTCTGCCGGTTTTGGTTTCTGGCTACCGTTGTTGATTGCCATCGTCATCACCTTCGCAGTGGGTTGGCTACTCGGTTACCCTGCGCTACGCGTTCAACACCATTACCTCGCTTTCGTGACGCTGGCTTTCTCCACACTCGTCTTTCTCGTCTTCCGCAATGAAGAATGGCTCACGAAAGGGATTTATGGCATCATGGGCTTCAAGCGCCCATCTGCTTTCGGCGTAAGTTTTCAAAAGCCAATTGAATTCTATTACTTCACACTCGGTGCGCTTGCCTTAGCCTCCGCCTTCATGGCGTGGCTCGTACGCTCACCGTGGGGGCGCGCCTTTGTCGCTCTACGCGAAAATCCCGTTCGTGCGCTCTCGCTCGGTGTCGACACGCGGCGCTACACGCTGATGGCTTTTGCCATCGGTTCGGCTATGGGTGGTTTCTCCGGTGCACTTTATGCGCCTCTCGTGGAATTCGTTGATCCGACGCCTTTCACGCTCGCGCTTTCACTCAATCTTTTAATGATGGTCATCGTCGGTGGCTCGGGTTTTTTCTTCGGTCCCTTCCTTGGCGCAGCGATTGGTGTTCTGCTTCCGGAATGGCTTCGCTTTGCTCATGGTTGGTATCTGACCATTTATGCACTCTTCGTAATGATCCTCCTCATCAAAACGCCAACCGGTATACTGGGCATAATTGAGAACATGATTGCAGCGCGGAAGACGCGAGCAGCATCCGCCGCACGGGCCGCCGCGTCCGCTGGCCTCGACAAAGTGTGAGTGAGGTTAAAGATGACACGCACGCTTATGGAAGTTCAAGGAATTCGCAAGAAATTTGGCGGAATCACAGCAGTGGATGGCGTTAGTTTCGAAGTGCGCGAGGGTGAAATCCTCGGCATCATTGGACCTAACGGGTGTGGAAAATCGACACTCTTCAACTGCATTCTTGGACAATTGCCGCCAACAGAAGGCAAAGTAATGCTCGATGGCGACGATGTGACGGGTTTGCGTCCGTCGGCAATGAACCGGCGTGGCGTCAGCCGCACATTTCAATTGTTGCAAGTATTCCCTCAACTATCGGTGCGTGAAAACCTTGTTCTTGCCGGGCAGGAGCACAAAGGAACTATGTTCACACGCCTGTTTGGCCCGCGCGATGCCGGCCTCACGCCAGACGCCAATCAGATGATCGAATTTTTTCGTCTCGGCCATCTCGCTGAAGAGAAGGCCGGTGGTCTGAGTTACGGTCAGCAAAAATTACTCGACGCCGCGATGGCCTTCATGGCTGGGCCGCGCATGGTTCTCCTCGATGAACCGGCCGGAGGCGTAAACCTTACAATGCTCGGACACCTTGAAGAACGTCTTCGCGCGATGAACACCGAACGTGGCGCGACTTTTGTCGTGATTGAGCACAATATGGATTTTGTGATGCGGCTTTGCACCCGAGTGGTGGTGCTCGCCGAAGGCAAAAAGATCGCCGAAGGCACGCCTGCGGAAGTCCGCGCCAATCAGGCCGTTATCGATGCCTATCTGGGACATTAAGGAGCTGAGACGATGACAAAACCCGTTCTCTCAGTCCGCGAAATCGTCGCTGGTTATGGCGAGATGACCATCCTCAACGGAACCACATTTGATGTCATGCCGGGTACGATCACCACCGTTATTGGACCGAATGGCGCTGGCAAGTCGACAGTTTTCAAAACAATTTTTGGTATGCTGAAAGCACGATCCGGTTCCATTCACTTTAAAAATAGCGACATCACCAACTTAACTCCACGCAAACTATTGGCACAGGGCTTGTGCTATGTGCCTCAGGGCCGCAATATTTTCCCAGAGTTAAGTGTCCTTCATAATCTTGAACTAGGCGGCATCGCCGCCAGTGCTGAAACCAACATCGCTCAACGGGTCGACTCGATCCTCGAACGCTTTCCTATGCTGCGCCGTAAAGGCCAGCAGCAGGCAGGCACGCTATCCGGCGGCGAACAAAAATTGCTTGAAATTGCGCGTTCGCTTTTGCTCGATCCACAATTAATGCTCATTGACGAACCATCGATTGGCCTATCGCCTATGATGGTGCAGGAGGTTTTTTCGATCATAAAAGAACTTCGTGCCAAGGGCGTTTCAATCCTAATGATCGAGCAAAACGCGCGTTCGGCGCTTGAAATATCGGATGATGGCCTCGTGCTTGAACTTGGACGAACCCGAATGCAAGATCGCGCGCAGGCTCTTCTCAATGACCCGCGCGTCGGACAATTATTCCTTGGCGGGGTCATCGAAGAGAATACTGCCTAATGCTTGGAATGACATCATGACGCGCCTTGTCAAAACAACAGATACGATATTGATGGGCCTTATCGGCTCTGGGATTGGCGCGTCACGGTCGCCCGCGCTCCATCAAAGTGAAGGGCTGGCGCAAGGTTATCCTACTGTTTATCGGCTGATCGATCTCGATGTTCTGAAGCTCGACATATCTGCTTTGCCGGAGCTTTTACAATCCGCCGAGCGAACCGGATTTCAAGGACTCAATATCACTTTTCCATGCAAGCAGGCGATCATCCCATATTTGACGAGCCTCGATACGGCCGCCGAGGCGCTCGGTGCGGTCAATACACTTGCTCTCAGAGATGGTGAACGGATCGGCTACAACACTGATTGGTCGGGCTATGCCGAGGCGTTTAAGGCGCAGATGCAGGATGTATCTCTCGAGCGGGTTGTACAGTTCGGAGCAGGCGGTGCAGGTTCAGCTGTCGCTTATGCGCTTCTCACGCTCGGTGTGAAAAATCTCACTTTAATTGAAGCAGATGCGAGCAAGGCCGAGACGCTCGCAAAGCAGTTTATACCGCGTTTTCCGCACGCGATCATTACAGTGCCGCGCGATCCGGCAGCCGCCGTCGCATCCGCTGATGGAATCGTTAATTGTACACCGATCGGAATGGACAAGTATCCCGGTACCCCCTTCCCCATCGCCTGGCTGAAACCGTCACACTGGGTCAGCGAAATTATTTACTTTCCGCTTGAAACAGAATTGCTGCATGAGGCGCGCGCACTTGGTTGCCGCACAATTGATGGCAGTGGTATGAACGTCTATCAGGCGTCAGAAGCGTTTCGTATCATTACCGGTTTGACACCTAATCCAAAGCGGATGCGCGGATTTTTCGATGCATTATGACAGGTCATGCGACGTATTGGTGATCGGATCGGGAGCCGGTGGTCTCTCGGCTGCGGTCACAGCAGCATGGCATGGGCTTGAAGTCATTGTCGCAGAGAAGGAGCACGTTTGCGGCGGAGCTTCGGCATGGTCTGGTGGTTGGATGTGGATACCACGTAATCCGCTCGCGGTCCGCTCTGGCATTATTGAAGATATCGAAGCACCGCGGAATTATCTTAAACATGAACTAGGTAATTATTTCAACGGCCCTCGCGTTGACGCATTTCTTAAATTCGCGCCTGAAATGGTATCGTTTTTTGAAAACGAGACTGAACTTAAGTTCGCTGACGGCAATGCCATTGCCGATATCCATGGTGAGAGCCCCGGTGCCGGCAGAGGTGGTCGCTCGGTTATCGCTGCCCCCTTTGATGGACGCGCACTCGGCGCAGCTATCGCGCTTCTTCGTGAACCTATGCGAGAAACTTCTTTGTTCGGTATGCCGATCCAAGCAGGTGCCGATCTTTCCGCATTTCTCACTGCGACAAAATCTCTGAAGTCAGCAACGCATGTCGCCAAGCGGCTGGCGCGCCATGCACGCGATATGGTGTTGCATGGCCGGGCGATGCAGCTCGTCAATGGCAGCGCTCTGATTGCCCGCCTCATCGCTAGCGCATGTAGGACAGGAGTCGTCATCGAAACTGAAATGCGAGCGGACCGCCTGATCGTCAATGATGGCCGCGTATCAGCCGTTAGGTTTGACACGCCGCGCGGTGCAGCGGTCATAAAGGCACGACTCGGTGTCGTTTTGGCAACGGGCGGATTTCCACATGATCGCGAACGACGAAAAGCATTGTTCCCACACACACCGACGGGTGCAGAGCATTGGAGTGTTGCGGCGCCCGGTGCCACTGGCGATGGCCTCCGTCTTGCGGAGGATGTTGGTGGTATTGTCGAAACGAATATCGCATCGCCCAGCGCTTGGTGCCCGGTATCGTTGGTGCCGCATCGTGACGGAACAATCGGCCATTTTCCGCACATCATCGACCGCGGAAAACCCGGCCTTATCGGCGTCTTAAAAAACGGCCAACGTTTCTGCAACGAGGCGGACGGATATTACGATTATATTGCCGCGATGCTCGCGGCCACGCCTCAAGGCGAGATCGCGCAAAGTTGGTTGATCTGCGATCACCGTTTCCAAAGGCGTTACGGGCTCGGCTATAGCAGGCCCGCCCCCATGCCCATCGTTCACCTTATTGACAGCGGTTATCTACTCCGCGCCAACACATTGGCCGACTTAGCACGGCGCTGCGGAATCGACACAACAGGGCTGATCGCAACGATTGCTGCGTTCAACCGGGACGCGGCCGAAGGAAGAGACACCGCATTTGGACGCGGATCAACCCTCTACAATCGAAAAAATGGTGATCCCTCACACGGGCCCAATCCCTGTGTAGCTCCGATTGTGGATGCGCCATTCTATGCAGTCCGCGTGGTTCCTGGGAGCTTCGGCACCTTTGCCGGTCTTCGCACCGCTCCGAATACGCAGGTTCTTAATGCTGACAATGAAGCAATTGAAGGTCTTTATGCTGTCGGCTCCGATATGGCGAGCGTGATGGGTGGTTTTTATCCGGCTGGTGGAATCAATCTCGGACCCGCGATGACTTTCGGCTATATTGCCGGACGAGAACTCGCCGCCAAAAGGAACACCCTATGAGCCGCCGCGTCTCCGTCGCGCACCTAACTGCACTTGAAACAGCGCCGCCTGATCTCATTCACATGGCAGCTGACGCCGGTTTCAACGGCGTTGGTCTTCGCTTGATCGGTATTTCGGCAGAAGCCATCGCCTGGCCACTGATGCAAGACAAAGCGATGCTCCGCGAAACGATTCGAGCCTGCAGGACAACAGGCCTTACTGTTCCCGATGTCGAATTCATTCGTTTAACTCCGGACCTAAATGTTGGGACGCTTGAACCCTTTATCGACGCCGGCGCAGAACTAGGTGCCAAACACATTATTGTCGCTCCTTATGATTCCAATCGAGACCGGCTTGCCGAGACACTGGCTGCATTCAACGCACTTGCACAACGCTACGGCCTAAATTGTGCGCTCGAATTTTTCCCATGGGCCAATATACCTAATCTAGCATCTGCTATGGATGTCATCGGCCGCACACAGGATCCGAGCATCGGCGTGCTGGTCGATTCATTGCATTTCGACAGGTCGGGTGCCCCATGGCTTGAACTCGCAAGTGTTCCGGTAGAGCGCTTGCCATTTTGCCATTTGTCTGATGCAGAAGCATGTTACAGTGACGATATCGACGCGCTTCTTTTCGTGGCACGCGAGAATCGGCTTCCGCCTGGCGAAGGTATGCTCGACCTCATTCGCTTTCTAAAAACGCTTCCAGCCGATTGTCCAATCGCCGTCGAGATACCAAATGCTATTCAAATGCAAGAGCATGGAGCAGCCGTTTGGTTAAAGCATATTGGTGAGGCAACTCATAAATTGCTTGCGAAAATCCCAAACACCCCGGAAAAAAGACCATGATTCCTGCCATCGCCACGGTCTGCCTCTCCGGTTCGCTGCCAGAAAAGCTGCGGGCCATCGCAGACGCAGGATTTTCAGATGTTGAGATTTTTGAGAACGATCTTATTGCCTATCATGGCTCGCCTAGCGATGTACGAAAACTCTGTGCAGACCTTGGTCTAAACATCATTACCGTTCAACCTTTTCGCGATTTTGAAGGCTATGACGAACCACGACGCGGCAAGACATTCGATCGTGCCGAACGCAAATTCGATCTCCTACAGACGCTCGGTGCCGATCTTCTCTTCGTCTGTTCGAGTGTCTCGCCCGAGGCTAATGGCGGGATTGAACGCCTCGCAGCAGATTTCCATGAATTAGGCGAACGTGCTGCAAAGCGTGGCTTGCGGGCAGGTTTCGAGGCCCTCGCATGGGGCCGCTTCGTCAATGATTATCGCGATGCTTGGGAAATCGTGCGGCGCGCCGCCCATCCGTCTGTTGGACTCATTCTCGACTCTTTCCACATTCTATCGCGTGGAACTGAACTCGATTCTATCGCTACGATCCCAGCAGACCGCGTTTTCTTCGTGCAGATTGCCGACGCGCCCAAACTCAACCTCGATTATCTGTCGTGGAGCCGTCATTGGAGATGCATGCCCGGACAGGGCGAACTTAATCTTGCGGCTTTCATGGATGCACTTGCTGCCATGAATTACCGCGGCGCAACCTCGCTCGAGATCTTTAACGACCGCTTTCGAGCAGGCTCTGCCCGCTCTGTCGCTATCGATGGACATCGCTCGCTGATCGCCCTGATCGACGATGCCTCAAAGCGCGCCAAGCGTCCGCTGGGTCGTATAAACGCCCTTCCTGAGCGTCCAACGGTCGAATCGGTCGAGTTCATCGAATTTGCTGTCGATGAGACCGAGCGGCATAATTTTATTGACCTGCTCCACGGCTTAGGCTTTCAACTCACCGGAAAGCATCGGTCAAAAGATGTGATACTCTTTTCGCAAGGCGATATTCGAATTGTCGTCAACAGTGACAAGGAGGGCTTTGCTCACAGCTACAATATGAGTCATGGCACTTCCGTCTGCGCGATGGCGCTGCGTGTATCGGACGCTTTGACAACTGTGGCGCGCGGAGAAGCTCTGCTGGAAGAGCCCTATGCGGGCGCGATTGGGCCGGGCGAACTCTCTCTGCCAGCAGTTCGCGGTCTTGGCGGAAGCCTGATTTACTTTGTCGACGACAAGTGCGAATTGTCACGGTGGTCAGAGGTTGATTTTGAGCCCGTTGTGGAGGAGACAAAGAGCGCAGGCCTCTTATCGATCGACCACATTTCCCAGACAATGCAATATGAGGAGATGTTGACGTGGCTCCTTTATTACACAACACTTTTGAAGACAGCGAAACTGCCCGCTCAAGCCGTAATGGATCCCGGTGGAGTCGTCCAAAGCCAAGTGATCGAAGCAGGCGTAACAGATAATCGGGGCGGCTTGCGCTTAGTCCTCAACGGCTCACAAAGCCATCGCACCTTATCGTCACGTTTCGTAACGGAATTCTTCGGATCTGGCGTCCAGCACATTGCGTTTGAAACTGCTGACATTATCGCAACGATGGAAACACTTGCGAGGAATGGTGTTGCCATCCTAGCAATCCCCGAGAATTATTACGATGACCTCAATGCGAAGCTTGAGTTTGATGATACCACATTGGCTAAGCTGAAGAGGCTCAACATCATGTTCGACCGCGATACAAACGGCATCTTCTTTCAAGCCTATACCCAGACACTACCAGGCGGCTTGTTTTTCGAAATCGTTCAACGCTCGGATTATAAAGGCTATGGTGCGCCGAACGCCGCCATCAGGCTTGTGGCGCAAGCGCGCCTTGTTGGACCTGACACGCTCCCACGCCGCTAAGACCAACCGGAGAAACCATGATGTCGGAACTTTATCAGTGGGACCGGACCCTTCAACCGCCAGCCTTTACGCCGGACTACAAAACCTCGGTCCTCCGTTCGCCAAGAGCGCCGCTTCTCTCCCTTGAGAATACGCTGAGCGAAGTGACCGGTCCCGTCTTTAGACATAATGAAATAGGCGAGCTGGATAACGATCTAATCCGCAATTACGCCCATACGGGTGAACCCATCGGCGAACGGATCATCGTGCATGGCCGCGTAATCGACGAAAATGGCCGCGCCGTACCGCGCACGCTGATCGAATTTTGGCAAGCCAACGCTGGTGGGCGGTATCGCCACAAGAAAGATACCTACCTCGCACCTGTTGATCCGAATTTCGGCGGCTGCGGTCGCTGCCTCAGTGACGATAATGGCTATTACTTCTTTCGCACCATTAAGCCCGGCCCCTACCCATGGCGTAATTACGTCAATAGCTGGCGGCCCGCTCATATTCACTTCTCAGTTTTCGGCTCTGGTTTTGCACAACGCCTCATTACGCAGATGTATTTTGAGGGTGATCCGCTGATTAGACTATGTCCGATTGTTAAAACTATCCCCGATTGCGACGCGGTCGAACGTCTGATCGCACCGCTTGATCTCAACGCGTCAGTGCCACTTGATACACTCGCATATCGGTTTGATATCGTCTTACGCGGCAGCCGCTCGACGTTGTTTGAAAATCGTCTCGAAGGAAATTGAACCATGCCGCAAGAACTCAGCTATCTTAAACAGACGGCATCGCAAACAGCTGGTCCTTACGTTCATATTGGTCTAGCCCCCAATCGCGCCGGGTTCGATATCTTCAAAAACAACTTTGGCGATGTATTGACCACGCCTGATACACTTGGCGAGCGGATCATCCTTGAAGGGCTTGTCATTGACGGAACCGGTTCGCCGATGCGCGATGCACTTGTTGAACTGTGGCAAGCCAATGCGGCGGGAAAGTATAATCATCCCAACGATACCCAGAAGAAGCCGGTCGATCCGTCATTCCGCGGTTGGGGCCGCTCGCCCTGCGATTTCGAAACCGGATTCTACCGTTTTGAAACCATCAAACCCGGCGCAGTTTTGGGCCGTAATGGCAAGATGATGGCACCGCATGTCAGCCTCTGGATCGTCGCGCGCGGCGTCAATATTGGCCTACAGACACGTGCCTACTTTGCGGACGAAGAGGCTGCAAATGCCGCCGATCCGGTTCTCTACTTGATCGAACAAGACAAGCGTCGCAAAACGTTGATTGCGCCTCGGTCGGTTCGCGCTGGCGTTCCAGTCTACCGGTTCGATATCGTCTTTCAGGGCGAGAACGAAACGGTTTTTTTTGACGTGTGAGCGAAATGAGCTTCTCCGCCCTCGATTCACAGATCACAGGTCCACTTTTCCGTACAGAACGTATGGCCGGAGTCTTCTCCGATCATGCGCGAATCAAGGCCATCCTGCGTTGCGAAGAAGCACTTGCACGCGCCCAGGCTATGGCCGGCCTCGTTCCTGTTACGCTGGCAACCACCATTGCATCAATAACCCCATACGATTTCAACCTGTCGGAGCTTGGTCAAGCCACAGCCTTGTCTGGAGTGCCAACCATTCCTTTTGTAAAAGCGGTACAAGCAAACCTACCGCGCGATCTCGAACCCTTCTTTCATTTTGGAGCGACGACGCAGGATATTGCCGACACCGCACTGGCGCTTCAAATGCGCGAAGGTTTCACATTGATCGCGCGGGATCTTGCGACCATCATTTCTGAATTGGTCTCGCTTGCCGAGCGGCATAAATCGACACCCTGCATCGGTCGCACCTATATGCAACATGCAGCGCCCATTACATTTGGTTTCAAAATTTCAACGCGCATCGCCAATATCCTTGCTTTCGCGCAGCGCCTTAAACCGCTTTGCGATCAGTCTCTGCTCGCAAGCCTTGGTGGCCCCGTCGGGACACTCACCACCATGGGAACGCATGGCCCGGCAATCCTCAAGGCCTATGCCGATGATCTGAAACTAGGTTGCCCGCCGATCGCCATGCACGCACAAAGGGGACCCATGGCCGGCATTGCCGCATGGCTGGCTGGCCTATGCGAAGCGCTCGGCGCATGGGGCAGCGACATTGTTCACCTGTCTTCAACAGAAGTGGCAGAAGTGAGCGAACCTTATGTTGCGGGACGCGGCGGCTCATCCGCCATGCCGCACAAACGCAATCCCGTGTCGGCCACCGTGCTTGTCGCTGCAGCGACCGCAGCGCCCGGTCTCGCCTCAACCATGTTCACGGCCATGATCGCACCGCATGAACGACCAGCAGGTGCTTGGCACGCCGAATGGCATGCTCTACCGCAATTATTCGGCCTAACTTCAGGTGCGCTGCAAGAGGCGCACCATCTTGCCAAAGGTCTCAACGTCGATGTCGCGCGGATGCGTGCAAACATTGATCATACTCATGGCCTTATCTTTGCCGATGCGGCAAGTGCTGCGCTTGCACCCACGCGCGGCCGAGCAGACGCCTATGCCATTGTAGAGGCCGCAGCTAATCACGCGAGGTCTCAAGGTGGTGAGCTTGAAACCATTCTGCTTGCTAGCAACTTAACGCCATCCGAACGCAACGCAGTCGAACAAGCCTTCCGCTTGGAACCTGCAATTGCAGCAGCCGCCCAATGGGTCGACCCCGTTTGTGAAAAAGCGCGCGCGGTTCACGCGGCCCTATTGAATTTTGTCGAGGAGGCTTGATTCATGCCGCTTATCGATTGTGCTGGTACCCACTTATTTTACGATCTGACTGGCCGCGAAGATGGCCCACTCCTCGTCCTGTCGAATTCGCTGGGCACAACCGTTGAGATGTGGGACGAGGTCGTTAAACTACTCGCACCCTCCTTCCGCATTTTGCGTTATGACACGCGTGGCCACGGGCGCTCTTCCACCTCGATAGCGCCGCTGACGATGAAACAATTGGCCGACGATCTCGCGGGTCTGTTAGATACACTCAGTATTGACAAGGCCCATATAGGCGGCCTCTCACTGGGTGGGATGACGGCGGAAGCGCTTGCCATTCATCATCCGCACAAGGTGAAGAGCCTGATACTGATGGCAACAGGCCCTTTCCTACCGCCGGCCGAAAACTGGAATACGCGCGCGAGAACCGTGCGTGAGCAAGGGCTCGGTGCCATCGTCGACACGGTCCTCGCGCGCTGGTTTACACCAGCTTATTTTGAGACCCATGCGCACCGTATTTCTTTTTATCGGAAGCTCTTTCTTGCCAATGCGCCGGAAGGTTACGCACTCTGCTGTGAATCTATACGCGACGCGGATTTGCGGACGGGACTGTCCTCGATTTCGGCTCCGACACTGGTGATTGCGGGTGCAGAAGATCCTGTTACACCCGTCAGCATGGCAAATGAATTAACGGATGCTATCAAAGCGGCTCGCTCTGTAGTTATTTCAGAAGCGTCCCACCTTCTGGCTATCGAACAACCGGCAGAGACAGCCGCGCTCATATCCCAATTCATCGGCAGTCTTGAACGTGCAACAGCAGAATCTCTACCCTCACATGCGTTCGAAAGCGGTCTGGCCAATCGCAAAGCGGTGCTTGGTGTCGACCATGTGCAAAGATCGCTTTCCAATGCCGGCGCATTCGCGGCGCCATGGCAGGATTTCATTACGCGTAGTGCGTGGGGCGAAATCTGGGGTGATGACACGCTACCATGGAAGACACGTTCGCTTGTCACCCTTTCAATGATGGTTGCACTGCATCGCGAGGAAGAGTTTAAACTCCACCTCCGACCGGCGCTAAAGAATGGCGTTACAATTGTCGAGTTGCAGGCGCTTTTAATGCAGACGAGCATTTATGCCGGCGTACCCGCTGCAAACGCTGCTTTTCGCTGGGTGCGTGAAGTCCTCGGCGACGAGGCAGATCATCTGAGTTAACCGTCACAATAAACCGTTTGAGTGTATACTATGACCCCATGCATCATCTGTGTCGCGATAACCGGTTCGCTGCCAACAAAAGCTGATAATCCAGCCGTTCCGATTACGGTGGCAGAGCAGGTCGAGAGCACGCATGCAGCTTTTGAAGCCGGGGCCAGCATCGCGCATTGCCATGTTCGCGATGATGAGGGCAAACCCTCCTCCGATCCCGATCGTTTTGCCCTTCTGAAAGAGGGCCTCGAAAAACACTGCCCCGGCCTCATCGTGCAATTGTCGACAGGCGGACGTTCGGGTGCAGGGCGCGCGCGGGGCGGTATGTTGTCGCTCTCGCCTGATATGGCGAGCCTTTCTGTGGGCTCGAATAATTTTCCAACACGAGTCTATGAAAATCCACCCGATCTCGTCGAATGGCTTGCTTCGGAAATGCGTGCTTATGGTGTGAAGCCGGAGATCGAGGCGTTCGATCTCTCACATATTTTCCGCGCACATCAAATGTGGAAAGCCGGCGAGATCGTCGAACGGCCTTATGTGCAATTCGTCATGGGTGTGAAGAACGCCATGCCGGTTGATCGCGATGTTTTCGATTTCTACGTTAAGACTGTAAAGCGCCTATTCGGCGATGACGCACCATGGTGCGCTGCTGGCATTGGGCCCAATCAAATTGTTGTTAATGAATGGTCAGTCTCGCAGGGCGGACATGCACGCACCGGGCTTGAGGACAATATTCGGCTGGATCGGGATACGCTTGCGGCATCAAACGCAGCGTTAGTCAAACGCGTAATCGCCTTGTGCGAAAGCTATGAACGACCAGTCGCCGATTGGAAGACGGCTCGTACTATTCTCAACCTGCCGATGAGGACGTCGCATTGAGCGGTTCACGCGTCAGCACCCGATACACGCCAACGACTAGAGATCGCTTGCACCCGCCTTGAGCAAACCTACGACATAAGGTGCAAATGAACGACCTGCTTCAAGATGGAAGCGCGCGGATTTTTGCCGCCACAGAGTGACATCGGCTTTGCCGAACAATGTCCGCGTCGTCATACCGATTGGAAAGGCAGCCGTTGAAAGATCGAGCATAATCCCGGTCGCTAGCAACGACTCCACAAGCTCGCCCTCGATCGACAATGCGATATTCCGGTGCGAGATGTCCACCAAAGAGTGAGGCTCATGTGCAAGCGCCTTTTCGAGCGCAGCATGAAGGGGCACGCGCTCATCACAAGGTAAGAGGAGCAGAAACTCATCCGGGCCTTGCCAAAGAATATTGCGTTTACCCAACACCGAGGCGCGCAAAGCTGTTGGGAAATCGACACCGATCGCCTCTCCAGCTTTACGAAACACATCGGCGCCGCCGCGCAAAACAAAACGAACCATCGGCTCGACAGGCACGCAACGCACGCCGCGCCATTCAAGCAATTCCGGCAGATTTGATTGACGTTCCGCCATCGCCACGCGTTCAACCATGGAGCCGCTCTCCTTGCGGATCGTAGAAGATGGGCTCGACAATCTTTGCCGGCGATGCGTTTTCATCAAGCCGCGTGATAAAGACTGTCTCACCCATTCGTGCACGGCCTCCGGAAACAAGCCCCATCACGATGGAACGTCCCAGCACGGCGCTGTCATAGGATGACGAGACAAAACCCAGCGCGGCCGAACCGGCTACAGGTTGCGCAACGGCAACGATCTGCGCGCCCATATCCGGCACAAAACCCGCATCTTGCGTTAACAGCCCAACGAGCTGCGGCCGGTCAGCTTTGACGAGGTCGCGACGCAACAAAGAGCGTTTGCCGACGAAATCAGGCTTTGCCTTGCCGATGGCCCATTCCATACCAAGATCGCCCGGCGTGACCGTACCATCCGTATCCTGTCCCACGATGATGTAGCCTTTCTCCGCGCGCAACACATGCATCGCCTCCGTCCCATAAGGACAAGCATCGTGCTTGCGCGCTTCCGTCCACACCGCTTCCCACACCGCTCGCCCATAATCGGATGGAACATTAATCTCGAAACCCAATTCGCCCGTGAAACTCACCCGGAATAAGCGGGCCTCAACGCCGCAGATCGTACCCATCCGTACGCTCATATGTGGCATCGCCTCTGGCGATAGATCGATCCCATCCACGAGCGACGCAATGATGGCGCGCGAACGCGGACCTTGAACAGCTATGACTGCCCATTGCTCAGTCGTCGAAGTGAGCCATACTTTTAAATCGGAAAACTCGGTCTGGAGATAGTCTTCCATATGAGCGAGTACGCGCGGCGCGCCGCCCGTTGTGGTGGTGACGTGAAAGCGGTCTTGAGCAATGCGTCCGACAACGCCATCGTCCATCACGAAACCGGCTTCGTTCAGCATCAAACCATAACGGCACCGTCCCACCTCAAGCTTGCTGAACGAATTAGTGTAGAGCCGGTTGAGAAATTCCGCCGCATCGGGTCCCACCACCTCGATCTTGCCAAGAGTGGATGCATCGAACAGGCCCGCAGCACGCCGAACCGTTAGACATTCACGCACAACCGCATCATGCATCATTTCATCGGATTTTGCGAAATACCATGCACGTTTCCACAAGCCTACATTTTCGAACGACGCGCCCTGCTCCTCTGCCCAAACATGGATCGGAGTCTGTCGCACGGGATCGAAAAGGTCACCGCGTGCATGGCCTGCAATCGCGCCGAACGTCACCGGGGTGTAGGGCATACGAAACGCCGTCAATCCTACTTGCGGCAAAGCCTTGTCGATTGCATGAGCGGCGATGGCCAGCGCGTTCATATTCGACGTCTTGCCCTGGTCGGTCGCCATGCCGGTCGTTGTGTAGCGCTTTACATGCTCGATGGAACGAAAGCCTTCCTGCGTTGCAGCAACAATATCGGACGCCTTCACATCGTTCTGGAAATCAACAAAAGCCTTGCCCTTCACCTTTGACTTGGGTTGTGGAACCGCACCGATGAAACCACCCGCGACCGGAATATCGCCTGCACCTTGAGGTGCATTGACATCGTCGGTTTTGAAACCTGCTTTTATTGCGGCATCGCACCCGGCCGCATAGCCTTCTGCCAAAACGGCACCGAGCGAAAACGTCCCTTTAGCACCACCTGCCGAGCGCTCGCGCTGCGCAGATAGGCCGGGAATGAAAATCTGTTGTTCCTCGTTATAAACGAGTTTGCCACGCGATTGCGAAAACAGGTGAACGCTCGGCGTGAAACCGCCACCCATCAAAAGCGCATCGCATGGTAGCGTGCCTGCCGCACGTACCGCACCATCCGGTCCGATAGTTCCAAGCACGACGCTCTGGACACGCATGCGCCCCTTTGCTTGAACAACAACAGTTCCAGTCATCACCGGCATTTGAGCTACGCGCGCGGCCTCGATGCCAGGCCCTTGCGGATTAGCCCGCAGATCGGCGATGGCCATGATCGTCGCGCCAGCGCGATAAAGATCAAGTGCCGCGGCATAGGCGCTATCGTCAGCAGCAAATACAACGATCCGCCGCCCCACGAGAACACCGTATCGATTGCAGAATGTCCGCGCAGCAGATGCGAGCATCACGCCGGGCCGATCATTGCCGGAAAAAACGAGCGGCCGCTCTATTGCTCCGGTCGCCAGCACAACTTCCCTGGCCCTTACCTGCCAAAGCCGCTCACGCGCTACAGCCGGTAGCGGCTCAGCTTCGTGATCCGTGATACGCTCAACAAGGCCGAGAAAATTCTGCTGAAAATAGCCGAACACTGTGGTGCGCGGCAAAAGTGTAACATGCGGCATTTCCGCTAACATCGCCAGCGTCTCGCTGACCCATTGCGCCGCAGGCTTTCCGTCAATGGTTGCCAATGCTTCTGCAAGAAGCATTCCGCCCATCTCCGCTTGCTCGTCAGCCAGAATAACGCGCGCTCTTGTCTTAGCAGCAGCGAGTGCGGCTGAAAGACCTGCTGGCCCGCCGCCGACCACAAGTACATCGCAATGCGCGAAACGGTTTGCATAATGATCGGGATCGGGCTGCCTGGGCGCTTCGCCGAGGCCGGCCGCGCGCCGGATCAACGGCTCGTAGAGTTTGGCCCAAGCGCCCTTCGGTTGCATAAATGTCTTGTAGTAAAATCCAGCGCCGAGCAATGGCCCAGCCAGATCGTTGATTTCGCCCATATCGAACTGGAGTGACGGGAAACGATTTTGGCTCTGCGCCTGCAAACCGTCATACAGCTCGACTTGCGTGGCGCGCAAATTAAGTGTCGCACAGCCGCCGCCGCGGATCACTGTCACAAGCGCATTCGGCTCTTCTGCCCCTGCTGCCAGCACACCGCGCGGGCGGTGATATTTAAATGAACGTCCCATCAGATGGACGCCATTTGCCAACAGAGCCGATGCCAAACTATCGCCCGCATAACCATGATAGCTTGTGCCATCGAACGAAAAGGAGATGGGATTTGTACGGTCGATCCGTCCGCCCTTGATACGGAAAGCTTCGCTCATGGCTTTGCCTCAGCCTTGTAACCATTGAGATCCGGTTTCGGCTCACCCACCTTGTAGGTTTTGACGATGACGTCGCTCACCGTATCGCGCGCGCAATTGAAGAAGCGGCCACAGCCCGAAGTATGGCGCCAGCGCTCGAAATGCAGCCCCTTCGGATTGCTGCGCCAGAACAAAAAAGCGGTCCAATTATCATCGTCTACTTTCGCAGGTTCGGCTGCGCGAGCGATATGCGCTTCCCCTCCATAACGGAATTCGAGCTCGGGACGCGGGCCGCAATAGGGGCAATCGATCAGCAACATGGTGATAACCTCAATGCGCGACGGCGGCTGCCGCCGCCTCGTCGATCAAACGCCCCGTGCAGAAACGATCGAGAGAGAATGGCGCGTTGATGGGATGGGGTTCTCCTTTGGCCAAACTCCATGCGAAGACGTTGCCGGAACCAGGCGTCGCTTTGAAGCCGCCCGTGCCCCAACCGCAATTCACAAACAATCCTTCCACCGGCGTCTTGCCTATGATCGGAGAGCGGTCGGGTGTGACATCGACGATACCGCCCCAATTGCGCAGCATCTTCATTCGTCGGACGACCGGAAACAATTCGCAGATTGCATCGAGCGTATGCGCAGAGATGTGTAATCCGCCCGTTTGCGAATAGGAGGTGTAGGCATCGGTGCCAGCACCGATCACGAGTTCGCCCTTATCCGATTGCGACATATAGGCGTGGATCGTGTTCGACATTACGACGCAAGGCATCACCGGCTTCACTGGATCGGAAACGAGGGCCTGCAGCGGATAGGATTCAAGCGGCATCCGCACATCTGCCATTTGCATGATGACCGATGTATGCCCTGCTGCAACCACACCGATGCGTCTGGCACCGATAAAGCCCTTCGTCGTCTCAACGCCGGTCATCGCGCCTGAAGGTGCGCGACGAAGCCCTTTCACTTCGCAATTTTGGATAATGTCAACGCCGAGCGCCGACGCCGCGCGCGCATAGCCCCACGCAACCGCATCGTGCCGCGCGGTGCCGCCACGCCGCTGCAAGGCCGCACCGAGAATGGGATAGCGGATGTCGCGGCCGATATTCAGGATCGGACAAAACTCTTGCGCCTGTTCAGGCGTCAGCCATTCATTGTCGATGCCGCCAAGACGGTTGGCGTGGATATGTCGTTTCGCCGATTGGATGTCATGCTCTGTATGGGCGAGCATCATCACGCCGCGCGGCGAATACATCACATTGTAGTTGAGTTCTTGCGACAAACCCTCCCACAGCTTCACCGCGTGCTCGTAGAGCTTCTGGCTTTCTTCCCAAAGATAGTTCGAGCGGATGATGGTGGTGTTACGTCCGGTATTGCCTCCGCCGAGCCAGCCCTTCTCGATCACTGCCACATTGCGAATGCCATGCTCCTTAGCAAGGTAATAGGCCGTCGCCAGCCCATGCCCGCCCGCACCGACGATCACGACGTCATAGGCAGGTTTAGGTTCGGGAGAACGCCATTGCTCCGGCCAGGCTTCGCCGGACAGGGCCTGCTTGAGAAGTGCAAAAGCTGAGAATTTCACCGGGATGCCGCCCATCCGATTGATTCCGATGCACTTTCTTAGCGATTTTGAACAGACTTGGCCATTGCCGCTTTGCACTGGCCGAGCGTACCTTCAGGAATGATAGCCGCATTACACGGCCCGGCTATGCGACCCATACAACGAAGTTTTATCTGTGGAGCGACGGCGGCCTGCATCCCGGGCCGTCAGCACAATCAAAGCAGTGCATGGACACGCGCAAAAGACACGCAAATTGCTTTCTTGCCCAAATGTGGAATGGGCCATCACCTTAACGGCACGTCTGGATGGGCGCGGAGAAAATGATGCAGCGTATGCAATAGGTGAACAGCGCGGGTGGCATCGTCATCATTGCGTGCAATGCGAATGTCGTCGACGATCATGTCGCGTACCTTTTCTAGCCCATGCGGCGCGTGGATGAGATAGGACGCAATCGCGGCGGCTACGACGTCGGGCACATGTTCATGGTCTGCGATGGCGTCAACCTCGTCCTGCGTGAGGCCACAAAGTCCGATGCAATCCTGCAGACTGATCATCGTCACCCCCTATTCGATCGGCAGCGCATTGACGTCCTCATGATTCACATTGGCAGCGATCTGCGTGACGTGCCCCGCAGCGTCGTAGGCCAAACGAAGCGAGTGTGCCATGAACCCCAATTCAACTTGTGCGAACTCAAATGGATTGGTCGCGCGCAATGCACCGCGATAGGCCTCGAACGAAAGGTCTGCCTGTCGTTTCGCATAGAGCGCCGTTTCTTGAACGACGATTTGGATCACCGCACTGTTCTGGCCGCAAACACCCATCAACCATTGCGGCACAAAGGGCATCATTCGCACGGCATAGGCAAACGGATCATGCATCCCTTACCTCACGCGCAAGCGCCTCAGCGGCGCAAGCAGCGAGAATGCGCTCGGTCTGCGAAAGTGTAAAGCGTGAGCCAAGCTTTACCGGTTGAGTTTGATGCGGCCAGTATCGCCCGTTCTGTACCCGCCAAGTGCGCGTGCCTGAGCGTGAAATTCATCGCATCGTAGAAAAGAAAAAAATGCTTGTAATGCTGGTTCAAAATAGGTGCGGCGCCTGATCGCCAAATCGAACGCTTCCCAAACGAGCGGCAAGAAATGTAACCCCGCCTTGATCGCGACGGCACGCGTAGCGATGCCACAATCGGCTTGCCCCGCATGAATGGCGAAAGCGAGATCTTCACCTGTTGTGTAAATCGTGTTGCTGCGCGAAATTGCATCCGGTTGGTATCCTGCTTCAGCGCAAAGCTTATCGAACAAAAGCTGCGCACCTGCTCCGGCTTGGCGCAGGCCGAAAACAAGGTGGCGCGCCAAGGCTTCGTCAAAGCCGCCGACAGGTTCGCGCGACAAAAGCCCCTGCTCTCGCTCGGCGAATCCGATCAAAACCGTATCGAACAGATGCGGGGACTCCTTCACCGCTGCAACATTGGCAGGCACATCATTGTCGTCTGCCCGATGGAGATGGATGGCCGCCAAAGCAGCCTCTTGCCGTTCGAGATGGCGCAGCCCCGCTTCGGAGCCTTCAGCCAAAAGCGCGAGGCCTGAGCCCGAACGCCGCGCCGCCCAATCGAGCAAGGGATCCTGACTGCCAGCGATGATCATAGGCGGCGTTTTCGGCTCATAGCCGGGCGGCGTAAACAGACCCGCCTCAAGCCAGCGGTCGAGCGCCGCACGCGGGAAAAGCCATTTCCCAGTTGCCTTGGTGGCCGGGATCCGACCAACGGCGACAAGATCGTAGAGTTTTCGCTCTTTGATCCCGAGATAGGCCGCGGCCTGTTCCGAATTGAGATAAACATCCTGCATTTTAGCGCATAAACCTGCATAAATTCCGTAACTTGATCATATACGGAAATGACCTAGTTGGAAGGGGGTAAAGGGTGCCAAATGGACGTCACTTCCGCCTTCGCCGAAGCCTTCAGCCTTATCACCCGGCTCGACACGGGTTTTTTGGCGATTGTAGGCCTATCATTGCGGGTGACATTCACGGCCGTTGCCCTCGCGGCCCTTGTCGGACTGCCTCTTGGGGCATGGCTCGCCATGACACGGTTTCCCGGGCGCTCGGTACTTGTCGTTGCCATCAATGCACTGATGGGGCTACCCCCGGTCGTCGCCGGGTTGATCGTTTTTCTGATGCTGTCCCGCTCGGGGCCGCTCGGCGGATGGGGCCTCCTGTTCACACCAGCCGCCATGGTGATGGCGCAAACGCTTCTCGTTCTGCCGATTGTCGTGTCGCTCACCCGCGCCACGCTGGAGGAGCTTTGGACGGAATATCGAGACCATCTCACCTCGCTTGGCCTTACGGGACATCGCGCCATTCCAACTCTGCTTTGGGACGGTCGTTTTGCACTCGCGACGGGGCTTCTGGCGGGCTTCGGCCGCGCGAGCGCCGAAGTGGGTGCTGTGCTGATGGTCGGAGGCAACATTGCGCATTACACCCGTACCATGACGACCGCGATTGCGCTTGAAACATCGAAGGGCGATCTGCCACTCGCGCTTGGTCTAGGCATCGTCTTGATGACACTCACGCTAGCCATAAACGCTGCAGCCTATGCTGCAAGCCGCATCGGCGCTCGCTATGCGGGATAAGTGATATGGGCGCATCCATTCTTCCGCTGCGTGCAGACGGTCTCGCCTTAATCCGCGATGGGCAGCGCCTCCTCGACAATATGAGTTTTGTAATTCCGCAAGGCGGCATCACAACGATTGTCGGTCCCAACGGCGCCGGCAAATCCTTGACCTTGCGCCTATGCCACGGCTTGATCTTGCCCGATGAAGGCAATGTAAGTTGGGCGCATGACGCCCGCTTACGCCACGCAATGGTGTTTCAACAACCGGTGATGCTGCGCCGCTCCGTGCGTGCAAACATCGTCCACGCGCTGAACGCGGTTGCGCATCGCTCTCCTCAAGAGCGCGCAAACGAAGCCTTAGCGCGCTTCAACCTCAACGCTTTGGCTGATCGCCCTGCCCGCCTCCTATCGGGTGGCGAGAGGCAGAAGCTCGCAATCGCACGCGCTTGGGCGCTTGAACCCGAGGTCCTCTTTCTCGACGAACCGACATCACAGCTCGATCCCGCAGCCACACGCGAGATCGAGGCACTCATCCTCGCTTTGTCGCAGGAAGGGCTAACAATCCTAATGACCACCCATGATCTCGGCCAAGCACGCCGCTTGGCTGATCGTATCCTATTCTTCAATCGCGGACGTCTGATTGAAGACAGAGATGCCGCATCGTTTTTCGATGCACCCGAAACGCCGCAAGCCCGAGCCTTTCTTGCCGGTGAATTAATCTAACAACAAAACTGAGGAGATGACATATGTTCAATCGCCGTATCGTTTTATCGCTGGCACTGGCCACCTTTGCCAGTGCTGCCGTGGCTCAAACACCTGAACGCTTCATCGTTGTCTCATCCACGACGTCGACGACCGATAGCGGCTTGTTCAATCACATTCTTCCGCTCTTCAAGACGAAGACGGGCATCGATGTTCGTGTCGTTTCGCAAGGCACCGGACAGGCGCTCGATACGGGTCGCCGCGGTGATGCCGACGTCGTGTTCGTCCATGCCAAGCCGCAGGAAGAGAAATTCATCGCCGATGGATTCGGCGTCGAGCGCAAGCCGGTGATGTATAATGATTTCGTGTTGATCGGGCCGAAATCAGATCCGGCTGGCATTAAAGGCGCGACCGACATTGTCGCCGCACTTAAAACGATCCAGACGAAGCAGGCCCCTTTCGTTTCGCGCGGCGATAAATCAGGCACGCATTCGGCGGAACTCTCTTTGTGGAAGACGGCGGGGATTGAGGGTGAGCAACTGAAAGGCGCTTGGTATCGCGAAATCGGTCAGGGCATGGGCGCTGCGCTCAACACCACCTCAGCACTCAATGGCTATGTGCTATCGGACCGCGCAACCTGGCTGAACTTCAAAAACCGTGGCGAGCTTGCAATCGTCGTGGAAGGCGACAAGCGTCTCTTCAACCAATATGGCGTCATTCTCGTCAATCCTGCCAAGCACACAAACGTCAAGGCCAAAGACGGCCAAGCATTCATAGATTGGCTGATCTCGCCGGAAGGCCAAAAGGCCATCGGCGATTACAAGATCAATGGTGAGGTCCTATTCTTCCCGAACGCACAACAACCGGGCGCGTAATCGTTCAGTGTGCGGCGCTCACAAAGCGCCGCACCTTTATTCATCGCCTGTCGGGGGTGCTTATCGAAGGCCAGAATGGGAGCTACCAACTTTAACACACAAAATGGGCCATGAAGTCGAATTGCTGCAACGCACAAATGATTAAAACAAGAGCACCTTGCCGCTTTCCTATCCACCTGAAAACGCGAGTAAGTTTACCGAAGTCAAATTTGTTGCACTGCAATAGCGCTCGATTGTCGCACGAAATATTGGCTTGCTTCCCGATTGTACCGTCGACAAACGGATTTACTGCAATAGTCTAACGCGAGCGCTGACATGCAAATGTGGCCATAGGCTGCCGGTATGAGGGTACCGGCTCTCTGTGAAGGTTATGGCACACAGTTTGCGTTGCGTTTTGGCAACCGGACAGAGCGATAAGCCTTGTCCGGCCACAGTCTCAGAGGGAGAACACAATGGATCGCAGGACATTTCTCATATCGGCCGGCACCGCTGCGCTTGTAGCCTCAACCGGTGGCCTGAGCGCACCGGCCTTGTCGCAGGGCGCCAATGCAAAGGTCCTGCGCTTCGTGCCGCAGGCTAACCTTGCCAATTTCGACCCCATTTGGGGCACGCAATATGTCGTGCGCAACGCGGCCGCTTTGGTTTGGGACACACTTTACGGCGTCGATGAGAACCTCGTTCCGCAGCGCCAGATGGTCGAAAGCGAAGAAGTCTCCGCCGATGGCCTGACATGGACGTTTAAGCTCCGCCCGGGCCTTAAATTCCACGATGGTGAGCCTGTCCTCGCCAAGGACGTCGTCCAATCGCTGAAGCGTTGGGCCGCCCGCGACCCGATGGGCATCATGATCGTGGCCCAGCAACAGGAATTGACGGCCGTTGACGATCGCACGTGGAAATGGGTTTTGAAGAAGCCCTTCCCGAAGATGATCCTCGCTCTCGCGAAGAACAATGCGCCCTGCTCGTTCATCATGCCTGAGCGCATCGCGCAGACCGATCCGTTCAAGCAGATCACTGAATATATCGGCTCAGGCCCGATGAAGTTCAACAAGGGTGAATGGGTCCCCGGCGCCAAGGCCGTCTTCGAAAAGTTCGACGCCTATGTGCCGCGTGCTGAGAAAGCTTCTTGGCTTGCTGGCGGCAAGAACATGCTGGTCAACCGGATCGAATGGGTGATCATGCCCGACCCGGCGACAGCCGCCGCCGCTTTGCAGAACGGCGAAGTCGATTGGTGGGAAAACCCCATCTCCGATCTTGTGCCGGTGCTGCGTCGCAATTCCAACATCAACGTCGATATCTCCGATCCGCTCGGCAATATCGGCGCGTTCCGCATGAACCATCTGTTCGCGCCTTTCGACAATCCGAAGATCCGCCGTGCAGTCCTCATGGCCATGAACCAAGAAGACTATATGCGCGCGATCGTGGGCGACGATAACAAGCTGTGGAAGCCACTGCCGGGCTTCTTCACGCCCGATACGCCGCTCTACACGGAAGCCGGCGGCGATATTCTCAAGAGGAAGAACATCGCCGAAGCGCGGAAGATGATTCAGGAAGCGGGCTACAAGGGCGAGCCAGTGGTTTGCCTTATTGCGCAGGATCAGCCCAACACGAAAGCGATGGGCGACGTCACCGTCGATCTTCTCAAGAAGATTGGCCTCAACGTCGATTTCGTTGCTACCGATTGGGGTACGGTCGGCGCCCGTCGCGCGCAGAAGACACCTCCGGGCCAAGGCGGTTGGAACATGTTCCACACATGGCATGCGGGTGCTGACTGCTTGAACCCGTCATCCTACACCGCGATCCGCGCCAATGGCGACAAGGCTTGGTTCGGCTGGCCGACCAGCAAGCCGGTCGAAGACGCCATTGTCGAGTGGTTCGATGCGAAGGATCTGCCGGCTGAAAAGACGGCGATGGCCAAGCTGAACACCGCCGCGCTTGAAGATGTTGTCTATGCTCCGACCGGGTTCTTCCTCGGTTACCAAGCATGGCGCAAGAATGTCACTGGCGTCACGAAGGGTCCGCTGCCGTTCTTCTGGAACGTCGGTAAAGCCTAACCAACTTTTCGAAACGCCACTTTAATACGCATACGGGAAGAGGACGACGCGCCTTAATGTTTGGATTTATCTTCAGACGAATCTTGACGACCATTCCGGTCATGGGGTTCGTCGCCCTCTTTGTCTTCTCGCTTCTCTATATCGCACCGGGCGATCCGGCTGCGGTCATTGCCGGGGATCAGGCGACACCGGAAGATGTCGCAAAGATCCGCGCAGGGTTGGGCCTCGACAGGCCCTTCCTTGTGCGTTTCGCGGAATGGTTTTTCCGCGTCATGCAAGGCGATCTTGGAACGTCAATTTTCACCGGCTTGCCGGTGAGCCAAATGATCGCCCAGCGCATTGAGCCTACTTTGTCGCTCATGGTCGTCACGCTCTTCATTGCCATTTTTGTCGCGATTCCGATGGGCGTGGTGGCCGCATGGAAATGCGACACGTGGATCGACCGCGTGGTGATGTCCTTCGCAGTTTTGGGATTCTCTGTCCCAGTTTTTGTGATCGGATATCTGCTGGCATACGCATTCGCTCTCCAACTCGATTGGCTGCCTGTTCAGGGATACAGGCCCATCAAGAATGGCGTTTGGCCATGGTTTGAGAACCTTATACTGCCGGCCGTCACTTTGGGCTTCGTCTACATCGCCTTGATTGCACGCATCACACGCGCGTCGATGCTTGAGGTACTGCAGCAAGATTACATCCGCACCGCGCGTGCTAAAGGCGTCAGCCAGAAGAGCATTCTATTTCTGCACGCTCTCAAGAACGCAGCAATCCCGATCGTGACCGTTATCGGTATCGGCGTCGCGCTTCTCATCGGCGGTGCCGTTGTGACGGAAAGCGTGTTTGCCATTCCCGGGCTCGGTCGTCTGACGGTGGATGCAATTCTCCGCCGCGACTATCCTATCATTCAAGGCGTCGTTCTGATGTTCAGCTTTGTCTATGTGCTGATCAATCTCTTGGTCGATGTCCTCTACACCTTGCTCGATCCTAGGATCCGTTACTGATGAGAGATAATCTCGCTCGTCCCCTCACGGAACAGGACGTCGTCGTCGCTCGCGAACTGCCCGACATTTTGGAGCCCAAAAAGCGCCGCTCGGGTCTTGTTGGTTTTGCGTTTCGCCATCCCGCCATTGCTGTGGGCGGAGGCGTTTTGCTGATCATGTTCCTAATCGCCTTGTTGGCACCCTTACTGGGCACGGTGGACCCGTCCGCCATCGCTCCGTCCAAACGCACGCGCGCACCCTCTGCCGATTTTTGGTTCGGCTCCGATATGCTCGGGCGCGATATCTATTCGCGCGTGATGTATGGCGCACGCGTGTCACTGACTGTTGGTTTTGGCGTAGCTTTCTTTGCCTCGTTGATCGGCCTTGTGATCGGTCTGGTATCGGGCATGGTGCGCTGGTCCGACGGGATCATCATGCGCGTGATTGATGGCATGATGTCCATTCCGCCGATCCTGCTGGCGATCGCCTTGATGGCGCTTACACGCGGTTCGATGGGAAATGTGATCCTCGCCATCACGATTGCGGAAGCACCGCGCGTCGCACGCCTCGTGCGCGGCGTGGTGCTGAGCTTGCGCGAACAACCTTATGTCGACGCTGCCATTGCAGCAGGAACGCGCATGCCAAAGCTGATTTTCAGGCATATTCTGCCGAACATGCTGGCGCCGATTATCGTTCAGGCCACCTATATCTGCGCAAGTGCAATGATCACAGAATCGATCTTGTCCTTCATCGGTGCAGGCATTCCACCGTCAACGCCATCATGGGGCAACATCATGGCCGAGGGCCGTTCGCTCTGGCAGGTGAAGCCATTCATCATTTTCTTCCCCGCAATCTTCCTGTCCCTCACTGTTCTCGCAGTGAACTTGCTCGGTGACGGATTGCGCGATGCGCTCGACCCGCGCATGGCCAAGCGGATCTAAGGGGCACATCATGGCACTGCTCGAAATCGACCAGCTTCAGACGCATTTCCGCACGCCCGATGGCGGCGTCAATCGCGCGGTGGACGGCGTCTCCTTCTCGATTGAGGCCGGTCAGACGTTGGCTGTCGTCGGCGAATCCGGCTGCGGCAAATCCGTGACCGCGATGTCGATCCTGCGGCTCATTCCAGAGCCGCCCGGCAAGATGGCAGGCGCCATCCGTTTTCAGGGCCGCAATCTGCTCGAATGCACGCCCGAAGAAATGCGCGACATACGCGGCAATGAAATCAGCATGATCTTTCAGGAACCGATGACGAGCCTTAATCCCGTGCTCACCATCGGCCATCAGATCGGCGAAACATTGCGTCTGCATCAAGGGTTGTCGAAGGCAGAAGCCTTGGTGCGCGCCGAGGAAATGCTCAAACTCGTCGGCATTCCGGAACCGGGCCGGCGCATTCATGAATATCCGCATCAGCTTTCGGGCGGAATGCGCCAGCGAGTGATGATCGCGATTGCGCTAGCCTGCTCTCCGAAGCTGCTGATTGCCGACGAACCGACGACCGCGCTAGATGTCACCATTCAAGCGCAGATTCTCGATCTCATGCGCGACCTCAAGAACCGCGTCGGTGCTGCGATCATGCTCATCACGCACGATCTCGGCGTCGTCGCGGAAGTCGCCGATCAGGTCGTCGTCATGTATGCCGGCCGCAAGGTTGAAGAAGCACCGGTGAAGGAATTGTTTCACCGTCCGCTGCATCCCTACACCCGCGGCTTGTTGGGCGCGGTGCCGAAGCTCGGCTCATCCATCGAAGGCAAGACATCGCGCCTTGCCGAGATTCCGGGCCTCGTGCCGAGCCTGAAGGAACGCATCAAAGGCTGTGTCTTCGCCGGCCGCTGCCAATCAGCCACCGATCTCTGCCGCAATGTCGCGCCAGGTCTTGAAATGAAAGCGCCGGGCCATCTCGCCGCATGTCATTATGCCGAACGCGTGGGAGCTGTCGCATGAGCGCCCCTCTCCTTCAGGTCAACGACCTCAAAAAGCATTTCCCTATTCGCGGGGGTATTTTTTCGACGGTGACGGGATATGTGTTTGCTGTCGACGGCATCTCCTTCACCATCGAGAAGGGTGAGACCCTTGCTCTTGTGGGTGAATCGGGTTGTGGTAAATCGACCGTCGGCAAGGCGCTATTGCGCCTGTTTGATCTGACATCGGGACAAGTGGTCCTCGACGGTCAGCGGATCGACCAATTATCGAATAGTGCGTTGCGCCCACTCCGTCGCCGCATTCAGGTCGTCTTTCAAGACCCCTTCTCAAGCCTGAACCCGCGCATGAAAGTGCGCGATATTCTTGCAGAGCCGATCCACAATTTCGGGCTTCTGACGGACAAGGCCGACATCGATAAGCGCGTTGGCGATCTGATGGAAAAAGTCGGATTGCGCCGTGATGCTATTGATCGTTGGCCGCATGAATTCTCTGGTGGCCAGCGCCAGCGCATCGGAATCGCCCGCGCGCTTGCGGCCGACCCGGATCTTATCATCTGCGACGAGGCCGTCTCCGCCCTCGACGTGTCGGTGAAAGCTCAGATCGTCAACTTGCTGTGTGACCTACAACAGGAACTTGGCCTTGCGCTTTTGTTTATCAGTCATGACCTCGCCATCGTCGAGCACATGACCCATCGTGTGGCGGTCATGTATCTCGGCAAGATCGTCGAAAAGGGAACGCGCGACGATATCTTCCGCGCGCCAATGCACCCCTATACGCGCGCACTTCTATCGGCTGTGCCGATCCCGGATCCAGACATCAAGCCCAACCGCATCATCTTGAAAGGTGATGTGCCCAGCCCGATGAAACCGCCAAAGGGTTGCCGTTTCAACACGCGTTGCCCCTATGTGTTCGACCGCTGCAAGTCGGAAGAGCCAAAGTTAGAAATACTCGGCCACAAGCATCGTGCAGCGTGTCATCTCAACGATCTGCCACCAGATCAAAACCCGATGCTGAACGAAGCGCTTCGCGTCTAACGCATTATTTCAAAAAGTGGGAACCGATTTTCGGTCGCGACGAAGCGGGCTTTTGGTCGGCCTTATCTAATGTACGCCGGTCTGCGAAAACGTGTTGAGCACGAATACGCCAGCACCAATGAGCAGGATCCCAACAATTCCAGCTTTGTCGATGGTCTGGCCAAAAAACCACCACCCAGCCAGCACAATCAGTACGATGCCGACACCCGACCAAATAGCATAAGCAATACCGACTGGGATAACTTTAAGCGTGAGCGAGAGAAAATAAAAGCTTGCACCATAGGCGACCACAACAACCAACGATGGAATGAGTTTAGCGAAACCATCAGACGCTTTCAGCGCCGTTGTTCCGATGACTTCTGCAAGAATAGCGATTCCGAGATAGAGCCAACTCATAAGATTTCTGCTTTTTCCAGCGTGAAAGGCCGATTGAAAATCATTCCTTGTAAGCAAAACTCCCAAAACCACCGGTGGCTAACGCCACTTAACACGCAGCGGCGGGCGTGGCGATCAAACTTTGCAGGAATGTCTTGCAAGATATTCAATGCGGTAGACAGGATGGTCCTAAAGGTTCGAAACTTTTGTATGTGAGGATGAACTCTTGATGACAAAGGTCTTCCGAACGTGTCCGTTTACCCTGCCCTAGACTGAGTGTGAGATCATAGATTTCCTGGCCGACCTGATCGAGCGTTGCACGCCCATCGAGAATCCGCCCGGCATCGACGTCCATGTCGTCGGCCATGCGCCGGTAAGTTTCTGGGTTCGCGCAGATCTTGATGACGGGCGACACCGCTGACCCGACCACCGAACCGCGGCCGGTGACGAAATAGACCGCATGCGCACCGCACGCGATCAGTTCCGCAATCTCGGCATTGTCATTGATGTTCGGAAACCCGAACCGGACCTCCCCATCGGGCACCACGTCGAGCAAATAGAGGCCGCCCTTTGGTGGCACATCGCCGGGCTTGATCATTCCGCTAAGCGGTGAGGAACCGGATTTCGCATAGGCACCCATCGATTTTTCCTCGATCGTCGAGAGCCCACCATCGGCATTCCCGGCCGCGAACGAGCCATAACCAAGCGTTGCATAATAGCGGGCCGCCTTGGCCACGGAGGCTTCAAGCTCTTGGCCGAGCGCCGGATTGATCGCCCGCGACGCCATGATATGCTCGCATCCGATCAATTCGCCTGTCTCTTCGAAAATGCAGGCGGCTCCTGCAGCAACCAAACGGTCGAAAGCGCGGCCGGCGGCAGGATTGCCGGTAATGCCGGATGTGCCATCCGAGCCGCCGCATACCGTGCCCACGACCAACTCGCTCTCATCCATGGGCACTGTTTGCATCTCATCGAGAGCGGCTCGCTGTTCGGCCACCCACGCCCTACCCTCAGCAATGCTGGACCGTGTCCCACCTGTTGCTTGGATCGTGATCGTCTTGACCGGACGTCCCGTGGCGCGAACGGCGCGCTCGAGCCCGTATTTGTTGAAACTCTCGCAACCCAACGACACCAAGAGCACCGCTCCGACATTGGGATGGGTGCAGAGCCGATCCATCATGCGTTGCGCATAATCATTCGGATAGCACCCTGGAAAACCGATAACATGCACATCCTCCTCACGGTGAGGCATGGCGATTTCTCGTGCTACATGATGGGCGCATTCCACGAGATAGCCGACGGCCACGATATTGCGTATGCCTTTCCGACCATCGCTGCGCAGATATCCCTGCATCATGCCTCATCCCCTTTTTCAGCATCGAGCGTATAGGTCGGCGTATAGCCACTCTTCATGTTATGAACATGCACATGCGCTCCGCGCGGAATGTCTGCGGTCGCAACACCGATGGGCGCACCATATTTTAAGACCGTCTCTCCAGCCCGGATCGGCCGCCGCGCTAGCTTATGCGCTAACGGAAAATCATTCATTGCTTCAATGATTTCACCATCGATATTCAATTGATCTCCGAGCACAATCCGGCGTGTGACAACGAGGACATTGTCACGCTCGTCGAGCAGCAGAAACGGTAAGGTATTGGTCATGTCCCGGCTCCCATCGCGCAGCTTAACATGCTTCCGGTCGTAGAGAACCGGCTGGGACGCTGTGCGGAGCGAACCAAAATCGGCCTATTTTTACAAATCGGTGCTTATTTTGGGCATATTTGTCTTGCTTCATCACTCCATTTTGGCAAGGTTCTTCTCATCATAAGTAGGGAGGATGACGAGATGGGGTTCGGTGCCAATTTCAAGGCGGAATATGTAGCCATGTCGGCCTTGTTTGCAGTGTCCATCGTCGGTCTCGTGATGATCCTGACCCGGTGAACTGAACTTAGCCGCAAAAGCCTCTGCTTATTTGGGTTGAACTCGTTCTCTGACCGTTTGGAGCCCAAAACGCTCCTGCGCGTTGTTGCTTCACCGCAGCCCGAGCGCAGTTTTGTGATGGATATGTCTCTGATTCGTCGCCGCTTCGCCGACCAGCTTCCCCGTGCGGGCGCCTCATCATCCCCCTCGGTCCCGAAGATGGTGCGCAATGGCTGATGAAATTTGTCCGTAACCCAGATGGGAGCGTGGCGTCGCGAGATCTGGGTCAGGCCTGCTTTGTGCCTCTGATTCCCGGCCAACCACCGACCCTGAAGGCCTAAGCCCTCAAGCCCATTGTGCCGCAGGTCCAAAAATGTCAATTTAGTTTGACACACGAGGACCGGACGTGACGCTACAGGCAAACAGGACGCGCGAGGCGGATACAGGCGAACGCCGCAGCCGCTCCGGCCTATCCTTGCCCGTTCCCGCCCATTGGCCCCATCGCGGCAAGAGCCGGATGATCCGGGCAGGTGGCGTCAATTTCCATGTTCAGGAATGGGGCGAAGGTCCTGTCATTCTGCTGATCCATGGGACTGGCGCTTCGACGCATTCTTTTGCCGAACTGGCACCGCTCCTTGCGTCCCAAGCGCGGGTCATTGCGATTGACCTCCCAGGACATGCCTATTCTGAGACCGACCGCTCCGATCTCTTCACGCTTCCGGGCATGGCGCAAGCAATCGCCAATCTTTTGAAGCAGACCGGTACAGATCCTGTCTTGGCTATAGGCCATTCCGCCGGTGCTGCGATTCTCATCCGCCTCGCACTCGACCACGCGATTGAGCCGGCGGCCATCATTGCACTCAATGGCGCAATACTCCCGATGCATCCCTTCTCGCATCCTTTCGTGTCGTTGATGGCAAAATTTCTCGCCGCCAATCCATTCGTGCCTTGGTTTTTCTCTAAGCAGGCCGATGACGCGACCGTCGACAAGCTGCTCAAGGACACCGGCTCGAAAGTCCCTGAAGACAGCCGTGCTTGCTACCGGCACCTTTTGCAATCGCGCCGTCATGTGGCCGCCGCTTTGCGCATGATGGCTCATTGGGACCTCGACACGCTGGCGCGCGATCTTTCGAAATTGAAAACAAAACTTGTCCTTGTCGCAGGCGATACGGATCGCACCATTCCACCAAGCTCTTCCGATGCGGTGGCTCGCCTCGTTGCAGGGTCCGAACTCCATCGCTTGCCCCACCTTGGCCATCTCGCACACGAAGAAAATCCCACACTCATCGCCGGTCTGATCCTTTCGCTGATCCCGGCAGCGGACAAACACAAGGTCACACAATCATGAACGCGGCACGCCAACCCCACGCGGTGGTGATCGGCTCAGGCTTCGGCGGATTGGCCGCCGCCATTCGCTTGGGCGCACGCGGCTATCGCGTCACTATTCTTGAACGGCTCGATGCACCCGGTGGCCGTGCTTATGTCCACAAACAGGATGGCTTTAGCTTCGATGCCGGACCCACAATCGTCACTGTTCCTTTTTTGTTCGAAGAGTTATGGGAACTCTGCGGACGCAAAATGTCGGACGATGTCACGCTTGCCCCACTTGATCCGTTCTACCGCATCGTTTTCGACGATGGCTCGCATTTCGATTGCAGCGGCGACCCAGAAAAAATGCGCGCTGAAGTAGCCAGAATCTCTCCGCAAGATGTGAAAGGCTACGAAGCCTTTCTTAAAGCAAGCGAAGACCGTTATTGGTATGGATTTGAAATCCTCGGCAATATGCCCTTCACTAATTTCACCGACATGGTGAAAGCTTTGCCGAAACTTGCGGCGCTTCGCAGCGATCGCTCTGTTTGGAGGGCCGTCTGCCGCTATGTGAAAGATCAGCGCCTGCGGATCGTCCTGAGCTTTCATCCTCTCTTCATTGGCGGCAATCCCCTCTCGGTGACATCAGTCTATATTCTGATTTCTTATCTCGAGCGTCGCTGGGGCGTTCACTTCGCGATGGGCGGAACCGGTGCGCTTGTGCAAGGCTTGCTTGGCCTCGTAGAATCGCAAGGAAACCGCATTCGCTACAATGCCACTGTTGACAAGATCGACGTTGTCAACGGCCATGCAACAGGCGTAACACTCGACAATGGTGAAACCATCACCGCCGATCTCGTCGTCTCTAATGCCGATATCGCCTGGACCTACAGCAATCTTCTACGCGATGTTCCACGCCGTCGTTGGACTGACCGAAAGGTCGATAGCCTCGACTATTCGATGGGTGTTTTCGTCTGGTATTTTGGCACTAATCGCCGATATAACAATCTTGAGCACCACACCGTGCTAATGGGGCCTCGTTACGAGGAATTGCTTAAGGACATCTTCAAACGCAAGATACTTGCAGACGATTTCAGCATCTATCTGCATCGTCCGACAGCGACTGATCCATCGCTCGCGCCTGAAGGATGCGACGCTTTCTATGCCTTGTCACCCGTGCCTCATCTTGGTGCCGATGTCGATTGGGACAAGATGGCCGAACCATACCGCAAAGCCATTGAAGCGCGCCTTGAAGAGCGATTAATGCCCGGCCTATCAAAAAGCATTGTCACATCGCACGTCACCCATCCGCGCGACTTTGCCAATCGGCTTCTCGCATGGCGAGGCGCGGCTTTTGGACCCGAGCCGCTGCTCACACAAAGCGCATGGTTTCGTACACACAACAAGAGCGAAGAAGTCGACAATCTCTACTTCGTCGGTGCCGGAACACATCCAGGCGCTGGCATGCCGGGGGTTCTCGCCTCAGCTAAGATTCTTGATCTGGTGCTGGCATGACAAGCGTTTCATTCCCTTCGTTTGGACAGGCCAAGGCCAGTCGCGCCGACTACAATCATTGCCGCGAAACATTACGACGCGGCTCAAAAAGTTTTTTCGGCGCTTCCACCTTATTGCCAAAACGTCTGAACGATCCCGCGGCGGCAATTTATGCGTTCTGCCGTATTGCCGACGATTGCGTCGATCTGCATGGCGAACCGCGTGCCGCTCTTGCAGCGCTTCGCATGAGCCTCGATCGATTGTATCGCGGCGCGCCGATGGATACGGAGGTTGAGCGCGCTTTTGCCGATACGGTCGCACAATGGGCCATACCACGCGAATTACCGGAGGCTCTCTTCGAAGGCTTCGAATGGGATCTTGATGGCCGTCGCTATGACAATATCGAGGAATTGCTCGATTACTGCGTTCGTGTTGCAGGCACTGTCGGCCTGATGATGGCTGTGTTGATGGGCGTACGCGATCATGAAAGTCTTGCGCGCGCTTGCGACCTTGGTATCGCAATGCAACTCACCAATATTGCGCGTGACATTGGCGAGGATGCTCGCCGGGGCCGCTTATATCTGCCGCTCTCATGGCTGGCGGAAGAAGGTGTCGATTCCGAATCGTTTCTCGCGGATCCGCGTTATGACGACCGCATCAAGAGACTCGTATCCCGTACGCTCAACCTAGCCGATCATTTTTATGCTCAGGCGGACGGAGCCATTTCGGCTCTGCCACGTGACTGCCGTCCGGGTATTTTCGCAGCACGCTACATCTATGCTGAAATCGGCCGCCAGATCGAGCGCCACGATTGCGACAGTATCAGTCGCCGTGCCTATGTCGCCAATGGGCGTAAGGCATTGGCGGTCTCGCGCGCATTGATGGCCTCTATTGCCGGCGTCAAGTTGATGCCGACTATTCATCGCGCGCGTATCGATGGGCTTGTAAGAGCTACGGCAACAGCACCTCGCCATCAATTTCTCACGCACGGCGATCAGAGCCGCGTCGCACGCATCATTGGTATATTTGAGAAACTTGAAGCGCGCGATCGTGCCACGCGCGCTCCGGCGAGGAGAAGCCAGTAATGCTTGATGGCTGGTGGTTTGGCATTCTCGAAATCGGCCTCACCTTCGGCGGTTGCCTTGTCTTCGTGTGGTGGCAAATCCGCGCAACAAAGCGCTAGGCCGCAGGCCGCCTATTTCGCCGCGGCATTCGCCATGGCAACATCATTTGTACGATGGGCGAAGCAAACCGCGTCGCACTTAAGCTCTCGTGGATGGCTGTCACGCGTTCTCCATCGATGATTTGCGCCATCAATGAGCGTGCATAAAACGGTGTGTCCTCGACGGTCGAGATGAGTCCGTGTTCGCCTACCTCGCTCCGATAGGGGCGCACCATACGCCAGCCAGTTTTCGATGCCGTATGAAGCGCTGCATCTGGTAAAGCCGAAACGCTTCCATCCCGACCAAATGAGCAGGCAATGGAACGCGTTGAGCCATCTTTTTCGATAACATCGTAATAGACGCAGGTTGAACCACGGCGATCGGCGCGCGACCATTGCCACCCATCGAAACGATCCTCGACAGGCTCTGCGCCCCAATTACTATCGACATAGGCGCGGCCCGACCAGCTTTGCATGGGCGAGGAAAAGTCGACCTCAATCGCAGCGCACGGCGCGATAGGTCGCCAGACATGGCGCTTCATGGAATCGAGATGAAAGGCCGTATGATTGACCGCATCGAAGGAAACACGCACCGTTCCTTTCAGCGCCGTCGGCAAAGGTACGCATGTTTCGTCGATGCGAATAATCATGCCGTCTTGTGTTACTTCAGCTCGGCTCGCACCAAGCTGATAAAAATCAACCGCTCGATGAAGCGATGACGCGCCACGCTCGGTCATCGCCCAGCGCTTACCACCCTTACCGAACAAGACAACATTAACAGCACAATGGTTCTCCGCCGGAGCGGGTCCAGAACGGCGCTGCCATTTATAATATGGAGAAAACACACTTCCGACGAAGACAATGATCGTTAGGCCATGGGCTCCGTCTGCGCTGAGCGCGTCGATATACCACCAGAGATAACCGTCCGGCGTGACGGATTGATTGAATTGCAATCCGCCATCAATGCGGAAACCGCCTTCAGGCCCGATAGTGCGGCCAATGGTACGCCCGCTCCCGGATGCACGCTCCCCCCACATCGATACAATCCTTCTATCGCAGTGCGCGCATCCCCGCGCGTCACCGATCTGATCCACCCATGCGGTGCTTGCCCATAGAGCGCACCGCCTGAACCCGGAAATAGTGTTGCGAAATCATGCGGCTCCGACCGGACAATCGCCGCACCATCGAGCGAAATGCCCTGCCTCGCGAGTTGGCCTGCAATAGCGCGCTCCGCAGCAGCCACCTGCGCCCTAGGCATAGGACCGCGATCACCATCGGCCGGTGCATTCACCAACATCAATAAGCGCTCTTGGCCAGAACGCGGCGCATAATTACCGCGATCCTGCGCACAAACATAAAGCGTTGGTTGACGCGGCAAACGTCTTGATATGAAGACGTCATCAAATTCGCTGCGATAGTCCCGGTCGAAAAAGACATTGTGATGCGATAGCGCCGGCCCACAGGCAGGTGCCGACACGCACCAAGTCATCGCTGAAAGAGAACGGCGCTTTTGCGACATCTTGATCCCAGCGCGCGTCACGGATAGGCCGAGTAATCCATCGGCTAAAGCGGCAACGTCGCCGTTAAATATTACCTTATCAGCTTTAAGCTTTTCGCCCGATTGAAGCGTGACCGACTGAACGCACCCATGGGGCGCATCAATCGATGCAACCGCTTCGCCATAGTGAAAGCGTACTCCCTGCGTTACCGCTAAGTCTGCGACGGACTTTGCCAGAGCCTTCATACCGCCTTCTATGTGCCAAACGCCCTGCATCTCGACATCAGCGATCAACATCAAAGTTGCGGGCGATAAAAAAGGCGATCCACCCGAATAGGTCGCATAACGTGCAAAGAGTTGCCGCAAGCGCGGATCTTTGAAGTCGCGGCCAAGCTTTTGCCAAAGTGTGGCAAACGGCCCAAGTTTTGTGAGTGCGGCAAGACCGGGCAAACCCAACGCGGCGATCATGCCCCCGACGCCGAGGCGATCGGCAAAGATGAATTTGTCTTTGAGTAGACCGTAAAGGCGGCTAGCTTCCGCACTGAATTTTTCAAAAGCGTGCGCCTCTGCCGTTCCGGCGAAAGCGGCAATCGCATCGATGCTTTGTTCCCTGTTAGCGAAAAGATCGAGCCGGCTTCCATCGGACCAGAAATGCCGCGCAAGAATAGTGAGCTTCTCACTTTTGACAACAGCATCGAAACAATGGCCTGAGCGCGCAAATAATTCATCGAAAATCGGCTTCATCGTGAAGACCGTCGGCCCGGCATCGATGGCTAGACCACCTGCGTTGATGGTTCGAATTTTTCCGCCCGGTGCATCAGCTTTTTCGATCAGCGTCACATCGAAACCCGCGCGCGCTGCCTCAACGGCTGCAACGAGACCGCCCATGCCCGCACCGATGACGACGACTTGGGTCATGCAGCTTTGCTTTCAGACAACATCAACGGCGCGCCGACATTATTGAACCCGTTCCACGCTCCTTCAATCCGCGTTGGTATGAAACGCGCGAACAGGCTTTCGGAGAAAAAGCCATGCCGGAACGTCGCAGCAATTGCTTCACCATGCGCGCCCGAGCGTGCATAGGCATCCATTGCTGCTGTATTGTCCCAAATGGAAAAAGTGGCCTGCCGCAACAAAGGTGCTTCGCCAAGACCGGCTGCCAGAAGGCAACCGGGCGCATGTGCGAGCGATTGCTGTGCGCGCGGCGCATAAGCCCAGAAGCGAGGCGCAGCCTGAACTCGCACCGATCCGCGTGTCAGCGCCGCAATCGGCCCGTGCTGCGGTGCCTGCGCTGTCGCGACGAGCGGCGTCGTTCCCGCCCAAGCGCCGCGAACGGCATAAGGCATCAATCGGACGGCACAAAATTGCACCGCATTATCGCGATAAAAATCAACGTAAGACGATGACAGAAATTCGTCCGCAGACCGATCATTCTCGAAAGTGGCGAACAGACCCTGATGCGAAAAGCTCGGTGCCAGAGTGAAGCCGCCCCCTGCCCCCGATCCAAGCAATTTGATGAAGACCAGACCCGGCACGCTGCCAGCACGCGGCGCACCGAAGGCGAGATGCGCGAAGCCACGCGCCCGCGCTTCGGTTTTCCATTGCGCGAGCAGCATGAGAGCGGTCCGTCCTTCCGCCATGGCTCTTCATCCTGTTGTCTCGGCGACCGCCTGCTGGCTTAGCCGGTTTGACTTGGTGTCGTCTTTGTGTCCACATTACTTGACATTAATTGGCGTCAAGTCAAATGGGGGACGACATGGGCTTGGACCGTCAGGGGATGGAACGACAAGGCTTGGAACGCCTTATCGAGGATGCGCTACTCAGCGCTGTAAACGAATCAGCGGCTGAGAGCTGTCCCCCTCTGTTGGCCCAGGCACTCCACCATTCGGTTTTCCCCGGCGGCCAAAGACTGCGGCCGCGCCTGCTCTGCGCCGTTGCCGCTGCGTGCGACGGACGCGACCGAGCCGCGATCGCGGCTGCTGCCAGCGCCATCGAGCTTATCCATTGCGCCTCGCTGGTGCATGACGACTTGCCCTGCTTCGACGATGCCGCCACCCGCCGCGGGCGACCCTCGGTCCACGCCGCCTTCGGGCAGCCGATTGCTGTTCTCGCAGGCGATACTTTGATTGTCCTCGCTTTTGAAACATTGGCGCGCCATCTCGGCCGCCACCCGACCCGCTTGCAACGCCTGATCTCAATCGTTGGTCGCGCCGCAGGTGCCCCTTTCGGCATTTGCGCCGGTCAGGCTTTCGAATCGGAAACCGAAATAGATGTAGCCGCCTATCACCGCGCCAAGACAGGAGCGCTTTTTGCCGCCGCTTCGGCTGCAGGCGCAGCCGCCAGCGGCTTTGAATACGAGCCTTGGCGCCGCCTTGGCGAGTGTGTTGGCGAAGCCTATCAGATTGCTGATGATATCCGGGACGCGGTATCGACAAGCGAGGAAGCAGGCAAACCGGTTGGCCGCGACGCGGCCCTTGCCCGTCCATCGGCGGCGGCGCTCGGGATCCCCGCCGCCATTGCCAGGCTCGACGATCTCATCGCGGAAGGCGTCGCCTCCATCCCGCACTGCCCGGGCCGTGATCGGCTCGCGGCCGCCATCGCGCAGGAAGCCAACCGCTTTCTGCCCGCACAATTCGGCCGTCGCGCCGCCTGAACCATGTTCGCCTTTTTCGAGAATGCCTTCTACGCGTGGCGGAACCGGCTCGCGGCCGATCCACGCTTTCAGCGTTTTGCAGCCCGCTTTCCGCTGACCCGGCCCTTGGCACGCCGCGAAGCAGCAGGCCTCTTCGACCTCGTCTCGGGCTTCGTCTATACGCAGATCCTGTTCGCAATGGTCGAACTCGAGATTCTGCCGAAACTAGCAAGGGCACCGGTCAGCGAAGCCGACATCGCCGCCGATACTGGCCTACCGCCCGCTTCGGCGGGGATTCTTCTGAATGCTGCCGCTACTCTCGGCCTCGTACACCGTCTCAGCGATGGGCGCTATACGCTTGGTTTAAAAGGGGCTTCCCTCCTTGGAAACCCATCGGTGATGGATCTCGTCCGCCACCATCGCCTACTTTACGCCGATCTTGCAGACCCTGTCGCACTATTGCGCGATCCGGCGCGCGAGACAGAATTGTCAGCTTTTTGGGCCTATGCCCGCACGGGAGCACCGGCCTATCTCTCCTCCGATACGGTCACGCCCTATTCGGCACTCATGGCGTCGACGCAAGCGCTTGTGCGGGATGAAATTCTCGATAGTTACGATCTTGGCCGCCACGCGAAGCTGCTCGATCTTGGCGGCGGTCATGGTGCATTCGCCATGGCGGCCGCAGCGCGCGCGCCGCAACTCGCGATCCGCTTGTTCGATCTGCCACCAGTCGCAGCCGAAGCGCAACGGCGATTCGATGAAGCGGGCCTATCTAACCGTGCCAAAGCCTTCGGCGGAGATTTTCATCGCGATGCTCCGCCCGAAACGGCCGACCTCGTGACCTTGGTGCGGGTTCTCTACGATCATCAAGATGAAGCTGCCCTTACCATTCTGGGGCGCGCCAAAGCTGCCCTCGCCCCCGGCGGCACGCTCCTGATTGGCGAGCCAATGGCTGCCATACCGGGCGCCGAAAGGATGGGTTACCCCTATTTCGGCCTCTATTTGCTAGCGATGCATGGCGGACGCATCAGAACCGGGCCTGAATTGGCAGATCTTTGCCGCCGCGCCGGTTTCACCACAGCCGCCCAGCTCCCAGCGCGCCGCCCTCTCATGACCGGGCTTGTCACCGCGTCCGTAAAATAACAGACGTATGACTGTACATATTATTTGACATTAGCTAAAGTCCAGTCTCTGTTACACTTAGAGTGGTCAAGGCGAATAGACGCCGGCCGGGGGGACCGATGCATACGCTCGCAGTCGTACTCGACGCGCCAAAACGCATCGCCATCAGCGCGGTTTCATTGACCGCGCCGGGGCCTGCGGATGTCGTTGTCCACGTCGAGTGGAGCGGCATCTCGACGGGGACTGAAAAGCTCCTCTGGTCAGGCCGCATGCCTACCTTCCCTGGCATGGGTTATCCGCTTGTTCCCGGATATGAATCCGTTGGCCGAATAGTGTCAGCCCCCGACAGCATCAAAAACCGCATCGGCGAACGCGTTTTCGTCGGCGGAGCGCGCTGTTTCGAGAATGTACGCGCCCTGTTTGGTGGCGCAGCGCATCGTCTCGTAATCCCCGCCGAAAAAGCCATCACCATCAACGACGATCTCGGCGAGCGCGGTGTATTGATCGCTTTGGCGGCCACAGCCCATCATGCACTAACGCTGCCCGGCACAGCACTTCCCGAATTAATAGTGGGCCATGGCGTACTCGGCAGATTGTGCGCGCGCCTCGTCACGGCACTTGGCGGAAACACACCAACGGTTTGGGACAATGATTCGTCCCGCCGCAACGGTGCCACCGAATACGCCGTTGTCGCCCCCGACGATGATCAGCGCCGCGATTACGCGACAATCCTCGACGTCAGCGGTGACCCGGCCATTCTCGACCGTTTGACAGCGCGCCTTGCGCCACGCGGTGAGATCGTTCTTGCGGGTTTTTACGATCAACCACTCAGTTTCTCTTTTGCGCCGGCTTTCATGCGCGAGGCACGCTTCCGCATCGCCGCCGAATTCAAGCCCGACAATGTAGCCGCGGTGAATGCGCTCATCGCACGCGGAACATTGTCGCTCGACGATCTCATCACCCATCGCAGCCCGGCTGATGCCGCGCCCGACGCCTATCGTACCGCCTTTGCCGATCGTGCCTGCCTGAAAATGATCCTCGATTGGAGAACGCTGCAATGACGACGCCGAACGCCACCCCCGGCAATGTCACTATGCTGCATGATGCGATTACTGCGCGTCTGCGTGCCGAAGCCTCGATTGAACCCGATCCGGTTCCGACAGGCGAAGTGAAAAAAGAAACGCAAATCATCGCCATCTATGGCAAGGGCGGGATCGGCAAGAGTTTCACACTCGCCAACCTTTCTTACATGATGGCGCAGCAGGGTAAAAAAGTTCTGCTCATCGGTTGCGATCCGAAAAGCGATACAACATCATTGTTGTTCGGCGGCAAAGCTTGCCCAACCATCATCGAAACATCGACGAAAAAGAAACTCGCCGGTGAAGAGGTCAAAATCGGCGACGTCTGCTTCAAGCGTGACGGTGTCTTCGCGATGGAGTTGGGTGGCCCGGAAGTTGGCCGCGGTTGCGGCGGGCGCGGTATCATTCACGGTTTTGAACTGCTCGAAAAATTGGGCTTCCACGATTGGGGCTTCGATTACGTTCTGCTCGACTTCCTTGGCGACGTCGTTTGCGGGGGCTTCGGTCTGCCGATTGCACGTGACATGTGCCAGAAGGTCATCATCGTCGGCTCAAACGATCTGCAATCGCTTTACGTCGCTAACAATGTCTGCTCTGCGGTAGAATATTTCCGCAAGCTTGGCGGCAATGTTGGCGTTGCCGGTATTGTGATCAACAAGGATGATTCGACCGGAGAAGCGCAGGCCTTTGCCGAAGCAGTGAACATTCCGGTACTCGCCTCGATCCCTGCCGATGAAGACATCCGCCGCAAGAGCGCGAGCTATCAGATCATCGGCACACCCGAAAGCCAATGGGGATCGCTCTTCGAAGCCTTAGCACAAAACGTCGCCGATGCGCCGCCGCTGCGCCCGAAGCCGCTCAACCAGGACCAATTGCTTGGTTTGTTCTCGGCCTCCGCCACGGGTCGCGACTTCGTTCTCCAACCCGCCACCATGGAAGACATGTGCGGTGTCGAGGTTGTCGAAAAGAAAACCCTCGAAGTCATTTACGACGCGGTTTGAGGCAACAGCGCGATGGGCGAACATTTCCCTCCACACGATGCAGCGAAAAATGCCGGGCCCGTACCCGGCGACGTTCGCACGCAGACGGACGGGATCGGTTGCACCACCGGTCGCGAGAGCCTGCGTCAGCAGGCCGCTGAAAATGGCAATGCCGAATTGCTGGCCCGTTACGATGCAGATTATCCGCTCGGGCCGCACGATCGTCCGCAGAGCATGTGCCCAGCCTTTGGCTCATTACGTGTCAGTCTGCGTATGCGCCGCACTGCAACCGTTCTGTCAGGCTCGGCCTGCTGCGTCTATGGCCTGACATTCACATCGCATTTCTACGGTGCGAAACGTCCTGTCGGTTATGTCCCTTTCAATTCCGAGACACTCGTCACCGGAAAATTGTTCGAGGACATTCGCGACGCCGTCATCAAACTCGCCGATCCGACGCTTTACGATACAATCATCGTCACCAATTTATGCGTTCCGACAGCATCAGGCACGCCGTTGCGCATTCTCCCACGGGAGATCAATGGTGTCCGCGTGATTGGGATTGACGTCCCCGGCTTCGGCGTGCCGACGCATGCGGAAGCCAAAGACGTCCTCTCCGGCGCCATGCTCGCTTATGCCCGCAAGGAAGCCGAACAAGGTCCGGTGCAACGTCCACGCGGTCCGTTGTCCGAACGCCCGACAATTACCTTCTTGGGCGAAATGTTCCCAGCTGATCCCGTCGGCCTCGGGCGCTTGCTCGATCCGCTTGGCTTAGCTGCAGGCCCTGTGGTGCCGGTGCGCGAATGGCGCGAACTTTATACGGCACTTGATTGTGCCGCAGTCGCTGCAATTCATCCGTTTTATACGGCGTCGGTTCGTGAATTCGAAGCGGCTGGTCGGCCTGTGTTCGGCTCGGCTCCTGTCGGCGTCGATGGCACGGCAGCTTGGCTCGAAGATGTTGCAAAAATATGCAATGTCGAGGCGGCTAAGCTCGACGCTGCCAAAGCGCAAATCCTGCCCGCGATTCAAGGCGCTCTCGCCGCGAAGCCGATCAATGGCCGCATCACTATTTCTGGCTATGAAGGCTCTGAATTGCTCGTTGCGCGCCTGCTCGTCGAAAGCGGCGCAGATGTGCGTTATGTCGGCACCGCTTGCCCGCACACGCCATGGTCGGACGCCGATCGTCAATGGCTTGAGTCCAAAGGCGTGCATGTGCAGTACCGCGCCTCACTTGAGCAGGATGTGGCTGCCTATCAGGAGTATAAGCCCGATCTCGCCATCGGCACGACACCCGTCGTCCAGAAGGCTAAGGAGAGCCGTACGCCTGCTCTCTATTTCACTAATCTTGTCTCCGCACGACCGCTCTTCGGCCCCGCTGGTGCAGGTTCCCTTGCACAGGTCATCAACGCAGCCATCGCTGGTAAGGCGCGGCTCGATGCGATGAATGATTTCTTTGATGGCGTCGGCACAGGCGATCATGCTGGCATATGGGAAGATGTGCCGGATGCGAAGCCCGCTTTCCGTGAAAGCATTCGCAAGAAAAACGAGAAGCTCGCCCGTCAACGCAAATCGGAGGAGATGATCTGATGTTGATCATCGATCACGATCGCGCGGGCGGCTATTGGGGCGCCGTTTACGTCTTCACTGCGGTGAAGGGGTTGCAAGTCATCATCGATGGTCCGGTCGGCTGCGAAAACTTGCCGGTGACCTCGGTCCTTCACTACACCGATGCACTGCCGCCGCACGAATTACCTGTCGTCGTGACGGGTCTTGGCGAAGAAGAATTGGGGCGTCTTGGCACCGAAGGCGCGATGAAACGCGCGCATCAGGCCCTCGATCCCAATCTGCCAAGCGTCGTCGTTACCGGTTCCATCGCCGAGATGATTGGCGGCGGCGTCACGCCGGAAGGCACCACGATCCAACGTTTTCTGCCGCGGACCATCGACGAAGATCACTGGCAATGCGCAAATCGAGCTATGCTGTGGTTGTGGAACGAATATGGCGCCAAAAAAGTGCCGAAGGTTCCCAAAGCCCGTCCTGAAGGATCTAAGCCGCGCGTCAACATCATCGGCCCGGCCTATGGCACGTTCAACATGCCATCCGATCTCGCTGAGATCCGTCGTCTCATTGAGGGGATTGGCGCAGAAGTCCATATGGTTTTTCCATTGGGCACTCATCTCGCCGACGTGCCTAAATTGGCCGATGCCGAACTCAACGTTTGCATGTATCGCGAGTTTGGCCGCCTGCTGTGCGAAGCGCTCGGCAAGCCTTATCTGCAAGCCCCAATCGGTCTGCACTCGACGACCGCATTCCTGCGCACGATGGGCGAACATCTCGGTCTCGATCCCGAACCCTTCATCGCCAAAGAGAAGCACACCACGATCAAGCCGCTCTGGGATCTGTGGCGCTCGGTGACACAGGATTTCTTCGCGACTGCAAGCTTTGGCATCGTCGCCTCGGAAACTTATGTTCGCGGCGTCCGCCATTTTCTTGAAGATGAAATGGGCCTTCTCTGCAACTTCGCGATTTCGCGCAAGAGCGGTGAAAAGACCGACAACGACACGATCCGTGGCTTGATAAAATCCAATCCGCCGCTTGTTCTGTTCGGCTCATACAATGAGCGCATGTATGCTGCAGAAGCGGGCGGTCGGTCGATTTACATCCCCGCTTCGTTTCCAGGCGCCATCATTCGCCGCCATACCGGTACTCCGTTTATGGGCTATGCCGGTGCCACCTATCTTATTCAGGAAGTTTGCAACTCCCTATTCGACGCTCTGTTCTCGATTCTGCCGCTCGGTACCGATCTCGACCGTGTCGATCCGACGCCAACGCGCATTGGCGATGCGCTGCGTTGGACTGACGAAGCAACAGAAATGCTCGACAAAATTCTCGAGGCTCACCCCGTTCTCGTGCGCATCTCGGCTGCCAAGCGTCTGCGCGACGCGGCAGAGCATGAGGCGCGCGGTTCGGGTGCCCAACAAGTCACCGCGCAGGAAGTTAGTCGCGCTCAAATCCTGATGGAGGTCCGCTGATGACATCCATCGATCTCTCTTCACCACCGGAGGTAAACGCCATGGCCCATGCGATCCGCAACCGTTCGGAACGCCACGCAGCACGGCAACAGGATCTTGTCCTGTACCGACTGTCTTATGCCAGCGGTTTTCTCGTCTTTCTTGTTTGCGCAGCGGCATGCCGGATTTTGCCGCGCGACATCAACCCGTTCACGCGGGGACGCAATGAGCATTCGTCGATTGTCGGCGATGCGCGGCGCGTCACTGCGGCCACCATTCCCTACGCCTTTATGGGCTGAGGGAACTTAACCCGCCCGGCCTTTAACCGGGCGATCTGTCGAAGCGTTTTTCGCTGAGACATCCTTGCCGCGTGGGAGATGCGCGGTAACGGCCGAAAGGCCAATTCGGAGGTCGTTCGCATGACCGACAAAGTAGGCCCTATGGGTCTGACCGAAGGAGAGGCTAAGGAATTCCACGGCCTCTATATGCAGTACCTGTTCCTCTACGTTGCCGTTGCGGCGGTTGCACATCTGCTCGTGTGGATGTGGCGTCCGTGGTTCGGCGCGCCGAAGCCGATGCTGTCCTCGCTGGAAGGCGTGGGACAGACGATCGCTTCGTCGCTTTCCTTCCTCGTTTGATAGGAAAAGACCATGTGGAAAATTTGGTACAGCATCTTCGACCCGCGCCGTGCGCTGATCGCCCAGGCGATCTTCCTCGGCGCTTTGATGTTCACGATCCATCTGATCCTTCTCTCGACGGATCGGTACAACTGGCTCGACGGTCCTCGCACCGTGAAGAAGGCCGAAGGCGTCACGTCTTCGCAGCCGGCCAAGATCGCTGCACATCTCGATCTGTCGAAAATGATCGGCTGATCATTCAAAGGGGCTCGGGCGTCCGCGCCCGGCCCCACTCCGCTTGAATTTTTTTCATCCGCTGCACCCTGAGGGAGGGCTGTGCGATGTCGATGCTCAGCTTCGAAAAGAAATACCGGGTTCGGGGAGGTACGCTGTTCGGCGGCGACCTATTCGATTTCTGGGTTGGCCCGTTTTACGTCGGGGTCTTTGGTATCACGACGATCTTTTTCACGCTTCTAGGCACCGCCATGATTTTCTATGGCGCGTCCTTGGGGCCGACATGGAATCCCTGGCAGATCAATATTGCCCCGCCGGATCTGAGTTACGGTCTCGCGCTGGCACCGCTGAAAGAAGGCGGTATTTGGCAAGTGGTCACGATTTGCGCGATCGGCGCTTTCGGCTCGTGGGCGCTGCGTGAAGTTGAAATCTGCCGCAAGCTCGGGATCGGCTATCACGTCCCGATTGCTTTCTCCGTTGCGATTTTCGCCTACGTCACACTCGTCGTGATCCGCCCGATTCTCTTGGGCGCATGGGGACATGCATTCCCTTATGGCATTTTTAGCCATCTCGATTGGGTGTCGAATGTCGGCTACCAATATCTGCACTTCCACTACAATCCGGCGCATATGATCGCGGTGACGTTCTTCTTCACCACGACACTCGCGCTCGCGATGCATGGTGCGCTGGTGCTGTCGTCAACCAATCCGCCCAAGGGCGAAAAGGTGAAGACGCCGGAGCACGAAGATACCTATTTCCGCGACCTCATCGGCTATTCGGTTGGCACGCTCGGCATTCACCGCTTGGGCTTGTTCCTCGCACTCTCTGCCGGTTTTTGGAGCGCGGTCTGCATCGTGATCAGCGGCCCCTTCTGGACCCAGTCATGGCCGGAATGGTGGACGTGGTGGCTTGACCTGCCGATCTGGCGCTGAGGAGGCGACTTCCATGATCGAATATCAAACAATCTTCACTCAGGTTCAGGCGCGCGGCCATGCTCATGATGGCATCGCGATGGACCGCGGCACCTGGCCGCGCGAAGGCAAGCCGTTCTTCAATCATTGGCTTGGCGTCATCGGCAATGCGCAGATCGGGCCGTTCTATCTCGGCACGCTCGGTCTCGCCTCGCTGGTTTCGGGTGGTCTCGCCTTCTTCATCATTGGGATGAACTATCTCGCGTCGGTGAATTGGAATCCGATCCAGATGGTGCGCCAGCTTTTCTGGCTGTCACTCGATCCGCCGGCCCCAAAATATGGTCTGTCATTCCCGCCGTTGAATGAAGGCGGTTGGTGGATGATAGCAAGCTTCTTTCTCCTGCTTTCGGTTATGCTCTGGTGGGGTCGCACCTATTGGCGGGCGCGCGCGCTCGGCCTCGGCACGCATGTGGCCTGGGCTTTCGCTTCGGCGATCTGGCTCTTCCTTGTGCTCGGCCTTATCCGTCCCATTCTAATGGGATCGTGGAGCGAAGCGGTGCCTTACGGCATCTTCTCGCATCTCGATTGGACGGCCGCGTTCTCGATCCGCTACGGCAATCTGTTCTACAATCCGTTCCATGCACTCTCGATCGTTTTCCTCTACGGATCGACGCTCCTCTTCGCGATGCATGGTGCGACCATTCTCGCGGTTCATCGTTTCGGCGGCGAGCGTGAAATCGAACAGATCACCGATCGTGGTACGGCATCTGAACGCGCCGCCCTCTTCTGGCGCTGGACGATGGGCTTCAACGCAACGATGGAATCGATCCATCGCTGGGCGTGGTGGTTCGCTGTGCTGACGACGCTCACGGGCGGCATCGGCATCCTGCTCACCGGAACAGCCGTCGATAATTGGTATCTTTGGGCCGTAAAACACGGTGTTGCTCCGCAATACCCGGACTACTGGCCAAGCGTCACGGTCGATCCCTCGAGCTTGCCGGGAGCTCCGAAATGAATACGAACTCCTTTACAAGAAAGCTGATGGGCGCGCTCGCGCTCGGAACCTCCCTCTTTGTGGCGGCCTGCGAATTGCCGCCACAGGAGAGCGAACAGAATGGCTATCGCGGCACGGGCATGGATCAGATCCGCAGCCCCGAACGCCAAGCCAAGCTGGCAGCTGCCAACGAAATCCCGGAAGCGCAACCCGAAGCGCCGAAGGATGGTCCGCCCGTCTCGCAGATCTACCAGAACGTGAAAGTGCTCGGCCATCTGAGCGAAGGTGAATTCCTCCGCATCATGACGGCGATCACTGAATGGGTGATGCCAGAACAAGGTTGCGGCGGCTGTCACTCTGACAATCTCGCCGACGATTCGATGTACACCAAAGTCGTCGCACGCCGCATGTTGCAGATGACGCAGGACATCAACGCGAAATGGGCCAACCACGTCGCGCCGGCCGGTGTCACCTGCTACACCTGCCATCGCGGTCAACAAGTTCCGCAATATGTCTGGTTCCAAGATCCTGGTCCGATGACGCCGGCTTATATGGGCAATCGCAACGGCCAAAATGCACCGGCGGAATCAGTCGCGTTCGCCACGCTGCCTTATGACCCCTTCTCGAGCCTCCTGAAAAATCCGGAAAAGATCCGCGTTCAATCGACCGTGACTTTGCCGAACCAACTCGCATCGGCTGGAAAGCCGATACAGGATGCGGAGATGACCTATGCGCTCATGACGCATATGTCGAAAGGCCTCGGGGTGAATTGCACCTACTGCCACAACAGCCGCGCATTCGGTTCGTGGGAGCAGAGCCCGCCGCAACGCACGACCGCCTGGTATGGTCTGCGCATGGTGGCCGACCTCAACCACACTTATCTTGATCCGCTAAAGCCCGTTTATCCGGACAATCGTCTGGGCCCGACCGGCGATGCGGCGAAGGCGAATTGCGCAACCTGCCACCAAGGCGTCAACAAGCCGCTCTATGGAGTGAGCATGCTGAAGGACTATCTCACAGAGTTGTCCGCCAAAAAGTAAGACTGGTTGAGATTTATTAGGAGATCGGAGGTCCCGGCGGCGAACCAGCCGGGGCCTCCTACCGAAAGAGGCGCTTCACCTAGCGGGGAACGCCTCGGGCCGGCCGTCCCCGGCCAGAAGGAAACGCCGCGTTCCGGGTGGGGGCGCGGCGTTTCTGTTGTCTGCCCTTTCGGACAGGAAAGCAAACGATATCGTACGGATCGAAACCGCCCGTCTGCCGCTCGCTCTAGCCAAGAGCCGCGGCTAGACCCTGCGGAAAAGCCCCCCGCAGCGCATTAAGCCCCTGATTATGTGAATGAATTCGCCTAGTGCGTGCGCTTTTCGAGCTTCGGGGTGATACCCAGAAGCACACCGATATCTTTGAGCATGACACGGACATGGGCGAGCTTCTGCCGCCGCACCAATTCCTTGTCCATATAGGCCTGCCAGGTTAGCGCCTGAACATCCTTGTCGCCGCACATGGCAACAAACTTCTCGCGCAGCCAATCATTGCGGTACCAGAACGCCTGGAGAAAACCGAGCGCCATGAATACGCGGCCATGCAGTTTCATGAAGCTTTTGCGCGCCGAAGCGAGAGCTTGTGCATCGCCAGTTTTCAATGCTTCGCCGACTGCACGCGCAACGATCTCGCCGCACAACATGGCGTAGTAAATCCCCTCGCCCGACGCTGGCGCAACGACACCGGCTGCATCGCCGCACAAAACGACGTCGCGGCCATTATCCCACGTTTTCAGCGGCTTTAGCGGAATGGGCGCACCTTCCCGTCGAATGGTCTTGCATGCATCAAGCCCCAGCGCATCACGCATATCGCCGATCGCACTTCGCAGCGAAAAGCCTTTATGTGCCGTGCCCGTGCCGATCGATGCCTTGTCGCCATGTGGAAAAATCCACGCATAAAAATCGGGCGAAAACCGGCCTTGATAATAGACGTCACAACGTTCCCGGTTGTAATGCATACCATTGGGCGGCGCTTCGACGATCTCGTGATAGGCAAAAACATATTTCGGCTTACCCGCACGCGGCACAGCAAGACGCGCAACGGTGGAATTGGCGCCATCGGCCCCAATCACGAATCGGCTGCGTATTTTGACAATGCCATGCGCACCGGTCGCAAACGAAAGAACGGCAACGGAGCCTTCGCGTTCATACTGTTCGAATGTACCGGTGATGCGGTCCGCACCGGATGCAGCCGCGCGGGCACGCAACCAAGGATCGAAATCTTCACGATCGACCATGCCAACATAGCCATCATTTTCGATCGGCATATCAACACGTCGGTTCGATGGCGCGATGATCTGCGCACCTTTAACGCGCGCAACGATGAGATGATCGGGAATCGCATAATCGCGAATGAGCCGCGGCGGCACCGCACCACCACAGGGCTTGATCCGTCCTTCCCGATCAGCGAGCAAAACTGAATATCCAGCACGCGCCAGTTGATCGGCCGCCGTCGCACCGGATGGCCCGCCGCCAATTACAACCGCGTCATAGATCAAGTCGCGGAAACTGTCTTGTACCATCGTATCCTGCGAAATCATGTTCTGTTGCATGGCGGCCCTCATAATCCGTTTTGCATCGCCGCACGCATGGTGCTGCGCTCGACGACTAGTGCGCCGCCATGGTTGATGCGCGCTGCCAACCAAGCAGCGGCCAGAAACGTCAATCCTTCCAGCGCAAAGACGCAGCCATAGGCCATCGCCTTCGACGGCGTGATTAGGCTTGCCACATCGATTGCAATCGTTCCGACAAAACCGCCAAGCCCGAACGCAATCGCCTGTGCGGCACCCCACACACCCATACGAGTTCCCTCACGCGCCTGCGCGTTGGATTGTCCTTTCGCCAATGCCATCATCGATGCAATGGCCGCGACGGCGAAGGCTCCATTCGCCACACCTAGCGCAAAAACCAGTGGCTTGAGGGGCGCAGTCGGGCCAATGCTTGCGGCGATGCACAAGCCCGCAACCGAAATCGCCGATGCGAGGCACCCGCCGACCATCCATGCTTTCAAAACTGTTTTGCGCGATCCACCAAACACACTGCCAGTGACCGCCATCAGGATCATGCCGGCGAGCACGCCGCCATGTTGTACGCCCGACAGCTTTGTGGATTCACCCGGCGTAAATGTAAAAACCGCACCGGCAAACGGTTCTAAGATCAGATCTTGCATATTGTAGGCGAGCATTGAGATGAAAACGAAATAGGTGAAACGCCGTGCCTCACGATCGTTCCACACATCCTTGAGCGCTAGTTTGAAATCGACCTTCGGTTTAGCTGCCGCAATACGCGCATCCGCACTCGGTTCGACACCCCATAAAGCAACAAAGGCAACGAGGACGGCCACAACTGAAACACCACCCGAAACCGCGACGAGTCGCATCGGTGAAAACGGGTCCAGTAAACGTCCCGCAATGATTGTCGTGACAACAAATCCCGTAATCATCATCATCCAGACGATAGTGGCCGCTGCGGCGCGCCGCTTTTCCGCGACATGCTCGGCTAACGTTGCAAGCAATGATGTGCCGGAAATACCGACACCGAATCCGATTGCGAGAAATGCCGCAACTGCGGCGATGAGGCCCAGCGTTTTGTCAGACAACATCAGCGCTGTCGCCGCCGCTGCGCCTGCACCGCCAAGAGCCAGTACGCACATACCGAACAAAATCCACGGTGTCCGACGCTTCGCATTGTCGGACAGATGACCGAAACGCGGGCGCAACATCTGCACGGCATAATGCAAAGCGACCAATGCGCCCGGCACTGTCGCAACAAGGCCGACTTCAACGACCATCACACGATTTAATGTCGATGTCGTGAGAACAACAATCGCACCCAAAGCAGTCTGCACCAGCCCAAGCCGGACGATGGACACCCAACTCAAACCCTGTTGCACGGCCTGCATCGGAATTCTCCTAGAGAAGCGCACTGCGCAACGCGACGGCGGCGATCATCATGCCGAGCACGTAAAGCGACGTCCCTGTGGCATTGTACCAAGCGGCCTTGTCGCGCGGCGCGGCAATTAACTTTTTCATGAGCACGATCTGCACAAGCAGCAGTGCAAAAATCAGCAACGCTTCGACCGGCCTGCCCCACAATGCAATGAGCGCAACGACAACGGCTTGTGGCAAGGCCATCATCACACAGGCAAAACGCGCTGCACTGTCGACACCCAAAAGAACTGGTAGCGAATTGATGCCGAGCGCACGGTCACCTTCGACCGATTTGAAATCGTTGAGCGTCATGATTCCGTGTGCGCCGAAGGCATAGAGGAAAGCGAGGATCATGACGGGCACGGACGGAACTTGTCCGCTCAACATGACCGCCGCGCCGGTAAACCATGGCAGACCTTCATAGGCGAAGCCGCAGGCTGCATTGCCAAGCCAGCCATTCTTTTTAAGCCGCACTGGCGGCGCACTGTAGAGCCAAGCAAGGACAACGCCGAGCAAAGCTGCGCCAAGCACTGCTGGGCCCAACGCCCAAGCGACCACCAGCGACAGGCCAGTCCAAAGAATCGCAAGATAAAGAGCCGAGCGACCCGGCATACGCCCCGAAGGCACAGGCCGATCAGGTTCGTTGATCGCATCCACATGCCGGTCGAACCAATCATTCGCGGCTTGGCTCATACCTGTGACGAGCGGCCCGGCGAGCACCATGCCGGCAAGAACAGGCAAGATCTTCTCAAACGAAAACGGGACGCCAGCAGAGACGGCACCGCAAGCAAACGCCCACATGGGAGCGAACCATGTGATCGGCTTCAAAAGCTCAAGAATGGTCGCCGGAGCGGGCCAAGGAGAGCGAGTACGGAGCGGGGTGGCGTCTACCGTCATGCCGCAATGCTAGCATGACCGCAGCAAGTGTAAACAAAAATAGACACGGCAATGGGTCGGCAAACACTATCTGGGCGCTCAACCTTCGTCCGTGAGTCCAGCCCCATCGAGATCGCCAATGCCATGGCGGTGCATTTTGGAGTAAAGACTCTGCCGGCTTAGATCCAACATTTCCGCTGCTGCGGCGCGATTGTCGCCTGTCAGCCGCAATGCCGCCTCGATGCAAAGCTTTTCGATGACATCGGTTGTCTCGCGAACGATTCCCTTGAGCGAAAGGCGCCCGACAAGATCTGCAAAATCCTCTGCAGAACGGGCCAGGGGCTGCTCGTCATGGCTGTCGTTACGCTTTCCACGCCGGAAGAGAAAACCGTAATAAACCTCTCCATCAGCTTGTAAACTGACAGCAGATACATCGACATCTTCGACCGTGCCATGACCGCCTCGTAAGGCGAGCGCAAAACCGCGGACACGACCGTGATCCTTGAGATGGGCAAGCAGGACGTTGCCTTCGACCGCCGTCCGACCGAGCCATTGGTCAAGCGTCGTCCCGATCGCCTCATTTCGATGGCCGAGTCGCGCCATATCGAGGAAAGCGTCGTTCACATCGACAATGCGGCGGTCGCTTCCTGCCAACAAAAACCCATCGGGCATCTGCGCCAGCGCATTCGCGGCTACATTTTTTGGCCCATGCTGCCTAGCCCCGGTATCCAGCGGCGCAAGGCGAAGAATGAACGATAGACCGTCATCGGACCGGATGGCAGCGCAAGAAGCGAGAAAAGGCTTACCGGCACTCTCAACATGAACGCGTACGGCCTCAGTTCTGCCTGTCGACTTCACCCCGCCGATAAGGCTTTGCAAAGCCTCACGGCTATCAGGCGCGACAAGTTCTGCGACACTTCGCCCTACCAACCGGCCCGGTGTGGTTTCGAGTATCATCGCAGCAGCAGGATTGGCGTCGACCGCCTTCATCGTCTGGGCGTCGACGATCAGTACGGCTTCGGCAGTCATCTGGAAAAGCACGCGATAACGCGTTTCTGCGTCACGCAATTTCTGAAAGTCGCGCTCGAGATCGCGCTGAGCGTTAACCAGCTTCTGTTGCAGCTGCGCGACGGGTTGCAGATCGTAACCCATCGCGACGATCAACCCGTCGGCCTCAAACTTCACCGCCGAAAAGCGGAGCGGACACTCTTCGCCTGCGGCCACCTGATTGATCTCGCGCCAGCGGGTGGGAGCCTCTGGGTTAGCTTCCGCGATTAGCTCGTTGATTTTCGTGCGGCTTTCGACCGTTGCGGTCTCGACCCACATCTTTCCAACCCAATGTTCGCGCGCGACTCGCGCCAAACGGGGGTCGAGAGACACCGCTTGCTGAATGCGACCACCATAATCGATAACGAAAGTGAGATCAATCGTCGAGGCAACAAGCCGCGCAACGTGCCGTGCGTCGAGCGCTCCAAACGAAGCCTCAAAGAACTGGAACTCTGTCACTCTTTGCCCCCGGCTTTGAGCCGTGGCAGCCAGAACATCAGATACCGCTTGCATCGTTCCAAGCGACGTCTAGGTGGGATGACGTCAATCTGCCGCTACGAAAGTCAATATATCATCCAATAGCCTGATCGCCTCAGGCGGGTCAACAGCCATGAAATCCGCGCCGACGTCCACGGCTTGGGCTTCACCACTGGTGAATACACGGCCACCCACAATAAAGCGGGCTTTGCGAGCTTTATCTTCTTCACGCAGTCGGCAGATCGTGTCCCGCAAGGTTTCGATTCGCGACGTGCGCGACAGAGACAGTCCAATCAACGAAAACCGATCTGACGCGACATCGGCGCATAATTGCGCGACGTTCGAATCAAGCCGCGTCACGACGAACCATCCTGCCGCCCGCAGGATCTCCGACAAAACGACGGCGCCGAAACTGTGCTGATCGTCAGGTGTCACCGCGATAAGCGCCCGCGGTGCGCTCAGTGGTACCGGGCGGCGATTAGCGAGAGTCACCTCGTAGACCACCCGCTCGATCAACCCTGTCGACAATGTAGTGGTGGCAAAGTTGCAGCGATCCTCTTCCCACCAAGTCCCGATCAAGCGAACAGCGGGAGCTAAAAGATCCAACAATAACACGGTGTTGGACCATCCAGCAGAACTGTAATCTGAAATGATTCGGCGTAACCGCTCACCATCTCCGCTGACCGCACATTCAGCCACCATGGTCACCGCGGAAGAATCGCAGGGTGGTAGGCCAAGGGTACGCTGGGCACGGCTCCCCACCATATTGGCAAGGCCATGGCGCGTTACAAAAGCCCGAACCCGTTCCGCAGCCTCACCGGGCTTAATCTTTGGGTTCTGGCTGTTCGCGCGCCTCCGACCATCCGGACGGAGAGATTTTTGAGCGTTTCCAGGGGCCTGGGGCCCTTTTCCGTCCACGACATCCTCCAAACCCGCCTGCAAACCGCAATGCGATTGCCCGAGCGTCTCTCACTGTGCGGGTCTGGTCTTTTTTTGGGTCGTCTTCTGGATCGTCTGCCCGACCGTTAAAAGCTACGCCGTTCCAGCCAGACCGCAACTATAAATAATACTTACGCCATTTTGTACGACAAGACTGACGTCAATAATATTTGACACTTGATGGAGTCCCGCCTAGCTTTGGGTCAGGGGGAAGAGCCATGCAGGTGCCAAAAGGCCCAAGCCCGGCCCAAGCGCTGTATACCGCGGAGGAGCGCCGACGCCGTGACCAGTCCAAATGGACATTGGTCCAGGGCATTCTCGCGCCGCTGCAATTTGTGGCCTTCCTCGTGAGTTTGGGCCTCGTTTTGCGTTGCCTTGCGACAGGTGAAGGCTTCGCCCTCGCCTCGGCCTCCATCGTCGTAAAGACCCTCTTTCTATATGCCATCATGGTGACAGGCTCCCTTTGGGAGCATGACGTCTATGGCCAATACCTCTTTGCACCCGCCTTCTATTGGGAAGACGTGGTGTCGATGGGTGTCATCGCCCTCCATACCGCCTATCTCGTCGCACTGTTCACCGGTTGGATGGAGCCGCGCGCCCAATTGTTCCTCGCGCTGGCCGCCTACGCGATCTATGTCGTCAATGCGGCCCAGTTCCTTTGGAAGCTAAGACAGGCGCGCCTGTCGTCCCCGAACGATCTTCCCAGCGGAGCGCTGTCATGAGCGCTCTTAACATCCTCAACCGTCCCGCCTCCGCCGGTTGCGACCGCCCCGTTCTGCGCGAGCGCGGACAGCATGAAGTCTTCTGCGGGCTGACTGGCATCGTCTGGCTACACCGGAAGATACAGGATGCATTCTTCCTAATCGTCGGCTCGCGCACCTGCGCGCATCTGATGCAATCGGCTGCAGGCGTGATGATCTTTGCCGAGCCGCGCTTTGCAACCGCAATCATCGAAGAGCGCGATCTTGCCGGCCTCGCCGACATGCATGACGAGCTTGATCGCGTCGTCACGCAATTGCTCGAACGCCGTCCCGACATCAAGCTCCTGTTCCTCGTCGGCTCTTGCCCGTCCGAAGTGATCAAGCTTGATCTCTCACGCGCGGCCGAACGTCTGTCGCAGAAGACACTGCCACAGACACGCATCTTAGCTTACACCGGCAGCGGCATCGAAACGACCTTCACACAGGGCGAGGATTCCTGCCTCACGTCTCTCGTGCCAACGATGCCAACGACGCAGGATAAGAATTTGCTGATCGCCGGCACCATGGCCGATGTCGTCGAGGATCAGTTCCGCGCCTTGTTCGCCGCAATCGGCATCACGAATATCGGCTTCCTACCGGCACGCCACGCGGGCGAAATGCCGGCGGTGGGTCCAAACACGCAGCTTCTTCTCGCGCAACCATTCCTTGGCGAAACGGTAAAGGCGCTGGAAGCACGTGGTGCAACAAGGATCGACGCGCCGTTTCCATTCGGCGCCGAAGGCAGCGAACTTTGGTTCCGTGCCGCCGCCAAAGCCTTTGGTATCGCACAAGAACGCGTGACACCCGCCATCGAAGCGCCGCGTGAGCGCGCCCGCCGCGCAGTTGCTCGCCATCGCGACACGCTAGATGGCAGAAGCATTTTCTTCTTCCCCGATTCGCAGCTCGAAATTCCGCTCGCACGGTTTTTGTCGCGTGAGCTAGGGATGCGTCCGCTCGAAATCGGAACGCCCTATCTCCATCGCGGCATCCTTGGCGCTGACATGGACCTCCTGCCCGACGCGCTTGTTTCTGAAGGTCAGGATGTAGACCGCCAGCTCGCACGCTGCCGCGCGGAGAAGCCCGATCTCACCGTGTGCGGTCTCGGCCTCGCCAATCCGCTTGAGGCCGAAGGGCTGCGCACAAAATGGTCCATCGAACTCGTTTTCTCACCGGTTCACGGTTTTGAACAGGCGGGCGATCTGGCCGAATTATTTGCGCGTCCACTTGAACGTACATCAAGGTTGAGGGTCTGACGATGCAGCTGACTCTCTGGACCTATGAAGGCCCGCCCCATGTTGGCGCCATGCGCATCGTCACCGCAATGCGTGGCATGCACTATGTTCTGCACGCGCCGCAGGGCGACACCTATGCCGATCTCCTCTTCACGATGATTGAACGGCGAAGCAAGCGCCCACCCGTCACCTATACGACGTTCCAAGCACGCGATCTCGGCGGCGACACTGCCGAATTGTTCCAGCGCGCCGCGCGCGACGCCTACGAAACCTTTAAACCTGAAGCAATGATCGTCGGCGCATCCTGCACGGGCGAACTCATTCAGGATGACCCGGCCGGACTTGCAACCGCACTCAATCTGCCGATCCCGGTTATCCCGCTCGAACTGCCCTCTTATCAAAAGAAAGAAAACTGGGGCGCAGCAGAAACCTTTTACCGCATCGTGCGTGCGCTTGCGCAACCGAAACAGCCGCGCAGCGGCACTCAGCCGACCTGTAACATTCTGGGGCCCTGCGCACTTGGCTTCCGCCATCGAGACGATCTCAAGGAAATCAAATCGCTGCTGAGCGATCTGGGTATCGCGATCAATGTCGTGGCACCGGAAGGGGCATCTCCCGCCGATATTTCACGGCTTGCCGATGCTGATTTCAACATTGTGCTCTATCCAGAAATTGCAGGGCCTGCCGCTGAGTTTCTGAAAAAGCAGTTCGGCCAAAATTTTTCCAAGACCATCCCGATCGGTGTCAACGCCACACGCGAATTCATCGAAGAAATTTGTGCGCTCGCGGGCCTCGCCGTCCCAGCCGAGATGGATGCAAGCCGCCTGCCCTGGTATTCGCGTTCAGTCGATTCAACTTATCTCACCGGCAAGCGCGTTTTCATTTTTGGCGATGCCACCCATGCGCTCGCCATGGCGCGGGTCGCGCGTGAAGAGATTGGTTTCACCGTCTGCGGATTAGGCACTTATACGCGCGAATTTGCCCGCGAAGTGCGCGCCGCTGCCGCCGATCTCGGTGTCGCACCGTTGATTAGCGACGATTATCTTGAGATCGAAAAAGCGATCATCGCGGCTCAGCCGGAGCTCGTGCTCGGCACTCAGATGGAACGCCACATCGCCAAGCGTCTCGGCCTGCCATGCGCTGTCATTTCCGCGCCTGTCCATGTTCAGGATTTCCCGGCACGTTTCTCGCCGGTCATGGGCTTTGAGGGTGCAAACGTCCTCTTCGACAGTCTCGTCCATCCGCTGATGATGGGCTTGGAAGAGCATCTGCTTGGCCTCTTCCGCGACGATTTCGAATTCAACGATCAAGCCGCGCCGTCGCATCTCGGTCCGTCCAAACAAGCTCAGCCAGAGACGCCACCGGATTTTGCCGGCTGGACGGTCGAAGCCGAAAAGGAACTCAAGAAAATCCCGTTCTTCGTGCGTGGCAAAGCCCGCCGCAACACGGAAACCTTCGCGCGTGAGCGCGGAATAGCTTCGATCAGTGTGGAGACGCTCTACGATGCCAAAGCGCATTTCGGACGCTAACCCCACCCCGATCAAGGTCGTCTTCGTGACGATGGACGATCATTTGTCCGGCGCGGTCGATCGTGCGCGTATACTTCTTCGCAAGGATTATCCCGGCCTCACCCTTGTTCTGCATGCAGCCGCCGAATGGGATGAGGAGGGTGCCCTCGCCCGCTGCCGCGCCGATATCGAGACGGCGGACATCCTGATCGTCACCATGCTCTTCATGGAAGACCATATCCGCCCGGTCTTCGATGCGTTGATGGCGCGCCGCGACCATTGCGATGCCGTTGCCGCCTGCCTCTCCTCCTCTGAGGTTGTGAAACTGACGCGGCTTGGCCGTTTCTCAATGTCGGGCAATCAATCGGGCGCGATCGCTTTTTTGAAGCGTCTGCGCGGTAAAAGCGACAAGCCCGGCGCACAGGGCGCGCATCAGATGAAGATGCTGCGCCGTCTGCCGCAGATTTTGCGCTTCATCCCCGGGACAGCGCAGGACATGCGCGCCTATTTCCTGACGCTGTCGTACTGGCTTGCAGGTTCAGACGGCAATGTCGTCAACATGGTCCGCCAATTGATCGATCGTTACGCGGACGGCCCGCGCAAGGTTTTGCGCGGAACCGTCAAGGTCGAAGCGCCGGTCGATTATCCCGATTGTGGCCTTTATCATCCCCGCGCCAAGGGCCGCATCGTCGAAGATCTGAAGGCCCTGCCGCGCAATCCGAATGCGCGCGGCACTGTCGGTCTGTTGTTGATGCGCTCTTACCTGCTCGCAGGCAATCACGCGCATTACGATGCCGTCATCGCCGCGCTTGAATCGCGTGGGCTCAATGTTGTTCCAGTCTTCGCCGCCGGTCTCGATGCGCGTCCGGCCATCGAGCAATATTTCTTCGCGCAAGGCCGCGTCACGATTGATGCGTTCATATCACTCACGGGTTTCTCGCTCGTCGGTGGCCCTGCCTATAATGATGCTAAATCAGCCGAGGCCATGCTGGCGCGGTTGAACGTGCCTTATCTTGCAGCCCATGCGCTGGAATTCCAGACGCTGGAAAGCTGGCGCGCCTCGCCGCGTGGCCTGCATCCGGTCGAAACCACGATGATGATTTCGATCCCAGAACTCGACGGCGCAACAGGCCCACTCGTGTTTGGTGGTCGCTCTGAAAATGGCACGCGCGATATGGTGCCCGATCAAGGCCGCATCGCCATGCTAGCGTCGCGCGTCGATCGGCTCATTGCACTGCGCACTGCCACCAAACGCGATCGCAAGATCGCAATCGTGCTGTTCAACTTCCCACCGAATGCGGGGAACACGGGCACAGCCGCTTTCCTTGGCGTCTTCGAATCCGTCTTCAACCTTTTGAAATCGCTAAAGGCCGATGGCTACGCTGTCGATGTCCCTGCGAGCGTTGACGCGTTGCGCGATGCCATCCTCCACGGCAATGCCAACGATTATGGCGCACTCGCCAATGTCCATGCCCGTATCCCGGTTGACGATCATGTCCGCCGCGAACGGCATCTGGACCAGATCGAAGCCCAATGGGGCCCTGCCCCCGGCCGCGTCCAAACCGATGGCGCGACGATCCATGTACTCGGCAAATCCTTCGGCAATGTCTTGGTCGGTGTACAGCCCGGCTTCGGTTATGAAGGCGATCCGATGCGTCTCCTGTTTGAACAGGGCTTTGCACCGACACACGCTTTCTCGGCTTTCTACCGCTATCTCCGCGAAGATTTCGCAGCCTCTGCCGTGCTTCATTTCGGCACGCATGGCGCGCTCGAATTCATGCCCGGCAAACAGGCCGGGATGACCGATGCCTGCTGGCCGGATCGCCTTATCGGCGATCTGCCAAATCTTTATCTTTATGCAGCGAACAATCCGTCCGAAGGCGCGCTGGCACGCCGCCGTTCAGCGGCAACATTGATCTCTTACCTGACGCCGCCGATTGCGGCCGCCGGTCTTTATCGCGGCCTTCTCGATTTGCGCGCAACGCTCGAACGTTGGCGTTCGCTTGCGCCGGACGAAACAAGCGAGCGACAGGCAACGGCTGTGTTAATGCAGGCGCAGGCCGCAACGCTCGATCTCGCACAGGCCGAGCCGGCTTGGACCGATTGGGATCATGAGGCGGCCCGCCTCACCCGCGCCGTCTATGAGCTTGAAACGACACTGATCCCGCACGGTCTGCATGTCGTTGGCGAGACACCAAGCCGTGAAGAACGCCTCGATCTGCTCGCTGCCATGGCAGAATCGAGTCTCGCTTTCACGCCAGAGCGCGACCAGATTGCCGCGATGATCGACGGTACGACGCCGGCCAAACTTGCACGCGATCCAGCCGTTCAAGAGTCTTGGCAGAAATTGGCGGCAATCGATGCACTTCTGCAGCAGGACCATGAAACATCTGCCTTACTGCGCGCGCTCGACGGAAAGTTCATCACGCCCGCACCGGGCGGCGATCTCCTCCGCACGCCTGAAATTCTACCAACTGGCCGTAACGTTCACGGATTCGATCCATTCCGTATTCCTTCAACTTTCGCGATGAAGGATGGCGCCGAACAAGCCGATCGTTTGTTGGCACGTCACATCCTCGACGGTAATGGCCTGCCGGAAACCGTTGCGCTCGTTTTGTGGGGCTCGGACAATTTGAAGACACAAGGCGGCCCGCTTGCACAGGCGCTCGCTTTGATTGGCGCGATCCCGCGTTATGATTCCTATGGCCGCCTCTGCGGCGCGGCATTGAAGCCGCTTGTTGAGCTGGGGCGTCCGCGCATCGATGTGGTCATGACGGTCTCGGGCATTTTCCGCGATCTCTTGCCGCTTCAAATGCGCCTGCTCGCCGAAGCCTGTCAGCTTGCCGCCCATGCAGACGAACCGATCGAAGAAAATTTCGTCCGCAAACACGCCCTTGCCTATGCGGCTGAACACAATGTCGACCTCGACACGGCTGCACTCCGCGTCTTCTCGAATGCTGACGGCGCTTATGGCGCAAACGTCAATCTCGTGATCGACAATGGCGGCTGGAGCGACGAGGACGAACTCGCTGAAACCTATTGCAGCCGCAAATGTTTCGCTTATGGCGCTTCGGGCAAGCCGGTCAAGCAGCCAGCTCTCTTGCAGAACATGCTCAGCTCGGTCGAACTGGCTTATCAGAATTTAGAATCGGTTGAACTCGGTGTGATGACAATCGATCAGTATTTCGACACGCTCGGTGGCATCTCGAAAGCGGCGCAACGCTCCAGTGGCCATGCGATACCAGTTTATATTGGCGACCAGACACGCGGCGACGGCACCGTGCGTTCGCTGTCCGAACAAGTCGCACTCGAAGCCCGCACACGTGTCCTCAATCCAAAATGGTATGAGGGAATGCTGAAGCACGGCTACGAAGGCGTCCGCCAAATCGAAGCCCATGTCACCAATGCGATGGGCTGGTCGGCGACGACCGGTCAGGTCGCGCCTTGGGTCTATCAGCAGATCACACAAACTTTCGTTCTCGATCCGGAATTGCGCAAGCGTCTAGCCGATCTCAATCCTGCGGCCGCGGCGAAAGTCGCCAACCGCCTTATTGAGGCGCATGAACGCAATTACTGGTCGCCAGACGAAGATGTTCTCGCCGCCCTCCGCCAGGCAGGTGAAGAATTGGAAGACCGTCTTGAGGGCGTTTCAATGGATGTAGCCGCATGAACGCAATCACACTCATCAACAAAGATCCACGCCGCGCTGATGGCGACGGATCGGTTCAGGTCCATCTCGATCCGACCTTGAAGATCGAGACCGCAAAAGTTTTTGCCGTCTATGGCAAGGGCGGGATCGGAAAATCGACAACCTCGTCGAATCTTTCAGTCGCATTTTCCAAGCTCGGCAAACGCGTGCTGCAGATCGGCTGCGATCCGAAGCATGACTCGACCTTCACCCTGACCAAGCAATTGATGCCAACTGTCATCGACGTGCTTGAGAGCGTGAACTTCCATTCGGAAGAATTGCGTCCCTCCGATTTCGTCTATGAGGGCTATAATGGCGTGCAATGCGTCGAAGCGGGCGGTCCGCCTGCTGGCACGGGTTGCGGCGGCTATGTCGTCGGCCAGACGGTAAAGCTCCTCAAAGAGCATCGCCTGCTGGACGATACCGATGTCGTGATCTTCGACGTGCTTGGCGATGTGGTCTGCGGCGGCTTTGCAGCGCCGTTGCAACATGCCGATCGTGCCCTGATTGTCGCGGCGAATGATTTCGACTCAATCTTCGCTATGAACAGAATTGTGCAAGCTATTCAGGCGAAGTCAAAAAATTACAATGTTCGGCTCGGCGGTGTCATCGCCAATCGCAGCGCTGGCACCGATCAGATCGAAAAATTCAACAATCGTGCCGGATTGCGGACACTCGCCCGTTTTCCCGATCTCGATGTCATCCGCAGAAGCCGCCTGAAGAAGGCGACGCTCTTTGAGATGGAAGACAGCCCCGAGGTGCGTGCGGTTCAAAAGGAATATCTCGAACTCGCGGACAAGCTTTGGAACGGCGTCGAAATCTGCGACGGCCAATCGCTCAAAGACCGCGAAATCTTCGATCTTCTGGGGTTCGATTGATGTCTGACACGGCTTCCTGGCGCGATCGCCGCTCATCGCTAGAAACCTATTTCAACCGCACTGCGGTTGAAGCTTGGTCGCGTCTGACATCGGACGCGCCGGTCGGCCGCATCCGTGCCACCGTCCGCGCCGGTCGCGATGAAATGCGCAATACGCTGCTCTCATGGTTGCCCGAGGATCTGACCGGACGCCGCATTCTCGATGCCGGCTGCGGCACGGGTGCGCTGGCCGTCGAAGCCGCTCAGCGTGGCGCCGATGTGGTCGCAATCGACATTGCACCCAATCTGATCGAACTCGCGCGTGAGCGTTTGCCCTCCACGCTCGGCCATGGCCGCATCGATTTCCGCGTTGGCGACATGCATGACCCGGCGCTCGGCACATTCGATCATGTCGTCGCGATGGATTCGCTCATCCACTACAATGAGGCCGATGTCGCCCATGTATTGGCAGGCATCGCCGAACGCACACGCCATTCAGTCGTATTCACCTTCGCCCCTTGGACCTTGCCGCTCGCAATGATGCACCGTGTCGGCAAGCTCTTCCCAAAATCGGACCGCTCGCCCGCCATCGTACCGCTGCGCGAAGAGCGTCTGCGGCGGCGCGCTGAAGCGGGCCAGTTCACGGGTCTCTCGGCGATGCGTGAAAAGCGCGTTTCACGCGGATTTTACATCTCGCAGGCTATGGAGCTGTCGCGCTCATGAGATTTCTGGCTCACACCAGCACGAAATTTCTGATGCAGGTAGGAACGCGCTTTCTGCCCTTCGCAGACGCGGCCACGCCTGACCTGCCGCTGTCGCGGCTCCTGCGCCTATCTTTATTCCAAATCTCCGTCGGTATGGCGACAGCGCTGCTCGTCGGCACGCTCAACCGTGTGATGATCGTCGAACTCGGCGTTTCGGCCACCATCGTGTCGATCATGGTGGCGCTCCCGCTTTTGTTTGCTCCCTTCCGTGCTCTGGTCGGCTTTAAATCAGACAGGCACCGTTCAGCGCTCGGTTGGCGTCGTGTGCCGTATATCTGGTTCGGCACCATGGTGCAGTTCGCGGGCCTCTCGATCATGCCCTTCGCGCTGCTGCTCCTATCGGATGCTGCCGATGTACCTATCTGGTTTGCGACGGGAGCGGGAGCGCTCGCTTTCCTTCTCGTCGGCTCCGGTTTGCAGATTACCCAGACGGCTGGTCTTGCGCTCGCGACCGATCTCGCAGCGGAGGAAACCCGTCCGCGTGTTGTAGCCCTAATGTATGTCACCTTGCTGGCAGGCATGATGCTGTCGAGCATCATCTTCTATTTTGCACTCACCGACTTCTCACCGACACGTCTCATTCAAGTCATCCAATCTGCGGCGATGGTGACGATCTTCCTCAATATCATTGCATTATGGAAACAAGAACCGCGCGACCGTGCCCGTGCAGCGGCGGCTGCAGAGCCTGCCATTCCATTCCGCGAAGCTTGGGCGACATTCACTGCAACCACGCACGCCAAGCGCTTTCTTCTCGCGGTTTTTCTCGGCACGCTTGCTTTCAACATGCAGGACATCGTGCTCGAGCCCTATGGCGGCGAGGTTCTGGGCCTGCCCGTGAGTGCAACAACTTTCCTCACTGCACTATTGGCAGCAGGCGCTTTGTTGGCTTTCGCGCTAGCTGCATGGACGCTCACACGCGGCATGGATCCTTATCGTCTAGCGGCCTATGGCGTCGCGCTTGGCCTACCAGCCTTCGCGATGGTCTTGCTGGCAGCGCCAGTTGAATCGCCGCTTCTGTTCCGGATCGGTGCCTTCATCATCGGTTTCTCCGGCGGTCTCTTTTCCGTCGGCACGCTCACCGCTGCGATGGGCCTCGACACGGGACGCAACGGTCTCGCGCTTGGAGCATGGGGCGCTGTGCAGGCGACAGGCGCAGGTCTTGCCATGATTATCGGCGGCGGTTTGCAGGAACTGACTGCTTCGCTCGCCGCACGCGGCTTCTTAGGCAAAGCTTTTGAGGGTGCGGCACCCTCTTATGGCGTCGTCTATAATTTTGAAATTCTGCTTCTTCTAGCCGCTCTCATCGTCATCGGGCCGCTCGCGCGTCATTGGCGCACGCCGGCTCTTAACCCATCTCGGAAATTCGGTCTCGGCGAACTCCCCAGCTGAGCCCGAAGCGCAACATCAGGAGGTCCATGATGTTTATTGAATTCACCCAAGGCGTCGATCTCGCGCAGATCGTGCTGTATTTATTCTGGGCTTTTTTCGGCGCGCTGATTTTGTATCTGCACCGCGAAAGCAAGCGTGAAGGCTATCCGCTCGTCGCCGACGGCGTGAATGGCAGCGTGCGCCATCTCGAAGGGTTCCCATCAATCCCCTCGCCCAAGACCTTCCTGCTACCGCATGGCGGCGAAGTACAGGCTCCGGGCGGTGCACCGAAGGACACGCGCAACTTGCCACTTGAAAAGGTAGCTCCCTATTTCGGCGCGCCCTTCGCTCCCACAGGCGATCCCTTGCGCGATCAAGTCGGCGCCGCATCCTATGCCGACCGTGCCGACGAGCCCGATCTTCTTGCTGATGGTGCCATCAAGATCGTGCCTTTGCGTGTCGCTGGCGATTTCCACGTCAGCACGCGTGACAAGGATCCGCGCGGCTATGATGTCGTCGATGCCAAGGGCGAAAAAGTCGGCACGATTTCCGATCTGTGGATCGATCAGGCCGAGTTTCTGTTCCGCTATTTCGAGATGAAATCGAAGGGCGGTCGCAGCGTTTTGATCCCGGTGCCGGTCGCGTTTATCTGGGGCGGCAAGGTCAAGGTTAACGCCTTGGTCGGCGACCAGTTTGAGCATGTACCGACGACGAAAAATCCTGACGTTGTCACGCTGCTCGAAGAAGACAAGATCATGGGCTATTTCGGCGGCGGCTACCTCTACGCCACGCCTGAGCGTCAGGAGCCGTTCATATGAACGACGACGATTACGAACCGTCGATCAACGAACGGCTTCAGAACCTGCCTGAAGGCGAGAAGCTTGTGTGGAAGGGCGGCCCTGAATTCTGGCCGCTCGCCCGCCGCGCCTTCCACATTCGTGGCCTGACGCTGTATTTCGGCGTTTTGATCGCATGGCGTGTAGCCTCAGCCCTCTCCGATGGGCGAACCCTGCTCGATGCCCTTTCCTATGCTTCGATGCTTCTGCCGCTGGCCGCTTTGGCCATTGGACTCGTCGTGCTGTTTGCTTGGCTCTCGGCACGCAATACGGCTTATGCGATCACGACGAAGCGTATCCTGATCAAGTCAGGCATTGCATTGACGGGGACGCTCAATCTCCCGCTGCGCTATATCGAAAGCGCCGGCATGAAAGTGCATGCCGATGGCACGGGCGATTTTCCTTTGGCGATTGCAAAACCCGAACGGGTTGCGTGGCTTTTGGCATGGCCGAATGTGCGCCCATGGCGGCTTACAAATCCCGAGCCCATGCTGCGTAACGTGCCTGATCCCGACCGTGTCGCGCACGCCTTAGCAGAAGCGTTGGGCGGCCAAGTACCGCGTCAAGCTGTTAGACCGACGACCGAACGCTCAATTCAACCCGGCAATACCTCACCTGGGATGACGGCACCTACGGCCGCCATGCCTTCCTGAAACCTGAAAGGACGATTGCGATGACCACCCTCTTCGCAGAAAAACCCTTTCCCCGATCAATCCTGATTGCGGGAGGCTCTCTCATCCTCGCCTCGCTCGGCCTCGCAGCTGCAGCACGTTATGGCGATATCGGCACAACACGATCGCAGCGCGAAGCAGCGGTTGAAACCCGCGCCTTCATCGCTCAAGACCGTGCAGAAGGCGGCATACTTCTGACTGATGCACAAGATGGCCGTGTTATCGCCGTGATCGAACCCGGTGATGGTGGATTTATCCGCGGTGTATTGCGCGGTTTTGCCCGCGACCGGCGCGCGGCGCAATTGGCAAGCGCGGATGCCTTCATCCTCGCACGTCGCGCCGATGGTCGCTTGACCATCGAAGATACGTCGACAGGTCGCATCGTCGATCTCGACGGGTTCGGGCCAACCAATCGCGATGCCTTTATTAAACTCCTACCCTCGCGGGAGGCACGCTCATGAGCCTCAATCTTCTCCGCCACAGTTTCGACGTGCCCTGCACGGTTGAAATCGAGCATACAAGCGAAAGTCTGCATGCCCATGTTTCGCTCGACGGTGTTCATCCAGAACCCGGCGACGAAATCATCGTAAAAGATCCACCTGCCATGCCACCCTTTGGCGGCAAGTTGAAAGCGCATTGCACAGCCACGGTCACCCGCGGCAATTTCATCGACCGCCTTATTGCGCGCGGTCAAGGCTATCGTGAAATCACCGAACTCTATGAAGTCGGCTTCTCGGACGGGAGCGAAAACCAATGAGACTCGAAGGTGGCGGGGGTACGATCGCCCTCAATTCAACAGACCTCGCGCTTGAGGATACAATCCTTAGCCCGCGGTTCTATACAACCAATCATGCGGAGGTGAACGCGCTCGACGTCGAACCGGTGCGGCGCGAATGGGACGCGCTCATGGACGAGATGCGCGCCGATCCAAACAAAGGCCATTTCGTCAAGACAGATGAATTTGCCATCGATATGTCAAAATTGCCGCCAGACCTTCAAGTCGAATTGAAGGATTTTCTCGTCTCGTCGCTGACGGCAGAATTCTCTGGTTGCGTGCTTTATGCCGAATTGAAAAAGCGGCTGACGAACAAAGAAGTTCGCGACCTCTTCACTTTCATGAGCCGGGATGAAGCTCGCCATGCCGGCTTCATCAATGAGGCATTGAAAGATATCGGCGTCGGCGTCGACATGGGCTTCTTGGCACGCGCGAAGAAGTACACCTATTTCAAGCCAAAATACATTTACTACGCCACTTACCTATCCGAGAAGATTGGGTATGCGCGTTACATTACAATCTACCGCCACCTCGAAAGGCATCCCGAGCATCGGTTCCACCCGATCTTCAAATGGTTCCACGAATGGTGCAATGACGAGTTCCGTCATGGCGAAGCCTTCGCGCTTCTGATGCGTGCCAATCCGCATCTGCTACAAGGCCACAATAAATATTGGATCCGCTTCTTCCTGTTGGCTGTCTATGCGACGATGTATGTGCGCGATCATATGCGCCCAGCGTTTCATCGCGGCCTTGGAATTGACATTGACGATTACGATTATCGCGTCTTCCGCACCTGCAATGAGATATCGAAACAGGTATTCCCATTGACCATCGACATCGACAATCCGGTGTTCCGCGACGGCCTTCACAAGCTTTGGAAAATCTCCGAAGCGATCAACGAAGCCCGCAAGGAAGGTGGCGTCTCCGGTGCATTTAAGCGCTTCTGGAACGCAGGAAAGGCGGCTCTGATTTTTGGACGCCTCTATCTCCAGCCGGTGAAGACAAACGAACTGCCCGCCTCGGCGCGCCTTCAACCGGTTTGGTGAGATATGGATTACGCCGCGCCGGCCCTCTTCGCGCTGTTTACTTGGTGGTTTGCCACCGGGATCATTCTATGGCTCGACGGATTGCCGGCGCGCACCCATCGTTGGACACTTCTGGGTAGCACGCTGATCCTCATCGGCAGCGGTGCCGCGCTCTACCACCTCCGCGATGCCACCGATGTAACGTCAATCTATCTCAGCTTTCTCGCGGTACTCGGCATCTGGGCTTGGAATGAGACAACTTTTCTACTGGGTGTCTTGACCGGTCCCGTTCAGCGCCCTTGTCCCGCAGGCGCGCGTGGCATCGAACGTTTTCGTGCTGCTGTGGACAGCGTACTTTATCACGAGGCGGGGTTAATCCTGTCTGGCGCAGCGATTGCCATCATCACTTGGGGTGACACCCACCACTTCGCGCTGCATTTATTCGCATTGCTATGGGCGCTTCGCCTATCGACAAAGCTCAATTTGTTTTTTGGCGTACCCCACGCACCAGGCCACTTTCTGCCGGAGCAATTGCGTTATCTGGCAACCTATTTCCGCGAGCGCCCTGTCAGTGGCTTGTTCGCGTTGACCGTGACACTGGCTACAATCGCCGCCGTTCTTTTGTGCGCCGCCGCGGGCCATACGCCTGAAGGCAGCGCCGCACGTGCGGCCGCTTCGTTCCTTGCCGCTTTCGCCGTGCTTGGCGTTATTGAGCATTGGTTTCTCGCCTGCCCCATCGGGGCTGACCATCTCTGGCGCTGGGCCTTCCAATCCCATGTGAAGACCGCGGCGCAAAATCTGCCTGTTATTCCCACCCCGGCGCTCTCAAAAGTCAAAGGAGCCGAGTCATGAATTACGAAATGTTTTTCCGCGACCAATTAGGTCTCCTCCGCAAGGAGGGTCGCTATCGTGTTTTCGCGGATCTCGAGCGGCAGGTGGGATCGTTTCCGCGCGCCACCTATCACGGCAGCAAAGGCAAGAAGGAAGTCACCGTCTGGTGTTCCAACGATTACCTTGGCATGGGTCAGAATCCATCCGTACTCGCGGCTATGCATGAGGCACTCGATCGGTGCGGCGCAGGTGCAGGCGGCACACGGAATATCTCCGGCACGAACCATTATCACGTACTTCTCGAGCGTGAACTCGCCGATCTTCACCGCAAGGAAGCAGCGTTGCTGTTTACCTCGGGTTACGTTTCGAATTGGGCCAGCATTTCAACGCTTGCCTCCAATATTCCGGGCTGCGTCGTCTTGTCGGACGAAGGCAATCACGCCTCGATGATCGAAGGCTTGCGTCATAGCCGCGCCGAGAAGCGCATCTTTAGGCACAATGACCCCGAACATCTCGATCAACTCCTGTCGGAGTTAGACCCGCGTGCGCCTAAGCTCGTGATGTTTGAAAGCGTCTATTCGATGGATGGCGACATCGCGCCTATCGCCGAAATTTGCGACGTCGCCGAAAAGCACAATGCGATGACATATCTGGATGAAGTGCATGGGGTCGGGCTCTATGGAGCACGTGGCGGCGGTGTTGCCGAACGCGATGGCGTCGCTCACCGCCTGACACTGATCGAAGGCACGCTCGGCAAGGCCTTTGGCGTGCATGGCGGCTATATCGCAGGTTCCGCCGCAATGTGCGATTACGTCCGTAGCTTTTCGTCTGGCTTCATCTTCACAACGTCGATTCCGCCGGCAGTTGCTGCCGGCGCCGCCGCCAGTATCCGCCATCTGAAAACAAGCTCGGCCGAACGTGATCGGCAGAAGGATCGTGTTGCCTATCTGCGCCGTAAGCTCGATGCAGCCGACATTCCACACAAAGACAATCCAAGCCATATTGTTCCTGTGATGGTTGGCGATCCAGTTCGCTGCAAACAGATCAGCGACGTGTTGCTCGAAGAATTCGGCATCTATGTTCAACCGATCAATTATCCGACCGTGCCGCGCGGCACAGAGCGTTTGCGTTTTACGCCTGGCCCGCTCCATACCGATGCCGATATCGACTATCTCGTCGATACGCTGTCGGCCATTTGGTCGGAACTCGGCCTGCAGCGAGCGGCCTGATCCATGGCCACCGCTCTTCCTCCGCTCAGAATTCTGCTTGCCAATCCACGTGGCTTTTGTGCCGGTGTGGTGCGCGCCATCGATATCGTCGAGCGGGCGCTCACGCTGAGCAAGAATCCCGTTTATGTGCGGCACGAGATCGTCCACAACAAGCATGTGGTCGAGACGCTGAAAGGGCGTGGTGCCATTTTTGTCGACGAGACGGATCAGATTCCCGAAGGTGCATTGGCAATTTTTTCGGCTCACGGTGTTTCGAAAGATGTCGAGCGGGCGGCAGCCGCCCGTAAACTCGATGTCATCGATGCCACCTGCCCGCTTGTTCACAAGGTCCATAATGAGGGCCGTCGGTATGCCGAGCGCGGTTTCGATGTCGTGCTCATCGGCCATGCCGGACATCCTGAAGTCGAAGGAACGCGCGGCCAGATTGCGGGGAGATTGCATGTCGTTGGCACGCTCGCCGACATCGCCGCTTTGGATGTCGAAGACCCATCGAAAGTGGCCTTCATCACCCAGACGACGTTGAGTGTGGACGATACGCGCGATCTGATCGCAGCCTTGCGTGCACGCTATCCCGCCATCATCGGCCCCGATACGCGCGACATTTGCTATGCAACGCAAAACCGCCAGCGCGCCGTGAAGGAAATGACGCGCGATGCCGGACTTGTTCTTGTCATCGGTTCGGCCAATAGCTCCAATTCCAACCGCCTGCGTGAATTGGCCGAGGCAGATGGCGTCCCAAGCTATCTCATCGACGGTCCGCAATCGCTTGACCCGGCCTGGCTCGATGGCGTTGCGTGCCTCGGGCTGACGGCAGGTGCCTCGGCGCCGGAGACTTTGGTCGAGGCAACTCTGGCTGTTTTGGCCCGTTGGCGTACGATTTCCGTCGAAATTCTGGCCGGACGCGAGGAGAACGTCGTTTTCAAGACCCCGGAACGCCTTCTCGAGCTTGCGGAAGGCGCGAGGGCCTGATGCACGGCACCATCAAAAGCCCAGACTACAAGACGGTCTTTCCCCTGTATAAGGCTGAGAACAACAGGGCGAAGCCAATGTCATTAAACTATCCCTTTGCGGCTCTCGTCGGTCAGGATGAGATGAAGCGGGCCCTGATGCTGGCCGCCATCGATCCGACGATCGGCGGTGTGCTCGTGTTCGGCGATCGCGGTACCGGCAAATCCACCGCCATTCGCGCTTTGGCTGATCTCCTGCCCGAACGTGAAACAGTCGCGGGCTGCCCCTATGGCTGTGCCCCGCAGCACGAAGCGGGTCTATGCGGTGCCTGTGAAACCGGCACCAAGCGCAAGACCGTAAAGTCCAAAGTGCCGGTGGTCGACCTGCCGCTCGGTGCCACAGAGGATCGCATCGTCGGCGCACTCGATCTTGAGCGCGCACTCGCCCATGGCGAAAAGAAATTCGAGCCCGGCCTGCTGGCCCGCGCCCATGGCGGCTTTCTCTATATCGACGAAGTCAATCTGCTCGAAGACCATCTCGTCGACGTGTTGCTCGACGTGACCGCTTCGGGCGAGAACCTTGTTGAGCGCGAGGGGTTGAGCGTTCGCCATCCGGCGAAATTCGTACTGGTTGGCAGCGGCAATCCTGAAGAAGGCGAATTGCGCCCGCAATTGCTCGACCGGTTCGGGCTTTGCGTCGAAGTCCGCACGCCGACCGATATCGCAACACGTATTGAAGTGGTGAAGCGCCGCGACGCGTTTGAGCGTGATCGCGCTGGTTTCATCGCCCAATTCACGAAAGAAGCCGACAAGCTGCGCAAGACCATCGTCGCCGCGCGTAAGAAGCTCGATGATGTCGATCTGCCGCCCGAGATTTTGGAAAAATCGGCCGCGCTCTGTCTGGCGCTCGGCACCGATGGGTTGCGTGGCGAACTCACCTTGATGCGCGCGGCGCGCGCGTTGGCAGCGCTTGACGGTAAGAAAAGCGTGATGCTCGCCCATCTCAGAACTGTTGCGCCGTCCGTTTTGCGCCACCGCCTAAGAAAAAATCCGCTTGAGGATGTTGGCTCGACGGTGCGCGTCGAGCGTGCGCTCGAGGCCGCCTTGTCGTGAGCGAAAAGGCGCCAGACCTCTGGCAGACAGCCTGCGAAGCGGTGTCCCTGCTTGCAGCCTCTCCGTCAGGTTTGGGTGGCATCGTCGTCAAAGCACCTCCGGGTCCGGTACGCGACGCCTTCCTTGCAATGCTGAAACAGGCACTGCCACAAGGCACGCCCTTTATCCGTATGCCGCACGCCTTGCCGGAAGCGCGGTTGACCGGCGGCATCGATCTCGCCTCCACCTTGGCAGCCGGGAAACCGGTGTTCGAACGCGGGTTGCTCGCCAGTGCCCATGGCGGCGTTCTGCTCGCGGGCATGGCCGAGCGGATGGATCGTGCCATCGCGGCACGGTTGGAAGCAGCCCTCGACACGGGTCATGTCCGGATCGAACGCGATCACATCTCAGACAACGTGCCGGCTGGCTTTGCACTCGTGCTGTTCGACGAGGGCGAACCGGGCGAAGATGCACCGCCTGCATCTCTCACCGATCGGCTTGCCTTTTCCATCGACCTCTCGGGATTGAGCTGGCGCGATTTGGGCGGCGACGACGTCTTGCACCCTGCTTGCCAACAGCTCTCGCCAATGGCTGTGGCCCTGGCAAAAGGTCATGCCGAAACGCTGGTGGCCTTGGCCGATGCGTTGGGGATAGCGTCTTTGCGGGCACCGCTGCTCGCTGCCATGGCTGCGCGTGCCAATGCCGCGCGCGCCGGACGCCACGAGACCGACGAGACCGACATCGCCAACGCTGCGCGGCTTGTGTTGGCCCACCGTGCAACGCGCCTGCCTGCGCCGCCGGAAGAGCAACAGACCCCGCCGCCCGAAGAGCAGCAAGAACAGTCGAGTAACCCGGAACCCGACATGATGGAAACGCAGGACCGGCCGCTTGAGGACCAGATCCTCGATGCCATCGCCTCCGCCATCCCTGCCGATCTTCTGGCCCAATTGCAGGCCGGTCGCGGTGGACGTCTCGCAGGACGTGGTGCTGAAGCGGGCCGCAAAGCGCCTGCGACGCGCGGCCGGCCACTCGGCGCACGCCGGGGCGATCCTCGCCGCGAACGGCTCGATCTGCTTGAGACGCTGCGTTCAGCTGCCCCTTGGCAAAGATTGCGCGAACAGCGTGGCGATGCCGCTATTGCAGTCAGAAAGGAAGATCTCCGCGTCCGCCGCTTTCGGCCCAAGAGCCGAACGACCACGATCTTCGTCGTCGATGCCTCGGGATCCTCGGCCCTCCATCGTCTGGCCGAAGCCAAAGGTGCGGTCGAGCTGGTGCTCGCTGAATGTTATGTCCGGCGCGACGAAGCCGCCTTGATCGCCTTTCGCGGCCAGAAGGCCGAAGTTATCCTGCCGCCGACCCGCTCGCTGACACGCGCGCGCGCTTTGTTGAAAGGCCTTCCAGGCGGTGGCGGAACACCGCTCGCGCTGGGCCTCGATGCCGCCCGCCAACTCGCAGACACCGTGCGCCGGAAGGGCGACCGTCCTTTCCTCATCCTTCTGACCGATGCGCAGGCCAATGTCGGCAGAGACGGTCTGGGCGGACGGCAAAAGGCCGAAGAAGATGCGCTTGCATCCGCCGCTGCTCTCCAGCGCGACGGCTATGAAAGCCTCCTCATCGATACTTCGCCCCGACCTCAACCCAAGGCATCGGCGCTAGCCGATCGGATGGGTGCCCGCTATCTGGCCCTGCCGCACGCCGACGCAAGACGGCTTGCCGCCGCCATTGTCCCTGCACGCTGACATCGGCTTTTGCAGAGATCGGTAAATTCATCGTCCAAAACCGGCTTGGCTCCTCTCGACGGCAGCAGAAATCGACCTATAACCCATCCTAGGGTGCGGCGTTTCGCCCCGCCCTGACGGTCGGCAGGTCTCATGGCCGCTCTGGCCGCCCTTGTCTGGCGATCCGCAGCTGCGGCTAGCCGCGCGGAAACGAGGTTAGGAAACCACGATGCATCGTCTTTTTGTTTCGACACTGGCGGCTGCTGCCGCTTTCGCTATCGCCACCACTGGCGCTTCGGCTCAGGATGCGGCTGCGGGCGAAAAAGTTTTTCTCAAGTGCAAAGTCTGCCACCAAGTTGGTGAAAGCGCTAAGAACGGCGTCGGTCCCGCCCTGAACGGCCTGTTCGGCCGCAAGTCAGGCACGGTCGAAGGCTATTCCTATTCCGAAGCCAACAAGAATTCGGGCATCACTTGGGAACCGGCCGTGTTCGCGGAATACATCAAGAACCCGCGCGCGAAGATCCCGGGCACCAAGATGGTGTTCGCCGGCATCCAGAACGAGAAGGAAATCGCCGATTTGACGGCCTACCTTCAGCAGTTCGGGCCGGACGGCAAGAAGAAGTAATCACTTCTTTTGCGCATACACGAAAGCCGGGCACCGCCCGGCTTTTTTTGTTATCAAATATTTACGAGCTAAATTTCAGATCTT
>Ga0214917_10000073_pt1 | contig 112981 bp, 111 predicted proteins | sample LL_1208_BB_MetaG_FD_177983 | JGI IMG/M metagenome (GOLD analysis project Ga0214917, IMG submission 177983) | Freshwater microbial communities from Lake Lanier, Atlanta, Georgia, United States - LL_1208_BB | ecosystem: Environmental > Aquatic > Freshwater > Lake | place: USA: Georgia... | reverse complement strand
ATTGGGCACGCATTGGGCACGAAAGCGAATTTGGAACTCTAAATTCCTTGTGTTTATTGGGCTCTAGGGCTATTTATCCTCTGACTCTTAATCAGTGGGTTCCGGGTTCGATTCCCGGGGGGCGCACGAAACCCCGGTTCCTTCTCACGAGGACCGGGGTTTCACCTACAAGCGGCTTAATCAAACCGAAACCTGACAGACCCAAGTTTGGACATACCGGGGGTGCTAGTATCCCCATAAAGTACTTGAGCGTTGGAAGGAACTGAAATGCTGGCTTGGTTGGAGAGATTTGCTGAACTTATTATCGTCACACTCTTAGGTATCGTGTCAGTTGCAACTGCTTACGTATCCTTTCAAGCCTCTCTATACGACTCAAAAATGTTTCAAGAATATGCGATCGGGCAAAGCTTGAAGACAGAAGCTGAGTCGATGTATCTAGAAGCCAACCAGCAGTATGCCCAGGATGCCCAAACGCTGGTGGCTCTTGACCAGCTTGCCGTGGAGATGGAATCTTCTAGTGGGCAAATAGCTAGTTTGGCCCAAGCTAAATACGACGCTCTCTACTTTGGTGGTGTTTCCGAGGTTTTTGGTGAGGCAATTGATCGTGCCTCCGCCGCCAACGATCAACCTGGTGCGGATTATGTATCCCCTCAGGAGGACGAAGCTTATCTAGATGATCTTTTTGGTGCATACTCAGAAAAAAATGTTGCTGCTGAAGAGAAGATGAAATCTGGAGACAGTTTTAACTCGCTGAGCGACAAACTTATTCTCTACACAGTCATGATGGCACTTTCACTGTTCCTTCTCGGTGTTGCTGCAGTGGTCGCTAAAATCACGACAAAGTTCTCGATTTCAGCGATAGCCATGGTCATATTCACAGTTACTGCCTTTCTTTCAGCATTGGTCCCATTCGCAGCAATTGATTAGCGGGTATTGCCTTAAAAAAAGAGACGCCTAACCGCCGAACCCCCTTTACGAAAGCTCGAAGTCACTAACTTATGGATGTCTAGGGAGTAATTTGTGCTTCCACTTAATTCCTAGGATCGTAAGAAACCCCGGTTCCTTCTCACGAGGACCGGGGTTTCTTGTTTTGGTCTAGTGGTTGCTATAGGCCATACATCATGGCTGCGAATACAAAGCCAAAGATGAAGCCCATGATTGGGCAGACAATAGAAAGAATTAGGGCTAGCGTGCCTCTAGGTTCTTTTCTAACTGCGGCGATAATACCTAGGATCAATGCAATTGGTCCAAACAGAATTGGCAAAAATAGCACTGAGACAATTGAAAATACGATTGCCAGAGTAGAAAGAGTGTTTGTGCCGCTGGTTGCTGGTCTATTTGCAACTCCAGTCATGGTTCCACACTTAGGGCAAACTGCAGCTGTGGCGATTAGCCCTTCGCCACAAGCCTGACAAAACTTAGTTGTTTCCATTGGTTCTCCTTATGATTCCTTACTGATGACTAGTTTGGGTAGTTGGTGTAATACTCTTGGCTCTTTCGGGCACGATCAACGATTATGTAGACAAAAAGTCCCAACTGGATTGCGAAAGCAATAAATAGTCCGCTGTAGTTAGGGCTATACATGTCACACGTGCTCATGTCGTAGTTTTCCTCAAAGTAAGTCCAGTCGAATGCACCGTAAATACATGATGAGTACTTGGTTGCCTGAGCAGCCGCAACAGAAAGAGTTACCGTTGCTGTGATTGATGCAACGACGCTGATTCCAAGAGTGATCCAAAACTTAGACTTGTCCTTTGCATAGGTATATAAGTAAGTCCAAAATCCTAGAAATACTGCCAGAACGACAGCTACGGTTTTACTTTTTGCCACAGGCTTACTAGCTAGAGCAGTGCCTGGCACCGGGGTGCCACAGTTTGGGCAAATGGCCGCTGTCGCGATTAGACCGTTACCGCATGCTGAACAGAACTTTGATGTTTCCACGTTTCTCCTTTAATACTTCCAATAACTATGAAGACTAGCCCAAAAATAGATGCCAACTGGGGACTTTGGGGGCCGGATTATGTATCCTTTTTGCAACATTTGAGTTATCGAATTTGGAAAGTTTTTGCATCTTTCTACTTACAAAATATCTTTCTAAATCATCGTTACTGAACTGTGTCCCCGTAATCACACTGAATCTGATCTTGAACCCTAATGTTGGAATACTAAAAAGGTTTTGAATAGGAACGATGATGCAGACGAAATTACGAACATCTTTGGCGATAGCCTCACTAGCAACGCTTTGCTTGAGCGGGCTTCTTGGATGTGCTCAAGCCCCGAAGAGCACTTACTCGAGCGTATATGAATTGAAACTTGCTTACGAAGAAGCTGGTGGAGATTGCTCTGAATGGGTGCAGGATAACGCTGTATTGGATGCTGATGAATCGGGTAACTGTGATGGTGACAGCGTACTTATGGTCTTCGATTCGAAAACTAGTGCAGAGTATCGGGCCAGTGCTCTTGCAGAAAAGCTCTCTGGTTATGGTTTTGGTGTAAAACTTCTTTTAGGGGAGAACTGGCTGATTCATAGCCCCGATGTTGAACTCATAAAGCCTGCTCTTGGCGGAAAGCTAGTAACCGGCTAATAGCAGCAGATTTAGACACTCAAATCTCCTAACAATCACTTAGAGGCTTACACGGTTGAGTTATCAACAGAAACCGTGGAATAACCGGCTCGGGGTGCTCTTTGGGGTTAGCCTTTGTTTGCAATGATTGCTATTTCGCATACAGCTCCAGAAACCGAAGGCCTAGTTTTTGAACCACTCGGCCTTCACAGTTGGTCTGTTCGCCGAACCGGATTCGACGAAGTTTTCGGGGGGTTGAGCATTGTTGACTTCACCGCCAATGGTTCAGCAGCATTCTTGAAAGTTCAGCAGATAACTCCAGGCAGCGTTGCTTGGTTGGCTGAGGCTATCGGTGCAGTTTTGAATTACAGTTTTGACAGCCTGAAGCTAGGAAAAGTTTCAGTTCGTGCAAACTTTGATCAATTTTCTCTAATTGCAGCTTTAGAAGACTTTGGCTTCAGCCAAAAGTCAGTTTCTGATGGCGGCCGGAAGATAAGGCTGGTTGCTCAGCGTTGGGATTACATCGCCGCGATGGCCCAGTCGCTGATGTTGGAGCACATTGAAGATCGTGAGTGGTCCTTTGGTTTTGATAACGGTAGAAGACGAGCAGGTCTCTGCTCCTACACCGACAAAAAGATAACGGTGAGCCGGTACCTTTCTCTGGTGCATTCGATAGATGACGTTCGTCAGACTCTGCTGCATGAGATAGCTCATGCGCTCTGTGGACCAAAAGAAGGCCATGGCAAAAAGTGGTTAGCAGCGGCAAAGAAAATTGGCTATCGGAATGAAACCTATACCGGTGAAGAGATTGCCAAGGCCTACGCTCCTTACCAGGGAGTGTGCCCTAACGGTCATCAGCACTACCGGTATCAAAAGCCCAAGCGGCTATACAGTTGTCATATTTGTAATCGCGGCTTTGATAAGCGATACATGATCGATTGGATGGCTAGAAACTAGCCCAAATCAAAATAATTGTCACAACGAATCCAGCGAAGAAGTTCAACCAAATGAATTTTCGCCAACCGGAATTTGCTTTCTCACAATCCGCATCGGAAATGTTCAGGAATGGACTAAGGATGAACAGGTAGGGTAGTGCGGCAATACCGGCGATTGGGCCAGGAAACTGTGTGTTTAGCATTAGGACCCCGGCCAGTAGGTAACTAACGAATGCGAATCTGACGGTGGCTTTGGCTCCGATAACGGTAGCAATACTGGATATATTCGCTTCACGATCAGCAATCACATCTTGAACTGCACCAAAGGCATGTGAAGAAATACCCCAGAGGGCAAAGGCCAAGATACAGGACAGTGTTTCTCGACTGGTCATGTCGACCTGAGTTAGTGAGAGTGCATAAACCATTGGGCCAAAGAAATGACTTGATGATGTCAATGAGTCAAGGAAAGCTCTTTCCTTAAACCTAAGCACCGGAGCGCTATAGGCGATTACTGTGAAGACGAACAGCGTTAGCCAAGCCATCGAAGCTGGATCGCTTACCGCATAGAGGTATACCAAAAAGGGGATGCAGAGCAGTATTGAGCTCCAAATGGTTAGCCTGTGGTAACGCTTATCGAGTAAGGCACCTTCGATGCCGCCTTTTCTGGGGTTTCTAAGGTCACTCTCATAGTCAAATACATCGTTAATTCCATACATCAAAAGGTTGTATGGGATTAAGAAAAACAGAGTTCCAATAATAAAAGTTAGGTCAATTCTGTGAGTCACAAAAACATAAGTGGCACCGAATGGAAAGGCGGTGTTTATCCAGGAGACTGGCCTAGAGGACCAGAACAGTTGTTTCAGCACATTCACTTTTTGGTTCCCGTCATTTTGTGCCAAATGCTTGAAACTGCCAGCACTGCTACCACTGTATAGGCGAAGTCTTCGATTGGGGCTAGGCCAAGAAAGACTCCGCTAACCTTTTCGGGATCGTAGGCAACTATATCCAGACCAATAATCACGTTGTCAAAGATAAGGGTCAGTAGGAGCATGGAAAGCATTGTCCAGAGCACCGTTTTCCAAGGTGTCTTTCTAACAAAAACATTCAGCACCACAAAAGCAATCAGCATGAAACCGAGATTCATCAGCAGGTAAGTCACTTTTTCCTCCGAATCCGAATCAAGACACTGAATAGTGTCAGAGCGCTGTAGTTCAAGAGAAAGAGGAAAAAGATTTCCTCAACAGGCATTTCGGGTGCAACCAGCCAGCCGGTTAGATGACTGGTGTCGCCGCGGAAAAATATACCTAGGGCGATTCCTGCCCCATCCCAAACTAAGAAATAGATCATGGGTAATAGGGTCGCCATTAGCGCGGCTTTTTTGTTTACAGTGAAGGCAATACGAAACCTCCAGTCCAACAAACCTAGCCCGACTATCGAGAAGATTAGTCCGGATAGATATGTGGCAGAACCGAGCACTAGTTCAAGCCCTTCCAACCGTTTTCAGAAACAGGAGTAATTTCGTTTGGTGTTGGGGGACTGGTTCGGTCATCAATCATTAGCTTGTATACCAACTCAGCGCCAATCAGACACATTGGAAGGCCGATGCCCGGAATTGAGTGGTGACCTGCGTAGTAGAGACCCTTAACCTTTTTGCTCTGATTCTTTGGTCTGAAAAAAGCGCTCTGTCTCAAAGTGTGTGCCATACCTAAGGCTGTGCCAGACCAAGCATTTAGCTCATCGGCAAAGTTTGCTGGCCCCATAGTTCTTCTAACAACGATACGTTCGGCCAGATCTGGGATGTCGCACCAGGTGGCTATCTGCTCGATGATTCGATCGGCCTCCGCTTCAAATGCTGGGTCTCCTGCTCTATCGACGCCGCCGCGACCAAGGCTTGGGTCAGCTGCTACTGGAACTAGCACAAACAGGTTCTCGTAACCTTCTGGGGCAACCGATGGATCAGTTTTACTAGGTGCGCAGATATAAAGGCTCGCTGGGTTTGGCACCTTTCGTTTACCGTCAGCTTTGTGGAACACTTCGCCGAAGTTAGTCTCCCAGTCTTCTGTATACAAAAGTGTGTGGTGATCGAGAGTTGGAATCTTCCCCTTAACACCTAAATACATCAGCAGGGCAGAGGGCCCAGGAACTTTATCTTCCCACCACTTCTCTGGAAGTGTTTGGTATTCCGGATCAAGTAGCTTTGTCTCGACGAAATGTAGATCTGCGTTAGCCACAACTACATCAGCTTTGTATTCCTTGCCTGAAACTTGAACACCGCTAACTTTTCCGTTGCTTACCTCAATCTTGGTCACTGGCGAGTTGGTGTGTATTTCAACCCCGTGCGCTTTAGCTAATCGCTCAACCGCTTCGATAATTTTGTAAATACCACCCTGTGGGTAAAAAACACCCACATTCATATCTATATGAGTCATCAAGTGATACATGCTTGGTGTCTCATAGGGGGATGCACCCAGAAAAACAGCAGGGAAGTTTAGAACCTTGCGTAATCTTTCATCCTTTACGTGCTTAGAGGAGAAGGCATGCAGGGATGTGAGCAGGTGCTTTATGAAACGTCCTGCACGGGCTACGACCTCGGGGTGAGTAAATGATTTCAGGTTCTGAAAATTGGTATACAAAAAGTGGCGATTGGCCAGTTTGTAAGCATCTTCTGCACTGTCAAGATACTTTTGGATCATCTTGGCACTACCTGGCTCGATTGCCTCAAAGACTTGAAGGTTTTTTTCCAAAGACTCATACATAAACAAAGGTTCTTTTTCGCCTTCGAATATGGTCCTGTAGGCGGGATCTAGTCGCACCAGGTCCAGCTCTTTTTGTGCGGTGGTGCCCATAAGTTTGAAGAACTGGTCAAAGGCATCAGGCATTAGATACCAAGAAGGACCCATGTCGAAAACAAAACCATCTTTCTCCCAGATGTAGGCTCGACCACCAACTTTTTCCCTGGCTTCAAAGAGTTTCACTTTCATGCCGGCTTTGGCAAGAAGGGCAGCTGTTGCTAAACCACCAATTCCTCCACCTACGACGATTGCCTGTTTTTGTGTCATCTGGGTGTTACTCCGATCCATGCTTTGAAGAAAATTATTGCTTTATAGAAATCGCTCACTCGAATTCTCGACTTAATTAGTTGCTCCGCCGGCGTCTTGGCGATCTTGTCATTTAGCGCTGTGAAGAGAAGTTGCGCTGCAACAACAGCTTTTGAAGAAGATTTAGACAGTAAAGGAATTGTCTTTGCGGAGATTGCTAGGTCACTCTTGATATCTGCTACCAGTTCTTGCTTTTTAGCCTCGTCGAAGTTTTTTACGTTGAGATTTGGAAAGTAGCTTCTACCTAGTTGCTCGAAATCTTGGGCTAGATCTCTCAGGAAATTCACCTTTTGAAATGCAGCTCCTAGCGCTTGTGCTCCTCTGCGCAAGGTTTCAAGCTCAGCCTGTGAGTAGCTTCTTCCCTGAATGAAGGTCTGTAGACACATCAGACCGATTACTTCAGCGGAACCGTAAACATACTTATCAAATGACTTTTTGTCGTGCTTGGTCTGTTGAAGATCTAGCCGCATCGAGTAGTAAAAAGGTTCAACTATTTTTCTTGAGATTCCAGTCTCAATTGCAGTTCTAGCAAAGGCGTGCACCACGAGATTGGTGCTAAAGCCAAGATTCATGGCCTTGTAGGTTTCTTGCTCTAACTTGTTCAGTTCTCCGGCTGCCGCAAATTTATTCGATCCAAATGCTCCGGCGGCAGCGCCGTCAACAATCTCATCGGCTACCCGAACCAGGGCATAAATGTTCTGAACTTGGCTTCGAATCGGCTGGGCTAAGAGCCTAGTAGCCAAGCCAAAAGAAGTGGAGTATGACCGAATCACCTCGCGGCTGGAAGCCACTGCCGCCCTGGTGTATTTTTCTAGGCTCAGTCTGTCGAGATCTTGGCTGTTCATCCCTTCTAGGCTAACCCACAGTGAGACCCACCTATTTATAACGAACAGATTTCGCCTAAACTTGTCTAATGGACAAGGACATGAAACCCCGTAGTCGGGTTGTAACAGATGGCATTGAGCGAACCGCTGCCCGAGGCATGCTTCGAGCTGTTGGTATGGGTGATGAAGACTGGGAAAAGCCTCAAATCGGCGTTGCCTCATCATGGAATGAAGTAACCCCGTGCAATCTTTCACTTGACCGTTTGGCAGATTCCGTAAAACAGGGTGTCCATGCAGCAAATGGCTATCCACTTGAGTTTGGCACTATCTCTGTCTCCGACGGGATTTCAATGGGCCATGAGGGAATGCACTTTTCCCTAGTGTCTAGAGAAGTTATTGCTGATTCCGTCGAAACCGTTATGCAAGCCGAACGCTTGGACGGTTCTGTCCTCCTAGCTGGCTGTGACAAGTCACTTCCTGGAATGCTAATGGCTGCCGCCAGATTAGATCTAGCTTCGGTGTTTTTGTATGCCGGTTCAATTGCACCTGGCTGGGTAAAACTTTCTGATGGAACTGAAAAAGAAGTGACCATCATTGATGCCTTCGAGGCCGTCGGTGCTTGCAAGGCTGGAAAAATGAGCCTGGAAGACTTGGACAGAATCGAACGAGCAATTTGTCCCGGTGAAGGTGCCTGCGGTGGAATGTATACCGCAAACACAATGGCTTCTATTGCTGAAGCATTGGGAATGAGTTTGCCTGGGTCAGCTTCGCCTCCTTCTGCTGATAGAAGAAGAGATAACTGGGCCCACCGTTCTGGCGAGGCAGTTGTGAATCTGATTGCCCATGGAATTACCGCTCGACAGATAATGACTAAGCCAGCATTCGAAAACGCGATCGCGGTTTTGATGGCACTTGGAGGTTCAACCAACGCAGTGCTTCACCTTTTGGCTATTGCGCGCGAGGCTGAAGTTGAGCTAACCCTGGATGACTTCAACAAAGTTGCAGATCGAGTCCCACACCTTGGTGATCTAAAACCTTTCGGTCAGTTTGTGATGGCCGATGTTGATCGTGTTGGTGGCGTTCCAGTAGTTATGAAAGCTCTTTTGGATGCTGGTTTACTAAATGGCGATGTGCTGACAGTAACCGGTAAGACTATGGCGGAGAATCTAGTTGGAATTAATCCACCTGACCCAGATGGCAAAATCATTCGTGCTATCGGCGATCCGATTCACCGTACCGGTGGTATTTCCATCCTCAAAGGAAGCCTTGCCCCAGAAGGAGCGGTAGTGAAGACAGCCGGATTTGATCTGGAGAGTTTCACTGGTCCTGCTCGAGTCTTCGAACGTGAGGCAGCTGCAATGCAGGCGCTAACCGAGGGAAAGATTCAGGCTGGCGATGTAGTGGTGATTAGGTATGAAGGGCCTAAAGGTGGTCCCGGCATGCGAGAGATGCTAGCTATTACAGCGGCTATCAAGGGTGCGGGATTAGGTAAAGATGTATTACTCTTGACTGACGGACGATTTTCAGGCGGCACAACCGGCCTGTGTATCGGCCACATAGCACCAGAGGCGACCGACGGAGGTCCAATAGCTCTGGTTCGTGATTCAGACTTGATACGAGTCGACATCGCATCTCGCACGCTCGAACTACTAGTTGAGCCGGAAGAGTTGGAACGCCGCAAAGAAGCATGGCGTCCGCTAGAACCCCGCTACACACGCGGTGTGCTTGCTAAATATTCAAAGTTGGTGCGTTCATCATCCGAAGGCGCTTACTGCGGATAACCCCTAAAGTTTCCAAGGAAGTTTTCTAAATGACAAACGAAGTTTTGACCGGTGCTCAGGCCATCGTAAGAAGCCTTGAGCTACTCGGCATAACCGACGTGTTTGGTTTGCCAGGTGGTGCAATTTTGCCTACCTACGATCCATTGATGGATTCAACCAAGATTAGACATATTTTGGTGCGCCATGAACAAGGTGCCGGTCACGCCGCTGAAGGCTACGCTTCATCAAGCGGCAAGATTGGTGTTTGTATTGCAACCTCTGGACCAGGCGCTACCAACCTGGTTACCGCTATTGCCGACGCTCACATGGACTCCGTTCCACTTCTTGCCATAACTGGCCAGGTTAACTCCACATCGATCGGCACCGACGCATTCCAAGAGGCAGACATTGTTGGAATCACCATGCCAATTACTAAGCACTCCTACCTTGTTACCAAGGCAGAGGACATTCCAGGTGTGCTGGCAGCCGCTTACCAAATTGCAACCACTGGAAGACCAGGTCCAGTTCTGGTTGACATCGCCAAGGATGCACAAAACGGCAAAGCCGAATTTGTTTGGCCACCAAAAGTTGATCTACCTGGATATAAACCGGTCACTAAACCACACGGTAAGCAGGTTCAGGCTGCAGCTCAACTAATCAAGGAAGCCAAGCGTCCGGTGCTCTACGTTGGTGGCGGAATTATTCGTTCTGGTGCTGATAAAGAATTACTCGAGTTGGCAAAACTTACCGGAGCACCGGTTGTGACAACTTTGATGGCTAGGGGAGCATTCCCTGATTCCAATCCACAAAACCTAGGCATGCCTGGCATGCATGGCACAGTTCCAGCTGTTACCTCACTTCAAAAAAGCGATTTGCTGGTAGCACTCGGCGCTCGATTTGATGACCGAGTTACCGGTCAGGTAAAAACTTTCGCAGTGAATGCAAAAATCGTCCACATCGATATTGATCCTGCAGAAATCGGAAAAATCAAACCGGCTGAAGTCCCAATCGTAGGTGATCTCAAAGAAGTCTTGGTTGAGCTAAATGAGGAACTTTCTAGAGAACTAAAAGGTAAACAACCGGATATAGCCGAGTGGTGGAATTTCCTAAATGATCTGCGAACTAGATACCCGCTTGGTTATACCGAACCAGAAGACGGCAAACTTTCCCCGCAGTATGTAATAAGCCGCATCGGTGAACTCAGCGGGCCAGAAGCGGTATTTGCCGCCGGAGTTGGCCAGCACCAGATGTGGTCTGCGCAGTTTATAAAATATGAAAGACCTAACTCTTGGTTGAACTCGGGTGGAGCTGGAACCATGGGTTACGCAGTTCCAGCCGCTATGGGCGCCAAGGTTGCCCAACCTGAGCGTTTGGTCTGGGCTATTGACGGGGACGGTTGCTTCCAGATGACCAATCAGGAGCTGGCCACCTGCACAATCAACAACATTCCAATCAAAGTTGCCATCATCAACAACTCCTCCTTGGGAATGGTCCGCCAGTGGCAAACACTTTTCTACAACCAGCGATATTCAAACACCGATCTTCACACCGGTACCGACACCATGATGGTTCCTGACTTCGTTAAGTTAGCTGAAGCCTACGGCGCGCTAGGCATCAGAGTCGAGAAAGCCGAAGATGTTGACGCTGCCATCAAACAGGCGATGGAAGTAAATGACCGTCCGGTGGTGATCGACTTCATTGTTGGCCGTGATGCCATGGTTTGGCCGATGGTTCCAGCTGGGGTTTCAAATGATGAGGTTCAGTTTGCAAGAGATGCAAGACCGGTTTGGGATGAAGGGGAGGAGGAGTAATGTCACAGCACGTGCTTTCCCTCCTGGTTGAAGACCGCCCAGGTCTACTAACCCGTGTGGCAGGTTTGTTTGCTCGTCGAGGTTTCAACATTGAGTCTTTGGCTGTAGGTGCCACCGAGGTGGAGGGACTATCGAGAATTACTGTTGTAGTTAGCGTCGAAGGTTTGCCTCTTGAGCAGGTCACTAAGCAGCTAAATAAATTGATCAACGTAATCAAAGTAGTTGAATTGGAGCCACTGTCAACGGTTGAGCGTGATCACATGCTGATCAAGGTAAAGACTGATGCCTCAACCAGATCTCAGGTACTTGAAGCGGTATCGCTTTTCCGAGCCAGAGTTATTGACGTGGCTAGCGATGCGCTGATTATTGAGGTCACTGGTGAAACCAATAAGTGTCAAGCATTTTTGAAAGTACTCGAACCGTTCGGTATCAAAGAACTGGTCCAGTCTGGAGTTCTGGCGATGAGCCGAGGCTCGAAATCAATTACCGAAAAAGTTCAAAAGTAGTTTTAGCTAAATAAAAAAGGAGAATAAAAAGTGGCAGATATTTTTTACGACAAGGATGCCGATCTAGCTCTCATTCAGGGCAAGAAAGTTGCAGTAATCGGTTATGGCTCGCAAGGTCATGCCCACTCGCTGAACCTGAAGGACTCTGGCGTAAACGTCGTAGTTGGTCTAGCTGAGGGTTCGAAGAGTAAGGCAAAGGCAGAAGCAGCCGGACTCAAGGTGCTCAGTGTTGCTGAGGCTGCCAATTGGGCTGATGTCATCATGATTTTGGCTCCAGATCCAAAGCAGAGGGATATTTACGCTAACGAGATTGCACCGAACCTAACTGCAGGTAAAGCACTTGTCTTTGGTCACGGTTTCGCTATCCGCTTTGGTTTTATCAAGCCACCAGCTGATGTCGATGTATTTCTAGTAGCACCAAAGGGGCCAGGACATATCGTTCGCCGCGAATACGTTGACGGCAGAGGTGTTCCAAACCTGATTGCCGTTGAACAGGATGCCACCGGTGGGGCTTTTGATCTCGCGCTTTCATATTCGAAGGCTATTGGAGGAACTAGAGCTGGAACCATCAAGACTACGTTTACCGAAGAAACTGAAACCGACTTGTTCGGTGAACAGGCAGTTCTCTGCGGTGGAGCATCACAGTTGATTCAGTATGGTTTCGAAACTCTTACCGAAGCCGGTTACCAACCAGAAGTTGCTTACTTCGAAGTCCTACACGAGCTAAAGCTAATTGTGGATTTGATGTATGAAGGTGGAATTGCTAAACAGCGTTGGTCAGTATCAGATACTGCTGAGTATGGTGATTACATTTCAGGTCCGAGAGTAATCGGCCCAGAGGTCAAAGAGCGTATGCGGGATGTTCTAACTGACATTCAGGACGGCACCTTTGCTAACCGATTCATCGCCGATCAGGATGCTGGAGCCCCAGAGTTTCTAGCTCTAAGAGCCAAGGGCGAGGCTCATCCAATTGAAGCAGTTGGAAGAAGCCTTAGAAAGCTATTCTCTTGGATCAAGAATTCGGATGATTACCAAGAAGGTAAAGCGGCTCGCTAAAGATTTGCAACCTAGAACCCTCGTCTTCTTAGACGGGGTTCTGTTGTTTAAAACGAATGTTTATTTTTGATAACTATTTCCTGTAGGGTCGGGGACATTTGGTGGAAAGTTCCCAAACAGAGATACACTTCTAGTTAGTTTGCTAGATTCTAGTTATTAGTAAAAGGTGGAGATCAGGCAATGCTTCAGTTCTATGAAGCTCTTGCTCATCGAGCTGCTGGAAATGAATCTGAAGCCTCGAATCTAATGAAAATAATCCGCGACTACAACAAAGATGACTGTTTATCCTCCAAGCTATTGCTTGACTGGCTAAGAGAACTAGCAAAGTAAGAGAAAGAAAACCCATGAAAAGCATGAAAACCAAGCTAGCGATAGCGATTTGCGCAATTGTCTCTATGAACCTAGTTGCGAGCGCGATTCCTGCCCAGTCTGCAGAAATTCAACTTAGGGACATGCACACCTCTGAATTCTGCTCGCCTGGAGTCTATCTAGCCGATATGGATTTGAGTTTCGCAGACTTCACTGGATGTGAATTGTCAGGCGCAAATTTCTCGCGATCGGACGTTACCGGATCAAAGTTTGATGGCGCATTTTTAAATGGTTCGAATTTCGAATCCGTGAATATGTCCGCATCATTTAAAAACGCCGAATTCTATGGCGCATACCTCTATAACGCAGTGCTAAGTGGAAACTTCGAACTTGCTAGTCTGCGAAATGTCAACGGAGGGGATTTTGGGAGGCTGACTGGGAATTTTGCCGAAGCAAACCTGAGCGGTGCAACTTTCAATAACGCTGAGCTTTCGGGGAACTTCGCGAACGCAGTAATAAATGGTTCCTACTACAATTCTGTTTTTAGTGGATTATTCACTAACGCGCAAATAACAAACATAACGGCAGCATGGGGAAATTTATCGGGTGATTTCACTGGTGCGGCATTTGCAGGTATTGATCTTTCAGGAGCAACTTTAGGCGGTAACTTTCGTGAAGCGCAGCTACAGCAAATTATAACTAATGATTCGACCATATTAAATGGAAATTTCTCTGATTTGAACCTGCGAGGTCTGTACCTTCGAGGTGTCCATCTGAATGGTGTATTTGACTCTGCAGACTTCACTGACGCAAATTTGAGCGGGGCTCAACTAGATGGTTCTTTCAGGGGAAGCATTTTTACAAGAACCGATTTAAGTTATGCACAATTGGAAGGAGTATTTGACTCAGCAACTTTCGATAGTGAGAATTCTGATCAGCTATTGTTTACAACTTTCACTGGATCTTTTGAGGGATCAACTTTCACGAATTCTCATTTTAATTGGACAAATTTGTCTCAAGTAGATTTGAGCCACTCTCATTTCGTAAGTCCAATGTTTGGTTCCTTTACTTCAGCCTTCATGCCAAAGGCTTGGCCCACTGGATGGGCCTATTGCGGCGAGTCTGGGGGACACTTTTACGGCCCAGGTCAGGACCTAAGCAACCAAGTGTTGGGAAATGGAACTTTTTGTGATGTTTCAGCAGTTGATTGGAAAAATTCACTAGCTGACAACAGCATTTTCTACGGCCTTTCCTTTGCGGGCGCAAATTCGATTTATTTGCCATTTAGCAGAAGCGTTTACGACAGAGTCGACTTTTCCGGAACAAAAATAACGAGTAGTTTTAGCCGAGAAACACTCGATACAGTTAAATTTACTAATTCCGATCTAAGTGAATCTGGCTTTGATCACTCTAATCTTTACAATCCAGATTTCAGCAGTGCAAACCTTTCCTCAGTTAGTTTCTCATTTGCGAATCTCTCTGGGGCTAATTTTTCTGGAGCAAGTCTTGTCAGCGCTGATTTTGCTGGTGCGAATCTTTCAGGAGTTGATTTCGCAGGAGCCAATCTTGCGGGAGTTAACTTTGCAGGCGCGAATTTTTCAGGAGTAAATTTCTCAGGGGCAAGTGTAATAGGTGCTAACTTCTCAGGGGCAAGTTTGGTCAATGTTCAAAACTTCGATTGCGGTGGAAATGATTTGCTAACCTCTGCTGCTGAACTAAGAAGCTCAGTAGTACATCACTGCTCTTTTAGCAATTCACCCGAATTTCATCTTTCCGATTCAAAGTTTTATGATTCGACTTTTAGTGACGTGACTTTCAAGTATCCTGCAAACTACTTAAAAGCTGAGTTCTACGACACATTCTTTACTAATGTGACCTTCGTTGCAAAAAATGGCAGTATTCTGAAGTTTGTTCGTGGTTCATTGAGATCAGCTCTTTTTGAGAAGGAATCTGATTTTTCATCCTCCTACTTTGAAAATGTAATAACTGCTAATGTCAGGTTTGAAGGTAAATTCAATAGTTCGATTTTTCAAAACATTGATTTATCTCATGCAAATTTCTTAGACACGCTCATTGGCGCTCGTTTTTCAAACTGTAACTTGAAGTTCGCGGATTTCACTCAAGCAGTGAATGTCAGCATAATCTTTGAGAATTCCGATCTGGCGCATGCGGATTTCTCAAGGGCAAATCTAGTAGCTGTTTTCTTTAAAGATAGCAATCTCACGGAAACTGACTTTTACCGTACTAGCTTTCAATCTCTAATGACTCACAACGTGTCCGGATCTCCTGTCAATCTGAACAAGCGGTACATTCTGCGTGGTGGCTTTATTCTCGGCCCGACTGTACAGTTAGTCGGCGAGAATCTTAGGAATTTTGATTTCGGTGGGGTGGATCTAAGCGGCTCAGCGATATACCAATCAGACATTTCTGGCGCAAAGTTTGAGAATACAAAGAGCTTGTTTGGCGTCTACAGCAACGAGTTAATTGGCACACCTGAATCAATTTCCAAAGGTTTCGCGCTGATAAAAGGAAGGCTTATTGGGCCCGGCGTTAGGATGGAGGCTCAAGATTTTAAATCTATAGATTTTGGGTCTGTCGATCTGAGTTTCGCCTTTTTCCGAGGAGGGCGCTTCGAAGGTTCCGATTTGTCGAAAGCTAAATTTAGAGGGACAATTTTCTGCTTTAGCTATTCTGACTCATCAACTCGCACTCCTTCAGGAGTTCGATTCGGAAGGAATGCTTGGGGTCAAGAAGGCACGTTCGTTGGACCAGGGCTAGCGGGCTGCCCTCTAAATGGCAACCCTCCCTGGAAAGACTCACCTCAGTGGTTTATTGCTGGATCTGACGTTAGCGATCAGAATCTTGAAGGAGCTGATTTGCGTGATTTGTCATTCAACTATGGAGACTTTGCTCGCGTCAATCTTCGAAACGCAAACCTGAGCTCAAGCGTTTTCAGAGGCTCGAATTTTGCCGGCGCAGATCTTCGTGGAGCTAATCTCACTAACGCTGATTTTGCTGGAGCAATTCTTGAGGGTGCTTTGATGACAGGGATAACAGGTGCTCCAGCCTATCTTCCCGACGGTTGGGTTTACTTGAATGGTTCTATCGTCCGAGCGGGCAACGAGGTTCTTGGAATGAAACTCTCTAATTCCAAATGTGCATCTGGCTCAGAGGAGTTGGTAGTTGATGATCAAACCCACCTGTCGTTGCTTGGAGATGCCTCGTATTCAAATACTTTGTCGATGGACACAACTCAGGGCTTCAACGCTAAAGGTTCGTGTGTGGTGTGGTTCATCGATGGAGCAGTCGTTCCATCTGCCAACAAAGTATCTTTTACCCCAAGCAAGTTAGATATTGGTAAGAAAGTCAGAGTTGGAGTTGTTCGTACTGATGCATCAGGAACAAAAACAATCCAATTGAGCGATGAGCTTCTTGTTGGTAAAGCAAGAATGAATAGTGCGGTGCCTACAGTTTCTGGTGTTGCCAAAGTAGGTGGAAGATTGACAGCTCTACGCACCACTTGGGCACCTGGAGCAAGTTATTCATACCAGTGGTTTAGAAACGGCACCGTTATTGAAGGGGCTACCAAAGTTTCCTACCTGCCGACCACAGGTGACTTCCAGCAAACTCTTGCAGTTAGAGTTTGCGCGACTAAGGCCTACTTTGAAACAAAGTGCGAAACAAGCTCTGCTAGCGCCAAAGTAGCGCCAGGAGGTTTCCCTAAGAGCCCCGTTGTGCAGTTGGCAGTTGGAAAGCTTACTGTCGGATCGACTCTGGTCGGAAAACCCGGCAATTGGCTTACCGGAACATCCTTAAGCTTCCAATGGCTTCGAGATGGAGTTGCGATTCAAGGCGCTAATCTAGCCAGCTACACTCTTTCTAGCGAAGATAGAGGACACGTTATCCAATTCCAGGTCACTGCCTCTAAGTGGGGGTATGTCGATCAGGTGAAGTCCTCCATCACCAAGTCGATACCTTAGAGCCTCTAAACCTTGAACCCCCCGCCAAAAGCGGGGGTTCAAACTTCAAGTTAATCTCTTATAAACTTCTTCAATGATTCCCGATGGATACTGTTTTTCATCGGTCAATGTGAAGTTGTTATAGGCGGTGTCGTCAGCGAATGCGAGAGTTCCCGCTCCTAAGTCCTCTGGGCAGACAAATAATCGCATAGTGTCGATTCGATTTGCATCCAGTAACTGTCTCACCACATTTGCTCCACCCATTACAAATAATTGTCCGGGGTGTTTGGCTGAGATGAGATCCAGCACCAGGGATATTTCCCCACCTGTGAAATAGAGATTGTCATCTTGGATATCCTCATAAAGCTCTGGGATGTGGGTAAGCACGTATGTCGGCAATGGCCTAGGGCCTTGGGAACCACTTTCGATCTCAAAATCAAAGGTGGCTCGGCCCATCAAAATGGCGGACGAGGAGCCAATAAGTTTCACATAGCCGTAATCCTCACCACTGGCCAGGTATTTCTCTGCCCAGCTCATGTCGCCTTCGGGTCCGGCCAAGTAGCCGTCGCTTGAAATAGCGGCATAAAAGATGAGTTCGCTCACACAACCAAGACTAAGTGAGCATGGGTAGGATTGTCTTACGCTTCGCTGGTGTAGCGATAAAAATCCCCCCTTTTAGGAAACCATTTTGAGCAAACCTATTGTTCTGATAGCCGAGGAGCTTTCTCCTGCTACCGTAGCTGCACTTGGACCTGACTTTGAAGTTAGGAACGTGGATGGCACCAACCGTCAAGCTCTGCTGGCCGAACTCGCTCATGCTTCAGCTATTTTGGTTCGCTCAGCAACTCAGGTTGATGCTGAGGCAATCGCTAGTGCACCTAATCTCAAGGTGATTGCTCGAGCTGGTGTTGGGCTCGACAATGTCGACATGAAAGCGGCTACTAACGCCGGTGTGATGGTGGTTAATGCGCCTACCTCAAATGTGATTTCTGCTGCTGAATTAGCCATCGGTCACATCTTTGCTCTCGCTAGACACATCCCTGATGCCAATGCATCTCTTAAGTCAGGTAAGTGGCAGCGATCAAAATTCACCGGCGTTGAACTTTACGAGAAGAACATCGGAATTGTTGGACTTGGTCGAATCGGAACTCTGGTAGCTCAGCGTCTAGCAGGGTTTGGGGCAACGCTGATTGGATATGACCCATACGTTACTCAAGCAAGAGCTGAGCAAATCGGTGTTGAACTTGTCTCGCTTGAGGAGTTGATGAAGCGTTCGGACTTTATTACTATTCACATTCCAAAAACACCGGAGACCACTGGTCTAATCGGATCTGCTGAGTTTGCCCTGGCTAAGCCAACGCTACGAATCGTGAACGCTTCTCGCGGCGGCATCATCGACGAGCAAGCTCTTTTTGATGCACTCCAGTCAAAGCAGATTGCTGCTGCAGGTCTGGATGTTTTCGTGAATGAACCGCCAACCGGTTCGCCACTTCTCGATCTAGAGAACATCATTGTCACACCGCACCTCGGCGCATCTACCGATGAGGCTCAAGAGAAAGCTGGTATTTCAGTTGCAAAAAGCGTTCGCTTAGCTCTGGCTGGAGACCTAGTTCCAGATGCCGTCAACGTTGCCGGTGGTGTAATTGACCCTTCAGTTCGCCCAGGCATTGCCCTAATGGAGAATATGGGACAGTTACTGTTTGGCATGTCTGGTGGAAATGTTTCTGCCATCGATGTTGAAGTTCGTGGCGAGATTGCCGCACATGATGTTTCAGTGCTGAAACTAGCTGGCTTGAAGGGTTTTTACCAAAATGCGGTAACCGATCAGGTCTCATATGTGAACGCGCCACTGATGGCTGAATCTAGAGGTGTCGAGGTGAGACTTTCGGTTGATTCGAAGAGTGAGGAGTACCGTAACGTCACAACCATCAAGGCCTCCCTACAAGATGGCTCTTACTTTTCAGTATCAGGCACCGTAATTGGCCCAAAGTTGATTCAGAAGATTGTGAACATCAACGGTTACGACATTGACCTCGCGGTTGCCAAGCACCTAGTGATGATGATTTATAGTGACCGGCCCGGTGTTGTCGCTATTTACGGTAAGGCGTTTGCAGAAAACAACATCAACATTGCCGCTATGCAGATCGCCAGAAATTCTAAGGGCGGCAAAGCGCTATCGGTGATTACTGTTGATTCACCAGTGCCAAGCGAGGTTTTGGAGCAGGTTCGAGTTGCAATTGATGCAGAAGTTCTAAAGGCAATAAGTCTTTCGATTGACTAAAGGCTGGGCTCGAACGATAGCTCTCGGCCAGAATCTATCCAGGCCTGGGTACCACCGGCAACCGACACCACATCGAAGCCTTGCTCGGCTAGGTAGTTGGCAATAGTCATGGATCTTCCACCAGAGCGGCAAATGACAAATATTCTTGCACCATCATCAAGCGCATCAAGGTTCTGGGGGACATCATTCATCGGGACATGATGGGCATTGGGAACGTGGCCTTCATCCCATTCGTGATCTTCTCTAACATCTAAAACAAAGCCGTTGTTTGCTATTGCGTCAGCCAATTCGCTGACAGTGACTTCAATTGCCATGGTAATTACCTCCAGCTATTAGTTTAGGTAAAGTTGAGATTAGGTTTGAGATTGGAGCAAATATGAATAAGTTGAAGGCTGTTTTCAGCGTGGTTATCGCGGCTCTGTTAATATCTAGCCTGAGTTCTTGCGCACCTGCAAAGCTCGATGTCAGTGACGTTTCAGCGATTATTGACATTAGAACCGCAGATGAGTTCGCTGCTGGACACATAGTCGGAGCTATCAATAACGACTACTCAATAGGGGACTTTATTGCAAATGCCACATCACTGAATAGAAGTGGTAAGTACTACGTATATGGCAAGAATGAATCGGATGTCGCAAAGGCGCTTGATGACATGTTTGGTATGGGCTTTGTGAACGTAACCAACATTGGCAGTTACGAAGATGCCCAGCGATTACTGCCACTTGGGGTAACTAAGTAGTGTCTTCCAAAGATTGGGATAAGAAGTATTCCACCGAGGAATACATTTATACCAAAACTGCCAATCGCTTCGTCGTTGAGTATTGCCAGAATCTCACCGGTGAAACTGCAACAGATCTTGCCGGTGGAGAAGGCAGAAATGCCATTTGGCTTGCCAAGCAAGGATTCCGAGTTGAGAACATCGACTTTTCTAGGGTTGCTCTTGATAAATTCTTGCAATTTGCAAAGGAAGAGAATTTAGCAGATAAGTGCTTGGCCACAGTCGGTGATGCAACTAAATTTCAATCCAAACTAGGTCAAGTAGATTTGGGAGTAATCGCCTACCTACAAATACCACAGCGAAAACTTGCCAAGGCAATCAGACTGCTGGCTAAAAGAATTAAGCCCGGTGGACATCTTTTTGGTGTTTGGCATTCTAGAGATAACCTAAGCGGTGGTTTTGGTGGGCCGAGAGATCCAAAGGTTTTGCCGAATATCGCCACCATCGCCAAAGCCATCGAAAAAGCTGGTTTAGAAGTTATTGAACTAACCAATCGTGATGGTCAAATTCAGACCCGTGAAGGGCTAAAGCCATCGATAACCTTGGTGCTTTTAGCTAAGCGGCCACTGGGCTAACAAAGTAAAGTTGAGTTATTACATTTTCGAAAGTGTCCCAGGTGTCTAAACAAATCAATCTCGGAGTAATCGGCGGCGATGGAATCGGCCCTGAGGTTACCGCGTTAGCCGTTGAGGCTATAAAACTGGCCACTCGAGGCTCTGGCGTTGAGTTCGAAATCAAGGAATATGATCTAGGAGCCAGAAGATACCTTGCCACCGGTGAGGTGCTCAGCGATGCCGACCTAGCTTCACTTAGGCAGCATGATGCAATTCTGCTCGGTGCAATTGGTGATCCAGCTGTTCCCTCAGGTGTTTTAGAGCGTGGACTACTACTGAAACTACGTTTTAGCTTTGATCACTACATCAATCTGCGGCCGACAAAACTTTATGCCGGGGTCGAATCTCCGCTAGCTGCCCCTGGCAACCTTGACTTTGTTGTGGTGCGGGAGGGCACCGAAGGTGCTTATGTCGGCAATGGCGGCGCTATCCGAGTCGGCACTGAGCAGGAAGTGGCCAATGAGACCTCGGTCAACACCCGCTACGGGGTTGAACGCTGTGTTCGTTACGCTTTCGAGTTAGCTGCCAATCGTGAACGAAAGAAGCTAACCCTAGTTCACAAGCACAATGTTTTGGTAAATGCCGGTTGGCTTTGGCAGCGAACAGTTGATGAGGTCGCTAAAGAATTCCCAACTGTGAAGGTCGACTATCAGCACGTTGATGCTGCAACCATTTACCTAGTCACTGATCCCGAGCGTTTTGACGTGATTGTTACCGATAATCTGTTTGGCGATATTTTGACCGACCTAGCCGCAGCCATTGGTGGCGGTATCGGTCTGGCTGCTTCCGGAAACATAAATCCGACCGGAGAGTTCCCCAGCATGTTTGAGCCGGTGCATGGTTCGGCCCCTGATATAGCCGGAAAGAACATCGCTGATCCAACTGCGGCTATTCTTTCCGCCGCAATGCTTTTGGATCATCTCGGCAACCCGGTAGCGGCAGCCCGAATAGAAAGTGCTGTGGCTAAAGATTTGGCTAGCCGTGGTTCGGTAAAGCGCAGCACTACCGAAATCGCTCAAAGTATTTTTGCCCAACTCTAACGATGGATAACTAATGGAATTCAAAGTCATAAAGTCAGATCATCCACTACCAGTGGCTGAACGAGATGCGCTGTTAGTAAATCCAGCTTTTGGAATTAACTTCACCGATCACCAAGTGATCATTGAGTGGACAGAAGAGCAGGGTTGGCACAACGCTCGGGTTGAAGCCTATGGTCCGATCCTGATGGATCCGGCCAGTGCTGTGCTGCACTACGGCCAAGAGGTCTTTGAAGGCATCAAGGCATATCGTCACGATGATGGTTCAATACACACATTTCGGCCAGAAGCCAACGGTGCAAGATTGCAGAAATCTGCAAGGCGTATGGCCCTACCTGAGCTTCCAGTTGATGTCTTTGTTGAATCACTGCGTCAATTGATTTTGGTTGACGGCGACTGGGTGCCAGAGCCAGTCAATGAGAAAACCCTGTATTTCCGCCCATTTGAAATAGCGGCAGAAAACTTCCTTGGGGTTAGGGCTGCCAAGCGAGCTGAGTATCGTTTGATCGCCAGTCCAGTTGGACCTTATTTCACCGGCGGCCTAAAGCCAGTATCAATTTGGATTGCACTCGGCTCAGCTAGAGCTGGCAAATATGGCACCGGTGAGGCCAAGACCGGTGGAAACTATGCTGCAAGTTTGTTGGCCCAGAACGAAGGTTACGAGAATGGCTGTTCTCAGGTGCTGTTCTTGGATGCCGAGACTAATACCCATCTGGAAGAGCTCGGTGGTATGAATGTCTTCCTCGTTTATAAAGACGGATCTGTGGTCACTCCTTCCTTGGACGGCACAATCCTTCGAGGTATCACCCGTGACTCAGTAATCCAACTTCTCAAAGATAGAAATATCCCGGTTGAGGAAAGAAGAATCAGCCTCAGTGAACTTAGAGATGGATATAACTCGGGAGCCATCACAGAGGTATTTGCCTGCGGCACGGCGGCGGTAATTACCCCGGTCGGTCAATTCAAGAGTCGTGAAGAAACCATCGGACCGATAGATCCAGAGCCTGGTGAGCTAACGGTTTCAATTCGTCAGGAACTTACCGGTATTCAGTATGGTCGGGTGCCAGATCGACACAACTGGTTAGTGAAACTCAAGTAATGCGTATCGCCAAATTTTCCACCGGTGATCGAATCGCCTGGGGTTTGGTCGACGGTCCAGAGTTAGTTGTTTTTAGGGGACACCCAATATTTCAAGGCTATGAAACAACTGGCGAACGGTTAGCTCTAAAAGATATCCAACTGCTACCGCCAATTCTGCCCACCAGCAAAATTGTTTGTATTGGTAAAAACTACGCGGATCACGCTGCCGAGATGGGTGGCGAAGCCCCAAAAGAGCCACTGATATTTCTGAAACCAACCACTTCGGTCATCGGACCAGAAGAGCACATAGTAATCCCTGCAATTTCTAACCGTGTCGACCACGAAGGGGAATTGGCAATTGTGATTGGTGCGGTCGCCAAAGACGTTAGCTTAGAGTCAGCCGATGACTACATCTGGGGTTACACAATCGCCAATGATGTGACGGCACGGGACATTCAAGATTTAGACGGGCAATGGACTCGGGCAAAAGGCTTTGACACTTTCTGCCCACTTGGACCTTGGGTTGAAACCGAGTTTTCGCCAGATGGTCAGATTCTAGAGACCAGTGTCGAAGGGGATATTCGACAACGAGCTTCGATTGACCTTCTAATTCACAAGGTTCCAAGAATCATTCAACATGTCTCGCAAGCGATGACGTTATTGCCGGGAGATGTAATTCTCACTGGAACTCCGGCCGGAATTGGTCAGATTCAGTCTGGTGAAGTTGTTTCGATAAGCATCGAGGGGATTGGGACGCTTACTAACCCTGTCGCTTAGACTAATTAGGTTATGTCCAATCAAATTACAGCTCCGTTTAGCACAGCGACCGGAAAAGATATCAGGGTGAGGTTCTGCCCTTCACCTACTGGCACACCGCACGTTGGACTAGTCAGAACAGCACTGTTTAACTGGGCTTATGCACGCCACACCGGTGGAACCTTTATATTCCGTATTGAAGATACCGATGCTGAGCGCGACAGCGAAGAGTCTTTTGAAATGATTCTGGACGGTCTGCGTTGGTTGGGACTGAATTGGGATGAAGGTGTCGGGGTCGGGGGACCGAATGAACCTTACCGTCAGTCGCAGCGAACCGAGATTTACATGGAGGTCATCGAGAAGCTAAAGGCCTCGGGACATATTTATGAGAGTTTTCTAACTGGCGAGGAAATCGACGAGCGTAATAAAGCCAACGGGAGGGCTGTTCAGCTTGGCTACGATAACTCGGAACGAGAACTATCTGAAGAGCAGAAGGCTAAGTATCGAGCCGAGGGTAGGACACCGGCACTTCGGGTTAGAGTTCCCGATGTTGATATCACCTTTACAGATTTGGTTCGCGGTGAAATTACCTTCCCAGCCGGATCTTTCCCAGATTTTGTTGTAGTTCGCCCAAATGGCCAGCCGCTATACACTCTGGTGAATCCGGTTGATGATGCCCTGATGGGAGTTACCCATGTTCTTCGTGGCGAAGATTTACTTTCCTCGACACCTAGGCAGATAGCGCTATACAACGCAATGTTTGAAGCGGGGATTACCAAGTTCATCCCACAGTTTGGGCACCTACCATTTGTAATGGGTGAAGGGAACAAGAAACTTAGTAAACGTGATCCGGAATCAAACCTGTTCCACCACCGGGATCGGGGTTTCATTCCTGAGGGGCTGCTGAACTATTTAGCACTTTTGGGCTGGAGCATTTCGGCTGACCGCGATGTTTTCTCGCTGCAAGAGATGGTCGAGGCATTTGATGTGAAGGATGTGAATCCTAATCCAGCACGCTTCGACCAAAAGAAAGCAGATGCTATAAATGCAAGTCACATCAGACTTTTGACCATTGAAGATTTCACAAATCGCATAGTCCCGTATCTTGCTAAAGAGAATGTCATTTCAAGCACACCGAATGAACGCGACCTTGCCATATTGAAGCAGGCGGCGCCACTAATCCAGGAGCGCATAACTGTCTTGAGTGAAGCGGTTCCGATGCTCGGATTCTTGTTCTGCCAGGCCAAAGACATTGTGGTTCAGGACGACGCTAAAGATGGGTTACCGGCAGATAGCAAGCAAATAATTGAGGCTGCCATCGAGGTACTTGAAGCAATCGATGCTCAGGATTTTGTAACTGCAACCATTCAGGCTGGGCTCAACCAGAAACTTATTGAACAGCTAGGCCAAAAGCCTAGAAATGCCTTCGGTCCGCTAAGGACAGGTATCTCGGGTAGAAGAATTTCACCGCCACTTTTTGAGTCAATGGAGATTCTCGGCAAGGCAGAGACTCTTGACCGGCTAAGACTGTTTGCTAGCCACGTTTAGCCCCAGATAGAATGGGAAATCGAGCCCTCTGGGCTTGATTGGGATATGGTGTAATTGGCAACACGAGTGATTCTGGTTCATTTGTTCTAGGTTCGAGTCCTGGTATCCCAGCTCCGTCAGTCAGGCTTATGCCTGACTGATTTGCTTTAATGGTCAAGTGCGCAAATACGACAGGGATGAGGTAGCGGCTTACCTCAATGACCTTGAGCCGAAGCAGGCCGAGGTGCTAATCGAACTCAGGGATCGATTAGTCAGAGTGGCTAAAGCTGACGAAGATCTAATCATGAGCTACCAATTGCCAACAATTAGGGTCAGTGGAAAGAACTTTTTGGCGTTTGCTGCTTGGAAGAATTTTTATTCGATTTACCTACTCAGCGGATCGCTTGGTAGAAAGATTTCCTCAGAACTCAAGCAGGGGGAGTTGGATAAGTCAGTAGTTCGCTTTGCTTGGAATGAAAAAGTTACTGACAAAACTCTGAAACTTTTGGTTTCAGCCAAGCGTGAAGAGCTAGCCGAACGGGCTAGAGCTCGATAGATTCGCCAGGTAAAAGGTAGCTGAATTTTCCACCTTTAGCCTCGGTTATTGCTTTCACTCGACCGTTATTCAGGTTATGACCGAACTCACTCAGCAGAGCATTGTGGGTGGGCATCGACTGCCTGTGGTCGACGGCCGTTACAAAATCCATTACTTCACCGATTTTGAGCCACGGTGCACTTGTTGGGACAGCTAACATTTCAACAGCTCTATCCGGCTGAGTAAAACTATCGCCTGGGTAGTAAAGCTTGTCGTTGATTAGCACAGCTCGGTTTTCGATTACCGGAATACTCTGGTGGATAACTGCGTGGAGATCACCAAAGAACTCAAGGCTGAACGGGCCAATTTCATAGTAGTCACCGTGATATACGGAAGTAGTTGTGTATTTTGCCAGCCGCTTAGCCACATCTGGTGGGCAGTAAATCATCGCCTCTGGACTTAACTTGAGGATACGATCGATTTGCTCTTCATAGCAGTGGTCATCGTGGGCATGAGTTATCACTATGGCCGCTACCTCAGTAATCCCCTCTAGAGATTCCGAATAAGCACCAGGATCTAGTACTAATTTCTTTCCAGCCTCTTCGAAAATAAGGCAGGCATGGGTTTTTTTAGTAACTTTCATATCTTGAGAATACTAGGCTGCCGACTCGGCAGCACGGTCGCAGGTAGCATTACCTAGGGATAAATAGAGGAGTCACAAAGTTATGTCGCATCCAGCTGTTCATGACTGCACAGCACACAATTCCAAGAAGGATCCGCGCTGTGTCTGCGATCATAACCCCGGTGGTGAATGTCACTGCCCACCCAATGAATGTAAATGTGATCAAGAGCACCACCTGGTAGGCCAAACTCAGGAGGGCCATAACTGTTGCGCCACCGGCGGTGAGCATCAAAGCGCAGACGCTAAAGCTCATGCTGGCCATGATCATTCAGGTCACGACCACAGCCACCACGATCCAGACCTGTTCAAAAAGCAAGTTCTGTTTTCAACGGCTTTGACTATTCCAGCTGTCTATTTCTCTCACACTGTTCAGATGTTGCTAGGTTATCAGGCTCTCTCATTCCCCGGCTCAAACTTTATTCCAGCGGTTGCTGGAATCATTTTGTTTTTCACCTCAGCTCGAATTTTCCTTACTACTGGCTGGCAAGAGGTTAAATCAAAAAAGCCAGGCATGATGGCTCTGATCGCTCTGGCTCTCACTGTTGCCTTTGGCTACTCCCTGTTTTTGACTGTCTCAGAGATCCTCGGCTACAACTTGGGCCACATGGACTTCTGGTGGGAACTAGCAACCTTAACCACAATCATGCTGGTGGGGCACTGGATTGAAATGTCTGCAATCATGAGCGCCTCAAATGCCCTTGGCGAACTAAAAAGCCTCTTACCGGATACTGCATTAAAGGTTTCGGGCAAGACTCAAAAGGTGGTTCCCGTAGGTCAAATAGTCATAGGCGATCAGATTCTGGTAAGTCCAGGTGCTGCTGTTCCAGTTGATGGGGTTGTTATTAGTGGCTCGGCAAAGTTAAACGAGTCAATGTTGACTGGTGAATCGGCGCTGGTTGAAAAATCAGTAGGTGACAGCGTATTCGCTGGGACAACTGTTTCAACCGATGACCAGTTACGCGCTGGATCGTTGGTCATTCGAGCCACTGGCACGGGCGCAAATACTGCCTTTTCCCAAATCCTGAAACTTGTTGAGCAAGCGCAACAGTCAAAGTCAAAAACACAGCGCCTCGCTGATCAAGCAGCCGGATGGCTTTTCTATGTTGCTCTGCTTGCAGCGTTTATCACCGCAATCTACTGGACAATAAATGGTTCGCAGAGCATCGACTTTGTCCTAGAGCGCATCGTCACAGTGCTGGTTATCGCCTGCCCACACGCTTTGGGTCTAGCTATTCCACTAGTTACATCGATTACCACCGCAAAAGCGGCAACCTCAGGCCTGCTTATTCGTAATCGGCAGATGTTTGAACAAGCCGCGAAACTGCATGCGGTGCTCTTTGATAAAACAGGAACGCTTACCGAAGGTAGGCGGGGAGTCAGTGCTGTTCGAATAGCTAATAAGTCAAAACTTCAGGACGAAGACAAGATTCTGGCTATGGCTGCAGCCCTTGAATTTCAAAGTGAACACTCAATTGGCCGAGCGATAGTTCAAGCCGCGAACGAGCGAGAACTGAAGTTACCGAAGGTAACAAAGTTTGAAGCTTTAGCTGGCAAGGGAGTTAGCGGCAAGGTGGGTAGGTATGAAGTGCTGGTTGGTTCACCAGCGCTTCTTGTTGAGCGTAACTATCGAATGGAAGTCATTGACTTGGTCTGGGCCGATCAAGCCACTGCATCGGGAAGCACCGTTATTTGCCTGGTTGTGGATGGCATTCTTGAAGGTCTTATCAAACTGGGCGATGTGATTAGGCAGTCTTCAGCTGAGGCAGTTTATGAGCTCCAGCGAGAACGAATCCGGGTTGGTATTCTCACTGGCGATGCCAGGGGAGTGGCAGAGTATGTGGCTAAAGAGATAAGCATCACCGAGGTTTATGCTGAAGCGCTACCTTGGCAGAAAACCGAGGTCATCAAAAAATTACAGTCGGATAAGTCAGTTGTAGGTTTTGTCGGTGATGGAATAAACGATGCTCCAGCCTTGGCTCAGGCGGATGTGAGCTTTGCTATTGGAGCCGGAACGAACGTTGCGATTGAATCGGCTGGAATTGTCTTGATTAGCGATGATCCAGCAGCGGTGGTTCGGGCAGTGAAGCTTAGTAAGCGGGTCCGCAGTAAATCACTGCAAAATTTATGGTGGGCGGCTGGTTATAACATTCTGGCAATACCTTTAGCTGCCGGGTTATTTATGCCACTAGGTTTAGTTCTAACTCCTGCACTGGGAGCGGTATTGATGTCGCTTTCAACATTGATTGTCGCCGTCAATGCGCAGACTTTGAGAAAGAACTGATGGACAAATTAGGCATTGTTATCAACCCGACTTCAGGTCGCGGTAGGGGGAAAAAAGACGGTGCTCTTGCTAAACAAGAATTTGCTAAACACGGAATCGAGTTAGTTGATTTATCTGGCGAGAATTTTCAAGCTGCTAGCAAGAATGCGAAAGATGCCGTTGAATCAGGCAGTATTGCTGGTTTAGTTGTTGTCGGTGGCGATGGAATGTTTCATTTGGGTGTTAACGCCACGGCAAAAACCGATTTACCACTTGGCTTGATAGCTTCAGGAACCGGTAATGATTCTGCCCGAGCTCTGAATCTTCCTATTCACGATGTCGCCGCCGGGGTTAGCCGAATCGTAGAAAAACTAAAGCAAACCAGATTGGTCGATCTAATCGAATCCGAATCTGATTCGAAAAGGTTTTTCTCTTTTGGAGCGGTTAGTGCGGGCTTTGATGCTCTGGTTAATAAGCGAGCCAACACTTGGAACTGGATTAAAGGTCCCATCAAATATCGTTTTGCGATGTATCGGGAACTTGCAGCTTTCAAACCGATTTCTTATCGAGCGGTAGTTGATGGCGTGGAGAGAATATTCAAGGCGAATCTGTGTACTGTCGCAAATTCCCCAAGCTATGGTGGAGGCCTCTATATAACTCCTGAGGCCGAGGTAAACGACGGAGAGCTGGATCTGTTTGTCCTAAATTCCATAAGTCGAATGGAACTTATCAGGCTTTTCCCAACTGTTTACGAGGGAAAGCATGTGAGCCACCCCGCGGTAGAAATTCATCGAGTGAAGAAGGTTGTTCTTGATTCACCAGGAATGCCTGCATACTCTGACGGTGAGCATGTTGGCGAGTCCCCGGTAACCTGCTGGGTAGCGCCAAAGTCGCTTCGGGTCTACGCTTAGCTTTTCGGGGCTGGTTCTAAGCCCTAGGCTCTGGCATAATAGAAAAGTTGCTCTACGGCCCCATCGTTTAGCGGCCTAGGACGCTGCCCTCTCACGGCAGTAGCGCGGGTTCAAATCCCGCTGGGGTCACCAATTCCGCCTCCAAAACTGGAGGCGGTTTTAGTTTTAGGACACAGGCTAGGGTTTAACTAATGCAGCTAAACGAATTTAGACCAAAGAATCTAAAATCGCTGGCCAGTGGGCTAGTCGATCAGGTCTGCTACGTTCCGCACCTACCGACTCCAGGCAGCGATGTTCTGGCAACAAAGACTTTCAACCAGGTAGGTGGAGCCCTAAACCTTGAAGCTGCGGTTAGTCGCCTAGGTCTGCCGGCCGTCCACTGCACACCTTTGGGTCAAGGTCCACGTGCAGATCAAATACGCGAAGCCATGAAGCGGGAGAATGTTGCCATTGAAGCGGTCGAGCAATACAGCACTGGCGATAGCGGTTTGTGTATGACATTTGTCGAGCCGAATGGTCAGCGGAGCTTTGTAACCCAAAGTGGTGCCGAAGGGTTACGTGATTTCAGAGAACTTGAGCAGTATGACTACTCAGTAGACAGTTGGCTTGTAATCTATGGCTACGAGTTGGTCTATCCAACATCAAGAGATGCCTTTGCAGAATTATTTGAGTCCGGTCTAATTAAGAGCAAGATTGTATTTGATCCGGGGCCGACCACCGCAGAGCTCTCTGAATATTTCCTAACCTGGTTAGGAAAAAACTCAACCTTGATTTCTTGCAACAAGAGCGAGTATCAGAAACTAGCGCCATATGTTGCCGAGGATGTTTGGCTGCTACTGCGTAAGGGTCCTGATGGTGCTGAGCTTCATCTTGGTGGAAACCTAGTAGCCGATGCACCGGGTAGAAAAGTTCCAGTTGTTGATACTAACGGGGCAGGAGATATCCACACCGGAGCATTCCTTGCAGCACTGGCAGCTGGAAATTCACTTCAGGAATCCCTCGAATTAGCCTGCCGCGCTGCTGAATATTCCATTCAGCTTGAAGGTGGTTGTAGTGGACCTACTTGGCCACAACTGCTTGAGCTGCGTTAGAGCGTCTACCTAAAGTTACTGATAGTAAAGCAATCGTTACTACCGGTAGCAAGGCGAATAAATTCAATCCACCAAAGGCTACCGCTGCCAAAATGCTTCCAGCTATCGCACCTCCGGTAGCACCGCATAGGTTCATCAACGAGTCGCTTAGACCCTGAACATTTGTTTTTTCATTGGCTGGAAGGGAAGAGGCCAGTAATGCCGATCCGGCAACTGTTGAGGCGGACCAGCCTAAGCCCAATAACGTTAGCCCGATGGTTACCAACCAGCGGTTTTCCGAGCCAAAACCAGCCGTTGCTAAAGCTGCTAAGTAAGTTAGTTGCCCAATTACAATCATTGGAATCTTGCCAACCTTGTCTGCAAGAATTCCCATAACCGGTGAAAGAGCATACATTCCAGCAATGTGCAGGCTGATAGTGAAGCCAACCACAACAATGTCATAGCCTAAATCCTGCATGTGAACCGGAGTCATGCTCATCACCGAAACCATAACCATGTGCGAGAGGGCAATGCTCAATACGGCGTAACGGGCTAGCGGGTTTTGCTTCAAGGTGGCTAAAGCTGAATTAATCGAGATTTTATGTTTTTGTTTTCCCGCGTCTACCTGCAGCTGCTGAGCATATTTGAGTGGATCTGGTTTTAGTCCAAACCAGAATATGCAGGTGGACAGTATCTGGGCTGCAACAGTGAACAGGAATGGCCCGGTAAGTGTAGGCATTCCAAGTAGGTGTCCTAAGTATTCACCAGGGCCAAATAGGTTCGGGCCGGTAACTGCACCAACTGTGGTTGCCCAAACCACCAGTCCGATGGACCGACCAGTTTTTCCAGTAATTGGAATATCGGTTGCGGCAAATCGAGCCTGCAATCCAGTGGCTGAACCTGCACCGAGTAGAAATATCCCCAGCAAAAGAAGCGGGAAGAACCTAATTGTCGCTGACAAAATAACCAGAATTGCTCCACTTATGGCAAAAGCTGCACCGATTGCAAGCGCGGGTCTCCTACCCTTGGCGTAAGCAAGCCTAGAAAGTGGGATAGCCCAAGTGGCAGCTCCTAAGGTGCTGAAGGTGGCCGCAGCACCCGCCCAGGCTTCGGTTCCGCTCAGATCACGAGCCAGTAGCGAGCCTATTGATAGCACCGAGCCAAGGCCAAACCCGCCTAAAACCTGGCCAAGAGCCAAAACCCTTATAGTTCGGCGGTGAATTTGCTCAATATTGCTCACCCTGCCAATCTACGCCACGCTGGTAAACTTGAGGTTCAACCTCTTATTTAGGTGTCCAATGATGGCCGAAAAACCCCTAACCCTAGCCGAAAAGATTTGGCGAGACCACCTAGTGGTCAAGGGTGAGTCCGGCGCACCCGATTTGCTCTATATCGACCTTCACCTGGTGCACGAGGTGACCAGCCCGCAGGCATTTGATGGGTTGCGTCTAGCCGGACGAAAGGTTCGCCGACCTGATCTAACCATCGCGACCGAGGATCACAACACGCCGACTATCGACATCGACAAGCCAATTGCCGATCCAACTAGCCGAACTCAGATAGAAGCACTGCGACACAATGCCAGAGAGTTCGGCATACGCATTCACTCACTGGGAGATATAGATCAAGGAATTGTCCACGTGGTTGGCCCGCAGCTAGGTCTGACTATGCCTGGCATAACAGTTGTCTGCGGTGATTCACACACTTCGACTCACGGTGCTTTTGGTGCCCTGGCTATGGGAATCGGAACCAGTGAGGTTGAGCATGTTTTGGCAACCCAGACTTTACCGTTGAACCCCTTTAGGACCATGGCCATCAATGTTGAAGGAAAACTTCGTGAGGGAGTAACCGCTAAGGACATCATTTTGGCAGTGATCGCGAAAATTGGTACCGGTGGGGGTCAGGGTTACGTCTTGGAGTATCGGGGTAGTGCGATCAGGTCTTTGTCGATGGAAGCCCGCATGACCATTTGCAATATGTCAATCGAAGCTGGTGCCAGAGCGGGTCTGGTCGCTCCAGATGAAACAACTTTTGCTTATCTCAAAGGAAGACCACATGCACCGGTTGGAGCTGACTGGGATGAAGCTGTCGAATATTGGAAGAGTCTGGTTACCGACGATGATGCCAAATTTGATGCCGAGGTATTCCTCGATGCAAATACCCTTGAGCCATTTGTAACTTGGGGGACTAATCCAGGCCAAGGAGTCTCGCTAAACGATAGTGTTCCTAGCCCAGAAAGTTTCACAGACCCAAATGAAAAAGCTGCAGCTGAACGAGCATTGGAATACATGGCGCTTACACCTGGCACCAAGATGAAAGATATCCGTGTTGACACGGTATTTCTTGGCTCCTGCACCAACTCCAGAATTGAAGATCTACGCGCTGCTGCCGCAATCATCAAAGGGCGTAAGAAAGCTGACAACATCAGAATGATGGTTGTGCCCGGCAGTGCTCGAGTCAGATTGCAAGCCGAACAAGAAGGCCTAGATCAGATATTTAAGGACTTTGGTGCTGAATGGCGTTTCGCTGGATGTTCAATGTGTCTTGGAATGAACCCAGACCAGCTAGCCCCTGGTGAGCGAGCTGCCTCCACTTCGAATAGGAACTTTGAAGGTAGACAGGGTAAAGGGGCTCGCACCCACCTAGTTTCACCGTTAGTAGCTGCTGCCACTGCAGTAAGGGGCACATTATCGGCACCGAGTGATTTGGGGGAGAACTGATGGATAAGTTCACTACTTTCACAGGTGTTGCTGTTCCGCTGCGCAGATCTAATGTCGATACCGATCAGATTATTCCTGCCGTCTATTTGAAAAGAATTACAAAGTCGGGCTTTGAAGATGCACTTTTTGCCTCGTGGCGCAATGACCCTGAATTTGTCCTAAACCAAGAGCCATACAAAAACGGTCAGGTCCTAGTTGCGGGGCCGGATTTTGGCACAGGTTCCTCTAGAGAGCACGCAGTTTGGGCACTTCGCGACTATGGCTTCAAAGTGGTGCTTTCCCCAAAGTTTGCCGATATTTTCCGTGGTAACTCAGGTAAACAAGGCCTAGTAACGGGGCAAATCAGCGAGGCAGATACCGAGAGGCTTTGGCAGGTAATTGAAGCCAAACCGGGGATTCAAATAACTGTTGACCTGACCAAGCGGCTAGCCACTGTTGGCGATATCTCGGTTAGTTTTGAGATAGACGAATACACGAGGTGGCGTTTGATGGAAGGTCTAGATGACATTGCCCTTACTCTGAAGAATGAGTCGGCAATAGATGAGTTTGAAAAATCGAGACCGGCTTGGACCCCCAAGACGCTACCAGCGAGGAACTAGATGAGTCAGATAACTGTAAACGGCGGTAAACCGCTTTCCGGCAGAGTCGATGTTCGAGGTGCGAAAAACCTGGTGACTAAGGCGATGGTCGCAGCCTTGCTTGCTGAAACGCCTAGCGTCCTAAAAGACGTTCCAAAAATCAGTGACGTTGAAGTGGTTCAACGATTACTTGAACTTCATGGTGTGAAAATCGATTTTGACGAGTCTGGGGTAATGAAGCTTGACCCAACCAATGTCAAATCAGCTCGTATGGTTGACATCGATGCCCACGCCGGTTCGTCGCGAATCCCAATTCTTTTCTGCGGTCCACTTTTACATCAACTGGGCGAGGCCTTCATCCCAGATCTGGGTGGTTGCCACATCGGTGATCGGCCAGTTGACTATCACTTCGAAGTGTTACGAAACTTTGGTGCAGTAATTGAGAAACTTCCTAACGGAACCAGAATGACAGCACCAGATGGTTTACACGGTGCCAAGATTTCTTTGCCCTATCCGAGCGTAGGCGCAACAGAACAGGTTTTGCTGACCGCTACTAAAGCGCAGGGTCTCACTGAGCTTTCGGGAGCAGCGGTTGAGCCAGAAATCATGGATCTAATCGCTATCTTGCAAAAGATGGGTGCCATCATTTCGGTAGATACCGATCGAGTAATCCGCATCGAAGGTGTGAGTGCCCTAACCGGTTATTCACACCGAGCACTATTTGATCGAAACGAAGCCGCTTCTTGGGCAGCTGCTGCTCTTGCTACCGGTGGAGAGATTATGGTTGGCGGAGCAAGGCAGCAGGAAATGACCGCTTTTCTAAACGTGTTTAGAAAAATCGGTGGAGCGTTCGAGATTGAGGATGACGGAATCAAGTTCAGTCATCCGGGTGGCCAGCTGCAACCTGTAGTAATTGAGACTGACGTGCACCCAGGCTTTATGACCGACTGGCAACAGCCTTTGGTTGTCGCACTCACTCAGGCAACCGGTTTATCGATTGTGCACGAGACTGTCTATGAAAACCGATTCGGTTTTACTGAGGCGCTTGTGAAAATGGGTGCCCAAATTCAGATTTATCGTGAATGTTTAGGCGGTAACCCCTGTCGCTTCGGGCAAAGAAATTTTTATCACTCAGCTGTTATTTCAGGTCCAACCAAACTAAAAGGCGCAGACATCATAGTTCCAGACCTTCGCGGAGGATTCAGCCACATGGTTGCAGCACTAGCAGCCGAGGGTGTTTCCAATGTGAGTAATGTGCAGTTGATTTCAAGAGGATACGAGCACTTCCTCGATAAGCTAACCGCCCTAGGCGCTGACTTTAGTTATACGGAATAGTCCGATGGCAAAAAGATCCTCGCAATCAATTCAGATGCCTGAGCTAAAGCCAGGTATTGAGATTACCTGGCAGATGCGAGTTCTGGCCTTCTTTCTGAGACCGCTAGTGCGTTTGATGTATAAGGTCGAAGTAACCGGCACCGAGAATCTACCTAAGTCCGGAGGCTATGTTCTTGCAGCCAACCACGTCACCACTGTTGATGCACTTGCCGTTGCCTACATGATGTATTTCAGACTCCATCGGGCGCCACACTTTTTGGCTAAAGAGGGTCTGTTCAAAACTCCAATTGTTGGACCAGTTTTACTGAGAGTTGGCCAGATTCCGGTTTTTCGCGGTGGACGTAAAAACACCGACCCGATGGAGTCGGCATACAAGGTTCTTCGTGCTGGACACATTATTGGTATTTTCCCAGAAGGGACACTAACTCGTGATCCTGATCTTTGGCCGATGCGCGGAAGAACAGGTGTAATCCGTCTAGCAATCGAAACCGGTGTTCCAATTGTTCCGGTCGGGCAGTGGGGTACTGAAGCCGTGATGGAAACCTATTCGTCAAAGCTCAAGCCAAAGCCTTGGCACAAGGTCCGCATGGTTATCGGTAAGCCTGTCGACATGACTGAGTATGTCGGTAAAAAGAATTCGACTGAAGACATGGTCCAGTTGACTGATCTTGTCATGGAAGAGATCACCAAGTTAGTTGAGCAACTACGAGGTGAGAAGGCGCCAGCAAGAAGATTCGTGCCAAGTGAACATGGTTTACCAGATCACGGAAACTTCAAGAAGTTTTTAATTCTTAAGGCAGAAAATGATCGAAGAGCAGAAAAGGGGCTTCCCCCTCTACCTGCTGAAGCCAAGGTTAGCTTTGGCAAGATTAGGTTTAAAGGTAAGGGCTAGGTAAATGGCGAAGATTGCAGTAATCGGTGCTGGTTCCTGGGGAACCACCTTTGCGAAGGTTCTAGTTGACGCTGGGAATGAAGTTATGCTCTGGTCGAGACGACCAGAACTTGCTGAGGAGATAAATCTCACTCACCGTAACGGAGATTATATTCCTGGTATCAATCTGCCGCACGGTTTGGTGGCAACCAGCGATATCGCCGAGGTGCTCCGCGGAGCAGAGCAGGTCTATATCGCCGTGCCGTCCCAATCGCTTAGAGCCAATCTTGAAGATTGGGGCAAGCTAATCGAACCGGGAGCAATCATTGTTTCTTTGATGAAAGGTGTCGAGCAAGGTTCCGGTCTTCGGATGAGTGAGGTAATCATCGATGTTTTGAAGATTGAACCTGATTTAGTCTGTGTTGTCTCTGGACCAAACTTGTCTCTCGAGATTGCAAGTGAACAGCCAGCAGCTTGCGTGGCAGCCTGTACCTCAAAAGAAAGTGCCAAGCTGGTTGCCGCTGCCGCAACTAATTCCTACTTCACGACTTTTACCAACAAAGATGTGATCGGTACCGAGTTTGGAGGAATTCTAAAAAACCTTATTGCTGTTGCAATCGGTATCGTCAACGGTGTCGGTTACGGCCAGAACACCAAAGCCTCAATCATGACTAGAGGGCTAGCTGAGATATCAAGATTCGCTGTTGCCTTCGGGGCTAAGAAAAAGACCATGGTTGGTCTTGCTGGTATGGGAGACCTTATTGCAACATCTGAGTCTCCGCTTTCGCGAAATCACAAGGCTGGAGAAATGCTGGGTAAGGGATATTCCAAGCGTGAAGTTCTAAAGCGTTTATCTCAAACGGCTGAAGGTCTTACCTCGGTTGCACCAGTGCTGCGTCTTGCTGCAGCCAAAGGTGTGGCCATGCCAATTGTTGAGCAGGTGCATCTAGTAATCGAAGGCAAGATGAGTCCGAAGGATATTGCTCCTTCGCTAACCCGCGAGAACGATAGTCCCGAGGCCGAATAGTGGCGAAAATCAGAGTTGTCATACTTTTTGGCGGTGTCTCTAATGAGCACAGCATCTCCTGTGCCACCGCCAGCGGTGTTCTATCGGCTATCGATCGTGAAAAATATGATGTGATTCCGGTTGGAATTACCCGTCGAGGCGAATATGTCCCAGCGGTTGATGATGTTGCAAAGTGGGCTCTGACTGATGGTGAATTACCCGAAGTTGTTTTTGAGGGGAAGAGATTAATCTGGCCAGAAGCTGGAGCTAAGGAAATATTTATCGAAGAGGATAATCTCCGAAGATCACTCGGTGAAGTCGATGTAGTTTTTCCGGTCTTGCATGGGCCAAACGGCGAAGATGGAACTATCCAAGGATTTTTGGAACTTATCGGGTTGCCTTATGTTGGCAATGGTGTTTTTGCCAGCGCTGCTGGAATGGATAAGGAATTTTCCAAAGCTCTCTTCCAAGCGGCTGGGTTGCCGGTCACTCCACACGTTGTTATCCACCGGGATGACTGGCTCAATGATCCAGAGAGCATTTTAGAAAAAGTAAAGGCATTAGGCACTTTGCCGTTATTTGTAAAGCCCGCAAGATCTGGTTCTTCAGTTGGCGTTAGCAAAGTTAAAGACATGAATGATTTTGCTAACGCATTGGTCATTGCATTCAATGAAGACAGCAAAGTAACTGTAGAAAAAGGCTTAGTCGGACGCGAAGTTGAGTGCGCTGTGCTTTCGCAAATCGGAACGACTAAACCGAGAGTTTCAGTGGCCGGGGAAATTGTAATCCACTCTGGAGAGTTTTATGATTTTGCAGCAAAGTATCGTGATGCTGATGCCGCTGAGCTTATCTGCCCAGCGGACCTATCTGCTGATGAACTTGCTACCATGCAGTCTTTAGCAGCCAAGGCTTTCAAAGCGCTAGGCTGCTTTGGTTTGGCTAGAGCAGATTTCTTCCTAACTAAAGAAGGGTTTTTTGTGAACGAACTGAACCTGATGCCAGGTTTCACGCCAATCTCGATGTATCCAAAGTGCTGGCAGGCATCTGGGCTGAGTTACTCGGATCTTATCGACCAGCTAATTCAATTAGCTTTTCACCGAAATTAACCCAGGCACTTATTTGTCTGTTTAGTAAATTGGACTGCCTGACCTAAATCCTCAAGCACGGTAGCGCCTGAGGCTTTTTCTGAGTCAACGGTAACCAGGGTGGCTGGAGTTCTTCCAAAACTGATGAACCGGTACGTCGGTTTTTGACTTTCATCAACTACCCAGTCGACTCCACCTGCGCTAATGCAGGGCAGGTTGCTTACCTCGATCGGGTTTACCCCGCAGGTTAGGGTAATTGCTACTGGGTCACCCCAGGCAGCTGTGGATTGAGCGCTGGTAGTTCGTTTGCTAAAGCCATCGGTTGCCTCTGGGAGTCTAACTATTACCTCAGCGCAGCCTGGGTCATTGGCTTCTGGAGCGCTATCCAAAATTACAGTTGCGGAACAGCCGCTAAGTAAAAGCGCCAGTAAAAGAGAGAAAACTCGAAAAAACTTCATCAGAAACAGGCTACCTTTTAAAGTGTGCTTGATAAAACTTTGGCGGAACTAGGTGAGAGTGAGTCGTTACGACTAACTATCGGAAGGCTCAGCTCTGCTATGAATGTTTTGGTGGGACCTGGCGATGATGCTGCCGTGGTTAAACTCAGTCAGGAAAGCTTTGTTGTGACAACTGACACCATGGTGGAAAACCACGATTTTAGGTTGGACTGGTCTAGCGGTTTTGATCTAGGATTCAAGGCCGTTGCCAGCAATGTTGCTGATGTGGCGGCCATGGGGGCAAAGCCGGTAGCGCTGGTAGTTTCAATCGCCCTGCCGAAAAACACCAAGATAAGTTGGCTTACCGATTTCGCAGACGGGCTGAATGCCGGAATCTCTGCTTTTGCCCCAGAAGCTAGCGTAGTCGGTGGTGACCTAGCTCACGCGGAGCAGGTCTTTATTTCTGTAACAGCACACGGTGACCTAAATGGACTTACCCCAGTTCTTCGGTCAGGTGCAAATATTGGCGATGTGGTCGCAGTCGCTGGAACCCTTGGTAAAGCTGCGGCAGGTCTGGACTTACTATTTCGGGCCGATTCTGCAACTTCCGCTTTCGATGATCTCGTTTCGGTTCAACTCAGACCCCAACCTCCGGTGACTGCTGGGGTGTTGGCTAATCAAGCTGGGGCAACCGCGATGCTCGATATTTCTGACTCGCTCATCAAAGATGCCACCCGATTGGCAAGAGCTTCTGAGGTGAGCATCAGAATAGATTCAACACAGCTCCAAGGCTTTGAGGCGGTGTTAGATCAGGCGGCCCAGCGTTTGGGTGTGTCAGCGTTGGATTGGGTTTTGTTTGGGGGAGAAGATCACAGCCTGCTTGCTACTTTCCCTTCCGCTAGCCCCATTCCAAAAGAGTTCAAACCGATTGGAACAGTTTTAGGATTAGGTTCGGCTAGCGTTTTCTTAGATGATCAACCAGTTGAGGATAAAGGGTGGGATTCGATTCGTGGCTAAGGTGAGCGTGCAAGCAAAGCATTTGCTGATTGAATTTGGGTCGTTTGAGAAAATAGGTTCACTTTCTAGAGGCATCAAGCTGCCGCTTAAGGATATTCAAAGCATCTCAACTTCGGCGAACCTCGACGCGGGGATTCTTGGACTTCGAGTAGGCGGAACTGGGGTTCCTAGAATGATTGCTCTGGGTAATTTCAGAAAAAAAGGTAAGTGGATTTTCTGTAGTTGGCGAAAAGGGCAACAGGTTGTCATTCTTGAAGTTGCCCATCAGCGCTTCCAAAAACTCGTAATCGGATGCGATGATGCCGAAAGTCTGGCTAAAGAACTAAACTCCGGTGTGTAGTTGGGCGTTTAGGGTAATCCCCGCACCTGTTCGGTGAAGTACTTCCACCCTGCCAGAGACAGAGTTTCGTCTAAACAACAAATTAGACTGACCACTCAGTTCAACGGCCTTAACAGTCCTCTCGGCATTCCCGTCAATAATAGTCACCTTGGTACCTGCGGTTACATACAACCCAGCCTCAACTACAGAGTCGTCGCCAATAGATATTCCGATACCCGCGTTAGCCCCGAGCAGTGCACGTTCACCGATAGAAACCCGCTCTCGACCGCCTCCGGACAGGGTTCCCATTATTGAAGCTCCTCCGCCGATATCTGATCCGTTGCCAACAACAACTCCTTGAGCGATTCGGCCCTCAACCATGGCAATTCCCAGTGTGCCGGCGTTGAAATTCACAAAACCCTCGTGCATGATCGTTGTCCCGGCTGAGAGGTAAGCGCCTAGTCGAACTCGATTAGCATCTGCGATGCGAACACCTTTAGGAACCACATAATCAATTAGTCTTGGGAACTTATCTATTGAGTGAACGCTGACTCCTGTTTTTATCAGTGTTGGTAGCAGCTCTTCGTAGTCCTTTACTGAAATGGCTCCGATTGAGCTGAATGCAACTATCGGCAGGTGTGCCATCAGATTTTCAAGGTTAATAGTGTTTGGCTTTACCAGTAGGTGGGAAAGCAGATGAAGTCTTAGGTACGCATCGGGGGTAGAAGCTATTGGTTGGCCAAGGTCAATCTCAGTTCGAACCGCCTTTACCTCTACTCGCCTACGCTGATCGGTTCCGATCAGAGCATCGAATTCTTTATCCATTAGATAGACGGCATCTCCACCGGGGGCAGGTCCTAGCGCCGGCTTTGGATACCAGGTATCGAGGATCGTTCCGTCTTGGGCAATCGAAGCAAGTCCCATGCCCCAAGCTTTTGTCTGAGTTGAAGTATTCATCTCTTCAAGGTTACAAGTAGGCTCGTATAGTGCCAGTGATTCTAGATATAAAAAAAGATGTGGTGGAAATCACCAAGGACATCTGTGACATATTTTCTGTCTCCGGAAACGAGGCCGAGCTAGCCGACGCTATCGAGTCAGCACTGAGCGCCTTTAGCCACCTCGAAGTGATCCGCCTCGGTGACGCGGTGGTGGCCAAGACAAATCTGGGTAGGGCCAATCGGGTGATAATTGCTGGGCATATAGACACGGTGCCTGTTGCCGAAAACCTGCCGACCAAAATGATTGAGGTCGATGGCCAGAAAATGCTCTGGGGCAGGGGAACAGTTGACATGAAGGCCGGAGCTGCGGTTCAGCTGAAACTTGCCGCTGAACTGACAGAGCCAAATGTTGATATCACCTGGGTTTTCTACGACCATGAGGAAGTTGATTCTGCGCTAAATGGACTGGGACGTATTTCACGCAGCAACCCGGAACTTTTACAAGGCAGTTTTGCGGTGCTATGCGAGCCCAGCAACGCTAGGGTCGAAGGTGGCTGCAATGGAACATTACGTGCAGAGATCAGATTCAGCGGAGTAAAAGCCCATTCGGCTAGACCCTGGATGGGGGAGAACGCCCTGCATAAAGCTGCCGGCCCGCTGACGATCTTGGCTAATTACCAGCCTGAAGAAATTGCGGTTGATGGTTTGATCTATCGCGAGAGTCTGAATGCTGTTTTGATGCAAGCGGGGATTGCCGGAAATGTGATTCCTGATCAGGCAGTGCTAACTGTGAACTATCGCTTTGCGCCTAACAAATCGTCCATCGAGGCGGAAGATGCTTTGCGTGAACTGTTCCAGGGCTATGAACTTGTGGTTACCGATAGCGCTGATGGGGCAAGGCCGGGCCTCGATTTGCCTGAGGCAAAGGCATTTATTGATGCCACCGGTGGCGAACCAGCACCGAAGTATGGCTGGACCGATGTGGCTAGATTCAGCGCACTTGGCATTCCTGCGGTGAATTTTGGACCAGGTGACCCGAATAAGGCTCATGCTGATGATGAAGCGGTAGCGATTGATCAGATTTACGCTTGCGAAAAAGCCCTGCGCAGCTGGCTTTCCTAAAATCTAACAGTTTGCTTTAGCCCCTAAAAAGGGCCACTTCGGCGTGGTTTAATAGAAGTTCAGCGCAAAAGCATCAAGGAGTATCAATGGCAGCAATGAAGCCACGTACCGGCGACGGTCCAATGGAAGCCGAACGTGAAGCACGGGGACTTATCGTCTTGCGAATTCCACTAGAAGGTGGCGGTCGCTTGGTGATCTCTGTGAACGACGACGAGGTAGAAGCCCTCAAAAAGGTGCTCGCCGGAATAAAGAAGCGCTAAGAATTTAGTAGCTGTTGGAAACCACCTGCGAACCAGGTGGTTTTTGTTCTTAACGTTGGCGCTTACTGGCTAAAAGCAAACCATCGCCGACAGGTGAAAGCACGGGAATGAATTGGTCTATGTTTGCGATGGTTTCTAGGACCTGTCGAAAAACTAGAGTGTTGTCATCGCGCAGCACAGCATCCGGTACTCGATCTCGCCAGAGGGCGTGCGCGATAGCCAAAATTCCGCCCGGTCGAAGAAGTCTTAGACACTGACCGACCTGCTCAACGAGGGTTTCCCGATCACCATCAAGTAAAACAAGGTCATAGGCCTCATCGGCTAGATTAGTCAGAACTTCAATTGATTTGCCATTGATAAGGCGAAGTCGTGACGAAGGTATTCCAGCTTGATTGAAGGCAACTTTTGCTTGATTTTGGTATTCGCTTTCGGTTTCGATGCTGGCTAGCACCACATTTTGATTGCCAGAGAGCAACCAAAGGCCTGAGACTCCAGCTCCAGTGCCAACCTCAACCACTGCTTTGGCATTGGTTGCGTTCACCAGCAGACTAAGGTGAGCGCCAACACTTGGAGTCACCGATTCTATGCCGAGCTCTTCGGCTCTAGCCCTGGCACGGGCAATCACCTGAGGCTCTTCGATGTAGTCCTCAGCGAATTTCCAACTAGTTATCTTGTCAACCATCTCTGATATAGAGCATATCTGGGCAACTGGTTTAGCACTGGCAGGACAAGCGAGTAACCTTTAAAGGTGTTTGGTCTATCTAGCGAAAAGATACTTATCTTGCTGGTCCTAGCGGTGTTTATCCTAGGTCCTGAACGCTTACCCAGATACGCAAAGTCTTTTGCTCAATTCATCAAGAAAATGAGATCGATGGCTAATTCAGCCCAAGAGCAGATGCGGGATGAACTGGGTGAAGGTTTTGAAGATCTTGACTGGAAGAAGCTCGATCCAAGACAATACGACCCCAGAAGGATTATCCGAGAAGCGCTCTTGGAAGACGAACCAGCAGTCAAACATTCTGAACTAAATCAGGTGAAGTCAAAACCGCAACCAACTCTAAAAGCTGGTGAGGTTCCACCTTTTGATATAGAGGCGACCTAGATGCGCTTCATGATCTTGGCCAGCAGGTTCAGTAGCGGTGCCATTTTGTTGTATTGCGAACCACGGCTCGGAAATTCAAGTACTCCGCGATGAATACCAATGGCCTGAGCCTCGGTATATTTCAGCAGCCCATCAACACCGTTTCTTCTTCCGTGACCAGAATTCTTCATTCCGCCCATCGGTGTGTCAAGTGAGGCAAATGTCGCACGGAAACCCTCGTTGATGTTTACCGTTCCGGCCATGATTCGTTTAGCAACTTTTGTAGCCTCTGCAGTCTTGCCGACAACCGAAGCGTTTAGACCCTCTGTGGTTTGGTTGGCTAGTGCCACGGCTTCATCGATGTCCTGGTAGCCATAAATAGATACCAGTGGGCCGAAAACCTCGTTTTCATGCAATTTCATTTCATCGGTAACTTCGGTTAGCACTGTTGGCGCATAAAAATAGGGACCAAGTTCTGGTAGCTGGTATCCACCAGCAACAACCTTTGCGCCTTTAGTTATGGCATCTTGGATGAAGTCACTGACTCTCCTAAGTTGGTTAGGGCCTGTTAGTGAGCCGATATCGATGCTGAAATCGCTACTGGTACCAAGTTTTAGGTTGGTTACCTTTTCCTTGAGAATCGTCTCGAAACGTTCCTTTAGTTCGATCGGAACGTAGGCTCGTTCAATCGAAACGCAGAGCTGGCCAGCACTACCAAAAGCACCACCAATGAGAATGTCAGCTGCCTTGTGAAGGTCGGCAGAACGCAGAACTATCAGCGGGTTCTTTCCTCCGAGTTCAAGGCTAAAGGGGATTAATCTGGCGGCGGCTCTGGATGCAACATGCTTGCCGGTTTTCGCACTTCCAGTGAAAGCGACGTAATCCACTGAGTCGGTTAGGGCATCGCCAACTTCGGCAGCATCTCCGACCACAATTGTCCAGAGTTTGGGATTTAGTCCAGCCTTAACAGCTAAGTGTCTAACAAAAAGGGAAATAAGTGTTGTTTGGTTGTCTGGCTTTTGCACCACTGCGTTTCCTGCCACCAGTGCAGGTAATACGTCAAGAGCGGCAAGAGCAAGCGGATAGTTCCACGGTGTAATAACTCCAACGACTCCAACTGGAACATGGTTAACCCAGGTTCTGGTCAAAAGCGGAACCCCGGCAATCGTCTTTGAAGGCTTCAGCGCTTTTTTAGCAATCTTGGCAAAGTATCTAGAGGCCCCGAGTGCACCAGCAATCTCCTCAAACGCATGAGCTCTTGCCTTACCTGTTTCCAATTGGATGATGCCCATGAGTTTGTCTTGTTCAGCCAAAATCAAATCGTGTAGGCGGAACATGATGGCACTTCTTTGGGCAACCGGGGTTTCCGCCCAATCGGCTTGAGCCAGTCGAGCGTTGGCTACCGCTAATTCAACATCTGCTGCTGATAGCTGGGGGAGCTCATAGATGAGCTTTCCAGTGTTTGGGTTATTGATCTGGATAGTCTTTGCGGTTTGGCCGAAATGGCGGATTAGGGAATCGATCGAGGTGTCGCTCATGGTTTTAGTTTAACCTTCAGTTCACGCTGGTCTTTCGAAAGTTTGGTCTGAGAAATCAATTCGGCTAATCCTTGTAGGGTATTTGCCGCTTCATCACTGTTGGCGAGGGTTAGCAGGGGCCTGCCCGCCTCAGCACTTTCAGAAAGCTCAGTGCTAATCGGGATCTGCGCTAATAGGGGAACGACTTGATTGGTGTATCGAGATAGTTCGGCGACTAAGGCATCCCCTCCGCCGGAACCGAACAGAGCTTGTTTATTCCCCTCGCTGTCCAGTAGCCAACTCATGTTCTCAACTACTCCGAGGATTTCATGCCCAGCCTTACTGGCGGCCATCGCGCTTCGCACAGCTACCTGGCTAGCCGCGGTGGCGGCTGTAGTCACCACAATTGTTTTTGCATTTGGTAGTAATTGCCCGATAGATATTGCAACATCGCCGGTGCCAGGTGGCATGTCAATAAGTAGGAAATCTAAATCTCCCCAGTAAACATCGGTAAGGAACTGTTCGATTGCTTTATGCAACATTGGACCGCGCCAGGAGATCGCCTCGTTGTCATCCAAAAACATCCCAATCGAAATTACTTTTACGCCGTAACTTATCGGGGGAAGCATCATGTCGTCCAGTCGAGTTGGTTTGGCTTTGATCCCCATCAATCTAGTGATGCTAAAACCAAAGATGTCGGCATCAATCAAACCAACCTGGTAACCGCTGTTTGCCAGGGCTACAGCGAGATTGGCGGTGATTGTGCTCTTACCCACTCCACCTTTACCGGAACCAATGAGAATCACTCGAGTCGAAGAGCCAGGACCGAACGGGTTCTGCTTTTCTTTACCACGCAGCCTAACTTTCAGTTCATCAAGTTCAGCCTTGCTCATCACCGGCATCTGAAGATTCACGGTTCTAGTTGGAAACTCCTGAGACAAAACCTGGATTACTTCAGACTCGATTTGATCTCTCATCGGGCAATGTGAGACGGTCAATTTGATTTCAACAGAAATCGAATCTGAATCGAAGCCGATATCGCCCACCATGCCTAATTCGGTGATTGGTAACCCAAGCTCTGGATCAGTGACTTTAGCAAGGGCTAGCAAGACCTGTGACTTAATGTCAGTCATCAGTTCTTTTCGTCTGCTCGGTTTTGCTTCTTAATCTCCTCGAGCAGCTCTTCAAGCATTTCCCGCATTTCATCGCGGACAAACTCTTTTGTGGCGACTTCTTCCATAGCTAGACGCAGCGCAACAACTTCACGAGCCAGATACTCGGTATCGGCAAGGTTTCTCTCTGCTCTTTGGCGGTCCTGTTCAGTCTTGACTCGGTCACGGTCATCCTGACGATTCTGCGCCAACAGGATAAGTGGCGCCGCGTATGACGCTTGGAGAGAAAGCAGTAGCGTTAGCAAAGTGAAGTTGGTTGCTCTAGGGTCGAAGGCAACGTCGGTAGGTAGGACGGTATTCCAAACCAGCCAAACAATACAGAAGACGGTGAGCCCAATAAGGAAGCCACCGGTGCCTAGTGCTCTAGCGAAGGCTTCGGATGCTCGACCGAAACGCTCGCGGTCAATTCTTGGAACAAGCGGATTGCGCTTGCCAAGCATAGGAGTATCTAGGGCCTGACGCTTCTTTGCCATTAGATTCCTCCTTCATCTTCAGTTCTCCAGTCATCTGGCAGTAGGTGATCCAAAACGTCATCAACGGTGACAACACCAATCAGGTGATTTTCGCGGTCTACCACCGGCAGCGCAACAAGGTTGTAGTTTGCTAGGGTTCGGTGAATTTTGGAAATGTGGGTTTCTGCACTTACCGCTTCAACATCGGTATCCAGAATCGTTCCTAGTCTCTCATGCGGTGGATAACGAAGCAACCTCTGGAAATGAACCACGCCTAAATATCTTCCAGTAGGTGTCTCGTGCGGTGGCAAAGTGACAAACACTGAAGCGGCCAGCGCTGGTGCTACTTCTTTCCGGCGAATCAGAGCCATCGCCTCGGCCACAGTGGCATCCGCTGAACAGATCACTGGTTCAGAAGTCATCAGACCACCAGCGGTGAGCTCATCAAACTGCATTAGTCGACGAAGGTCCTCTGCTTCTTCCTCATCCATCAGTTCCAGAATGGCTTCAGCACGATCTTCTGGCAGGTTTTGCATAAGGTCGGCAGCATCATCAGGCTGCATCAGATCCAAAACCTCTGCGGCACGCTGATCATCCAGGTCCTGAACAATCTCAATCTGCTCTTCTTCCGGTAGCTCTTCCAAGACATCCGCAAGTCGCTCATCATCGAGCTCTTCAGCGACTTCAAGCATGCGATCTTCTGGCAGATCTAGCAGTGCGCTAGCTAGGTCGGCTGGGAGCATCTCAGAGAAGGTAGCAATAAGTTGCTCCGCTGATTGGGATTCTTCTGAATCCTTATCCTCGGTTACTTCAGACCAGTCGGCGAATAGGGTTTGTCCGCGACTAAATGGCGAAGCCGAAGTTTTTGGCCTTCTCAGGAAAAGATCGCTAACAATCCAATCCTTTTTCTCATTCCGCTCAATGGCTAGATCTTCGATGCTGGCTTGGCCAGATCCATCACGGAGAGTCACTTTTCGACCGAGCATCTCGGCGATGACCCTTTGCTCCTGTCCTCGTTGAGTGAAGCGTCGGAGATCAATCAGGCCGTTGGTTATAACCTGACCAGGCACGATTGAGGTAACCCTGGCAATCGGGACAAACACACGTCTGCGACCGGTGATTTCAACCAGCATCCCAGTAGTTCTTGGAGCTCCATGCGACTGGTATGCGACTAGTACATCAATGACCTTGCCAACGCGGTCACCTACTGGATCGAAGACACCGCAGCCTGCTAGCCGGGCGACAAATACTCTGGTTTCACTCACAGGTTAACCTTAGACGAGCCTTGGCAACTCTGGCAGACTAGTTACATGGCAAAAAGAAACCCTCTGAGACCAACTGGTGTGGCAAATGCACTGCCTACTGGGACGGCAGTAGCTAATTTCACTAATTATGCCGATGCCGTTGCCTATGTTGAGCAAATCATACGTGGGGATTTTCCAGCCAACGCGATAGCTATAGTCGGCTCCAACCTTTCAACTGTTGAGCGGGTAAGAGGCAAAGTGAATTACGGCAGGGTGGCATTTACTGGAGCAATGACAGGTGTTTGGATAGGCCTGCTTTTCTTTCTGCTTTTTGGTGCCAGCCCAGATCAATCCACGACACAACTGAACCTGGGTTCTGCACTTCTAATTGGTGCTGGAATTGGAATGCTACTTCAAGTAATCAGATTCAGCTTGATCAAGAATAAGCGGACTTTCTCAAGCGGGTCGCTTGTGGTTGCCGCCAAATACGAAGTCATAGTTCCAGAAGAACTAACCGCGGATGTCCAATTGGCTTATAACAAGGGTGCTCAGCAACAGCGTTAGCCGCGGAGCTTTTTCATCCAGTCTTCGATTTCCTTAGGTTTTCTAGGCAACTTGCCACTTAGGTTGACCACACCGTTCTTGGTTACCAGAACATCGTCTTCGATTCGCACACCGATGCCACGGAATTCTTTTGGCACCATAAGGTCGTCTTTGTGGAAGTAAAGACCTGGCTCGATGGTGAAGATCATGCCTTCTTCAAGTTTGTGATCGTGATACATCTCTCTTCTAGCTTGAGCACAGTCGTGCACATCTAGCCCTAGATGGTGGCCAGTGCCGTGAATCATCCAGCGTCGGTGCCACTGGTTCTCAGGTTTAAGTGACTCTTCGTAGCCGCCTTTATAAAAGCCCCACTCAGCAGTCTTTCTTGCAATCACCTGCATCGCGGCTTTGTGCATTTCCGAGTAGGTAACCCCAGGCTTGGCAATTGCGAATACCGCATCGGCAGCTTCAAGCACGGCAAGGTAGATTTCCTTCTGCACCTTATTGAACTTGCCGTTGATTGGAATAGTTCTAGTCACGTCCGCGGTGTATAGCGAGTCAACTTCGACTCCGGCATCGAGAAGTAGGAGTTCGCCAGGCACCACAGGTCCGTCGTTTATGATCCAGTGCAGTGTGCAGGCGTGATGACCTGCGGCGGCAATCGTTTCATAGCCTAAGTCATTTCCTTCGGCGCGAGCCTTCGCGAAGAATGCTCCTTCGACAATACGCTCACCGCGAGGATGCTTGGTTGCCTTCTTCAGTTGCTTGACAACACTTTCGAATCCTTTGATTGAAGCATTGACAGCTTTTTTCATCTCTTCGATTTCGTAAGAGTCTTTGATTAGGCGTAGTTCTGAAACAAACTCAACCAGCTTGGTGCTTTTTTCGAGTGTCAGAACTAGCTTCTTATCGATTGCTTTCAAATCGTCATCTAGTTTATTAAGCGACTTAGTTGTGATTCCAAGCAGCGCTTCAACGTGCTTTAGCCCAGGGCGGAATCCAACCCAGAACTCACCGATGGCCGAGTTAGCAAAAAACTCGTCGGTGTTTTTACCTGCAGTCTCACGGAAGTAAAGAGTGGTTTTTGTTTTCTTGGTTCGCGCATCGATTACAAGAACAGAGTCTGGAACCGTTTGGTTACCCCAACCGGTTAGATGGGCAAAAGCAGAGTGCGGGCGGAAACGATAGTTGGTGTCGTTGGAACGAACCTTTTCCGAACCAGCTTCGATAACAATTACCTTGCCCTCAAAGTGTCTAGCAACAGTTTCTCTGCGCTTAGCCGCAAACGGGGCAACCTTGTGTCTTTTTGGGAGAGGGGATTTATCTTCGGCCCAGTTGCTGCCGATGTATTTAACGAACTTGTTTCCAGTTGGTCGTTGCGATCTGGCTGCGTTTCTGGCAGCCAATTTTGCCGATGCGTCTTTGCTCATATGTTTATTCTGCCATTTATCAGGCAATAGGCTGTAATTTGTGGCACGGAGGCAGCATGAAAATTGATCTTCACATTCATTCGAAGAACTCAGATGGCGATGACACCATTGAGGATTTGGTGCCCAAGATTGCTGAAGCCGGAATTGATGTCTTTGCTCTCACCGATCATGACCGAACCGATGGTTGGGAACTAGCCGCAAGCTTAGCCAATAAGCATGGTTTGAGCTTTATCCCTGGGGTTGAGATAACTACTAAAGCCAAGTTCCCACCAGAGAAATCATTCGGAGTCCATCTTCTTGCCTACCTGCCAGACCCAGCCAACCCTGAGTTGCAAGAAGTTCTCAAAGCCAATCGCATGGCACGAGAAATAAGGATGCGCACCTACGTTGGCAACCTAAGCAAACCTTTTCCCGAATTGAGCTACGAGCTTGTTGTTTCTATCGCCCAGGCGGATTCGACTTTAGGAAGACCTGACATAGCCAAGGCCCTGGTGGAAATCGGAGCCTACGAGAAGGTCAGTGATGTTTGGGCCAGCGGGATTCTAGAAAAAGGCACCGAATACTATGTAAGCACTCAAGCACCTGAGGTGCGAGATGTGATTCGTATCGTTCGAGCTGCTGGCGGGGTGCCGGTAGTAGCCCATCCTTTAGCCCGAAGTGATAACGATGAGGATGGCCAGCCCAAAGAATTCAATCGGGAGCACTTTATTGAATTAGTCAATGCTGGACTGCTCGGTTTGGAGACAAACCATGTTGAGGTAACGGCTTCGCGCAAAGTTGAATTTGAAGAGTTTGCTAGAGAGTTTGGTTTAGTAACTACCGGCTCAAGCGACTACCACGGCCTGAAAGCCAAACCGGATAATCCGCTCGGAGTGCGATTGACTGAAGTTAATCAACTTAGACGTTTACTAGAACTTGGTAGCGGCACTGAACCGGTGCTTAATCACTCGCTTTGATCAGATTTGTAGTTTCTGATTCGTTTACGAGGTTTGCGAGCGGCAGTTCTTTCTGGTCGTTGAGCAGCCTGTTTAGTCTTCACTTTCGGCTTTTCAGTTTTAGCTACCGGTGCCTGGCCAATTCTTCCCTTGGTTCCGGCTGGAATATTCAAATCAGTGTAGAGGTGTTCTGAGGAGGAATAGGTTTCGATTGGCTCGGGCACGCCTAATTCCAAAGCTTGGTTAATGTTGGACCAGCGAATCAAATCGTCCCAGTCAACAAAAGTGATTGCGATACCGGTTTTCCCAGCCCGACCGGTTCTTCCAATTCGGTGCAGGTAAGCTTTCTCATCTTCCGGTACCGTGTAGTTGATCACATGGCTCACATCGTCGACGTCGATTCCGCGAGCGGCCACTTCGGTAGCAACCAAGATTTCTTTTTTTCCGGTTCTAAAGTTTGTGAGCGATCTTTCTCTCGCTTCTTGAGACATGTCGCCGTGCAGAGCGGTTGAAGGGAACCCACGTTGAATCAGTTCTTCACACAAGTTACCAGCCTGCCTTTTGGTCTTAGTGAAAATTACTGTTTTGCCTCGACCTTCGGCCTGCAAGATTCTGGCAACCACCTCATCTTTGTCTAGTGCGTGTGCTCGATAAAAGAATTGCTTGATGTCTGCCTTAGTGTGACCTTCGTCAGGATCGTTTACGCGAATGTGAACCGGCTTGTTCTGATATTTTCTAGCCAGCGAAACTATCTGCCCGGGCATGGTGGCAGAAAACAGCATTGTCTGTCGCTGCTGGGGTGTGAACGAGAACAGTTTTTCAACATCCGGCAAGAAACCAAGATCCAGCATCTTGTCTGCTTCGTCGAGCACCATCACTTCAATCTTGCTCAAATCGAGTTTGCGTTGGTTATGCAGGTCGATGAGACGTCCAGGGGTTCCCACAATCAACTGGGCTCCGGCATCGATCTGAGCCAACTGGCCTTCGTAGGCTTTACCCCCATAGATGACGGCAATCTGAACTTCACGCTTGCTGGCCGCCAAAGTGAGATCTTCGGCTACCTGAATAGCCAGCTCTCTGGTCGGCACAACTACCAGGGCCTTTGCTCCAAGATCTGGCTTGAAGCCAAGTTTTTCAAGGATTGGTAATCCAAAGCCCAAGGTCTTACCGGTTCCAGTTTTTGCCTGTCCAATAAGGTCTTGACCTGCCATAGCCACTGGAATTGCTTGCTCTTGGATGGGGAAGGGGCTGGTTATGCCCTTCTCGGCAAGCGCTTCTACGATGTCTTGGGCAATACCCAGATCACTAAAATTCAAGGATTTCTCTAACTCTTCTACTTAGGGCAAGTCTAGGGGGGTTAAGATTGTTCGGTGTTCGAATGGCTGAAGCGTTTCCGTAAGGTTGCTAAGCAACTCTCGGTTGCATCGCGCACCGAGGAGAAAAATGCTCGTAACACCAAGGCTATCAACCTAAAGCCATACACTCCAGAGCCGAAAGCTTTTCTCGGTCAATTGGCATACATTCAACTAGCAAACTTTGAAATCCTGACTGCAGCATTAAAGTTTTCACCAAACACTCAATTCAAGGCTGAATTAGGTGAAGCGGCGGCTCGAAGCTTTGATAAATATCGTCAACTTTCCAAAAAACTAGTTGAGCTTGGTGCCGATCCAGCAGAACAAATGAATCCATTTCGCGATCGGATTGCGATGTTCCATTCCAACACCACCGGATTGGACTGGTATGAAGTTGTCATCAAGGTTTATCTAACTTCAGGTTTACTCGATGACTTCTATTCAAGACTGGCTGCGGGGCTAAATGACGAACTTCAGCAGGAAGTTGAAAAGGCTCTGCGCGATAAGGCATTTGAAAAGTTTGCCAAGAAAGTGCTTTCCGATGCAGTTGAGTCAGATCCAGTTTTGGCATCCAGGTTAGCGCTGTGGGGGAGAAGACTAATGGGTGACGTGTTGCTGGAACTTCGTGCAGCATTTGATAACCGTAAGTTAGCTGGAATTCCAAAGACAAAGAAGTTAACTGTTGAGGAAGAAAACAAAGTCAACCTAGCTGCTTATTCAAAGCTTGAGCCATTGATTTCAGAACTAACTGGGGCTCACTCGACACGAATGGAAGGCCTAGGCCTAGCTGCCTAAGCTAATTCTTTTCAGCCTTGATCCTTCTCGAGCGAATAAAACGAATCCCCAAGATCATCACCAGAGGCATACCAAGCATGGTTATGGTCCAAATCCAGTAGTCGGTGTAGCTAAGCCCAACCCAGGTCAGTACGGTCCAAACTACAAATCCATAGACCAATGCAATTGCAGGTGCAAGTAGCACGCCGAAGTGCTCTCGGCCGGAAAGTAGGTATGGGGCCATCAGCCCTAGCAGTGCACCGTAAACAAGTATGAAGATGATTTCCATTAGGCGATAAATCCAACTCTTCGGGCCTGGTCAGCACCGATCTCGACGAAGGCTAGAGATGCGACAGGGACAATAAAGGCACGGCCCTTGTCATCGTTGAGCTTGAGTAGTTTGGCATCACTGTTCAAAGTGTCGACCACAGTCTTTTCAAGTTCTGCAGAGCTCAAGGCTGACTCAAATGCCAACTCTCTAGCGCTCTCACGTAGACCGATTCTTACTTCCATGTCGCTTCTTTCTTAGTTACCTATAGATTACGACAACTTGGCGGGCAAGCGGAAATCAGTCTTTGTTTTCCTCTGGTTTGTCAACCTCGGCTAGGTCTACCACTTCGATCTGCTCGGTGATTATGGTAACTGGGCTGGTGAAGCTAGCTGCCTGTGAAATGGGAGTCACAACTTCTGGAGCACTAGGAGCCAATTCACTAGGGCTTAGTGAATAGAGGCGACCCTCCTCCAGATCAACGTGCAGGTCTTCAAGATATTGCGTCATAATCTGAATCTGTTCTTCGGATCCAGAATCCACAGCTTTTAGTAGGTAGTTGGCTAACGATAGTTCGAAGTAGAGATTTGCACGTTGTCTAATGTTTCGGTCCGCTCTTATTAGGCCCTCGTAGGCAAGAGAGATTGCGTCAGCAACTTCGACAGAACAATCAGCATAGATGGCGGCTAGGTCAACCGCAGGGTCATCAACTGAAAGTTCAGACCAATTGTTAATTCCAACCACTTCGCCTGCTTCGGTCAAAATCACATTTGTGTTCAGTGAGCCGTGCACCACGGTTGGTTGATAGCGGAACAAGTTAACATCAAGAAGTGCATTCTGCCAACGCTCTAGAAGTGCTGGATGAATTCTTCCAGTTTCCATAGCCCGGTCAAACTCGGCGACTCGGTCGCGAACTCGAAGAGCTGGCTCATATTCTGGAAGGCCAGCGTCAGCTACCAAGCTGGTCGGAATTGAATGAATCTGTGCCAAAGTTTGACCCAGGCTAGTAATCAACGGATCTTCTAGCCGTAGGTTGGGCAAGTTGATTGCTCTTCCGGTCACATAGTCAAAAGCCAGAGCTTTATAGACCGCTCCAGGGGAAGTTTCCCCAAGCAGTGCCGGAACCCGAAAAGGAAGGCTGACGTGTTTTAGGACACGCAGTGCTCGAACCTCAAGGCCCAGTCGGGTAAGGGCCAAGGCGGTTTTCGGAGATTTGAGCAGCACCTGCTGCCCGTCATCGGTGGTCAATAATTCGGTAACAATGTCAGCGCCTGGCTCTGAGATGTCCTGAACTTGCTGGAATCTAAGCCCAGGCAATGCGTCGGCTGCTAACGCCGCTAAAATCAAGGAAGGTTTGCCCATGCAATTCAGGTTAGACAAGAACTACGCCAAGACCTGTTTTCGCCACGCAATCCTGCGCAAGCTTTAGTAGAAGAAGCAAAATGACCACAATGCTCAACCTGCCTCTGGCCCAGCCGGTGCTCAATCGGGACAGCCTTGCCCGCGATGGGGCTGAGCTTTTTGATTTGCTTTGGAGTGAGCCAGAAACCAGAATTCTGGTTCTTTATAAAGGTAAGACGCTGCTGGATGATGGCAAGTTGGTTCTGTTCCGAACCGATCAGGCTACCGCAGGCAAATACCGAGTTTATCTTGGACGAACTAATCAGGCTATGGAGGATATTCCAATAAATACCCCAATAGTTCTTTCAGTACTAAGCGACAATGCTGCTTTAGCTTTAGAGCCAAACTTAGACAACTGGAAAGAACTAAGAAGAACTGGAGCAGGATTGGCTCCAGCATATGCGACCTTGTTTACCCAGGCTCTGGCTATCCACAACTGGCACGAGACTCACCAGTTCTGTCCAGCTTGCGGTCAGATCACGATCATGCGTCAAGGGGGCTGGTCAAGATTTTGCATCAGTGAAGATCGTGAACTTTTTCCAAGAACCGACGCCGCAGTAATTGTTAGCATCATCGATAATCAGGATCGAATCCTGCTCGGTTCTCAAGGTAGCTGGCAGGAAAATCGCTGGTCTGTTTTAGCTGGCTTTGTTGAAGCTGCTGAGTCACTGGAGTCAGCGGTCAAGCGTGAAATGCTTGAAGAGTCGGGTATTCAAGTAACCGATCCTGTTTACTTAGGTTCACAAGCTTGGCCCTATCCTTACTCACTAATGTTGGCCTTTACCGCAAAAGTTGATAGCTCGAACAGTGCGGAAGATATTTTGGCCGATGGAATTGAAATTGCAAAACTACGCTGGTTTAGTCGAGACGAACTTCGTGCCGAAGCTAAACAAATTCAACTTCCGAGTCGCATATCTATTGCCAGAGCACTTATTGAAAGATGGCTCGGCGAGGAGATTCAAACATTGACTGAGCTAGAAGGCAACTAGTCATGCAATTGGAACCGGAGCAAATTCTCCAAGCACTTGATGATAATCAGGCTCAGGCCGCTCAATCACTCTTGGGCCCGACCGTGATTCTAGCTGGCGCTGGAACCGGTAAGACTCGAACCATAACCCATCGAATCGCATACGGAATTGTTCGCGGTGACTTTAGTGAAAACAGAGTTTTAGCACTTACCTATACCAACCGTGCAGCCGGAGAGCTGCGGGCTAGGCTTCGCGCACTTGGCGTGCAGTCTGCTAATGCCAAAACTTTTCACTCGGCAGCGCTGGCGCAATTGGAGTACTTTTTCAGAACCCTGTATGGCACTCAACCTTTTAGAGTTCAAGAATCTAAGGCAAAGACCATTGCTCAGGCTGCTAGCTCTCTAAAAATAAAACTCGATCCAAATGCGATCAGAGATATTGCAACTGAAATAGAGTGGCGAAAATTCTCGCTTCTTAGCCTTGAAGAGTATGCCGAAAAAATCTCGGAGAGAGTTCTACCGCAAGGAATATCAGCCAATCGCGTCATCGACATTCAGGCCGCCTATGAGCAGGAGAACCTCAAGGACAAGCGAATGGACTGGGAGGATGTGATTCTGCTCTGCACGGGGATGCTTCGTGCGGAAGCCAGGGCACTAGCTCACGTCCAACAGCAATACCGCTTTTTCACCGTCGATGAGTATCAGGACATTTCCCCATTGCAGCAGGATCTTCTGGACACTTGGCTTGGCGATAGAAATGACATCTGCGTTGTCGGTGATCCAAATCAAACCATCTACTCTTTCACTGGAGCTAGCTCCAGTTATCTTGAAAACTTCACGCTTCGCTACCCCGATGCAAACCTGATCCAGCTAAATACCAATTACCGATCTAATCCAGAGATCATCAGAGTTGCTAACCGGGTGCGGGTTCATCAACATCTCGATGAACTTGAGGCAAAGAGGCCGCTCGGGCTTAGCCCAGAAGTCAAGGTTTATGAAAATAAACAACTCGAGGCTAAGGCGGTTGCAGCCAAAATAAAACAGCAACTATCAGCCGGAGTAAAGGCTAGCCAAATCGCTGTGCTTTATAGGATCAATGGTCAATCGGAACCCGTGGAGCAGGCACTGACTGAAATCGGAATTGAATATCAGGTTCGAGGCGGTCAACGTTTTTTCAATCGCCAAGATGTGATGAGCGCTATTCGCCTTGTTCGAGCTGAGGCAAGCGCACCAAGTAGTAAGCCGCTCTACGAAGTCGTCACCGCACTGGTCAGATCGCTCGGTTGGCAGAGTGTTCGTCCAGAAGAGGGTGGAAGCAAGTTGGAAAACTGGGAAGCTTTGAACCACTTCGTTCAGATTGCCGAAGAGCTCGGGGCAAATGCAACCATCCAAGATTTTGCTAACGAGTTAGATGAAAGGCAGCGTTCACAACACGAACCAGTTCGTGAATCGGTAACTTTGAGCACTATTCACGCCGCTAAGGGCCTGGAGTATCAATCGGTGTTTATTATCGGCGCTACCGAAGGTTATCTGCCGATCAGTTATGCAAAAACCGAAGTTGACATCATTGAGGAGCAGAGACTGTTCTATGTTGCAATTACCAGAGCCAAGGATTCGTTGGTAATTACTTGGCCCCAGCGGGATTCTGAAACCGGTAGAGAAAACTCGGCTAGCCGATTTCTAAAGTTTTTTGACTAAATTCCTGGCAACTGCAAAGTGAGTGTCTTTCGTATTTGACTCTTTCAACATTTCCCGTTGCGTAATCAATTCGATAGCCAAGTAAACACTGTTCTTGTGTAGCGGTTATTTGTTTGAAGCCGGACTGCTCATCTATCCTTCGCAGAATTGCTCGGCAGGCTAGTCCGCAGGCTGCCAATAAAGCTGCGGCATCATCTCGAATTCTTGGAAGCTCTAACAACTGTGTTGCTATTACTGGCCAGTATTCATCTTTGTCTACCGCTAACTCCTGCAAGCAGTTCAAACATGCGGTTTTGCCGGGTATGACAACAGGGGAAATTTGAGCAAAATCTAGATTGAAGGTAATGCCGATGTGGTCAACGTCCCTGGCCAACCATCTGGAGTATGTTCTCGGGTTCAGCGCCAGATGGCCAACTGTAATTGCGAAGGACAGTTTGATCTCCGAATTGGACCTTAGATTCAAGTCAATTATTCGGTTTGAACTGTTTGGGAGGGCTAGCTCTTCGAGGATGCTAGTTGCTGCCAGAAAACGATCCATCCCGAGTGCTTTTGGGGGATAACCCAGTTCACCTAAATCGGTTCTTAGAACCTTTCCAGAATCGTGACTAACAACTTTTCCGATTCCAGAAGCAAGCAGAGCCTTAGTCAACATCAAGCCGGTCTTATCCAGCTGATCGATGTGAATGCTGCGTGGCCATCGCTCAGCCAAAACCATTTCACCATTGACGTTGTAGTCCAACGCTGCTCTAGCAATTTCAGCGAAGGCTATTTCTTGCCATGGTCCGAATGCTGGTCTTTGCTCAGTGCGTACCAGTGGCCCCAGCCTTTCCACCAATTTCAAAGTGTCACCTGGATTAGCTCCGATGGTTGTGTCCAAAACATTTTCTTGGCCTTGGACTATCCCGCTGTATAGTGAGGCGACAATTCGCTGTTCGGCTTCAGTTAGATTTTCCAAGCGAAGCTGATTTGCACCAAGTCCAATTTGAAGAGTAGTTGGGGTTACCCAAGCTGTAGGGAGAGCTTTGTTTATTCGATGCAACACGAAGGTTATTGTGATGCAAAAACAAATTCTTTGTTTTTAGTTCTACACATCTCCGAGCAGGTCTCGTATTGCCTGATCCATCGCATCACCAATACCAAGGTCGTTTTTGACCTTTGCTACAAACTTCTCCGGGTTATCAATGTCCTGCGAAGTTGGTAGGAAGTCAGGGTGATCCCAAAGCGAATCTCTTTTTTCATTGCCAACCGATTTTCCGATTGCTTGCCAAAGAGCAGATGCCTCCCGCATACGCTTTGGTCTTAGCTCTAGGCCAACTAGAGACTGGAAGGTTCTCTCCGCTGGTCCACCGGTTGCTCTTCTGCGTCTGACGGCCTCCCTAATTGCTTCACCTTTTGGTAAGCGTTTTGCCGCATCGATGGTAACCGCGTCAACCCAGCCTTCAATAAGTGCAAGGTTTGTCTCAATAATGTCTAATGCGGTTTGTTGACTTTCTGATCGAGCTGCAAGGAAGGCACCGGATTCAAGAGCGGCTTGCAGCTCCTGTGGGTTACTTGGATCAAAATCTTCGCTGATTTCCTGCATGCGTGAGGTGTCCACGGAAATGCCGGCTGCATACTCGCGAATTTGGGCAACGACTTTTTCTCTTAACCAGCGTGAGTGCTTGAACAGGCGGATGTGGGCTAGTTCTCGAAGGGCTAGATAGATGTATGCCTGGTCTTCATCTGGACCTAAATCTAGAGAACTGATGAACTCATCCAGGTTCTGCATCACGAATGCTGGTCGTTGCTCAACATATATAGGAAGACCTATTTCAGTTCCGGTTAGAGCTTCACGGGAGAGCAAGCCGAGTGCTTGACCCAACTGCATGGCAAACATCATCGCTCCGGCAGAGCGCATAATGTTGCTTGCGCCTTTCAAACTTTCAGAGAACTCATCTGGCAACTGACTTTGAATTGCTTCACTAAGACTTCGGTTCATTCGATCGGCAACCGGTTCGGCCAAGATTCTAAAAAGTGGTAGCGCATCGTCCACCCAGAGACTTCGCGAGAGCAACTTTGGTTCTGTGGTGATCTCGGCGATGTCGGTTGCCTCGTTGAGCCAAAGGTTTGCAATGCCCAAGTTATCAAGCAACTTCTTTTTGCCGGTGTCTTCAATCGACTTGGAATTTACTTTGGCTATTTCTTTGGCACGGCTCCCAGCCGCCTCCCAGTTAACTCCTGAGCCATCCATCGGTGGAATCGGAATTAGAAAAGCACCTTGAATGTTTTCGAAAAGTCGCTGAAGTGATTCAGGAGTACCATCAAAGCCCCCAGCTGCAGCTAGCGCCTCAGGGTCGAAGCCCTGCTTGAGCATCTCTTCCCAGAGTTTGCGCAAATCTTCTGGGTCAGGCTGTTGGCCATCTTTGGGGTCAAAATCATTCATGGTGTAGTTAACGCTAGAACTATTTTTGTTTCTTTGGGGGCTAACTCTATTGTGTTCGCCAATAGCGTGGATGACACGGCGGCCAAGGGTCGCTGCCTAACCTAGGCTGTTAGTAATGAGCCCAATTCGTAAATCAGCTAAGCCACGATCGCTAGCCCGCCTAATTCTCGGGGGATTAGGAACGGCCGCACTGGTCGGTGGAAGTTTGTTTCTGGGTTTAGCCCCAACCTCGTATTTAGTTGAAAAGCCTGGACCGGTTTATGACGTACTTTCAACCATTGGCGGCAAACCGGTGATTGCTGTTAATGATTTGGAGACTTACCCAACTCAGGGTTCACTAGATTTGCTAACCGTTAGCGTTTCGGGAGATGCAAAACGTGGCGCATCTTGGCTTCAGCTTGGCTGGTCATTTTTCGAGGATGGTGCCGAGATTATTCCGCTGGAGGATGTTTATCCGCCAGGTGTGGATTCTAATCAGGTAAATGAAGAAGCCGATATCATGATGCTTGATTCCCAGGCAAGTGCAAAAGCGGCAGCACTAACCGAACTTGGTTATCAAATCGAAACCAATGTTCGAGTTAGCGTTGTTCAGAAAAATGGAGCCGCCGGCGGAATTCTAAAAGCTGGGGATATCTTGTTGACAGTAGACGGCGAAAAAGCAACAGGAATTGATCAGGTAAGGGCTCAGGTTGCGGCAAGTCAGGGAAAGCGTCCAGTCGTTTTAGAGGTTCTCCGTGGAGACGAAACCTTCACTTTTGAAATCACCCCAAGACTGGTTGACAGCAACTGGCGGCTAGGTATTTTTGTCGCAACTGTTCCAGAGGTCCCAGTTGATATCTCCATCGAGGTCGGCAATGTTGGTGGGCCTTCCGGAGGGCAGATTTTTGCTCTTGCAATTTATGACTTACTAACTCCGGGTTCGCTAGTTGATGGAAACCATGTCGCTGGGACAGGAACCATTGACGTTGATGGAAAGATTGGCGCTATCGGTGGAATAAAGCAAAAACTGCATGGGGCGAAAAACGCAGGTGCCAAGTACTTCCTAGCACCAAGCGCTAATTGTTCAGAAGTGGTCGGTAATATTCCTCAAGGACTTCAAGTTATTAAGGTTTCAACGCTGAAGGATTCAATAAATGCTCTAGAGGCAATTAAATCCGAACAGGCCAACACACTACCAAGTTGCAAATAAAAAGAGAGAAAAGAAATGACGCAATACAATCAAGCCGCCATTCGTAAACGTGCACCGCTGGTGATTTCCCTCGGAATTGTAATTCTGTTGGGAATTATTCTGGTCGCAGCATCGGGTCTCTATACCGATGTGCTTTGGTTTGACCAGCTTGGCTACCTAAGTGTGCTTACCACTCAGCTTTGGGCTCAGATCTGGGTCTTTCTAGCCGCAACAGCAAGTGCTGGCCTAATCGTTTGGCTGAACATCTTTATTGCTTGGCGCTTCCGTCCGGTTTATGTGACCAGCAATGATTTTTTCGGAAGAGACCTTGGTGAATTTAGGGTTGCGCTGGATAAGGCACGTAAGCGCATGTTCCTTATCCTGCCTGTGCTTATCGGTTTGTTCATTGGTTCTGGTGAATCAACAAGCTGGCAAAAAGTTTTACTTTTCATAAATCGTAGTTACACAGGGGTTACCGATCCGCAATTCAAATTAGATGTCTCGTTTTATATGTTTGAGCTTCCGTTTTACCTTGACCTAATCAACTTCGCCATGCTCACACTTCTGCTGGCAATCATTCCAACAGCAATAGTGCACTTGGTCTATGGCGGAATTAAGTTCAACGGCAAGAAGTCAACATTTACCAAGGCGGCTCGAATCCAGGTAGCAGTCCTAGCTGGATTGTTCACTTTAGTTCTCGGTTTTAGCATCTGGATTGGTCAGTATGAAACCATGACCAGCTCCGAGGGCCTATACACCGGTGCTACCTACTCGGATGTCAACGCAGCAATCCCAGCTGCGCAAATTCTTACCGCTATCTCCTTCGTGGTGGCACTGCTCTTCCTAGCCGCCGCTGTGATTGGTAAATGGCGCCTGCCTATTCTTGGAACAGGTCTAATGCTGGTTTGTTCAATCCTTCTCGGTGGCGTCTGGCCGGGTATTGTTCAGACCTTCCAGGTGGTCCCAAACGAGCGAACACTTGAAGCTGATTACATCAAGAGGAACATAGATGCCACTCGCGAAGCTTATGGTCTGGACAAAGTCGAGGTAATTGAATACGACGCAAAGACCACTGCAACGGCAGGAGCGTTGAAAGAAGATGCGCAGACTGCTGCCCAGATTCGTATCATTGATCCGAATCTCGTAAGCGCCTCATTCAAGCAACTAGAACAATATCGTCAGTACTACAACTTCGTAAACCACCTTGATGTCGATCGATACATAATCAACGGCAAAGCACAGGACACTGTAATAGCTGTTCGTGAACTGAACCAATCAGGTTTGGGAAGCTCTCAGTCTTGGTATAACAATGTGATTGTTTACACTCACGGCTACGGTTTGGTTGCGGCATATGGAAACCGTCGATCCACAGATGGTCAGCCGGTTTTCCTTCAGTCCGGAATTCCATCTACTGGCTCGCTTGGCGAATACGAGCCGAGAATCTATTTCGGTGAGAGGTCACCGCTTTACTCAATTGTTGGAGCGCCTAAGGGTGCTGCCGATAGAGAGCTGGACTATCCAGCGGGATCTGATGGTTCAAGCACCGATCAACAGACCATGACCACCTTCAGTGGAAATGGTGGGCCAAAGCTGGACAGTATCTTCAAGCGCCTGTCTTATGCGCTTAAGTTCCAGAGTGAACAGATTCTTCTGTCAGACGCGGTGACTGATTCTTCTCAGATTCTTTATAACCGAAGTCCTCGTGAACGCGTTGCTCAGGTCGCTCCATATCTGACTCTGGACAATGACATTTATCCGGCAATTGTGGATGGCCGTGTGGTCTGGATCGTTGATGGCTACACCACTTCTTCCCAGTATCCATACTCGAGAGCTGAAAACCTCGCGGACACCATTTCGGACAGTTCGACATCGCCAGTAGGGGAAGCTGGAAATATCAACTACATTCGAAACTCGGTAAAGGCAACTGTTGACGCTTACGACGGCTCGGTCAAGCTCTACGCCTGGGATGAGAAAGATCCTATTCTGCAGACCTGGATGAAGATTTTCCCCGGCACTGTTCGTCCAGTTTCTGAAATGTCTGGGGCATTGCTTTCACACGTTAGGTATCCAGCAGATCTATTCAAGATGCAGCGTGGAATCCTAGGTCAGTATCACGTAACCGATGCTGGTGCTTTCTACTCGCAGCAGGATGCCTGGATGACACCGAACGATCCTGTTGATGAGGGAACCGGTGGCTCAGCTCTGCAGCCTCCCTACTACCTAACCCTGGAAGCGCCAGGGCAGAAGAAACCATCGTTCTCGATATACTCAACATTTATTCCTCGTTCCACCGGGGACGCAAGTCGAAATGTATTAACCGGGTATCTGGTGGCTGACTCTGATGCTGGAACGAAGAAGGGCGTGGTTTCTGATCATTATGGAAAGCTGCGGCTTCTGACTCTTCCGCGAGAGACAATCGTGCCGGGCCCCGGTCAGGTCCAGAACAATTTCAACTCGGATAGCGAAGTTTCAAAGCTCTTGAATATTCTGCGCCAGGGATCAACTACTGTGTTGAATGGTAACCTGCTCACTCTTCCAATCGGTGGCGGTCTGCTATATGTTCAGCCGGTATACATCCAGTCAACTGGTGAAACCTCATTTCCATTGCTAAAGAAAGTTCTGGTTGCCTTTGGTGACAAGATTGCGTTCGAAGACAATCTTGATGATGCTTTGAATGCACTATTTGGCGGTGACGCCGGCGCAGGAAATGGTGGTACCACACCAGAAGAGCCTGGGCTGACTAATGCCGAAAAGCTAGCCAATGCGCTAGAGGACGCTCGTAAAGCGATTGAAGATAAGGACGCAGCGATGCGCGCTGGAGATTGGACCGCATACGGTAAGGCTGAAGCGAGATTGCAGGCGGCAATCGAGACTGCACTAGCACTGAGCAAAAACTAGTTGCTTTCTGTTAGACTGAAGGTTCGCCGCGGGGTGGAGCAGTTCGGTAGCTCGCCGGGCTCATAACCCGGAGGTCGTAGGTTCAAATCCTGCCCCCGCAACCAATCGATGAAAGCCCTGAGAGATCAGGGCTTTCATGCTTTGTGGATAAGTAGGTTGTTGCGATGAGCCTAAAATCTAGAATTGGCCGATGCTCACTGTCTCCGGATTGGCTCTTTTAGCTGGCATCTGGCTTTCGCCTAGCTGTCCAGCGAATCTGCAACTAACCGACACTACTGTTGGGGCGATAACCAATTCGGAGGCGCTACTTCTCTGTGTCTCTCGTTCGGTGCTGATCAAAGGGACGGATGGAAATCTAAAGCTGGTAATAAACAGCAACCAAACCAGTCCAAGTTGTTTGGTTTATCCGAATGGTTTATCACCAGATCTGACTTACGCGTTAATTTCAAGTGGCCATGTTGGTTGCTGGAGTTTGTATCCGCCCAGTCAACCGATTGCCATCGTGAACATCGGCAAGCCAAATCAGGCTGAGTTGGCTAAGGCGCTAAAAAGTTTTAGACCGACGCAACCAAGAATCATTGTTAGCCCTAGAACCGATTTAGTGATTGGAAGTGCTGTCAATTTCTCAAGCACCGCGAGGGTCGAAACGATCAACTGCAAATTGCTCGGATTGAATTGTCAGGTTCGGTTTACCCCTCGCGGCTACCTCTGGCAAATAGGAGCGCTGAAGACCAAATTGCAAAAGCCGAGTTTACTCTTGAAGGAAACAGGCTTTGTTCCGGTGAACCTCTCGGTAAATTTCTCAGTTGAATACAGGTTTATCGGTCTGAGCAACTGGGTCTTGGTTAGACCTAATGTTTGGTCAACAGCACCGAGCGTAAGGCTTAACGTTGGCGCGGTGCCAACTGAACCGCCAAATCATAGAGCGCCGAGGCTAGTGAATAAGCCCTGCGTGAGTGCAAATCGATGGGGTTGCTGATTTCCAGAAAATTCCCAGCAGGATTTCATAAACTTATTAAGTTCGGAAAGTAATTTTTGTTCTGAACTTAGCGCAGGGAGTTTCCTTTAAATGTCTGATAACAAGAAGCACTACAACACACAGTTCATGGCAGAGCTTTTTAAATTACCAACCTCTGATAAGTCAGGGCTTACTCCACCTAAAAAGGCTGGTTCAAAATCTCTCGTAGTCGCCGCCATCCTCGGCCCGCTTCTTGGAGTTTTTGTTGGCGCTTTTGCAGTCAACGGTCTTGTCCCTTTTTCATCTGGAACGAGCCAAGTAGTTATCAACAATGTTGAGAAAGTTAACTGGGTAAGTGGAGCAGCGGCTAAGGCCCTGCCTTCGGTGGTTACACTCTCAGTGTCTTCTGACTCAGGCGCTGGCACTGGCTCTGGTGTGGTGCTTACCAGCGATGGATACATCCTGACTAACTCTCACGTTGTTACTTTGGATGGAGCGGCAAGCGATGTTTACATCGAAGTGAAGACCAGCGCAGATCGAATTTTCAAAGCTACTGTGGTCGGCACAGATCCAACCAATGATCTTGCCGTCATTAAGGCCAGGGGAACCGGCTTTACCCCAATTGAATTTGCCGATAGTTCTAATCTAAACGTCGGTGAGTATGCCGTAGCTATCGGGGCACCGCTTGGTTACGAGGCTACAGTTACCGCTGGTGTTATCTCTGCTATGCACAGAACCATTCAGGTAGCATCATCCGCGGTTCCAAAAGATGGCGGCTCAAGCTTAGAACTTTGGAATAACGCTAACAACCAGCCACCGGTAAACCTAGATGTTATTCAGACTGACGCCGCTATCAATCCAGGTAACTCCGGCGGTGCTCTTGTGAATCAAGCCGGTCAACTTATTGGTATCAATGTTGCTATTGCAACAGCAACTAGCTCAACATCTCAAGCTGGAAGTATCGGTGTTGGTTTTGCTATTCCATCCAACACCGCGAAGCGTGTTTCAGATCAGATTATTAAAACTGGAAAAGTTTCACATGGATTGCTCGGTGCTTTTATTGCCGATGCGACTAATTCTGATCAGCAGGGCTCATTTAGCATCGGCGCTGAAATACAAAAATTGACTGCAGGAGGTCCAGCTGAGAAGGCTGGATTAAAAGTTGGCGATATCGTTATAAAAGTCGATGATGAAAAGATTGACGGAGCTTCAAAGCTCACCGCCACCATCAGATCCAAGCCTGCCTTTGCAAAAGTGACCATAACAGTTATCAGAGATGGCGAAGAAATGCAGATTTCAGCCACCCTAGGAGACGCTGAAGCTGCTAATTAGTTGGTGGCAGCGCTAATACATGGCAAACTTGTTGGTATGTCAAATGCGCCATCAGTTCAGTACTCGATAACTATTCGTCTAGAAGCGCCGGCAAAAACTACCGCGGTAAGTGAACTCACATCAATCATCGAGAAAATTGGTGGATCGGTAACAGCGGTTGACGTAAATCACTCCGATGCTGAACGTGTTCGTGTTGACCTAACCTGCGCCTGTCGCGATTCTGATCACGCAACTCAGATTGTCTCTGAACTAAAGGGTGTCACCGGAGTTGTGGTTGGCAAAGTCTCGGATCGAACTTTCTTGGCTCACTTAGGTGGCAAGTTAACTATCGAATCAAAGCTGCCGATTCGTAACCGTGACGACCTGTCGCTTATCTACACCCCTGGTGTGGCAAGAATTTGTGAAGCTATTGCAAAAGACCCAGCAGATGCTAGAAGGCTAACCATAAAGCGCAACACGATTGCCGTAGTGAGTGACGGTTCAGCAGTTTTGGGGCTTGGAAACATTGGGCCTTTAGCAGCATTACCGGTAATGGAGGGTAAGGCGGCGCTGTTCAAACGTTTTGCCAACATAGATGCTTTTCCAATCTGCTTGGACACTCAGGATGTAGATGAGATTGTAAAGACAGTCAAGGCGATTGCCCCAGTCTTTGCAGGCATCAACTTAGAAGATATTTCTGCCCCCAGATGTTTTGAGGTTGAGGAGCGCTTGCGCGCAGAATTGGATATCCCGGTCTTCCACGACGATCAGCACGGAACAGCGATTGTTTGTTTAGCTGCTCTGAGCAACGCTCTCAAGGTAGTCAACAAGAGAATGGAAGATGTTCACTTAGTTCTAAGTGGTGCTGGTGCTGCGGGAACCGCTGTTTTGAAATTACTGTTTGCCGCAGGTCTAAAGCAGGCTACGGTTGTTGACCAAAAGGGAATCATCTTTGCTGGCCGAGCAGATATTCAACCGGATACCAATCTGAATTGGATTGCTACAAATACCAATCAGAGCCGCCAGGAAGGTTCACTAAAAGAAGCTCTGATTGGCGCAGATGTCTTCATCGGAGTTTCTGCGGGTAACCTACTGGTGGCTGAAGATATTGAACGGATGGCAAAAAATGCGATTGTTTTTGCTTTAGCTAACCCGACTCCGGAAATTGATCCCGCGCAGGCCGCAAAATTCGCCGCGGTAGTGGCAACTGGAAGAAGTGACTTTGCCAACCAGATTAATAACGTGCTTGCATTCCCAGGTGTCTTCCGCGGACTACTCGATGCCGGTGCTACCAAAATCACCGAAAACATGCTGCTAGCAGCAGCAACAGCGTTAGCAGACTGTGTTGAGAAAGACGAGCTCAACGCTTCGTATATTGTCCCTTCGGTATTCCACCCAGATGTCGCCCAGCGGGTAGCCGATGCTGTGCGCACTGCGAAAGGCTAAGCGTGGATCAGGAAGTTAAATCCTCCACCGATCCAATTGTGAATCCGGTTGAGCCAGGTGATCATGAACGTTACTCGCACTATGTTCGCAAAGACAAGGTTGTTGAATCAGCGGTGATGGGAACCCCAGTGGTTGCTCTTTGTGGCAAGGTTTGGGTACCTAGCCGTGATCCCGAGAAGTTTCCGGTATGCCCTGAATGCAAAGAGATTTACGACCTTATGAGGGCTAACGAGGGTAGCGAATAGACTTGTCGGGTGAATAACGCTCCGATAGGTATTTTCGACTCCGGTGTCGGTGGGCTGACTGTTGCCCGAGCAATTATTGACCAACTTCCCAACGAATCAATCATTTATCTAGGTGACACTGCGAATACCCCATATGGCCCTAAGCCACTTAGTGAAGTTCGAACTCTAGCCATTCATGTGATGGATCGACTTGTCGATGAGGGAGTGAAGATTCTGGTAATCGCCTGCAACACCGCATCGGCCGCCGTTCTTCGCGATGCCCGTGAGCGTTATACCGAGGGCCGAGGAATTCCTGTTGTCGAAGTGATCCAACCGGCGGTCAGAAGAGCCGTTGCGGCTACCAGAAATGGAAAAGTTGGAGTGATCGGGACCAACGCAACAATTAACTCCAAAGCCTACGAGGATGCTTTCGCGGCCGCCGTGAATCTAGAAGTTACTTCAGTAGCTTGCCCCGAGTTTGTTCAGTATGTTGAGCGTGGCATTACCAGTGGTGCGGAACTCATAGCCCTTGCTGAGTCTTATCTTGAACCAATTAAAGCTAGTCAAGTGGACACCTTAGTTTTAGGGTGCACCCACTATCCGCTTCTCACCGGCGCCTTATCTTATGTGATGGGCGATCAGGTCACCTTAGTTTCGAGTGCCGAGGAAACAGCTAAAGATGTTTACCGCACTTTGCTTGCCCACAATCTGTTGCGCACTGATTCAGCAAAGCCAACTCTAAGGTTCCAGTCAACCGGTGACTCAAAGTCCTTTGCCGAATTGGCCAGAAGATTCCTCGGCCCCGAGGTTCAAACAGTAGAACAGATTGGTTAGCAAATGGCTAGAGTCGACGGAAGAGAAAATAACCAACTTCGACAGGTTTCGATTGAGCGCAATTGGAGCGAACATGCAGAAGGTTCCGCGCTAATTAGCTTCGGTTCAACGAAGGTGCTTTGCACAGCCAGCTTTACACCTGGAGTGCCACGTTGGAAAGTTGGCAAAGGGGAGGGTTGGGTAACTGCAGAGTATGCAATGCTCCCTCGCGCCACTCACGAAAGAAATGACCGTGAATCGGTAAAGGGAAAAATCGGCGGCCGTACGCACGAGATTTCAAGATTGATTGGTAGAGCGCTCAGGGCAGTGGTTGACTTCAAGGCATTGGGTGAAAATACCATTGTGATCGACTGCGATGTTCTCCAGGCCGACGGTGGCACAAGAACAGCTGCAATCACAGGTGCTTATGTCGCACTTGTGGATGCGGTTAGATACGGGGTTTCTAAAGGATTCATTCCTGCAAGCAACAAAGTGATCATTGATTCCGTGGCAGCAATTTCCGTCGGAATTATTGATGGAGTTCCGATGTTGGATTTGGCCTATACCGAAGATGTGAGAGCCGAAACCGACATGAATGTTGTGGTTACTGGCAGTGGTGATTTCGTTGAGGTTCAGGGAACTGCCGAGGGTGTTGCCTTTAGTCGCGATGAGCTAAATAGCCTTCTGGACTTGGCACTTCATGGAACAGCAGAGCTAAGTGGCATCCAAAGAACTGCGTTGGATTAACCAACCATGAAACTTGTTCTAGCAACCCATAATCAGGGCAAGGTGGCTGAACTAAGAGCCATTCTCGCTCCGGTTGGTCTAGAACTTGTTGGCTATGACGGTCCTGAGCCGATTGAGGATGGAACAACATTTCTAGAAAATGCCATGATCAAGGCAAGAGCCGCTCACAAACACACCGGCCTGCCAGCTTTGGCTGATGACTCAGGTTTGCAGGTAGAAATCCTTGGTGGTTCACCAGGAATATTCACCGCAATATGGTCAGGTAGCAAAGATAACGTTGCCAATCGAAGATTACTTTTAGCGCAGCTAAAAGACGTTCCCGAGGCACATCGCCAAGCTTCTTTTGTTTGCACAATCGCATTGGTCTCCGAAGATGTTGAACTTAGTTTCACTGGTATTTGGCCAGGGTCGATAGCCTTCGAGGAACGCGGCACAAACGGGCACGGCTATGACCCGATATTTAATCCAGGGGGTTTTCAGCAAACCGCAGCAGAATTAGAGCCAGAAGTAAAGAATGCACTTAGCCACAGATCAATTGCATTAAGTTCGCTAATTGATTATCTGAAGGCTAACGTCGTTTAGCTTTTATAACTTCAATAGTTACTGGAATGAACGAAAGTGCGATAAGCACAAGTGTCACGATAATTACGTGCTCACGAATAAAGGCGATATTTCCTAAGAAATAACCGAGCAGAGGGACGCTGAAACCCCAGCTAATCGCACCAATTAGGTTATTTCGCAAATAGTAGGAATACTTCATCTTTCCAACTCCAGCTGCTACGGGAATGAAAGTGCGCATGATGGGGACATAGTGAGCGAAGATGACTGCTTTGCTGCCATATTTCTTGAAAAAGTTTTCTGCCCGTTCAACATTTTTCTGGCTAAACAGTTTTGATTCAGGTCGTCTAAAAACTTTTGGTCCGGCGGTTTTACCGATGTAGTAACCGATCTGGTCTCCTAAGACGGCGGATAACGAAATACAAATACAAGCCAGCCAGATTGGTGCGTCGATGACACCGCCACCAATCATCAGGCCGACTGTGAACAGCAGTGAGTCACCGGGTAGGAAAAAGCCAACCAGCAGGCCGGTTTCGGCAACCACTATGAGGCAAGCGATAACTAGAGCTAGTGGCCCGAAATCAGCCAGGATGCTTTCAGGGTGCAGAATGTCATTTATATTCACGCGCCCCCAGCAGGATTCGAACCTGCGCACCCGCCTCCGGAGAGCGGTGCTCTATCCCCTGAGCTATGGGGGCTACTGGGTTTATCCCAGACTACCAGCGCCTAACAATTAGGCACCTGCCCTTTATTGAGGCGGTTCGCTAGACTAGAGCAATAAACCCGCGCAGGCAGAGTGGCTTGCCAAAAGCCCAAAAAATCGAAAGTGTTTCATTGACCCCTGCAGACCTATCCAATTGCATTTTGCTGACGCTAGAAAAGCTGCAGCAGGATGGAATTCTGCCTGCCGGAGAGTTGCCGGAAACGGTGACCGTTGAAAGACCCAAAAACCGCGATCATGGCGACTGGGCTACGAATGTTGCGATGCAGGTTGCTGGTCGACTGGGGATTGCACCGAGAGAAATGGCCACAGCGCTGGCTGGGGAGCTTTCTTCCATCGAAGGTATTGCAAAGGTGGATGTAGCGGGGCCTGGTTTTATCAACATAACCTTGAGCGCGGCGGCAGCTGGAGAACTGGCCAAGCAGATTGTTTTGGCTGGGCCTGATTATGGCAAAGGTGAACTTTATTCTGGGCTAAAGATGAACCTCGAGTTTGTCTCTGCAAATCCAACCGGTCCGATGCATATCGGCGGGACCAGATGGGCGGCGGTCGGAGACTCATTGGCAAGGATTTTCCAAGCCCAAGGTGCTGATGTCACTAGAGAGTATTACTTCAACGACCATGGTGCCCAGATAGATCGATTTGCAAGATCACTTTTAGCTTCGGCCAAAGGCGAACCGGCTCCGGAAGATGGTTATGCCGGTGAATACATCATCCAGATTGCTAAAGCTGTGTTAGCGGAGCATCCAGAAGCGCTTAGCCTTCCAGACCCAGACGCTACTGAAGTGTTCCGCGCATTCGGTGTTGAACTAATGTTTGCTGAAATCAAACAGTCGCTTGAAGATTTTGGGGTCAAGTTCGACGTTTTTTTCCACGAGAACTCCTTATATGAAAGTGGAGCGGTCGCCAAAGCAATTGAACGTTTGAAAACCTTAGGTCACATCTTTGAAGAAGATGGGGCAATATGGTTGCGTTCGACAACCTTTGGTGATGACCGGGATCGAGTGGTGATCAAAAGCGATGGTGAGGCAGCTTACATAGCCGGTGATCTTGCTTACTACTTGAATAAGCGAGAACGTGGTTTTGATCGAGCTATCTACATGCTCGGTGCAGACCATCACGGTTACGTTCAACGAATGATGGCAATGTGTGCCGCTTTTGGTGATGAGCCGGGTGTAAATCTAGAAATACTTATTGGCCAGTTGGTCAACCTAGTCCGAAACGGTGAGCCGGTGAGGATGTCTAAGCGTGCCGGAACTGTAGTGACCATGGAGGATTTGGTTGAGGCAGTCGGGGTTGATGCTGCTCGCTATGCTCTTACGCGTTCTTCAATTAACTCGATGCTGGATATCGATTTGGACCTGCTTTCAAAAAAGACCAATGACAACCCAGTTTTTTATGTTCAGTATGCGCATGCCAGAACCAAGCAGGTGGCCCACAATGCTGCCAGCCTAGGAGTTGATGACAGCGAGTTTGATCCAGGATTGCTAAGCCACCCAACCGAATCTGAACTTCTTGCCAAGCTCGCTCAGTTTCCAGCTGTGATGAGCCACGCAGCCCAGGAACGCTCTCCACACCTAGTGGCTCGGTACCTAGAGGAAGTGGCTGGTAGTTACCATCGCTGGTATGACAATTGCAGAGTCACACCGCTTTCCGGCAATCCAGTTGAATCAATCCATCGAACCAGGCTTTGGCTGAACAATGCTGCCGCAGTTGTCTTGGCTAACGGTCTTGAGGTATTAGGCGTAAGCGCACCGGAGCGGATGTAGTGATGGACAATTCTTTAGCACCGAGCTGGTTAGTAAAGCCATCTGACATCAATGAACTTGACGCTAGCATCTGGCCTGACAATTTGGTTCGAGGTGAGGATGGTCATTGCCAAATCGGTGGGGTGGCTGTTGGTGACTTAGTTCAACAATTTGGCACACCACTTTACGTAGTTGATAAGAAAGACTTCTTCACCAGGGCAAACAAACTTATTCAAGCATTTGATGCAGCTGCGAAGCGTTTCGGAACCAAGTCAAAAATTTACTACGCGGGCAAGGCGCTACTCACAACAGAAATTGTGCGCTGGGTGGATCAGCTCGGAATGTCTGTTGACACTTCATCAAACGGTGAAATGGCAGTTGCTCTAGCCGGAGGTATTTCACCCGAAAGAATCGGTTTGCACGGCAACAATAAATCGCATAGTGAGATTGGTCGCGCGGTAACTTCTGGTATCGGTGTTGTTGTGATTGACAGTGAAATCGAGGTTGAACGTATTGCTTCGGCTGCTGGGGCTCAAGATCGAATTCAACCGGTTCGACTCAGAGTGAACAGTGGTGTCCACGCACACACCCACGAGTATTTAGCCACTGCAAGAGAAGACCAGAAATTTGGAATCGCAATAAGTGATGTTGCAAAAGTTGTTGAGATGATTAGGTCGCATAAGCATCTGCAATTTATGGGTTTGCACTCTCACATCGGTTCTCAGATTTTTGCAGTTGAAGGTTTTGTTGAGGCAGCAAGAAGACTGGTGCGGTTACACGCAGAGCTACTCACAGGCGGCGAGATACCTGAGCTAAATCTTGGTGGCGGATTCGGTGTTGCCTATACTCCTGCGGATAAACCGATGCCAATCGAATTGGTAGCGGAAACAATTATTTCCGCGGTTGCCGCTGAATGTGAAGCACTAGAAATTCCAATTCCAGTTCTTGCCTTCGAGCCAGGAAGATACATTGCGGGGCCTTCCGGCATCACGATTTATAACGTTGGCACTACTAAGGATGTTCTAGTCGGAGATCAAGGTGAAGTCCGAAAGTATGTCAGCATTGACGGCGGGATGAGCGATAATGCTCGACCAGCTCTTTACAAGGCCGACTATTCCGTTGCGCTGGTATCTCGAGGGTCAGACCTTAACGCTTCGCTAGTTCGCGTTGTTGGCAAGCATTGCGAATCTGGTGACATTGTGGTTCGAGATGGTTACTTGCCAGAGGACATTTCACCAAATGACCTAGTGGCTGTGGCAACAACCGGTGCCTATTGTTACTCACTGGCAAGTAATTACAACTACCTGCCTAGAGCGGCCATGGTGGCAGTGGCAGATGGTAAAGCAGAGCTATTGGTGAGGGCCGAAACCGAACAGGATTTGTTGGCAAGGGATGCCAAGGTGAGCAAATGATTGAGTATCGCCCATTACGTATCGCCCTGCTGGGTGCCGGTTCGGTCGGATCCCAAGTTGCCAAAATTCTGCTTGAGAATAAACAAGAACTGGCCTTGCGCGTTGGTGCCGAACTTGAATTGGTAGGTGTTCTAGTTAGGGATAAGCAGTCTAAGCGCGAGTATCAGATTCCAGAAAATCTTTTGACCACACAAGCCGAGCCACTGATTTTGGGTGCCGATATTGTGATTGAGGTAATGGGAGGGATCGAGCCAGCTAGGACCTATATTCTGCAAGCACTTAATTCCGGCAGTGACGTGATTACCGCCAACAAAGCACTGCTGGCTAATAATGGTGAAGAACTTTTCGAAGCAGCTGAACAAGTTGGCGCGCAACTATATTTTGAGGCTGCGGTAGCCGGAGCAATCCCAATTATTCGTCCACTTCGGGAATCGCTTGCTGGTGACAAAGTTAAGCGGATCATGGGAATAGTCAACGGTTCAACAAACTTTATTCTCGATCGGATGGATTCGACTGGGTGCTCACTGGAGCAGGCCATGGCAGAGGCAACTAAACTCGGCTACCTTGAAGCCGATCCGAGCCTGGACATTGAAGGCTACGACGCCGCTCAAAAAGCAGCTATCCTCGCTTCTTTAGCGTTTCACACTGAAGTTCCAATCGATAGGGTTTATCGCGAAGGTATCAGCAAGATCACCAGTGAACAAATCGCAGCTGCAAAACGCGATGGCTATGTAATAAAGCTTTTAGCAATTTGCGAAAAGATTTCGGCAACTGAAAAAGAGCCCGAGGGAATTTCAGTTCGTGTCTATCCGGCCATGATTCCGCTGGAACACCCACTGGCATCGGTTCGTGGTGCCTTCAACGCGGTCTTCGTTGAGGCAGAAGCGGCTGGGTCATTGATGTTCTATGGATCTGGAGCCGGAGGTTTGCAAACTGCATCTGCAGTCATGGGAGATCTAGTTTCAGCTGCTAAGCGACATGTCGCTGGTGGCCCAGGGTTAGCCGACTCAGCTCACGCCGACTTAGATGTGCTACCGATTAGTCGAATCACAACCAGGTATCAGATCACTCTCGCAGTGTCAGACCAACCCGGTGTATTGGCACAAATTGCAAATATTTTTGCCGACCATGGAGTTTCGATTGAGACTGTTGAACAGTCGGCCAAGATGATTGAGGCTGAAACAACTGCATGGCTAGAAATCGGAACCCACCTTGCCACAGATTATTCTCTGGCAGCAGTGGTAAGTGCCCTGCAATCCAGCAGTGCGGTTGAAGAAATCACCTCGGTGATTCGAGTCGAGGGAGAGTAGATGGCAAAGCTTTGGCAAGGTGTAATCGCCGAATACATTGATCGACTAGACATCGACAAGAGCACACCGATTGTAACCCTGGGTGAAGGTGGAACCGCATTGGTCCATGCCCCTGCCTTGGCAAGGTTAGTCGGAGCTGGGGAAGTGTGGTTGAAGGTTGAGGGCATGAACCCAACTGGTTCGTTCAAAGACCGCGGTATGACCATGGCGGTAACCAAGGCAGTCGCCCACGGCGCTAAGGCGGTAATCTGCGCATCAACCGGTAATACTTCGGCAAGCGCTGCAGCCTATGCGGCAAAGGCTGGGATCAAATCGGTAGTGCTGATCCCCGAAGGAAAAATTACGCTGGGCAAGTTAGCTCAGGCCATTGCTCACAAAGCAGAGATTCTCCAAGTTCAGGGCAACTTTGATGACTGTCTTGTTCTAGCTCGTGACTTAAGTGAGCACTATGCGGTTCACCTGGTCAACTCAGTTAATCCTGATCGACTCGAGGGCCAGAAAACCGCCAGTTTCGAAGTTTTCGATGCTCTGGGATTTGCTCCTGACTACCACGTGATGCCGGTTGGCAATGCTGGAAACTACTCGGCATATTTCAAGGGCTATCTTGAATTACAGCAGGCTGGTCAGATTAAGAACTTGCCAAGGCAGCTAGGTTTCCAGGCTGAAGGTGCAGCTCCGTTTATTGCTGGACATCCGATTGCCAAACCCGAAACCATTGCTACTGCAATCCGAATTGGCAACCCAGCATCTTGGGATCTTGCCATCAACGCGCAGAAGGTTTCTGGCGGAGAATTTGATTTTGTAACTGATCAGGAAATTCTTTGGATGCATCGGTGGCTTTCAAATGAAGTTGGAGTTTTTGTTGAACCTTCTTCAGCAACTGGCGCTGCTGGACTCTATAAGTTTTCTAAGTTAGGCAAAGTTGATTCCAAATCAAAGATCGTTATAACGGTAACTGGGCACGGTCTCAAGGATGTCGGTTGGGCACTCAAGGATGAAGCTGGTAATGAAGTTCAACCAACTTCATGCTCCAAGGATGCTGCCGAGGTTGCCGAATTGCTCGGGTTGGAGCGAATCAAATGAGATTCGAAGAAGCCAATGCAATTATCGGTCGCAAGATAGTAGTTAAAGTCCCTGCGACTTCAGCAAACCTCGGGCCCGGTTTTGACACATTGGGTTTGGCACTGTCTTTTTATGACGAACTTGAAGTTGAGGCAGTAGATGCACCCGACATTCAGGTAAAGGTTTTGGGTGAAGGCGAAGGTGAAGTCTCTACTGGAGAACAAAATCTAATTGTTAGGGCAATCGCTTATACCTTTGAGCAACTGCGACTTCCGCTACCTGGGCTGCGCTTGGTTGCCCATAACTACATCCCGCACGGCAGAGGGATGGGATCTTCAGGTGCTGCAGTTGTCGCCGGAATCATGGCCGCTAAAGGTTTGCTTGAGGGGATTGTTGAGATCAGCTCAAATAAACTTCTCGAACTAGCAACGGAGTTGGAAGGTCATCCAGACAACGTGGCACCTGCTCTATTTGGTGGACTGAACATCGCCTGGCAGGACGAGGATGGGCCAAAACACAAAAAGCTTTATGTTCACCGAGGAGTTTCACCTCTCGTGCTGGTTCCGAAAAACAAAATGTCTACCGAATTGGCCAGAAGCCTGCAACCAGATTCGGTGCCCCACGATGATGCTGTTTTCAACGTGTCGAGATCGGCCCTGTTGATAGCGGCTCTCACTCAGTCGCCCGAGCTTCTTTTGGCAGCTACGGAAGACAGGTTGCACCAGAACTACCGAGCAGCCGCCATGCCCGAAACTGAGGCTTTGATAGCCAAATTACGTGAATCTGGACACGCCGCGGTGGTTTCAGGCGCTGGCCCATCCGTGCTGGTTTTATCGAGTGATCCCGCTTCGCGCCTAGAAGCGGCAAGATTGGCAGCTCAAAACTTCCCACAATGGCGGCCGTTATTGTTGGCGGTTGATTTCAAAGGTGCTACAGTTATTTAGTACCGCTAGTTCATAGCAATTTGGTACTAAATCCCGTAAAAGATTTACGGATAGAGCACGGCTAGGGCCGTGCATCAGGGCAATCCACCTCAAAGTATGAAACCGATTGCCATACAAGAAAGAGCAAAACTACATGGATGAAGTCCAAAACGAAAACGCACCTAAGCGATCGAGACGCGTAAGCGCGACTCCGGAAGTTGCTGAGGCAGGCGAACCAAAGAAGACAACTCGTACGCGTAAGACCAGTGAGGCGGCGGAAGTTGTGTCAGCAGAACCTAAGGTAGAAAAGACTGCCGAGGTAGCTGAAGAACAAAAATCAGAACGTCCACAGCGCGAATACGACAGTGAACGACCAGAGCGTCAAGGCGGTAACCGCAATCGCAGTCGTAACCGTAACCGTAATGATCGTTTCCGCGATCGCAACCGCAACCGAAACGACCGTGATGATGCCGAACCAGAGATCTCTCCTGACGATGTATTAATTCCGGTTGCCGGAATCTTGGACATCCTGGATAACTACGCATTCGTTCGCACCAGCGGCTATCTGGCTGGACCAAACGACGTTTATGTTTCACTCGGTCAGGTCAAGAAGTACTCAATGCGTAAAGGTGATGCCGTTATCGGTGCCATTCGCCAACCGCGCGAAGGGGAGAACCAGGGTCGACAGAAATTTAACGCTCTTGTTCGAGTTGATTCAATCAACGGGCAAACTCCTGAAGCAGCTGCCGGTCGCGTTGAATTTGGAAAACTAACCCCGCTCTACCCACAGACCAGACTTCGTCTCGAGACTGAGCCAACTAAGTTGAGCACCAGAATTATTGACCTAGTTGCACCGATTGGTAAGGGTCAGCGCGGACTAATTGTTTCGCCACCTAAGGCTGGTAAGACTTTGGTCCTTCAGGCAATTGCAAACTCAATCTCGGCAAATAATCCTGAAGTTCACCTAATGGTTGTGTTAGTGGATGAGCGCCCTGAGGAAGTTACCGACATGCAGCGCACAGTCAAGGGTGAGGTAATTGCCTCTACCTTCGATCGTCCAGCTGAAGACCACACTACGGTTGCCGAACTAGCTATCGAGCGGGCAAAGCGCTTGGTTGAGATGGGGCATGACGTTGTTGTGCTACTTGACTCGATTACCCGCTTGGGTCGCGCCTACAACCTCTCGGCTCCGGCTTCCGGCCGTATTCTTTCCGGTGGTGTTGATTCCTCAGCACTATACCCACCAAAGCGCTTTTTCGGTGCGGCCAGAAACATTGAAGATGGTGGATCGCTAACTATCTTGGCTACTGCTCTGGTTGAGACCGGATCAAAGATGGATGAGGTTATCTTCGAAGAGTTCAAGGGAACTGGAAACATGGAACTTCGACTATCTCGTTCACTTGCTGATAAGCGCATCTTCCCTGCAGTTGATGTCAACGCCTCTGGAACTAGACGTGAAGAGATGTTGATGAGTCCGGATGAAACCAAGATTGTTTGGAAGTTACGTCGTGCACTTGCCGGTCTAGAGCAACAGCAGGCACTGGAACTGGTCTTGAACCGACTGAAGGAAACCAAGAGCAACGTTGAGTTTCTAATGATGGTGCAAAAGTCAATGCCAGTCCCGCAGGGATCTGACGGAGAATAATGCTAGCTTCAGTCCAGGCTTTGCTGGCTGAGCATGCGCAACTGCAAAGTCAACTATCCGACGCATCGGTGCACGCTAACCCTACTTTGGCTAAGAAACTAAATCGAAGATATGCCGAACTAAACGCGATTGTCGCTGCATATAACAGTGTGAACAGTTTGCAAGAGGATCTGTCTGCCGCCAAAGAAATGGCTAAAGAAGATGAAGAGTTTGCGGCAGAGATTCCTTCGCTAGAAGAAAAGCTGCACGATGCGAACGAAAAACTTCGTCGACTCTTGATTCCCAGAGATCCAGATGATGGTAGAGACGTCATCATGGAGATTAAGGCAGGTGAAGGTGGTGCTGAATCGGCCCTGTTTGCCGCCGATCTTCTGAGAATGTATATCCAATACGCCAATTCCAAGGGTTGGAAGACCGAGATTCTAGATAAGAACGAGTCTGATTTGGGTGGCTACAAAGATGTTCAATTGGCAATCAAAGGAAACTCGTCCGACCCAGCCGATGGAGTTTGGGCACACTTGAAATATGAAGGTGGAGTTCACCGCGTGCAGCGCGTTCCGGTTACTGAAACCCAAGGGCGAATTCACACCTCGGCTGCTGGTGTTTTAGTGTTCCCAGAGGTTGATGAGCCTGAAGAAGTTGAGATTAGTCCGAATGATATCCGGATCGATGTATTTCGTTCTTCAGGCCCAGGTGGGCAATCGGTAAATACAACCGACTCGGCGGTTAGAATCACACACCTGTCAACCGGAATTGTTGTCTCGATGCAGAACGAAAAGTCCCAACTGCAAAACCGTGAAGCCGCGATGCGTGTTTTGCGAGCTAGATTGCTAGCTGCCCAGCAGGAGGCAATTGATGCTGAGCAGAGCGCGGCGAGAAAATCACAGGTCAGAACAGTTGACCGTAGCGAGAGAATTAGAACCTACAACTTCCCGGAAAACCGTATTGCCGATCACCGAACCGGCTACAAGGCATACAACCTTGATCAGGTAATGGACGGAGCCCTTGAGCCAGTTGTTCAATCGGCAATTAGCGCAGATGAAGAGGCTAGGCTTGCCGCTCTCGGAGAAGCCAGCTAATGAAAATCCAGGAACTTCTGGCAGCAACTGTTGAGAAGTTTTCCAAAGCAGGTATTGAATCAGCCAAGGCTGATGCTGAAATACTTCTCGGCTATGTCCTCGGCCTTAGCCGCGGAGAACTACTTTCTAGAGCAATTACTAATGGCGAAATATCTGTTGCCGATAGACATTCTTTTGAGCAGCTGGCAGTAAGGCGAGCACAAAGGGAACCACTGCAACATTTGACTGGCAGAGCAGCTTTCCGAAGCCTCGAATTGATTGTCGGGCCTGGGGTGTTCGTGCCAAGGTTTGAAACCGAGAATGTGGTGGAAAAAGCCATCGCGGAACTTCGAAATCTGAATGTCGCGGACCCAATCGTGGTTGATTTAGCGACCGGCTCCGGAGCAATCGCACTCTCACTGGCAGTTGAAATTCCAACAGCTAAAGTTTTTGCCGTTGAGTTGAGTGAAGACGCCTTGGTTTATACCAGGCAGAATTTTGCCAACTATGCTCCCGAGGCAGTGTTGGTGCAGGGTGATTTAGCTCAGGCATTCCCAGAATTGAACGGCAAGGTAGATTTGCTAATTTCTAACCCACCTTATATTCCAAACGAAATGATTCCGATCTACCCAGAAGTGCATCTTCATGATCCAAAACTGGCTCTATACGGTGGGGTCGATGGGCTAGATATTGTTCGAAAGGTTGACCAGCGAGCAAGGGAATTGGTCCGGCCAGGTGGGAAACTAGTAATAGAGCATGCTGACATGCAGGGCAGCCAAGTGCGACAAATCTTGGTTGATTCTGATTGGCAGAATGTTTACACTGGCAAAGATTTAGCGGGGCGTGACCGTATGGTCATTGCCACCAGGTAAAGGACGAGGTATGCAAAAGGTTTTTGATTGTGCGATCGATACCGATCTGTTAACTGGAATGCGTTTAGCAAAAGTTGCCCTGGAAAGAACCGAATTGGCAGTAATTCCTACCGATACCGTTTATGGGCTTGCAGCGAATGCTTTTTCCCCAGTGGCTGTTCAAGCACTTTTGGATGCTAAGGGTCGCGGCAGACAGTCTCCGCCTCCGGTATTGGTATCTGGTTTGAATCAAGCCAGAGCGCTAGTCGAGTCGATTCCAGATGCAGCTGTAAAACTCGCTGAAACTTTTTGGCCCGGTGCACTCACCATGATTTTCAAAGCACAGCCTTCGATCGATTGGGATTTGGGTGAGACTAAAGGCACAGTGGCACTTCGAGTTCCAGATCACAAAATTGCACTGGCCTTAATTGAAGAGACGGGTCCGCTTGCCGTGTCCAGCGCTAATCTGACTGGGCAACCAGCTGCCACAACCTGCCAGCAAGCCTTTGATTACCTGAAAGATTCGGTTGCCGTTTACCTTGATGCTGGAACCAGCCCCAAGGGTGAAGCTTCAACGATTATCGACATGACCAATTTGGTTGACAGTTATGACAAGGATGGGAATCTTTCAACGAGCGGGACAGTAAAGATTGTTCGTCGTGGTGCACTAAGCGAGGCAAAAATCCGCTCCGTTATTGGCGATCTGTTAGAGGCGAAAGCCGAGTAATTGAGAGCCTATTTACTTCTGATGGCGGTCGCCGGTGTGGTGACCTACGTAGCCACATTCCTGGTTAGAAAACTTGCGGCAAAATACGACATTTATCCCAAGGCCATCAGATCTAGAGATATGCATAGCCGACCAACGCCACGAATCGGTGGCGTCGCCATGTTCCTTGGTTTCGTCGCATCGCTTTTGATCGCAGCGCCAATTGGTTGGTTCGACGTGGTATTTAGCGACCCGACGCCGATAATCGCGATTTCTGTAGCCGCGTTGATTATCACCGCAGTGGGTTTCCTGGACGACATTTATGACTTGGACTGGACCTTGAAACTTGCCGGCCAGTTTATCGCTGCGGCCGTATTGGCTTGGAATGGTGTCCAAATTGTTTCGCTACCTATTTTCGGCATAACGGTGGGTTCGTTCGGTGTTTCATTCGTAGTTACCGTTTTCTTGGCAGTGCTAATAATGAATGCGGTGAACTTTATCGATGGCCTCGACGGATTGGTTGCTGGAGTAGTGCTGATCGGAACAGCGGTATTTTTCGTCTACTCGTATCTACTGGCTCAAGAAGTATCGCCTACCAACTACTTCAACCTCGCCAGCATGCTTTCGGCAATTGTGATTGGAATGTGTATAGGATTCCTCCCACACAACTGGCACGTCGCAAAGATTTTTATGGGTGACGGTGGCGCACTTCTTCTTGGACTGCTGATGACCACAACGGCACTAACTGTTACCGGTCAGATTGATCCAGCTTCAATAAAGCGAACCGACTTAGTCCCAGCCATTCTTCCTCTTATCTTGCCAATATCGATTCTGCTTCTGCCACTGCTTGATTTTGTCTTGGCAGTGTTACGAAGGCTTGCTGCCGGAAAGTCACCGTTTGCAGCAGATCGCCTCCATCTGCATCATCGATTGCAAGACTTTGGTCACTCTCACCTAGGTTCAGTATTGGTTTTCTACTTTTGGAGTGCATCGGTCTCGGTAAGTTGCCTTTTGCTGTTTCTCACCGACTTGATTTGGGTAGTACTTTTCGCGGTTGTTTCAATATCAGCTTCATTGCTCTACACCATTTGGCCAGCCCTGGCCAAAGCCAAGCAGAGAAAGGTCAGTTCCAATGTTTGATGACGTCAAAAGTGTGATGTTGCGAGTTACTAGGCTCGGAGCCTTGCTGGTTGCAATTATTGCCGCAGTTGGTTCTTTGGTCGGTTTCTTCGTGGCAGGTAGTTCTGGAGTATTTGCCGCTTGGGCAGGCTCACTAGCCGCCTTTGCCTTTACTGGTCTGACAGTCTTGAGTGTGCTATTTGGATCCAAGATGAAAATAGGCGGATTGCTGGGTATGGTCCTGGGCGGCTGGCTCATCAAGATGGTGCTATTTTTGGCTTTCTTTAGTTATCTCAATCAAGCTGACTGGTTAATCAGCCAAGCTAGGCCAGTGGTGTTCTTTACGGTGGTCGCAGCGGTAGTTGCCGGTCTGGTTTTAGATACCTGGGTGGTCAATAAGGCAAGGTTATCCCCAGAGGTAAAACTGCCGTAGATTTCTCAAAATTTACCTAGTTTGGGCAATTTCGGGGGATTTCATGCTGGTAACATTTAGGTATCGCTTGCACAATAGTTGCAACGAAAAAGCACTGTAAATCGCCGCAAGGCTAAACCTTGCCCCGAAACAGGAGACCAAGCTGTTCGCTCATACGTTGTCGCTGCTTAACACAGTGGTTAAGCCAGTCACCGAAGGTGAAGGTGGCTTCGTCGCCCCATCAATCGAAGAGTTCTATCCTGAAGTAATTTTCTTTGAGGGCACTTGGTTCGAAATTAACCGAATCATGCTGATTCGTTTCCTAGTGCTTACCCTGCTCATCGTCCTTTTCACAATGTGGTCTAACCGTTTTAGAAAGAGCGTTGCCACAAGTCAGTATGTTCCGAGCCGATTCCAAATGTTTGGCGAAATTGCGCTGAACTTTGTTCGTAAATCTATTGCTCATGAACAGCTGGGGGAGAAAGATGGCGATCGATTCCTGCCATTATTGACCACGATTTTCTTCATTGTGCTAGGAATGAACATCACCGGTATTGTGCCTGGACTAAATATTGCCGGAACTTCGGTAATTGGCTTGCCTCTAGTTTTAGCCGCAGCAGCTTATGTGACTTTTATTTACGCTGGAGTTAAAAAGCATGGGTTGCACTTTTTCAAGAACGCTCTATTCCCTTCAGGCGTTCCACCAGCATTTTATGTTTTAGTTACCCCAATCGAGTTGCTATCAACTTTCATTCTTCGCCCGGTCACTCTCGCTCTTCGTCTCATGATGAACATGATTGCCGGCCACCTTCTTTTGGTGCTCTGCTTTACAGCGACCCAGTTCTTCTTCTTCAATTCCGAAGGTTTATTTAAGCTGATGGGAATTGGAACATTTACTTTTGGGTTTGTCTTCACGCTCTTTGAGATGTTGGTGGCATTCCTACAGGCTTACGTATTCACCCTACTGACGACCGTATACATTCAACTGTCGTTGGCGGATGAACACTAAGAACTAAGGGCTAACAACCGTTAGCTTTCAACATGGAAGGAAAATAAAGTGCAGATCGTTCACTTAGCAGCAGAAGCTGCAACTCAGGTATCACAGATTAGCGGTAACCTCGGCGTAATCGGCTACGGCCTAGCAGCCATCGGCCCTGGCATCGGTGTAGGTCTAGTTGTTTCTAAGACCATCGAGTCAATTGCTCGCCAGCCAGAACTTGCTAGCCGTCTTCAGGTAACCATGTGGCTTGGTATTGCATTTACCGAGGCTCTAGCCCTGATTGGTCTAGCTACCCCGTTCATCTTCACCGCATAGGCTGAAAAACTTAAATGACTATAGGAATCTACGAAATCGCTCGTGCCTCGGGTTCTGCGAACCCGTTGTTGCCAGCGCCTGCTGACATTATTTGGTCAGCAGTAGTGTTTTCGATTCTGCTGGTCTTCTTCTGGTTCAAGGTTCTTCCAAGCTTCAAAAAGAACATCGATGCAAGGACAGCGGCCATCGAGGGTCGTCTAGCCGAGGCAGAGAAAGCTCAAGCTGAAGCTGCACAAAAGACTGCAAACATCGAAGCTGAGCAGGCAGCGGCTCGAGCCGAGCGTGCAGAAACTATTAGCAAGGCAATCGCCGAGGCATCAGTTATCAAGGATGAGATCATCGTTAAGGCGCATGCCGAAGCTGATGCATATCTTGAAAATGCCAAGAAGCAGATTGAAGCTGAACGTCAAGCAGCTATCATTTCGTTGCGAACCGAAGTCGGTGCGCTGGCTCTTGATCTTGCAAGTGCAGTTGTCAAGCAGAACCTTAAGGACGACAAGAACTCAGCAGGAATTGTTGATGACTTCTTGGGTGATCTCCAAAAGGATGGCAAGAACTAGCAATGGCATCTTCAACTCGTCAGGCACTAGCCCAAGCAAAGGTAGAGGTTACTCCTTACCTGAGCGGTGGGCTGGATTTTGCCACTGACCTTTTCCGTATCGCTGACGCAATCGCGGGCAATGCCCAGTTGCGCGGCATCCTGTCGGACCCTTCCACCGACAGTGCTGCCAAGAGCGCTCTACTTGAGCGAGTCTTTGCTGGAAAAGTTAGTGGACCGGCCCTCGAGTTTCTAAAGATGTTTGTTGCAAAGCGCTTCTCCAAGGGAATCGATCTAGTGGTCGGACTTGAGCAACTCGGGGTATATGCTGCGGCTGCGAGTAATAGTGCTGAAGTTGATAAGGTCCTGGCCGAGCTGTTTGCTTTTGGCAATGTGGTATCGGCAGACCGTGAACTTCAGTTTGCGCTAAGCAGCAAGAGTGCGCCGACCGAGGCAAAACTAAACCTTGTTCAAACGCTTCTGGCTGATCGAGTTACCCCAGTAACAAAGTCACTTATTGTCCAGGCCGTTAGTGGGGCCAGAGGCAGAAAAGTTGGCACCGTTTTGGAGCAGTTTGCCAAACAGGTTGCCGCCTTTGGTAGGTCTCTAGTTGCAAATGTTACGGTCGCCAATGAGCTTAGCCAGCAGCAGATCGAAGAACTGACTCAAAACCTAGCTAAGAGCTACGGCGAGTCAATCAAGTTGAATGTTGAAGTAGATCCAAGCATCATCGGCGGAATTGTTGTTGAAGTTGCTGGAGAAATTATTGATGGTAGCGTCGCTAACCGTCTGAACAACCTAAAGCAGCAGTTGGTTCAAGCCGCTGCGAGTGTAAACCGAAGCTAACGCTTCTAAAACAGAAGGAACTAGAAAATGGCAGATCTAAGCATCAGTCCGAATGAGATTCGCGATGCACTGAAAGACTTTGCTAAGTCCTACGAGCCAACAGCGGCAAGCCGCACCGAGGTCGGACACGTAATCGATGCCGGTGACGGTATCGCTCACGTTGAAGGCCTGCCGAGTGTTATGGCCAACGAGCTGCTGAAGTTCGAAGACGGAACACTTGGGCTAGCGCAGAACCTAGATGAGCGTGAGATTGGTGTGATTATCCTCGGTGAGTTCGAGCACATTGTTGAGGGTATGAAAGTTGAGCGCACTGGAGAGATTCTTTCAGTTCCAGTAGGCGATGAGTTCCTTGGCCGCGTGGTTAACCCTGTTGGTGCACCTATTGACGGTAAAGGTGAAATCAAGGCAGAAACCAGACGCGCACTAGAGCTTCAGGCTCCTGGTGTAATGGCTCGTAAGTCTGTGCATGAGCCACTGCAGACCGGTATCAAAGCTATCGACGCGATGATTCCTATTGGTCGTGGTCAACGTCAGCTAATCATTGGTGACCGCCAGACCGGTAAGACTGCAATTGCCATCGACACCATAATTAACCAGAAGGCTAACTGGGAGTCAGGTGATCCAAAGAAGCAGGTTCGTTGTATTTACGTTGCCATCGGTCAGAAGGGTTCAACAATTGCATCGGTGAAGGGTGCTCTTGAAGCTGCCGGAGCGATGGACTACACCACAATCGTTGCTTCACCAGCTTCTGATCCAGCAGGTTTCAAGTATCTTGCTCCCTACACCGGTTCGGCAATTGGTCAGCACTGGATGTATGGCGGTAAGCATGTTCTAATAATTTTCGATGACCTTTCCAAGCAGGCTGAGGCTTATCGTTCAATCTCCCTTCTTCTTCGTCGCCCACCAGGTCGTGAAGCATATCCAGGCGATGTTTTCTACCTACACTCACGTCTGCTCGAGCGTTGCGCCAAGCTAAACGATGAGCTCGGCGGCGGTTCGATGACTGGTCTACCAATCATCGAAACCAAGGCCAATGACGTTTCTGCTTACATTCCGACCAACGTTATTTCGATTACCGATGGCCAGATCTTCTTGCAGTCCGACTTGTTCAACGCAAACCAGAGACCAGCTATTGACGTTGGTATCTCGGTTTCTCGTGTTGGTGGTGCCGCCCAGGTAAAGGGTATAAAGAAGGTTTCTGGAACACTGAAACTAGAACTTGCTCAGTACCGCTCGCTGGAAGCTTTCGCGATGTTTGCCAGCGATCTAGATGCTGCTTCACGTCAGCAGCTATCTCGCGGTGCCCGCTTGATGCAACTTCTAAAGCAGCCTCAGTACTCTCCATACCCAGTCGAGGAACAAACTGTTTCGATTTGGGCTGGAACCACTGGAAAGCTAGATGAAGTTCCGGTTGAAGATGTTCTTCGTTTTGAAAGTGAACTACTCGATTACCTTCGTCGCAACACCAGCGTGCTGACCACAATCCGTGAGACCAACAACTTGGACGATGAAACCATCACCGTTTTGGAAGGTGAAGTGCTCAAGTTCAAGAAAGTATTCCTGACCGGTGTCGGTAAGCCTCTAGCTTCTGTTGGTAACGAGTCGGTGGAGGCTATTACTGAAGAAGAAGTTGACCAAGAGCAGATCGTAAAGCAGAAGCGCTAAAGGAAAAGTAAGGGAAAAACATGGGAGCGCAACTTCGGGTCTATCGGCAGAAAATCAAGTCTGCCCAGACGACCAAGAAGATTACGCGGGCTATGGAGTTGATCTCCGCCTCACGTATCTATAAGGCTCAGCAGCGCCTTGCCGCCGCTAACCCTTATTCGCGTGCCATTACCCGCGCTGTTTCGGCCGTGGCAACTTTCTCAAACATTGATCACCCGCTAACTACCGAGCGTAGCCAGATTAGAAGAGCTGCTGTCGTAATTTTTACCAGCGACCGTGGTCTGGCTGGAGCCTTCTCATCCAACGTTCTCAAGGAAGCGGATCAGCTGACGCAACTTCTCAAGGACCAGGGTAAAGATGTTGTTTATTACCTTGTTGGTCGTAAGGCTGTTGGTTTCTTCTCGTTCCGTAAGCGGGCAGCAATTAGAACTTGGACCGGTGGAACTGATCTTCCTGTTTTCACCACCGCTCAGGAATTAGCAGAGGCTGTGGTCGAGGCGTTCAACCTGGGATATGACAACGGGGGAGTCGATGAGATTCACCTGGTCTATAACAAGTTCATCAGCATGATTAGCCAAGAGCCTCAGGTTGTTCGACTGTTGCCATTGGAAGTTGTTGAGGGTGTTGAAACTCCAAGCTCTAACGAGGTTTTCCCGCTTTATGAGTTTGAGCCTGATGTGAACAAGGTTTTGGATGCGCTGCTTCCGGTATACATCGAAAGCCGCATCTTCAATGCAATGCTGCAGTCAGCTGCAGCAGAGCATGCAGCAAGACAGAAAGCAATGAAATCGGCAACAGAGAACGCCGACAAGTTGATCCGTAACTACACAAGATTGTCTAACTCCGCTAGACAGTCAGAAATTACCCAGCAGATTTCCGAAATCGTTGGTGGTGCCGACGCCCTTGTCGACACCAGCGACAAAGAATAGAAAGAATAGAAATGGCCGAGAACAAAACTGGTGCAACCGGACGTATCGCTAGAGTAACTGGACCTGTGGTGGACATTGAGTTCCCTCACGACGGTATCCCAGGCATCTATAACGCCCTAACCACAGAAATCACTCTAAACGGTGAGACTTCGACTCTAACCCTCGAAGTGGCTCAGCACTTAGGTGATGACCTGGTTCGTGCTATTGCCCTGAAGCCAACCGATGGTTTGGTTAGAGGTCAAGCAGTGCAGGACACTGGAGCTCCTATTTCGGTACCTGTCGGTGATGTGACCAAGGGTAAGGTTTTCAACGTCGTTGGTGATGTTTTGAATGCTGCTCCGGGTGAAAAGATTGAGGTCACCGAGCGTTGGCCAATTCACCGCAACCCACCATCATTCGACCAGCTCGAGTCAAAGACCGAGATGTTCGAGACTGGTATCAAGGTTATTGACCTGCTAACCCCTTATGTTCGCGGTGGAAAGATTGGTCTATTCGGTGGTGCTGGTGTTGGTAAGACAGTTCTGATTCAGGAAATGATCTACCGTGTGGCAGAAGACCACGACGGTGTTTCGGTTTTCGCCGGTGTTGGTGAGCGCACCCGTGAAGGTAACGACCTGATTGACGAAATGACTGAATCCGGTGTTATCGATAAGACCGCTTTGGTCTTTGGTCAGATGGACGAGCCTCCTGGCACTCGTCTACGTGTTGCGCTATCTGCGCTAACCATGGCGGAGTATTTCCGTGACGTTCAGAAGCAAGACGTGCTTTTGTTTATCGACAACATCTTCCGTTTCACTCAAGCAGGTTCTGAGGTTTCCACTCTGCTCGGCCGTATGCCTTCAGCTGTGGGATACCAACCGAACCTTGCTGACGAGATGGGTATTCTGCAGGAGCGCATTACCTCTACACGTGGACACTCGATTACCTCACTTCAGGCAATCTATGTTCCTGCCGATGACTACACCGACCCAGCCCCGGCAACCACCTTCGCTCACTTGGATGCAACCACTGAGCTAAGCCGTGAGATTGCTTCTAAGGGTCTTTATCCTGCGGTGGATCCGCTAACCTCAACCTCTCGCATCCTTGACCCTCGCTTTATCAGCAAGGATCACTACGAGACTGCGACCAAGGTTAAGCAGATTCTGCAGAAGAACAAAGAACTTCAAGAAATCATCGCCATCCTTGGTGTTGAAGAGTTGAGCGAAGAGGACAAGATCACCGTGTCTCGTGCTCGTCGTATCCAGCAGTTCCTATCCCAGAACACCTACATGGCAACTAAGTTCACCGGTGTGGCTGGTTCGACTGTTCCTCTGAAGGAAACCATCGAGGGCTTCTCGAAGATTGCTAACGGTGACTTCGACAACGTCGCCGAGCAGGCGTTCTTCAACGTCGGTGGTCTAGAGGACGTCGAGCGTCAATGGGCAAAGATTCAGGCAGAGACAGCTAAGTAAAAATGAGCGAAAAGACTCTGCATGTCGAACTAGTAGCAGCCGACCGCGCTGTCTGGTCAGGCGATGCCAAAATGGTGATCGCCAAGACCGTTGAGGGTGAAATCGGTTTGCTACCCGGGCACGAGCCCATGCTCGCCATTCTAGGTTCTGGGGAAGTGAGAATTACTTTGCCAACCGGTGAGAGCATAAAGGCAACTGCCGACGACGGCTTCCTATCAGTTGAGCACGACGTTGTGACCATAGTCGCCAGAGCTGCCCAGCTGGCTTAGATCCTATTCATAAAAAAAGCCCCAGGAAACTGGGGCATTTTTTTATTCCTGCTCGGGTCTACGCTTTTCAGGCGGTGTTCTGCGGTTAGCGGCGGGAACCCACTTAACATCCCCGCCGTGCTTTATGTTTGCGTATCGAGCTAATACGAAGAGTAGGTCACTAAGCCTATTTAGGTAACGGGCAGCGATGATGTTGACTCCGCCATTTGGGTTACCCTTCTTCGCCGGTTCAGTTCCATACTGCTCAATGGCATGCCAAGTTGCACGCTCTGCTCTTCTAACCACAGTTCTTGCTAAGTGCAGTCCAGCAGCCAGCCCTGAGCCACCAGGAAGGATAAAGGAATCTAGCTTTCCCAGTTGGGCGTTGTATTTGTCTATGGCAGACTCGAGGGCGTCGACCCAGACCGCATCAACCCGAAGGGGTTCATATTCATGGAATTCGTTGAGCGGGTTTGAAAGGTCAGCACCTAGATCAAAAAGATCATTTTGTATTTGGGAAAGAAGCAGCAAAGTCTCTTCGTCAAATTCATTCTGGGCTAGAGCCACCGCAACGCCGATGGCCGAGTTGGCCTCATCAACATCGGCATAGGCCTCGATTCTAGGGTCTGTCTTTCTTACCCTGGAAAAATCGCTTAGACCGGTTAGACCTTCGTCTCCGGTTCGTGTGTATATCTTTGTTAGTTTGACCATTATTCAAGTTTAGGCTTGTCTGGTGCTATTACTGTTACCGCCAAGCGAAACCAAGGAAATTGGTGGCTCAAACCTGACCATTCAGCAGGTTCACTTGAGCTACGGCCAGTTAAGCGATGCTCGAGACCTTATCTTGGAGAAACTCCTCGAAGTTTCTAGGGATGCTGAACTCGGAGCCAGAGTTCTAAAACTGTCCAAGCGACAATTGGATGATCTAGCTCGAAACCTAGAAATTCTCTCTGCGCCAACTATGCCTGCGTATTTGCGTTATAGTGGCACACTTTATAAAGCTATCGAGGCTTCTAAGTTAACTGGTGAAGAAGTTGAGAACGTTCGCAGACATGTGCTTATGCAAAGCGCATTATTCGGTCTGATTTCTGCAACAGACAGAATTCCCTGGTATCGGCTCTCTGCTGAGTCCAAATTACCGAATCTGGATATAAAGCAGGTTTGGCAAAAGGCCCAACCCATGGCTTGGGCTAGGTTGACTGATTCACCAATTATCGATCTAAGGTCGAAATCTTATGTCGAACTGTCGCCAGTGCCTGAAGAAATGGAATCCTATTGGGTCGAAGTTGTTTCCGAAGTTGATGGAAAGAGGAAGGCTTTAAATCATTTCAATAAGAAAGCTAAGGGGGAACTAGTTGGTGCATTCGTAAGAGCGAAGAAAACGCCGGAGACTATTGCGCAATTGAGAAAGGTTGCTCAGTCAGTCGGTCTTGATTTGTATGTTGAGGGCAGGACTCTAGTACTGGTGACTCCAGAAGTTGTCTGAACCGAGTTGGTAGGCTTCTATGGTGCGAAATAGAAAACCCAAGAAAAACATCACGAAGACCCAACGGGTCTTGAAGTGGGGGATGTGGATCTTGTTTGTTTCCATCATGATTCCATATCTTGTGTTCTGCTTTAGCTATCCCTTCGTAATTAATGTTTGTAACTATGAGACTGGAAAATGCCATCTGAAAGAGAATCTAGCGCTCCAAATCACCGAAGTGTCCTTCACCGCTTCCTACTACGCCATTGGAATCCTTGCCCCGACAGCCCTGGTTATGGGCGCAGTTTATGTTGGTATTGGAGTTTATCGGCAGGCTAAAAGCTCTTAGCTCTTTGCAAGTTCTTTGCGGCGAAAGCAGCCCGGCGCATGATCGTTTACCAACCCGGTTGCTTGCATCAGAGCATACATAGTTGTTGGGCCAACGAAGCCAAATCCGTGCTTTTTCAGTTCTCGGCTGAGCGCTTCAGACTCCGGGCTTAGTGCACGCCATTCGAATCTTGAAGCCGGTAGGGTTTTTTGCTTCGGGGCAAATTCCCAAACCAGATCGCTTACGCTGATTCCTAGTTTTTGAAGCTCTTGAATCTTCTGGGCATTGTTTATAGTGCTAATGATTTTGGCCCGATTGCGAATGATGCCCTCATTTAGCATCAGTTTTTCAACATGAGAATTATCGAATTTGACTACCTGGGCTACCTTAAAGTTTTTGAATGCCTTTCTGAATTCCTCGCGACGGCGCAAAATGGTAATCCAAGATAAACCTGCTTGGAATCCCTCTAGGCTGATTCGCTCAAATAGCTCATCATCACCAAATACTGGAACGCCCCATTCTAGGTCGTGGTATTCGATGTATTGTGAATCGTTTCCTGGCCAGCGACAACGGACTAAGCCATCGTCGTACTTTATAGTGTGCTCAGACATCGCTAGAGCTAATGTCCTCGTGCTTGAGAAGCCACTTCTTGGTAGGGATTCCTTTACCACCGGAGTAGCCGGTGATTTTCCCAGTTGAACCCATCACTCGGTGACATCCGACAATCAGCGGAATAGGATTTGCTCCCACTGCGCCGCCAACTGCTCGAGCGGCTTTTGGTCTGCCAATTGCCTGGGCAATTTGAACATAGCTCATGGTCTTCCCAAAACCGATTTTAGAAATTTGTCGCCAAACATCTTTTTGAAATTCTGTTCCGTTGTTTAGATCAACTGGAAGATTAAAGCGCGTGAGTTTTCCGGAAAAGTAAGCTGCGAGCTCTTTGCGGGCCTCGATTAACAGAGGAGAAGGCTTGGTCGGCTTTCTTGAATTTCTCTTGACAGCTATGTTTACCGCAGTGATTTTCCCGTTTGATTCAAATACTCGAATAAGTCCGATGGGAGAGTCAAAGTCAATCCAGTTTGTAGCATCCATGATTTGTATCATACAGATTAAAAACTAAGGCCCAGTGCTCTGTGGAGAGAACTGGGCCCTAGTTATTCGGAGCGAATTACATCAACTCAAATAGTTCGCCGGCAATCGAGAGGCTGTGGCGGAGTGTTTGCTCCAGCTCATCAAACTCTTTTTGTCCGATTGTTAGCGGTGGCGCTAATTGAACTACGGGGTCCCCACGATCATCTGAACGACAATAGAGTCCGTTGTCATATAGATGGTGACTCAGGAACTGCCTCAGCAGTTTTTCTGATTCCTCGTCGTTGAATGATTCCTTGGTGTTCTTGTCTCTGACCAGTTCAATTGCGAAGAAGTATCCTTCGCCTCGCACGTCACCAACAATTGGCAGATCCTTTAGCTTCTCCAGGGTCTTTCTAAACGCCGGTGAGTTTCTGCGGACATTGCCAACTAGGTCTTCTTCGTCGAAGATATCGAGGTTTTCTAGTGCAACAGCGCAAGAAACTGGGTGTCCAGCGAAGGTGTAACCGTGGCTGAAGATAGTGGTTCCGTGCTTGAACGGCTCGAACAAACGTTCACTCAGTAGCAAAGCCCCGAGTGGTGCGTAAGCTGATGTGATTCCTTTAGCGCAGACCAGCATGTCTGGTTCAAGTTCGTAGAACTCGCTTGCAAACATGGTTCCAATACGTCCGAAACCATCAATTGTTTCATCGGCAATAAGCAAAACGTCATATTTGTCGCAGATTTCGCGAACCCGCTTGAAATAAGACTTAGGTGCAGTGAAGCAGCCACCTGAGTTTTGCACTGGCTCAAAGATGAAAGCGGCAACCGTATCTGGATCTTCAAAAAGAATCATCTCTTCGACGCGGTTAGCAGCCCAGAGCGCAAAGTCTTCTTCGGTTTCGAAGTCTTCTTGTGCTCGGTACCAGTTTGTGTTTGGAACTCGGAAGGTGCTAGGAACCAGTGGTTCATACATCTTCTTCATAGACGGAATACCGGTTAGCGAAAGTGCACCGTGTGAAGTGCCGTGGTATGCAACTGCTCGGCTAATCACTTTATGCTTAGTAGGCTTTCCGGTTAATTTGAAGTACTGTTTGGCTAACTTCCAGGCTGTCTCGTTTGCCTCACCACCACCGGTTGTGAAGAAAACTCGATTCAGGCTTTTTGGTGCATACGAGAGGACACGTTCAGCTAGTTCGATTGCTGGGGCGTGTGCGTGTGACCAAATTGGGAAGTAATCCAACTGCTTCATCTGTTTTGCAGCAGCTTCGGCTAATCTGGCGCGACCGTGGCCAACGTTAACCGAGAACAACGATGAGATTCCATCGAAGTACTTCTTACCATTTGCATCCCAGAAATGATGCCCTTCTGCTTTCGCAATAATAGGCATGTCAGCAGTCTGGTAGGGACTGTGACGTGTGAAGTGCAGGAAAAGATTGTCTTTAGCTGCCTTCTGCAACATTTCTGTTGTTGCCTCTCGACCTGCTTTACGCGCGTCGAGAAGCGGGGTGGCTTGGTCGGCTTTTGCTTCGGCCGGCTTTGACGCCGGAGCCTTACCTGGCTTTAGTGCCGCGGCAAGCTTTCGGGCTTTGCTCTCCTTGGTTGCCATTTGATATCACTCTTTACATTTGTTTGTGTTGCGCTTTTGGACTGCCGAATGACAATCCACTTTGGATCTTTCAATCCAAAACTTTTTTCGTTATCTAACACCCCAGTTATAGAACTGCTTGTGGAGTTTTAGATAAACGAAAGTCTCTGTGGCGATTACCCCCGGCAGGGATCGAATCTTGGTGTTGAGCACATCAATTAGGTCTTGGTCATTTTCTACGACTACTTCAACGAGGATGTCGAATGAGCCAGCGGTCATCACTACGTAGTCACATTCAGGCATAGCCGAAAGGGCATCAGCAATCGAGGTCATGTCCCCAGTGCAACGGATGCCTATCATGGCTTGGCGATAGAAACCCAGCTGGAGAGGGTCAGTAACCGCTACCACCTGCATGATTCCAGAGTCTGTCATTTTCTGCATTCTCTGGCGCACAGCAGCCTCGCTGAGGCCAACAATCTTGGCTATTTCGCTATAGGGCTTTCTGCCATCGTGCTGGAGTTGCTCGAGAATCTCCTTGGAGATGTCGTCTAGCTGTGAGGCCTTGGCACGGTCTGTTCTTGACATGCTTCGATTTTGCCACAATTTATGCCAATTTGGTGCAGAAATCGCACCATTTTTACCAATTTGGTACAGAATCATTGGCAAATTGCCAGAAAATGCTACGGATTGTTTCATTAGTGGCCATTTGTAATAGTGTTATCGCAGGAGTTATTGGCTCCAGATCAAATTTGAGGCTCGAAGGAGAGTTCTGAAAATGTCAGTTCGCGAACTGAAAAACTTTGTAAATGGCCAGTATGTTCCCTCTAAATCAGGGGAAACTTCAGATGTCATCAATCCAGCAAATGCAGAGGTATTCGCCAAGGCGGCTGTTTCAAACGAAGCCGATATCGATGCAGCCTACAAGGCGGCCGACAAGGCTTTCGAAGCCTGGAGCCAGACCACACCAAGTGAGCGCCAATTAGCCTTATTCAGAATCGCCGATGCTCTAGAAGCTCGCGCTGAAGAGATGGCCGATGTTGAGTCAGAGAACACTGGTAAACCAAGAAGCACCTTGGTCGAGTACGAAGTCATGGTTTCTGTAGACCAGATTCGATTCTTTGCTGGAGCTGCCAGAAACTTGGAAGGTCGGGCAACTGCAGAATATGCAAAGGACCACACTTCTTCTATTCGTCGTGAGCCTATCGGGGTAATCGGTCAGGTTACTCCTTGGAACTATCCGCTGAACATGGCTACCTGGAAATTTGCGCCGGCAATTGCGGCGGGAAACACCGTTGTCATTAAGCCTTCGGATACCACGCCTGCATCAACGCTGTTGCTAGCAGAGATTGCCAGTGAGTTTTTACCGGCTGGTGTATTCAATGTGGTAACCGGTAACCGTGATTCTGGGCGAGCCATGATTGAGCACGATATCCCGCAGATGGTTTCGATTACCGGTTCGGTAAGAGCTGGTATGGAAGTAGCCAAGAGTGCGGCGGCTGATCTAAAGCGCGTTCATCTCGAACTGGGCGGTAAGGCACCCGTAATTGTCTTCCAAGATGCAGATCTTCAAAAGGCAGTTGCCCAAATTGTCGTCGCAGGATATTTCAATGCCGGTCAAGACTGTACCGCAGCAACAAGAATTCTTGTGCACGAGAGCGTTCACGACGAATTTGTTGCTCTGCTCGTTGAGGAAGTAAAGGCGAATGCCATTACTGGTGACCCAAGTCGTGAAGATATTCTGTTCGGTCCAGTAAACAACGTCAACCAGCTTGCGCAGGTAACTGGATTCATCGATCGTCTTCCAGATCACGCAAGTATTGCAGTTGGTGGTAAGGCGATTGAAGGCAAAGGTTACTTCCACGAGGCCACGGTTCTTACTGGTCTACAGCAAACCGATGAGCACATTCAACGAGAAATCTTCGGTCCAGTTGTGACTGTGCAGAAGTTCAAGGATGATGCAGAAGCGCTCAAGTGGGCCAACGATGTGAAGTATGGTTTGGCTTCATCAGTTTGGACCTCAAACCACACCAGAGCTATGCGCTTTGCTAAGGGCCTAAACTTTGGTTGTGTTTGGATCAACACCCACATACCACTTGCTGCTGAGATGCCGCACGGTGGTTTCCGTCACTCAGGTTACGGTAAAGACTTGTCCATGTATGGATTCGAGGACTACACCAGAATCAAGCATGTTATGAGTTACATAGGCGACTAATCGAAGTTTAAGTTTCTGCCCGTTTTCCACAGAGAAAAACGGGCAGTTTCTTTTAACTTCCGATTTTGGAAGCATCTAGCTGTGCGAATAATTGCATTTCTCCCAGCTTTAGTGATTGCGCTTGTGATGGCGTGGCTAACTGGCATGTGGCAATTCGCCCTTTTCGCTCTGTTATCTGTTATTTCTGGCTACATTACTTCAGTAGTTGTGAAGCAGAAAAGGAAAGATCCCGATCTTGATTTCACCGACCAGCCCATCTGGATTCATTCGAGCGCAGTTGCCATAGGGGACCAAGTCTTACCTAGAACGGGCTGGTTCTTCAAAGAGCACTTTAGCGATCATTTCTTCAACTATTTCAGTCAGCTTGCAACAACAAGAGAGGTAGCCAATAAAGCCCGAGTTATGGCCGAACACTTTTATAAAGCAAGTCGCAAAGGAGAGCTTCCATTTTGGGCGGGTATTGCAGAGAACACCGATTTGGAGTTCGATTTAGCCAGGGATGGGCCACACTGTCTTATTGTCGGCGCTACTGGATCAGGCAAAAGCGAGTTTCTAAAGCTGCTGACTTGTTCACTGCTCGCAAGCGTTGAGATCAATAGGCTTCGCCTAGTTTTGATTGACTTCAAAGGTGGTGCGGCGCTGAAGTCACTTACCCAACATCCTTCCGCTCTAACTTTGATTACAGATATTGACTCGGCCGATCATGAGCGATTTTGGAATTACCTCCAAGGAGAGTTGCGAGTTCGCGAATTGGAGCTATCCAAACTGGGTAAATCTTCGATAGAGGAAACTCCGGCAATACCTAGAATGTTGGTTTTAGCCGATGAGTTGCCGGCGATTCTTGCATCCAGCCCTCTAGCGCTGGCCAGTTTTGAGGCTATTGCAGCGCGAGGTAGGTCCCTTGGCGTTCACCTGATTGCGACTAGCCAGTCGCTCAGCGGAATCCCGAGGAGCTTGCTTACTAATTTGCCGCTTCGATTTGCACTGGGTTTGACAGATCCCGGAGATTTGATTTCACTGATGCCTTCCGCTCGATTGACTGACGTTGGCTCTTCTCGCGCCGTTGCGATAACGAGTGGAAGAACTGTTGGGTTTGATTTTCCTATGATCACTTCGCTACCTAATTTGGGAGATGCGAAATTGGATCCAAACGGGGTGGACAGGTGGTCAAATGGACTGCCAACTGAACTTTATTCAGAAAGTTCGAATGTCGGCTTAGTTGAGGATGCTCTCAATCACAGCGAGTTCTATGTTGAGTGGTCGGAATTTGCCAAGCAAAATCTATTGGTAGTTGGAAGCCAGGGGACTGGTAAAACTAGTTTTTCTCTACGTGCGAGAGGGCATTTCGGTCTAGTGCTTGATTGCCCAGATGTTTCTGAGCTAGAGCAAGCTCTAGTTTCAGGTGAAACGGTTTGCTGTGTAATTTCCAGCTCCCAAGTGCTGCCACTTTCTCTGCAGAGAAAGTTTGAACAGGTGATTTATCTAAAGCAGTCGAATATTGATCAGCACATAGCAGCTGGATTACCTCGAAATCAGTGGCGAGAGAATCTTCCGCCAGGTCGCTGCTGGTATCGGGGCAGGCAGATGCAGTTAGTTAAGCCAGCACTGAATCAAGATCAGAGTGCTCAAGTGAATGAGCCGCAGCAACTGGTTCGTTGACTAACTTGCCATCGTGAGTATTTAGCCCCAAAGCCAATGCGTGATCAGCCCTCACAGCTGCTAGCCAACCTTTGTTTGCCAAAGCCCTAACATAAGGAAGAGTTGCGTTTGTCAGTGCGTAGGTGGAAGTGTGAGCGACAGCGCCAGGCATGTTTGCAACGCAATAGAATACCGAGTTGTGGACTTTGAAGGTTGGCTCAGCGTGAGTTGTGGGTTTGGAATCTTCGAAACAGCCACCTTGGTCGATCGCGATGTCGACTAGCACTGAACCTGGAATCATTTTCTTTACTAAAGCGTTGGTTACAAGCTTCGGGGCTTTTGCTCCAGGAATCAGAACCGAGCCGATAACCAGATCCGCTTGGCTTACCGCTTGATCAATTTCCAAAGTGTTGCTGGCAATTGTCTTTAGCCCACCTCGGTATAGAGCGTCTAATTCTCTGAGCCTGTTTATGTTGGTGTCTAGAACAGTTACCTCTGCTCCCAGCCCAACGGCCATAGCAATAGCGTTTGTGCCAGCAACTCCGCCACCAAGAACTACAACTCGAGCCGGACGGGTACCGGGGACGCCTCCGAGAAGTATTCCGTGACCACCATTTTGAGCAAATAGTGTTTGTGCGCCAACTAAAACTGAGAGCCGACCAGCAACCTCGCTCATCGGAGCCAATAGTGGTAATTGTCGGTTAGGAGTCTGAACAGTTTCGTAGGCGATTGAGGTCACCTTCTTGGCAATTAGCTCTTTGGTAAGTTCTAGATCTGCAGCCAAATGCAGGAACGTGAAAAGCACCAGACCTGGTCGAAGATACTGGTATTCGTTTTTGATCGGCTCTTTGACTTTGAGAATGAGCTCAGCCACGGCCCAGGTGCTAGCCGCATCCGGCTGGATGGTTGCTCCCGCGTTTTTGTAGTCTTGGTCTGAAATGCTAGAGCCGATTCCAGCTCCTGATTGAATGTGGACCTCGTGACCGCTAACCACCAGTTCGTGGACTCCAGCGGGAGTGATTGCCACTCTAAATTCGTTGTTCTTGATCTCTGCAGGTACAGCGATCTTCATGATTCTCCTCTGGGCTAAGGCTTCTTTGCCTCACCAGAATCGAGAATACCAGACGGAATTCAAGGCTTCAGGAAGCCTTCAGAAACCTTGGGCAAATGTGGGGTTTTTCCCTTTATTGGCGGGATTTTATGGCAGTATTTTTATCAATGCGTTCTTTCGCGCAGTCGGTGTGACGTTGGCCGTCTGACGGCCCCTATCTATTAGGAGCAAGTGGTTATGAACCAAAACCTTCCAGAAGACCCGCAACTACGCGAAATGGTCAAAGCTGCACTAAAGCATCAGGTAACTCGTCGAGCTGTGCTCGGTGGTGCGATGGCAACATCGGCAGCTGCACTGTTGGCTGCATGTGCTCCGGGCGGTTCTAATGAGCTAAAACCGGCTAAGGATGTCAGCGATTCAGATCCAACACTTATTTGGAGCAACTGGTCTTTGTATATCGACATCGATGACAACGGTGACTCACCAACTCTAAAGAAGTTTGAGTCCGAGACCGGAATCGCTGTTACCTACCGTGAAGACTTTGATGACAATGACTCCTACTACGGAAAAGTCAAAGACCAATTGGCGTTGGGTAAAGACATCGGTGCTGACATAACCTGCCCAACTTCTTGGATGGCAGCCCGTTGGATCAATCTTGGATACTGCCAAACTTTTGACGATGCACAACTTCCAAACAAGAAGAATCTTCAGCCCGCCTACCTAGGTGCAAGTTACGACCCAGAAAGAACCAAGAGCTTGCCCTACCAAGGTATCCTGGCTGGCTTTGCTTTTGACAAGAAGGCATACAAGGATGCGACCGGTCAAGATGAGCCGCGTGTGCTTGAAGATCTTTGGAACCCAGCACTTAAAGGTCGCGTCGGCGTTCTAAGCGAAATGCGCGACACTGTTGGAATTGTGCTTATGGATCAGGGTGTGAAGATCGGTGATGCTGCCAGCCTTACCGAAGACGCGTTCATGAATGCAATTGATGTGATCTCCGCAAAAGTTAGCGATGGCCAAATTGCCAGAATCAAGGGCAACAGCTACAAAGAAGATCTAGTAAACGGAGACACCATCGTAGCTATCGCATGGTCTGGTGACATCATCCAGCTAAACGCTGAAGCAGGTTACGACCGGTTCGGTTTTGTGCTTCCAGACTCAGGAGGAACTATCTCCGCAGACTGTTTCGTAATTCCGATGGGTGCAACTCACAAGAAGAATGCTGAAAAGCTAATGAACTTCTACTATGACCCATACAACGCTGCTGTTTTGGCGGCGTATGTGAACTACATCACACCAGTTGTTGGGGCTAAGGAAGAGGCAATCAAGCTTGACCCAGCTCTAGCCGAAAACCAGTTGATTTTCCCTTCAGAGGAATTCTTGGCCAAGACCCAGGCATTCCGTGCACTTGAGGGCAAGGAAGAGCAAGCCTTTACAAAGGAATTCCAGAAGATCAAGCTAGGTGCGTAAGTGGCAAAGGAATTTGTTGCCCGCGGTGCTGATTTAGAACTAAAAGGAATACGTAAGGAATTTCCCGGCTTCACTGCAATCGAAAACCTCGATTTGAAAGTGCCGGCCGGTGAATTCTTCGCACTGCTAGGACCATCTGGTTGCGGTAAAACTACTACACTGCGTTTAGTTGCTGGCCTAGAAAGTCCAACCAAGGGGAAGATTTTCATCGGTAAGACTGATGTAACTGAGACCAAGCCCCATGAGCGACCTGTGAACACGGTTTTCCAGTCCTACGCCCTCTTCCCACACATGACCATTTTGGAAAATGTGGCATTTGGTCTTCGTCAGAGAAAAATAGAAGACCCAATTGGTAAAGCGAAGGAAGCTTTAAACCTAGTTCAGCTCGGTCATCTAGCCGAACGGAAACCGCAGCAGCTTTCGGGTGGTCAGCAGCAACGTGTTGCCCTTGCTAGAGCTCTAGTGAATCGCCCGTCGTTGCTGCTACTTGACGAACCACTTGGTGCATTGGATTTGAAGCTTCGTCGTGAAATGCAGATTGAACTAAAGGCCATCCAGATGGAAGTGGGACTAACCTTCCTTCACGTTACCCACGACCAAGAAGAGGCCATGGATATGGCTGACACAGTGGCGGTCATGAACCTTGGTCGAATTGAACAGATGGGTGCCCCTGAAGCCCTTTACGATCGACCAAAGACAGTGTTTGTGGCTAAGTTCCTTGGCCAATCAAACCTTCTCGTCGGTGATGTTGGTTCGACTTCAGCTAATTCGCTGAGTATCGAAGTTGCTGGAAATAAAATCTCAGTTCCGAAGGACCGAGCAGAAAAGCACACTGGAAAAATCGCGATTGGCTTCAGACCTGAAAAAGCAACTTTCCACACTAAAAAGCCTTCAGCGAGTTCCAACTTAAACATCATTGGACCTGGAGAAATTGTGGACATCCGGTTCACCGGTGTTAGCAACCAGTATCTGATTGAAGTTCCAAACTTGGGAGACATCACTGTATTCGCGCAAAACATGGGTCAATCTCCAGTTATTGAGTTGGGTGAAAAAGTTTGGATCTCTTGGTCGGTAGACCACAGCTTTGGTCTTTCTGACCTTCCAACTGGCAGCGAAACGGACTAGCAAACATGGCTTTTGCGGCGTTCAGTTCAAACGTTAAGGTAGATGCCAAGCCAACAAAGACTGGCAAGGTGGTTATTGCCCTGTTGGCTCCGGGGCTAGCATACCTGGGTGTGTTTTTCCTAACGCCGCTAATTGCCCTAATCATGGTGTCGCTTCAGGTGCCGGATCCAACTGGTGTCTATGGCAAGTATGTTCCAGCTTTCGAAATCGGCAACTATGCCTACGTGATCAGCGAGTACTTCCCACACATCATTCGTTCCTTCAGCTATGCCTTGATTGCAACGCTTTTGGCACTTATCATTTCGTATCCTTTGGCTTACTTCATTGGCGTGAAGGCTAGGCCTTGGCCGCTACTGCAAAAGCTAATGCTGACCTTGGTTATTGCGCCGTTCTTTATTTCTTTCCTGCTTAGAACTCTTGCCTGGAAACAGATATTTTCTAACGAATCTTGGATTGTGACCACCCTGCAGCAAATCGGTTTTCTTGGACCCGACCAGTATGTAGTTGGAACACCTTTCATGGTGATTTTCGGTCTAACCTACAACTTCATTCCATTTATGACTTTGCCGCTCTACACTTCCTTAGAGCGCCTTGACATTCGCTATCTCGAAGCAGGGGCCGATCTATACGCCTCACCAGCAAAGGTATTCAGGAAAATAACTTTCCCATTGTCATTACCTGGTGTCATTTCTGGAACGCTACTTACCTTTATTCCAATCGCCGGTGACTACATCAACGCATCGGGGGAGTTCCTGGGTTCACCAGAAACCGCAATGCTTGGTAACACAATTGAGGCTAACTTCCTCAGCATCAACGATTACCCATCAGCTTCAGCATTATCGGTGCTACTCATGGGTGCGATTCTGATTTTGGTGACTTTATACGTTAAGCGATCCGGAACGGAGGATCTGCTCTAATGCGTTTTAGCCTAGGTAAGTTCGCCCTCCCGCTTTACTCGATTTTGGCGTTCATCTATATTCTTATTCCGATTGCCTACACATTCGTCTTCTCATTCAATGACAGTTTGAAGACAAACCTAATTTGGCGAGGATTCACTTTTGACAAGTGGCTAAATGTTTGTAGAGATCAAGACGTTTGTGTTGCCTTTGGCAACTCAATTTTGATTGGTGTTATTTCGACCATTTTCGCAACTGCGTTGGGTACCGGTATTGCCATTGCACTTGTGCGCTACCGCTTCCGTTTTCGTAGTTCGGTAAATCTTTTGCTGTTTTTACCGATGGCAACTCCAGAAGTTGTGCTCGGTGCGGGACTTGCCTCGCAATTTCTGAGCTTGGGAGTCAACAAGGGAATCGTGACGATAATCCTGGCCCACATCATGTTCTGCCTGTCATTTGTGGTAGTCACTGTCAAGGCAAGAGTTGCAAGCTTGGACCCCGCTCTGGAAGAGGCCGGTCGAGACCTTTATGCCAATCCACGACAGGTGTTCTGGAAGATTACCTTCCCGCTATTACTGCCTGGAATCGCAGCAGCAGCTTTATTGTCATTCGCCTTGAGCTTTGATGACTTCATCATCACTAACTTCAACGCTGGATCGGATATGACTTTCCCGAAGTATGTCTATACCGCGGCAGCGAAGGGCCTACCAGCTGAAGCAAACGTTATTGGTAGCGCCGTATTCACGCTGGCAATTTTGATAGTTTTGGCTACCCAGATAAACGGGGAAATCAAACGTCGCCGATTAACTAAGCGCTCCTAAGCAAATAGCGAACTAAGCGCTTGTTCGAAATGCTCGGTATGACGAGCAACATCGGCTTCGTTGTGTGCCGGAGACATAAGTGCCATGTTGTGAAAAGGCGTCATTAGAATTCCACGGTTCAGCGCGTGCAGATGCAGATACTGCTGTAGTTCAAAATCATCCGCATCAGCTGCTTCTCGTCCGTTGTGAGGGGCGGTGGAGCGGAACGAGTATTCCGCGCGGCAACCAAGTTGGCTAACCTGCCAACCTGCAGAGTATTTGTCAATCAGTCGTTGAACATCTTGGGTCCAGATTGTGCAGAGCTTCTCCATTTTGTCGAAGGCTTCTGGGGTCAATACCTCGGTTAATGTCGCTCTGATAGCAGCCATGGACAGAGCATTACCGGCAAGGGTTCCACCGACACCACCAACATCAATGTGTTCTAGATGCAAACTGTCCTGAACACGTTTAGTTAGTTGTTCAGTCATTCCAAAAGCTCCAGCTGGGATACCGGCACCAATAGTTTTTCCGAGGACTACTGCATCTGGGTGAAGATGTCTCCTCCCGGTCATACCGCCGACGCCTTCAGAAAGGGTATGAGTTTCATCATGAATAAGAATCACATCATATTTAGTACACAATTCTCGAAGACCCTCGAGGTAACCCGGTTCGGGTAGAACAATTCCGATGTTTGTCATGGCGGGCTCAATCAGTAGTGCGGCCACGTCACCAGATTGGAAAGCCCGTTCTGCTGCAGCTAGGTCATTGAACGGAACAACAATTGTGGTCAAGCTTGGATCAACCTGAGGGCCAATGTTATTCTCACGGCTAATTGTTTTTCCACTTTGGTCAAGAACTGCAAAGGTTTCATCTACAGTTCCGTGGTAGCAGTAGTCGTGAACAACAACCTTGCTCTTACCTGTCACATGTCTTGCATAGCGGAGTATGTGTCGATTGGCATCGGTGGCAGTGAGCGTGAACTGCCACTTGGCCACTCCGAACAGTTCCGAGAGAATTGCAGCGGCAACCGCTGCATCTTCGGTTGGGAGCATGAAGGTTATACCTTTATTTAGCTGTTCGGTGATTGCCTTGACTGAAGCGTCAGGGGAGTGTCCAACCATTGCTCCAGTGTCGCCGAGGCAGAAATCGACATACTCGATTCCATCGACGTCGATAAAGCGGGATCCTTTAGCGGATGCAACATAAACCGGATGCGGACCTGGCCATTTAGCCATCCAGGACATCGGAACACCGGCCATTAGCGGGCCGACAGCTTTTTGATGGAGCTGCTCAGACTTCGGATGGATTTGGACGAATCGATTCACTTCCTCGGCAAATAGTTGTGCTAATTTTTCACGGTTCGCGTAGGAGTGCATTCGAATCTTCCTTGATTCTGTTTGATTTGTTGGATACCTAAAGCGTTGAAAGGCCAGCTTCGAGGATGTCCATGGCTTCATTTAGCAGTTCATCGCTAATTGCAAGTGATGGAAGGAAACGAATTACGTTTCCAAAGGTTCCTGCGTTTAGGACAACCACGCCATTTTGATGACAGAACTTCATCACGGTATCAGTGGCTGCAGAATTAGGCTCTCTTGTGCCAGGCTTGACAAATTCAATTGCCAACATGGCTCCACGACCACGGACATCACCGATTACGGCGAACTTCTCTTTCATGGCAAGAAGTCTCGGCTTCAATACTGACTCGATGTGAACAGCTTTTTCTAAAACCCCGCCCGCCTCGATTTGTTTTAACACAGCAACCGCTGCAGCGGCAGCCACCGGGTTACCTCCGAAGGTTCCACCAATTCCGCCTGGATGTGAAGAGTCCATGATTTCTGCTCTTCCAGTTACTGCTGAAATTGGCATACCGCCGGCAATACCCTTGGCAATAGTCATGAGATCCGGTTCGAAACCATCTTCATGCTCGGAGGCAAACCATTTACCAGTTCGAGCCATTCCCGCCTGAACCTCGTCGGCGACTAGAACGATGCCATTAGCTTTAGTCCACTGGGATAGTGCCCTGAGAAAACCTGGCGCTGGAACAATAAATCCACCTTCACCCTGAATCGGTTCAATAACCACAGCTGCCAAGTTGTTCGCACCGATGCGCTTTTCCATGTAGTTGATTGCTCTGGTGGCCGCTTCCTCACCGGTCATTCCCTCAGGATCGTGGAATGGATAAGACATGGGTACGTGGGTGACACTTCCAGCGAATGGACCAAAACCATCTGCATAGGGCATGTTCTTAAAGTTCATTGCCATGGTCAAGTTAGTGCGTCCGTGGTAGGCGTGATCGAATACTGCAATCTCATTGCGCTTGGTGTATTTTCTAGCAAGCTTGATGGCATTTTCAACTGCCTCAGCACCTGAGTTAAACAGGGCTGACCGCTTGACGAAGTTTCCTGGCATGTGACGGTTCAGAATTTCGCATACTTCAACATACGGAAGGTATGGAGTGACTGTAAAAAGAGTGTGAGTTAGTTTTGCTACCTGTTCGGAAACTGCTTGGACCACAGCTTCGTTAGTGTGTCCGATAGTCGTAACACCGATACCCGAACCCAAATCAATAAGTTGGTTACCGTCAACGTCGACCATAATCGCCCCGTGAGCGGAGTCGATGTATACCGGAAGAGTTGTCCCAACGCCGTGTCCAACTTGGTTTAGGCGGTTTTGGTGAAGGGCTTGGGATTTTGGCCCAGGAATGCTGGTAACTAACTTACGTTTCTGTTCAATAGTCATAGTGCAATTCTACCTCGACGGCCTATTTCTTGGCTAAAGCCTGCCAATTAGGTCAAAGATGGCAAGATTGAAGCATGATACGAGTGATAATTCTTGGCAGCACTGGGTCAATTGGAACCCAAGCCTTGGAGATCATTAGAAAACATCCAGACAAGTTCGAAGTTGTTGGGTTATCGGCAAATCGAAACCAAGAATTGCTCGATCAGCAGGCGCAGGCATTTTCCGTCCCTTCTAACCAAGCAGTTATTGGTGCTGATGAAAGCTGTCGACTTATTGAATCGACCGAGGCCGATGTTGTGCTCAATGGAATCACGGGATCTATTGGCCTAAAGCCAACTCTTGCAACCCTGCGCTCAGGAAAGCGCTTAGCCTTGGCCAACAAGGAATCGCTTATTGTCGGTGGTCGATTGGTAACCGAAAAGGCAGTACCCGGGCAAATTGTTCCGGTTGACTCTGAGCATTCGGCTCTAGCGCAGTGCCTGTTGGCCGGTAATCGCGGTGAAGTGAAAAAACTAATTTTGACTGCATCTGGAGGCCCGTTTCGAGGCTTTAGTTACGAAGAACTTTCGAAGGTAACACCAGAGCAAGCGCTTCGTCATCCAACCTGGAACATGGGGAAAGTAGTCACCACAAATTCAGCAACCATGGTGAACAAAGGACTTGAGCTAATCGAAGCTCATTTGCTTTTTGGTATCGAATTCGACCGCATAGAAGTGACGGTCCACCCCCAGTCTGTGGTGCATTCAATGGTTGAGTTTGTTGACGGTTCGACTATTGCTCAGTGTTCGCCACCGGATATGAAATTGCCGATCAGTTTGGGAATGACTTGGCCAAATCGGATTGAAGATGTTTCTCTCTCGGTAGATTTCACTAAATCACACACTTGGGTTTTTGAGCCGCTAGATGAGGAAGTTTTTAGAGCGGTTTGGCTGGCAAGACAAGTTGGCCAAAGCGGATCCACCTATCCTGCTGTTTACAACGCCGCAAACGAGGAAGCGGTTGAGGCGTTTCACTCCGGAAGAATAAGTTTCACCAAAATTGTTGAGATGATTGAAGAAACTTTAGCGAGGCACAACGCTGACTCAGATTTAACCTTGGATGGTGTTCTTGAAGCTGAACGTTGGGCTAGAGAAACTGCGAATTCTCTGATTAGTAAACAGTAATAGTGTCTTTTGTCGGACCGCTTAGTTAGGTTAGAGAAATGGAAATACTAAATTCAATTGGCGGCTGGTTACTGATACTTCTTGGGCTAGCTATTTCAATTGGGCTTCATGAACTGGGCCATTTACTACCTGCCAAGAAATTTGGTGTGAAAGTAACCAAGTACATGATTGGGTTCGGTCCAACACTTTTTTCCAGAAAACGCGGCGAAACCGAATACGGGATAAAAGCCATTCCACTTGGTGGTTACATTCAAATGGTTGGCATGCTGCCACCGGGTGAGGAAAGTGGTAAGCAGAGCTCTTGGCGCAAGGCAGTCACCACTATTCGAAACACTGATCAGATTGAAGAAGAGGATAGGGCAAGAGCTTTTTACAACCTCAAGCCTTGGCAAAAGCTAATCATTATGTTCGGTGGCCCATTCGCCAATTTACTGATTGCTTTTGTTCTCACCTTGGTGCTGTTTACAGGATTTGGAGCAGTAGATCGAACCAATCAGGTTCGCGAGGTGGTTAGTTGTATTCCAACAGCTCAGAATCCAAATTGTGATCAAGTGGGGGAGCCTTCCCCAGCCGCGCTTGCTGGCATTAAGGCCGGTGACAAGATTATTCGTGTTGAAGGTAAGGCGATTACCCGTTGGGCTGATATCGAGCCCATCATAACTAGTCGAGTGAACAGTCAAATCGAAGTTGTAGTCCTTCGAAACGGATCTGAACAAACCCTTCGTGTGACACCAACACTTCTCAAATTAGATGGTGAGAGCAGAAGTTATCTTGGGGTTTATTTGGAAGTAGCTAGATTCCCACAGAATCCTATTGAGGCAACTGCCAGCCTTGGTTTGATGCTGGCCGGAACAGCAGAGATGATTATCCAACTTCCAGTTCAGGCAGTAAATGCCTTCACCGAGATTTCGCCGGATGCGAATCGTGATTCACAAGGCGCAATTTCGATAGTCGGGTTGGGTCAATTATCGGGTTCATTGGTTGGTAGCAGTTATCTAAGTCTCGAAGACAAGGTGCTAAGTCAGCTTGGACTGATGCTGAGCTTGAACGTAGCACTTTTTGTTTTCAACATGATTCCGCTGGTACCACTTGACGGTGGCCACATCGCTGGAGCACTTTATGAGTCTCTGAAACGAGGTATTTGGCGTCTGCGGGGTAAAAAACTGGAGAGGCCTGTAGACACAGCGATGATGATGCCGGTTGCCTACTTTGTTGCAGCCTTGCTGCTAGCCCTCACCGTGGTGCTAATCCTGCGCGACATAGTAAATCCGTTAGAGCTCTAAGTTCGCCCTAAACCGTTTTAGACTTGTAGCTAACAAAGCTTTTGAAAGTAGTGGATTTTTGTGCCAGCGATAAACCTTGGGAAACAAACACCTGAAGTCTTAGCCCCTAGACGTAAGACCCGTCAGATCATGGTGGGCAAAGTTCCAGTTGGTGGGGATGCCCCAATCTCTGTGCAGTCGATGACCACCACGCCGACTACTGACATAAATGCAACGCTTCAGCAGATTGCAGAGTTAACTGCTGCTGGCTGCGACATCGTGCGAGTGGCTTGTCCGAGTCAGGACGATGCCGACGTTCTAAGAATTATTGCTAAAAAGTCACCAATTCCAGTTATTGCAGATATTCATTTCCAGCCTAAGTATGTGTTTCAGGCAATTGAGGCTGGTTGTGGTGCGGTGAGAGTTAACCCAGGCAACATCAGACAGTTTGATGACAAGGTTGGCGAGATTGCCAAGGCTGCCAAAGATGCAGGAATCTCACTACGTATTGGTGTAAACGCTGGTTCATTGGACCCGAGACTGCTTCAGAAGTATGGCAAAGCCACAGCCGAGGCGCTGGTTGAGTCTGCTGTTTGGGAAGCGTCCCTTTTTGAAGAACACGATTTTCACGACTTTAAGATTTCTGTGAAGCACAATGACCCAGTTGTTATGGTTCGTGCTTATGAGATGCTTGCCGAGCGAGGGGATTGGCCGCTACACCTAGGTGTTACTGAAGCTGGACCGGCTTTCCAAGGAACAATTAAGTCGGCCGTTGCTTTCGGAGCCCTCCTGTCAAAGGGAATTGGGGACACAATTCGAGTTTCGCTCTCAGCTCCTCCGGTAGAAGAAATCAAGGTTGGTTCAAAGATTCTTGAGTCGCTAAATCTTCGGCCAAGAAAGTTCGAAATTGTTTCGTGTCCGTCATGCGGTAGAGCACAGGTGGACGTCTATAAACTTGCCGAAGATGTGACCGCTGGTTTGGAAAAGATGACGGTTCCACTTCGCGTGGCAGTTATGGGCTGCGTTGTGAACGGCCCAGGTGAGGCCCGAGAAGCAGACCTAGGCGTTGCCTCCGGTAACGGTAAAGGTCAGATCTTTGTTAAAGGTGAAGTAATCAAGACCGTGCCTGAAAGTGAGATTGTTCAGACATTAATCGAGGAGGCAAACCGTCTTGCTGCGGAGATGGACCCTAGCCTGGTTGGCTCTCCACAAGTAGTTGTCGCCAAGAAAGACTAACTATGTTGCTTAGGATGAGTCACCTATTCTTGCGAACACTGCGCGAGGATCCTGCAGAGGCAGAAGTTGCCAGCCACAAACTTCTAGTGCGAGCTGGATACATTCGAAGAGCTGCACCTGGTATTTATACCTGGTTGCCTCTTGGTCTGATGGTCAAGGCTAAAATTGAGCAAATTGTTCGTGAAGAAATGGCAGCGGCCGGCGCTCAAGAAGTTTTCTTTCCAGCGCTCTTGCCTCGTGAGCCATTTGAAGTAACCGGTCGCTGGACTGAGTATGGTGACAACCTGTTTAGACTTCAAGACCGCAAGAAGTCCGACTATTTGTTAGCTCCAACGCATGAGGAAATGTTCACTCTGCTAGTGAAAGATTTGTATTCGAGTTACAAAGATCTGCCACTAACTATTTATCAAATTCAAAACAAATATCGTGATGAGGCTAGGCCTCGTGCTGGCTTATTGCGAGGCAGAGAATTTGTAATGAAGGACGCTTATTCTTTTGATGTTGATCAAGCTGGTTTGGAAAAGTCTTATCAAGCGCAACGCGACGCCTATGAACGCATTTTCACAAGGCTTGGTATCGATTATGTAATCGTTAAGGCAGACGCTGGAGCTATGGGTGGTTCGGCTAGCGAGGAATTCCTAGCGCCATCGCCAATAGGTGAAGACACTTTCGTAAGGTCTGCTGGCGGTTATGCTGCAAATGTTGAAGCTGTAACAATCGCGGCCCCATCAGCGCAAAACTTAGAAGGACTTCCTGCCGCTGAAATACACACCACCCCAAACGCCGGAACAATAGATTCGATTGTTGCCTTTGCTGATAGCCAGCTTGGCATCAAAATTTCCAAAGCTGACACCCTCAAGAACATTGTTTTAGCGCTTACCGATCTAAACAAGAAACGCAGTTTAGTTATTGTTGCGATTCCCGGTGATCGGGAGCTTGACTTGAAGCGAGCTGAAGTCGCGTTTGCGGGTTATGAAGTTGAAGCAGCAACTGAAGAGGATTTTGCTAAACATCCTGAATTAGTAAAGGGATATATCGGCCCAGTACTAGATGAAAAGCAATTCCTTGGCGAAAAGGCAATAACGAAGATAAGGTATCTTGCTGACCCACGAGTCGTTCCTGGCACAAGGTGGGTTACTGGAGCTAATTCAGCTGAAAAACATGTTTTTGGTTTGGTTTACGGTAGAGATTTTGAAGTCGATGGTGTTGCTGATGTCGCCGAGATTAGGGCAGGAGATCCAGCACCAGACGGTAGTGGGCCACTAGAGCTTGCTCGAGGCATCGAAATCGGCCATGTCTTCCAGCTAGGAAAAAAGTATGCCGAGGCACTAGATCTAAAAGTCCTGGATGAAAACGGCAAACTGGTGACCGTGACCATGGGTTCCTATGGAATTGGAGTGACTAGAATCGTGGCCGTAATCGCTGAGGCCAACAATGACGAAAAGGGACTAGCTTGGCCAGAGGCGGTTGCTCCGGTAGATATTCAGATAGTTGCGGCTGGTAAAGAGGATGAGATTTACCAAGCCGCTGAAGAGTTAGCCAAGAAGTTTGAAGCCCAAGGGAAGTCCGTATTGTTAGATGATCGTCAGAAAGTAAGCCCAGGCGTGAAATTTAGTGATGCTGAGCTACTTGGCATCCCCAAAATTGTAATAGTCGGACGGGGTTTGGCGAGCGGGGAAGTCGATATTTGGGATAGACGCTCTGGCGAGCGTCGCTCGGTCAAGATAGAATTAGCAGTGAGCGAGCTGGCTTAGTTCATTAGCCCTCGTATAACTGACTAGCGGCCAGGAGGCATCTCATGGACATCGATTTAAATGCTCTTAGACAAGTGGAGCGAGATCGGGAAATTCCATTCAATGAGCTGGTCGAAATCATCGAGGCAGCCATCGTTGCCGCTTACCAAAGATCAGTTGGAAGTAATGACACCGCCAGAGCGGTTTTAGACCAAAAAACTGGAAAGGTTCACATCTTTGTTCCTGACACCGAAGAGCGTGACGAAAAGGGCAAACTAATTTCTGAACTTCCTGATGGGACGAAAGTCCCTGAGGTTGAGCGCACTCCGGAGAACTTTGGACGTATCGCAGCCAATGCAGCTAAGCAGGTTATTGCTGCAAGGATTAGGGGTTTGGCTGCTGAAGGTTTCTATGGCGAATTTAAGGCCAAGGTTGAAGATATCGTGGTCGGAGAAATTCAACAGGGGCCAAGACCAAACATGGTTTATGTCAAGATCGGCGAAGTTGAAGCCATCCTTCCTCCCGAGGAGCAGGTGCCGGGCGAAGACTATTCGCACGGAAAACGCATGCGTTTTTATGTAACAAAGGTTGATAAAAACATGCGTGGGCAGGTTCAGATTAACGTTTCGAGAACCCACCCCAGTTTGATTCGTAAGCTCTTCGAGCTCGAGGTGCCAGAAATTGCTAACCGTCAGGTGGAGATAGTCCAGGTTGCTCGTGAGGCCGGTCAGCGAACCAAAATTGCTGTTAGAACTTCAGTACCAGGTTTGAATGCCAAGGGTGCTTGTATTGGAGAGCTGGGCCAGCGAGTAAGGGCAGTCACGGCTGAATTAAATGATGAAAAAATCGACATCGTTGATTATTCCGAGGACATCGCTAAGTTCGTGGCTAATGCCTTATCTCCAGCCAAGGTGTCTGCGGCATTCATCGTGAATGACCGGAATGCTCCTGACGCTGATGCAAATCGTCCAAAGGTAAGGGTCTTAGTTCCGGAGTATCAGTTGTCGCTTGCAATTGGTAAAGAAGGCCAAAACTCACGGTTGGCAAGCAAGCTAACTGGGGCAAAAATCGACATTATGGCCGATGATGCCGAAGAAGATGAGTAATTGCCTCAAATAGGGGCTATTTCTTCGGTTATCTTAGGCATTAGAATGTATCAAGTTAGAACCTGCGTTGGCTGTCGCCAACAAGGTAATCGAGCAGATTTAGTCAGAATAATTCAAATTCAGGGTTCCCCGAGATTTGATTTGACCAAATCGACGCCTGGTCGAGGTTGTTGGATCCATCCAAAAAACAGTTGCTTCGCAGCTGCGATTGAAGGTCCATCCTTGTCCCGAGCGCTTAGAGTTAGAGTAAACCTTCAAGATCTAGCCGACTTGAAAGAACAGGCAGAAAAGATGATTGAGAACTAATGAGTACCTCGAAATGAGATCCTCAAAGCAATAAAGCCTGCCCTGACTGGGTGGGACCCAGACAGGAGAAATTAAGTGGCGCTACCACGCGTATACGACATCGCCAAAGAGCTTGGAATTGAAACTTCCGAAGCCTTGGCAAAACTCAGTGAACTTGGTGAATACGTCAAGAGCGGATCTTCAACTATTGCACCGCCAGTTGCCAACAAACTGCGTGCTGCATTCCCTGATGCTAAGCCGAAGGAAGAAGTTGAGAAGCCAGCCAAGGCTACCGCTAAGTCAAAGACTTCCAAGAAGGCCGAGGAGGCTGAGCCGGTAACTAAACCGGAGGAACCGAAGGCTGAAGAAAAGCCGGAGTCAAAGCCAAGCACACCACCGCCGATGCCGGGTATTCCAAGACCGGGCAACAATCCTTT
>Ga0214917_10000072_pt1 | contig 113689 bp, 146 predicted proteins | sample LL_1208_BB_MetaG_FD_177983 | JGI IMG/M metagenome (GOLD analysis project Ga0214917, IMG submission 177983) | Freshwater microbial communities from Lake Lanier, Atlanta, Georgia, United States - LL_1208_BB | ecosystem: Environmental > Aquatic > Freshwater > Lake | place: USA: Georgia... | reverse complement strand
AAATTAAAAGGATTGAAAATTTGAAGGAAATTAAAAAAATTCATGTCAACTCCTATTTTAAAACATTAATTATACATTATTTCTGTTTATCTTTTATTAAAACGCACTGTCCTTCTACTCGAAACCAAGGAAACTTTACATAACTGGTCATTGACTTTAGGGCCTGTTCGCAGGTGGCCTGATCCCTATACTGTAATTGTATGCGACCCGGTATGTCTGTGGAGTCGTAGATATTAACCACTATGAGGAATAAGATCCACATCATCTTTGCCCCGGTTCCAATATATGATTTCCCAACGCCCGTCATGATGCTCAACAAGAGCACTGCATGATTCAACCCAGTCGCCATCATTCATATAGACAAATTCATCTATGGTTTTGATTTCTGGTTTGTGGATGTGTCCGCAGATGACTCCGTCAAAACCACGCTTACGGCCATAGTCAGCAAGATTACGCTCAAAATGAAAAATAAAATCCACAGCCCGCTTGACACGCTGTTTAAGAAACTGGCTAAGACTCCAATAGCCGAATCCAAATCTATGCCTCCAGCGATTAAAGGCAGTATTGAATATGAGTAGTAGGTCATAGGCCTTGTCTCCTAAAAAACTGATCCACGGTGCCAGTCTTGTTATACCATCAAAGAGATCACCATGTATGACCAAATATTTCTTACCATCTATTCCCCGATGTTCGCATTGATTGGCTATCTCAATACGACCAAAGGTCATGTTATAGGGTATCATGGGTCTTAGAAATTCATCATGATTGCCTGCTATATAAACTACTTTGGTATCTCTTTTGGCATGTCCCAGTATTCGGCGAACCACATTGGTATGGCTTTGGTTCCAACGCCACTTGTTCTGCTGTATTTTCCATCCATCTATGATATCACCTATAAGATACAGTTGATGGCAGGTATTATGTTTGAGAAAATTATTGAGAATATCTGCTTGACAGCCTTTGCTGCCAAGGTGCGTGTCGCTGATAAAAATACTGTTATAGGTACGCTCCATACCAGTATTTACTTGTGCGAACGCAAAAAAAATATTACATTTATATTAATGTCCAGTCTTGAACAAAAAAAATAGGGCCTCTTGGGCCCTACTGCTGGTTACGAGCGTCCAGCACCATTCAATCTTATGGTCGTTTTAGGCTGCGAAACGATAATCGGCTTTTTCTTCTACTGCTACTTCTTTATGATCGTCGTCGCTATGATCGTCGTCGCTATGATCTTCTTCACTGATTTGTTCAATACGGACATTGACTTTTTCGTAGTTACTTAAAACATCTAATAGGTCTCTTACATGTGTAAGAACCTGTAATTGATCTAGGCTATCATCATCTTCTAATTCAATACGGACATCCAAGTCCCAGGCACGCATCTCAAGTTTCATTTTGTGGCTCCTTATGCTATGAGAGGAAGGCTTATGACCTTCCTCCCTTATTTACAATTATCTGCGTGTTTTATTTTTACAGATTTATTACATTAATGTTTGATTTGGCTCCAAACACGACTGCGAATATCTGCCTGTAGTTTCTCAGGTAAATGAACATAGTCAAGTTCTTCGCTGAGTTTCTTGCCGTTCTTAAATGCCCAGTCAAAATATTTTAAAACTTCTTGGCTGGCCTTTTTATCCGCAGGATCCTTATACATTATAATAAAACTGGCTGTGGTAACAGGCCAAGTATCCTTGCCGCCCTGATTTACAATACTCAAGCCCATTCCTGGAACCGAGAACCAATCCGCTCCTGCTGCGGCTGCTGCAAATGTAAGATCATCAGGGGCAACAAAAACACCGTGTTTATTCTGTAACAACATAAAATTCATATTGTTTTTCTTTACATAAGCATACTCAACATAACCTATACTGCCTTTGATTCTATTTACATTAGCAGCAACACCCTCGTTGCCCTTGCCACCAACTGAACTGGTAGCAGGCCATTTTACTGCGGCACCGCGACCTACACGCTTTTCCCATTCTGGACTGATTACAGCCAAGTAGTCGGTCCAATTGAAAGTAGTGCCAGATCCGTCAGCACGATGAACTACAGTGATATTTTGGTCTGGTAGTTTCTTACCTGGATTCAATGCCTGTAGTTTTGGATCATTCCACTTCGTGATGTCCCCCATAAACACTTCGGCAAGCACAGGTCCTGTGATGCGAAGTTCACCTGGCTTAAACCCTTCCAGATTGACCACAGGCACCGTGCCGCCGATGATGGCAGGGAATTGAATTTGAGCAAGTTTTTCAAGATCTTCTCCTTTTACTGGTGCGTCTGTGGCACCGAATGTCACGGTCTTTGCGTTGATTTGACGAATACCACCTGAACTACCAATGCTCTGATAGTTTAGTCCAACGCCGGTTTGTTTTTGATAGGCTTCTGCCCATTTGGCATAGATAGGATAGGGGAATGTAGCACCAGCACCCGTAATCTGTGCCTGCGCCAGGGTTGCGAATAGAGCAGTCGCAACGGCTGCGATAAATCGTTTCATAATTTTCCTTTAGAGATTTAATAGGGGCCGAAGCCCCTTTGTGTTATTTTAGACGCCTATTAGGCCGCCGTCAACTCTTGTGATAACAATTGTTGCTGATCGTGGGCGACCTGCTGTTCCATAACCAGCATTACCTGGCCATTGACTTTGTGGAGCAGTGCCTGTCCAAAAAGCCGCAGTGGTATCTTCGCCTGGATGTTGAACTCCAACAAATATAGCACGACCATCTGCTGATTCGGCAATACCAGTGATTTCACAACCTGCCGGTCCTGTCATAAACCTACGCAATTTGGTCTCACCTAATTCAGCACCAACAAATGTGGCCTGATCCTTAGTAGCACCGCTCAGTGTGTTGGTAATAGTCTTAGCACCACCATCTCCAACCTGACCAGGAATAGCCACTAACAATTGATTATGAACTTCATCAGTGTAGGCACCGTCGTCAGTCTGAATCCAGCACAGGCCTGTGGCCTTGCTAAACCATAAACCGTCTGGGCTACTGAATGAATTATTGGCTGTCAATTTAGAAATATTGCTGGCAGCATTATCTTCTTCTGAACCAAACACAAAGATATCCCATTGGAATACTAAACCTGTTGTGCCTTCACGCCAGCGAATGATATGACCGTTAGGATTGCCTGTTCTAACCAAGCCATCAGGATCAGCATAACTTCTTGGGTTAGCAGCATCAGTAGTCATTGGTGTGCGATTACTTGCTGAGTTGTTAGTCAGTGCGAAATAGACTTCACCATTTAGCGGATTCACAGCACCCCACTCTGGACGATCCATCTTGGTAGCACCTACTGCGTCTGCTGCCAAACGAGTGAATACATATACTTCTGCTTGATTGTTAAACTTGAAAGTAGCATAGTTGGCAATAGCAGGATTAGTGATACTTAATTCTATCCACATGCCTGTACCATCGGCAGCAAATTTGGCCACATACAATTTACCATCGTTGAGATATTTGTCACCAGCGGCTGTGCCACCACCAACATCAGCAGGATCCCAAGTCTTGGTGCTGACCCACTTGTAAATGTATTCATTGCGACTGTCACAGCCCATATAAAATGTCACTGGCTTGCCTGCTTCCAGGCGGCCGAACACACAGGCTTCGTGAGCCGTCCTTCCCATGGCCACTCGTTTAACAGGCTGGCTGTTTGGCTGGGTAGGATCGATCTCTACAATGTAACCGAAGGTCTGTGGTTCGTTCCGGAAGTCGTCTTTTTCAGTAGCACCTTTGATGCTGACATCCCAACGACTAAATCTAAAATTAGTATCTGGCTGATCTGTAACTGTGTGCCATCCTTGTGAATTACCTGTGGTAGCAGTGGCAGCATATGGCACATTACGCACACCATAACGACTACGTGTTTGTGTCATGCGAGCATCTGGAGCAGCACTGCCCTTGGGCATGGCAAAATATGTGGCCCAGTTTTCTTCACAGGTTAGGAATGTGCCCCATGGAGTATATCCTGTTCCGCAGTTGTTTAGTGTGCCACGAGCAGTAGCACCTGTGGGATCATACTTGGTAGCCAGCAGGGCCTTGATATTGGCCAACTCTGCTGCTGGACCTGCAACACGAGCCACAGTCTGGGCATTTACTCTGCGGTTGTAGGCGCTGTCTAACTTTACTGCCCAACCTGCGCTGCCTTTGTTGATCTCTACAATACTTACACCATGATGATTCATTTCTTTCAGTGCTTCCAGAGCAGGTCTTGTGCCCAGATCCCACTGACCAAATTGATCATACTTCTTACCATTCACACCATTACTGGTCTGTCCGTTAGGATGGAAGAAATGTGCGTCTGCTGAACTTTCATGATTTACACATAATATGGCACGGTCGGTCATATTTTTAGTATATTTTCCACTGGCATCAATGTGAAATAGTTCTGTTCCATCATGGTGATCACCGATACGAGCGGACCAGTCATCTGTTTCTGCGCCTTTGTTTGAGTAGGCTGATATAGAAGCATTGAGTCTGTCACCGGTAGCATGTAGCACGGTGAATTGATAACCCGGTGGCAGTGTGATCTTATCTGCTGTATTCTTGGGGACTGCTTGGAAAGTTAAGGCTGTTGGACGAGTGAATTGATCATCATCCCCACTGGCACAACTGGCCAAAGTAGCACCTGCTGCGGCCGTAAAAAAAGCCGAACTTCCTTTTAGGAAACTTCGGCGATTTGGGTTGCCTAACATTTCTTTGATCACATCGCTGATGTGCGGATTGTTAGACATATTCTCGGTCTCTGTAATCATCTGCTTTCTCCTATGTAAATGATTGTTGATAATATTTACATTTATATTAGCATATAATAATTACAGAATTATTACAATAATCATTAACATAGAGAGAATAAATAATCTATTATGAGAGCAACCGACATTATTAGAAATGTTTTAAATCTTGTTGATCAAATTGATTGCAAAACAACACAAAATGAACCTGAAATTGAACCAATTCAAACAGGTGTAGATACAAATAGATTTAAACAAATATTTGATCTACTCAGTCAAGATCATGAACAAATGTACAATAACAGTCCAGCAATAAAAGTATCTGGATTAGATTCTGTCACTGTTGATGCAGGAGGGGGGCTAAATGGTCCAAAAAATCCTGCTGATATGAAGAGTAATAGCATTAGTTTATTTCCGGCTCATCAGCATAAGATGGGAGAGTAATCGTGCCTGATTACTATGTTCAAAGTTTTTTAAACAGTGGAACAAAAAATGTTTATACTGTTACCACAACAACAACTATTCTTCAATTAAAACAAGCTATAAACACAGCCACAGGTGTTACAACAACAATCATGCAGTTGTATTATAATAATGTTGAAATGGTTAATACTGCCACTATAGGCTTTTATAATGTTGCTAACAGCGGAACAATTTACAGCAGTAATAATATTTCTAGTACAAGTACCTGGACCAAACAACAAAGACAAATTTTAAAATTAGATCTTGCTCAACTTAGACGTAAAGCAGCAGGAGTTACCACTGCTACCTTTTATCGCACAAGAAATGCCTATATATTAGCGGAATTGCCAACTACCTTTGTTAATAACACCACTACCTTTAATAACACTAACTCAGGAGGTTTAATTCTTGGTCGACCATGGGGTGGAATACCTAGTTCTGGATTAGTAGTATGGGCAGACGCAAGCTATCCCTCCAGTTACACAGGTTCAGGCAGCACTTGGTATGATCTAGCTAGTCCTTCAAATGATATTACATTGTTTGCTTCTCCTACTTATAGTTCTAATAATGGAGGATATTTTACCTTTAATGGCACTACTCAATACGGAACCATAGCTGGTAGTGTAATGTCAGCAACATCATATACAAAGTGTGTTTGGTTTTATCTCAATGCTACATTTGACAACAATCTCATTAGCAGCGATACTGGTCAACATTATATGTTTTTCAACAATACTAATAGATTATACAGCGGACATACAGGATGGACAGGATTTCCTGCAACTTACCCCTCCACTGCGACCTTTAGTAACTCAACATGGTATCATGCTGCATTGACATTTAATACCACTGATGGCATGGTCTTATACATAAATGGAGTTCAAGATAGCACCTACACAGCACAAAAAACGGGGTTATCTGGTGATGGTTCTGCAAGAATCGCCACTTACGGGAATCCGGGAAATTTACTAAATGGAAGGCTGTCTCAAGTTTTAATTTACAATAGATCACTTACTTCTGAAGAAGTTTTAGGAATATATCAATCATCTAAAGCTAGATATGGTTATTAAACATGCCTGTTGATCGTTATCTTAATACAAGTTCAAATTACATTCATCCCCAAGAAAGTAATTTATTAAATGTACACAAGGCCATGGACTATAGTTCAGCTGGAGAGCCATTAATTAGGGTAAACAATGTAGGAGGTGTCACATATAATAATGCAGGAAATATTTCTGCTAGTTTAGATGCATTTGGGAGAATGCGTGTCAGCCAACCCTTTACGTTATTCGATGGTGGGCTTCGTTATAGAGACGATCCATTTAAATGGAGTCAACAAGATATCGGCGCAGGTACATCTACATTTATCACAAATGAAAGTTCCATTCAAATGGTGGTCTCGGGTAATGGTGACTCGGCTATTAGACAGAGCAAACAAAATTTTTCTTACCAACCTGGTAAAAGTTTGCTAGCCATGGTTACATTTGTTGGAGCTACTCCTTCGGCCAACCTTACACAAAGAGTAGGTTATTTTAGCAGTCAGAACGGTGTATTTTTTGAAATCGCAGGTACTACCTTAAATTTAGTTATACGAAAGTATACGTCGGGGTCAGTGGATGATACTACTGAAAAAATTCCACAATCCGCATGGAATATAGATAGGCTTAATGGAATTGGTGGACCTTATAATATCAGCGGAATTAATTTAGATGTAACTAAATCTCAAATTTGGTGGTGTGATATAGAATGGTTAGGTGTTGGATCTGTAAGAACTGGATTTATTATTAATGGACAATTTATAGTATGCCACATATTTCATCATGCAAATATATTTAATAAAGTTTATATGACCACAGCAAGTTTACCTATAAGATATGAAATTACCAGTACGGGATCTACTGGCACCATGCGAGCAATATGTTCAACAGTGATTTCAGAAGCTGGATATGTAAATCGAAGCACAAGTAGAACAGCAGGTACTAGTCTTCTTGGAAAAAATTTATCTAATGTGGTATATACTCCTTTAGTTTGTATAAGGCTTAAAAGTACAAATTTAGAAAGTATTGTTGTACCAAAAAAGTTTGATCTATATGGATTACAGCAAACTGCTTTTGGATACCAAATAATTCTAAACCCAACTCTTACTAGTCCAACTTGGACTAGTGCAGGGAATGATAGTTCTGTAGAATTTGACATTTCAGCTTCAGGGGTCAGTGGCGGTACTATAATAGATCAAGGAGTATTTGTTGGCGCAGTAAAAGGTGGATCTACCTCGATATCTGCATCAGACGTAGATTTTAGTCAACAGCTAGGTAAGACAATTCAAGGTGTAAGTGATATTTGGTGCTTGGCAGTAATATCTACAACAATCAACGACGATGCCGTGGGAACTATTACATGGCAAGAATATATTTAAGATTTACAATGAAAAATAAAATTTTTATAACATGCCTTTTAGGTTTTCTATGTTTGCAGCCCATAGCGTTGGCACAAAAAACACCGCAAGGAGTAACATATGATGCAAAAATTGTCAGAATTAATGATGGAGATACTGTGGTCATTGCAGCACCATTCTTGCCAGCACCTTTGAAACCAGAACTAGCTGTGCGTATATACGGAGTAGACACTCCAGAAAAAGGCTTCAGAGCACAGTGCCCTTCAGAAGATCAGCGTGGACAAGCCGCTACAGCATTTACCAAAAAAGCAGTTGAATCAACGCAAAAGCATCAAGTAGTGCTCTATGGATGGGATAAGTTTGGTGGTCGTGTGCTAGGTGACATGATCCTAAACGGTGTAAGCCTAAGAGCAGAACTTATTAAAAATGGATACGCTCGTGAATACTTTGGTGAAGCAAAAACTTCTTGGTGCAATTAATCAACCGTGGGTGTTTCATACCTACCATTTTTCGTGGCTAGGTCTCGCACTAGGATCAGGCTATTTTATTTCATGGTGGATACCTCTAGGCATAGTAGTAGCATTGATCTACTATGCAATGACTTATTAAAATAAATATCACATGCGCTTCAACGAATTCAAAGACTCACCTAATATAGTAGATATGTTTCGACATTTTCTACCTATTGCTGTTAAAGTATTAAATTTACCCAGTCTACCCGACTTTGAATTTGAAGGTGAACTTAATCTACACGATCAACCTAGTTTCGGTGTATATCTCAACGGTGAGCGTAAGCTATATGTGGCCCTAAAAAATCGTCATCCTAATGACATCCTGCGCACAGTGGCGCATGAACTTACACACTACAAGCAAGACCTAGAAGGTCAACTTAATAATGACAGTGGTATAACAGGCAGTGATGAAGAAAATCAGGCAAATGCCATGGCCGGTATTATCATGCGTCATTTCAATAAGCAGTATCCAGAATACCTTAAGGTGCGTGCCATTACAGAAAACACAGACGAAAGTCTTAAAGGCATGGCAGCAGCAGGACTGGTAGGACTAGGCATGCTAGGTGGTCCTAAAGATGTCAGCAGTGGATTTCTAACACCAGAATTACAAACGGCCAAACAGCAGGCACAACTCCAAAAAAAAAGTCAGGTAAAAGCTAAATCCTATAAACAGGCACAGGCAAAACCACTTACACCTCGTGCTACCATGTTAATGAAGACTGCCAAAGCACAGGGCATACAAGGCATAGAACTAGCACAGTTTCTAGCACAGATGGAGCATGAAAGCCTAGACTTTAAGAAGATGAAGGAAATAGGCAAGGCCACATATTTCAACAAATATGATCCTAAACACAATCCTAGACTGGCCACTAAGTTAGGCAACAAATATAAAGGTGACGGCATAACGTTCAAAGGCAGAGGGTTTGTTCAACTTACTGGCAGAGAAAACTATACACAGGCCAGCAGAGATATATTTGGAGATGATAGATTAGTTAAGAAACCAGACCTGGCTGCACAACCAGATATTGCAGCTCGAATAGCGGTATGGTATTGGACTGATCGTGTAAAACCTTTGGTCAAAGACTTTTCAGATACTACTCGTGTTACAAAGATTATCAACGGTGGCCTTAACGGCCTAGATGATAGAGAAAACAATTTCAAAGACTACATGTTAACATTTGGACTTAGATAAAAAACCCCGGCACTACCCGGGGTTGTTATTTTAACTAATTTGGCTATGCCGATATAATATTATTTTCTACCGTTAGCAGCATTAACAAAGGCATACATTTTTTCAGCGGTTTCAAGCACTTTGTCAAGTCCTGGAAATTCAGGCATGCCAACTGACGTAACAATCTGACCAGTCTTTTCATCACGTTTGGCGCTTAGTTCCCAACCTTGATATTTGTAGGTGTATTCTTGAGCAACAAGGTCTTTGGCTAGATGTAGAATATCTGTGCGGATTTCATATCCGTTCTTGTTAAATTTTACTTCAGGTAGTTTCATATCTGGAATCATTTTATCACTGTAATTTGACATAGTATTCTCCTTATGTGTGTATGTCTTTATGTTAGGCTTTATTTTCTGCACGACTTTGTGCAGACCAGGCATCCCAACCTGCCTTGAACCAATCAATACTAAAAGGATTGACTAATTTTTCTACTTTGGTATGTAATATTTCTCGGCCACATGTTGAAATAATATTGCTTGTGGCTTCTACAGCTGAGTGCAAAAATTTACTTTGTGCGTCAATATAGATAATCATATCTGCCTTGATATCTTGATGACGTACATATTTTTCTACAAATTGCCTCTTGGCATTTTGCACACTGTCAATGAATAATAAAGGTTGATTAAACATAAATTGTCTCCCTGTCTGTAATATTATATAAGTTTATTTATTTTTGTCAATAGGTCTCGGTGTAAAATTTATTCGTGTAAATTCCCATTCTTCACCTAATTCTGTTTTCTGTTCTAGCATTTCGTCTATGGCCACAACTGCAAGTAAAAATGCAAATATAATAATTATAATTGTAATCATTTATTCATTAACCTCGCAGCACTTTGCCATTTACCTCTACGTGTTAGATGAGCAGCTAGCAGCCCAGAACACCATACATCATAGATTAAGGTAAGAATTTTCATCGCCATGCTCCTGGAAAATGTGAAGTCATAAATCTACGAGCACGAGCTTGGCCGCTTGCTTCTAGGGCTAGAAATATTTTGTGAAATACTGCTAAGATATAGGTCATCATATTAAAACTCCTTATGGGATTTGTATTCATACTCTTTCATATAATTTTCAAGAGTAGCAGCATCTGTTATGCTTTTTGTGCTTAAATATTGATCCAATCTATTCTGGTAAGAATCATTCGGAAACATTTCAGCGAGGCGCTCAAGGATATTGAGCATGAGTGTTGATATAGACATTGTTTATATTTCTCCTATATGTATATGTGTATAGATATATTTATGTTGCTCTGCACAAATAATTAAAAAATACTTTTATATTATTACGTAGTTGTAATAAATACCAAAAGGATATTTATTTTGAAAAGAACCACAAAAAGCCTGTTAGAAGAACTTAATTCTATAGCTCTTAAAAAAAATAGAGAAAATATAGTAGAAAGTCGTGCAGCTCATGTGATTAACAGTGCTATAAATTTGCTACAGATAATTAAAGAATCATTCCCAGCTGAACAAGCAGATGAGTTAGAACGTAGGTTTATAAATAGTATTAAAGCATCTGACCCTAGTAAATTTACCAGAGGAATACGTAAATTCCGTGACAGCACTACCAAGGGCATAAGCCATTTGGATTAATTTTTTAGATAAAAGATAAATAAGTTTACAAAGAGTTTCGGGTGAAACTTTAAAGATTAGGAGATATATAAAATGGCAACGATTTTAAAGAAAAATGAATCTGTTAGTTTACCATCATTTAAAAATGGCGTTTCTTTAATGTTTATTAAAGTAACTTTCCCAAGTGATGTAAGTGCTAAATTAGCTGCTACCTCAGCTGGTGTACGTAGCCCAGTTGTAGCTGCATTGGAAGCTATTCAATCACGTGTAAGTATCGAAGTAATGGCTCCATTACAGACAAGTGGTACAGTACTACCAGTAGCTATTGCATCTTTAGGCGGTGACTACCCAACAGATAACTATGATGGCGCTGCTGGTACAGAGACATTAGTTTCTTACCTACAAACACTAGTTCAAGCCACAGGTAACCTACAGAGCGTTAACAACGCCTCTACAACAGTTACAGCTGGTTGGCCAACTATTACCTAATTGGTAATCTAGCACTTCAAAAAGCGGCTCCGGCCGCTTTTTTTATCTATAAATATCTTATAATAATATAGGTATATTATGATAATAATCGAAATTCAAACACTGGTAGACATTACCAATACAAAAGTAAACCGGATAAAAACTGGGCATCAATTAGAACATGATCAGTATAGAAATTTTACAACATTAAAACAATGTTTAGAACTAAGATCGAACATCATATTCGACAATGATCCACAGATAGAAATCAAAGACCTCAAAGATTCTGAATTTGGGTCTAAACATAAGGGCAAACATAAAGTATGGACTTTTAGGTTTAGTCCAGAACGTAGTATGGCCTACTCTGATAACAGTAATAGTGGAGACCCTATTGCTAGTTTGTATGGAGATATTCACGGTGTGCCCATCATTCAAAAATTAACAGAATCGATAAATATCGATAAGGCAATTTTTGATCTCAATGATCCTGCCTCTAAAAATACAATCGTTAAGGCACTTTTTGGCTCTATTTAGGCTTATTATTTTTTTGCTGTAAAGATCATTGGAGACTGGGTAGATGCCTACTGACATAGAAAAAGAAAACTTAGAAGCACATGTTGAATTATGTGCTCAAAGATATGATGCATTGGAAAAACGTTTAAGTAATGTTGAACATATTTTGTCCGGTTTAAAAAACACTGTAGAAGCGGGCCAACTTAATACCGTTAAAGTTTTAATAGGCACAGCTGGTACAATTATTGTAGCTGTGCTTGGTTTACTTGGGGTAGTTTTACAAAAAATATCATGAAAATTTTTGATATACTAGAAGCCATCACACCGGTAGGTAGTACTACAATGAGCCAACCTCAGGCAGGAACAGTTACAGGTAACACTCAACAACTTACTGATCCTGCCCTACAGGCTGCACAATTGGCAAAACAAAAACAAGAAAAAGAAAAGCAAAAACAAGACCTAATGATGCAAATAAAAGCCAAACAAGCAGAACTACAGGCCTTACAAAAACAGCAGATGGACCTAAATAAAACTGTATGAAAATATCTCAGTTATTAGATGGGACTCATATTGCCTTGACAAACCAAGAACGTGAATTTATAGATTCGCACAAAGATAAAATCAGACTTACCGGGTTGAGTGAACAAGAGACATGGATTGCTCAAAATCTGGTTAGAAAAGGGATATATTCTATAAGTAATCATAACATTTTAGTTAAAAAATTAGATGAATCCCGATATAAATTACATTTATCAAAGACTATATGATCTTCAACTAAAGGTCAAACAAGACCTGAAAAGAAAAGGTTTAGCACCTGCTAAGAAAAATAATGATGGCACAGTGTCTGTTGGCAGATATAAAATTATAAAAAATAATGGTTTATATGAAATAATAGATTGGTCAGGTGAAGTAAGGTTTAAAAATATCAATCTAGCACAGACCGCTGCGGTTGTTGCTAATAGTCTAGCAGTTAATTATTTTCCTGATAACAAACTTATAGAAATAGACTATAAGTATGGATCTGCTTTGTTTGAAGAACAACATCTAAACAAACTGGTGAATAAAAAAAATTTAGATAAAGAAACAAAAGAAATATATAGTCACAAGGCCTCAGTAGCAGCAGATAAAAAAGCTATCTATAAAAACCAAATAGAAGATGGTTATGCAAAACTTATTGGTATAAGATAAATAAACACAATATATCTTTTGGAATCTCTATGAAAACTAATGATTTTAATAAAAAATTAACCAGTTCAAAACTTAAGGAGAATCTTTCCAAAATGTTTGGGATGAATGTTAAGTTAGAACAATATTCAAGAGAACAACTTGAAGACATGCGAAATAAAATCCGTACTCGTATGTTTCAACAAGAAGGTCAAGCTGGTTTCAATGATTTATTAACTAACGAAACATATCAGAAAGACAAGGCCATGTTAGCCTTGCTTAATACAAGGATTAAAGAAATGCTAGGCGAAGACATTGCAAAATTAAGAGACAGATTAGCTCAGATAGACGAAGCTAAAAAAGGTGTTCGTGCCCCAAAATACACAAAAAAAGCCAAAGGTACCGATGACGGAAACTTGGCAAACAACTATCCCCCATATGATAAAGTAACAAGAGGTGATGTCATCGCTGGTGCTACTGGCAAAGATCAAAAAGGCGGCAAAACTACCAGTGAAGACACAGATAAAGAAACACATGACTATTACTTTGGCAAAGATAAGCCAAGTAGCGATGTAGGACAAAGCAAAGAACTAAGCAAACATACAGCAACAAAAACAGGTACAGGTACACAATATACCAAGCGTGATCTACCTGGTCAGGATACAGCAGACGATGCAGATGAAAAAGCACGTAAGCGTAAAGAAAAGAAAATGAAGGAGAGCGAGGACAAGTGTAATCATACACCAAAAGGTAAGAAGTGTCCTGTGCATGGTCTGAAAGAATGTGGAACATATGAAGGTGCTATGAGCGCCTTAGATGCTGATCGTAAAGATAGGGCATATCAAAAACGTCAAGGAAAGTTTGATCCTCTAAAACATGTCAAGGATCCAACACCCGGTGAGATACAGGCCGCCCAAGATGTCAAGCGTGGTAGTTACGCAGATCGTGCAGCCCTATTAAAAAGTGCCGAGAGAGATGGTAGACTAAAAGAATATGAAACAATGGAGGGCAAGGACGAGGGTAAGCCAGGTAAGAACTTTGCTAAGATTGCTAAGAAAGCAGGCGAGAAGTATGGCAGCAAGGCTGCAGGTGAGCGTGTAGCAGGTGCCGTTCGTCAGAAACTTAAGAAGGCAGGCAAACTAGAAGAAGCCAATTCAATATTCAAACGCCACGTCCGTATTGTTAATGAAAGCCTTGCTATTTTGCTACAAGAAGATGAAGAAGGTAAGGCCAAGGCTATTACAGCAGCAGGTGATATGGTAAATGATTATACATCATGGATGCAGCGTGTTGGCCAATACCAAACTAAATCTATGATTGAACTAGCAGATGCTATTCGTGCTGACTTCGGTGCTGCTGAAGCAGAAGCATTTAAACAGGCAGTTGCTCCAGCACTTTCTGCTACATTAGAAACTCTAATGAGTCAACGTGAGGCCATTTCAAATGCTGTAGCTGTTCTAGCAGGTGAGGCAACACCTATGGAGCCCATGGGAGCAGAACCAGGCGTTGAGCCTTCAGGTCCGGACATGATGAATGAACCAGGTGCGGCAGAGCCAGCAGGTGATGAATTTGCTGCCGCTGATGCTGCTGCTGGTGAAGGTACTCCTGGACGTGAAATGCGTGAAAGTCATTTTCAAAAGAAACTTGCAGAAAGCCATTCAATAATCAGCAGATTGGCTAGATGAGATTATTTGAAGTAGACACAGGTGCGGTCATACCCATTCTTAAAGTTTTAAGAGGGTTGGCCGCTAATAACGACACAAGTGGTGTTATACCATTTGCCACTGTCATGAATTACCTTAAACGGTTTGATTTACCATTAGGTGGTGTTGACAGCGATCGTGCTCAAATAATGACAGCACTAAAAAATTCTCTAGGACCGGCCGGTGAAATGATTAAAACTATAAATCCAGATGGTTCCATAGTGTTAGATAAGCCAGAGGATCCTGCACAGGCTAAAGCCGCTGCGTCCGGCGGCCCTTCGGTTGATGCAATGGCAAAATCAAACGCAAAAAACCTTAAACCTAATCTTTAAAAATCCTAAACAAGATATTATAATTAAGTTTATGATATCTACTTTCCAACCCCCTCCTTTTGTTGAACGATTTCAATACAAAAACTGTAAACAAATAAATGACCCTATAACTCGTAAACGAGTATATCTTACTCCTGACGGAGAAAGTCTTCCTTCAGTCACTACAATTTTAGGATCTACTAAAGATATGACTGCATTGAATGAATGGAAACGACGTATAGGAGAAGAAAAGGCAGCACAGATAACCAAAGAATCAGCTGGAGTTGGTACAGCCATGCATGGAAATTTGGAAAGATTTTTAGCTGGTTTACAAAGACAACCTGGAAACAATCCTGTACATGTACAGGCAAATAAGATGGCTGATGTTATAATAGAAAATGCCTTGACGCATGTTGAAGAAGTATGGGCCTTGGAACAAAGTTTATACTATCCTGGTTTATACAGTGGCACCACTGACTTAGTCGGAGTATATAAAGGTAATCCTAGTATTATGGATTACAAACAATCTAATAAAGAAAAAAAAGAAGAATGGGTAGAAGATTATAAAATACAATTAACTGCGTATATTATGGCGCATAATGAGGTATATAAAACTAATATAAGTGAAGGACATGTGTTTATGTGTACTCGTGATCTTAAATATCAACAGTTTGATCTATGGCCTGATGAATTTGATCGTTGGCAAGAACAATGGTTAAAGAAAATAGAACAATTTTACTCACTACAGACCAGAGCTTAATCATGTGCTGACCTGATAAATACCCTATCATGGGGATAATTTATGGCTGTTATTGAAATTAGTAAACTTCAAGTTCGAAGAGGACAAGAAAACCAAACTGGTGTTCCTCCTTTGGACGGCGGTGAATTTGCATGGGCCGCTGATACAGAACAATTATATATAGGATTACGCAGACAAGACGGTGGTGCCAGAGATGCCAACATTAGGGTATTAACTGAGAATGATTTAAGAAATTTTTTCTCAATAACCAGCGAACCTAGCACTAGTTCGTATACTTACAGATATTTAACCAACCCCCCAATCACAAGTTTTTACACAGCTACCACAGCAACGGCTGTTGTAAGGACAGTAAACGATAGATTAGACGATTTCGTTAGTATTAAAAATTTTTTAAAACAAGACGATTGGAACAGTACAGTTACAACAGAAATTATTCAATTAGCAGTTAACAGATTATTTCTAACCAACGCCAGTAGTGCATATGCAATTACCACAGGTACCACTCCAGCAGCCAAGGTTTTATTTTTTCCTGCAGGAAAGTATAACATCAACAGTACAATTTTTTTGCCAGCCAATGCCACAATAGTTGGAGAGGGAATTGACAAAACTATTATTAATAGAACCACAACAGGAACAAGTAATGGTGGTTGTATTTTTCAAACTATAGATAAGTTAAGCAATCCAGAGGCCGATGATATAAGTGATCTATTATTCACTCATTTTGACAATACACCTACAGCGTTCACTAAAGCTGCAAGCAATGTATTAATTCAAGGTATGACATTAAAGTTTGACTCGACAACTGGAGTCACAGGTACCAATGGTATTGTTTCATTAGATTGTGCAGATCATGCTGTGATACGCGATGTTAAATTTCAAGGAAATATGTTCAGTACCAGCTCTAACACTGGTTATGTAGGTATTAATATGAGGGGTTATTCGTCTATTACAACAAATCATGTTTCGATAGAAAATTGCGAAATGATTAACCTATATGCCGGTGTAAAATCTAATTATGATGTAAACAATATTGTTATAAGAGATAGTCATCTTACTTTGTTAGAAAGAGGAATTGAATTTAATAATCCTGTAGATGCTTCTGCTACCACAGGCCCTGCTAATATTTTAATAGACAATAATAAATTTTTCAAAATTAACAGACAGGCTATTTTTGCAGGGACTTCAACCAGCACATTAATCAGTTCTATAATTAGTAAAAATAACTCATTTGTTAATGTAGGTAATAGAATCCCTAGTATAGGAGAAACCTATAGCACAGGCACAGCAGTGATTACTTTCAATAGTAAAGGTAATGCCAGTGTAAATGATTATTTTAACAGGCAGGACTATCAAGATTCTTTAACAACAGGCACAGTTGTATATAATGACTTAATTGAAGGTCGTGCTGTGTTGAACAACGACTACATGAAAAGCAAGGTAATTCCAACAGATACAACTGCTACCATTATGAGATTGCCTATTACTGGATTTCCTAATGGTGTTAATATAAAATATACTACAATATCTAGTACAGGCTCAAATTACGTAGATAGAGTAGGGGAAGTATTATTTGATATTACTCCAAGCCAGACCAATGTAAATGATCCTATAGTTAAAATCACAGATAATTTTACCTACGCTGTGAGTGATGGTGCATATTATTGGGGAGCTGTGACTTACGAAGAATATTCAATGATTGAAATTATTCTTATTAATCCGCCCGTGGTATCTGGAGGAAAAGGACAACTAGAGATAGCTTATCAAACAAAAATTGTTTTATAATGTTTGACCGACCATACGATGTAAGATTGAATAGCTGGATAGAGTTGAGAAACAATCTCAACTCCTCGACTCGACCTTTTGAAGAAGTACAAGAATTTTGGAACAAAGCACCTTTTATTCCATTTAATAGATATGTGGATCCATATAACCAACAATCATGGCCCACACCTTGGGAAATATTGGAAGAAAATAAGTATGATGATTTCACTAAATCATTAATGATAGCTTGGACATTAAAATTATCTAACAAATTTCATCAAAGTTCTATTGAATTACACACTGTCATAGACAAACACAGATTTAGAGAATATAATTTAATATATGTGGATGGTAAAAAAGTATTAAATTATGACGATACTGGTCCGATTGATGTTGATTTTATTCCTGGTGGATTATACCTGCAAAATATGGTTATAATTAATACACCAAGGTAAATAGAAATCTAAAAAGAATAAAGGGTACAGAAAATGATTACAGTAGTGAAACGTAATGGAACTCGCGTTCCTCTTGACATTAGTAAGATACAAAGACAAGTAGCACTATGTTGTAGAGGAATAGATGGTGTGAGTCCAAGTATGATTGAGCTACGAGCACAGTTAGAACTACATGATGGAATAACAACAAGTACTATTGATGAACTGCTATTGCAGGCCATGGTCGGCCTTATAGATGAAAGTGAAAACCCAGAATATAATAATGTAAATTACCAATATGTCGCAGGTCGCCAAAGACTCAGCATGTTAAGAAAAGAAGTCTATGGAGAATATGATCCTATACCTCTTTATGATATCATAAAGAACAATGTTCAATTAGGAATGTATACAAAAGAACTAGTAGAGTGGTATACAGAGGAAGAATGGAAGATTATCGAACTATTCATAGATCACAGCAAGGACGAAAATTATACCTATGCTGCCATAGCACAACTTTGCGAAAAGTATTTGGTACAGAATCGCAGTACAGGAAAAATTTATGAAACACCACAGGTACGTTATGCCATAGCAGCGGCCACTGCTTTTCATGCCGAGGCTAAAGATAAGAGATTAAAGTACGTTAAGGATTACTATGAGTGCGCTTCAGATGGTCATTTCACTCTTGCCACCCCTGTGCTTGCTGGGCTTGGCACTACTACTAAACAGTTCAGTAGTTGCGTTCTTATCAGTAGCGATGATACCCTTGATAGCATATTCGCTGCTGGCGAAATGATGGCCAAGTATGCCAGCAAACGTGCAGGCATTGGTTTAGAGATTGGACGTATTAGACCACTAGGTTCTCCTATACGAAACGGAGAAATTAAACATACAGGCATGATACCATTTTTGAAAAAATGGTTTAGTGACCTGCGATCATGTAGTCAAGGTGGTATCCGTAACGCAAGTTGTACAGTGACATTTCCCATATGGCATTATCAGTTTGAAGACCTCATTGTACTTAAGAACAATCAGGGAACTGAAGAAACGCGAGTTCGACAAATGGATTACAGTGTGGTGGTAAATGCGATGTTTTGGCGCAGGTACAAACACAATGAAATGATAACCTTGTTTGATCCTCACGAAGTACCGGATTTATATGAAGCATACTATAGAGACTCAAACGAATTTGAAAGACTTTATCTGCGCTATGAACAAGATAAGACAAAAAAGAAAAAAGTATTACCGGCAGATGAAATATTCAAAAATGGTATCCTTAAAGAACGTACTGATACGGGTAGAATTTATTTGGTCAATATCGACAACGTTATCCAACAGGGACCGTTTGATACAAGCATTGATCCGATATATCAGTCCAATCTATGCCAAGAGATATTACTACCCACGAAGCCTTTCCAAAGAATTGAAGATCCTAATGGACGAATTGCTCTTTGCACTCTTGGGTCGATCAACTGGGGTGCCTTCCGTAATCCTCAGGATATGCGCAAAGCCTGTAGGGTATTGGTCCGCTCATTAAGTAACTTACTTAACTATCAAGATTTTCTTAGTATACAAAGCGAATTGGCCAACAAAGACTTTGAACCATTAGGAGTAGGCATAACCAATCTTGCCTATTGGCACGCTAGACGTAATTTAAAATACGGTGAGAAAGATAGTCTAGCAGAAGTCAAACGATGGATGGAGCATCAGGCATACTATCTTACAGAAACCAGTGTTGAACTAGCACAAGAACGTGGCCCATGTAAGCGGTCATCTTATACCTACTATGGTAAAGGTATATTTCCCTGGGAACGCAGAGCTCAGGGAGTTAATGAATTAACTGATTTCACCCCCAGTATGGATTGGGAGTCTTTACGTGAAAAAATAAAGCAATATGGTATTCGCAATGGTACATTAATGGCAGTAGCTCCGGTTGAAAGTAGTTCAGTAGTATTGAATTCAACCAATGGTATTGAGATGCCAATGGAACTAATTTCTGTAAAAGAAAGCAAGGCAGGAAGTTTTGTCCAAGTGGTTCCAGAATATAAAAGATTAAAGAATAGATATCAGCTCATGTGGGACCAAAAAGATTGTCTAGGTTATCTAAAAACAGCAGCAGTCTTGGCTGTGTATATAGATCAAAGTCTTTCTACTAATACATTTTATAATCCGGCATATTTTCAAGACGGTAAAGTTCCAGGAACACTGATTGCCAAAAATTTAATGCTCGCTTATAAATGGGGTATAAAGACAATCTATTACAGCCTTATCAATAAGATCGGAGCCAAAGCAAATGTTACCAATACTAATACCACAAATTATATGAGTAATAATTTTATATCAGCAGCCGATAACATAGTACTATATGAGAATTACGATGTAGAAGATTGTGAATCGTGCAAGTTGTAGGAAATAAAAAAGGAGACACACTGATGAGCAAAGCACAATATGATATTTCCAAACGCCCTAATTATTTAAAAAGAAAAATGTTTTTAGATTCCGAAGGGCCAGTTACAGTACAAAGATTTGAAGAAGTAAAATATCCTAAACTACAAAATTTCGAAGCATTGGCCAGAGGTTTTTTTTGGGTGCCTGAGGAAATTTCTCTGACCAAAGATAAAATAGATATGAAAGATGCTACCGACGCTGTAAAACATATCTTTACAAGTAATCTACTGCGCCAAACTGCGTTGGACAGTATTCAAGGTAGAGCCCCTGGCCAAGTGTTTAGTCCGGTCATAAGTATACCTGAGCTCGAAGCATTAGTAAGTAATTGGAGTTTTTTCGAAACCAATATTCATAGCAAAAGTTATAGTCATATTATACGTAATGTTTATGGAGTTCCAAAAGAAGAATTTAACAAGATACACGACACTAAAGAAATTGTTGACATGGCAAGCAGTGTTGGTGATTATTATGATAACCTTCATAGACTCAATAGTTTAAAAGAAGTAAATCCAGAATCAGTTAACGAAAAAGAACATGTCAAGGCTATCTGGCTAGCACTGAATGCTAGCTATGCATTAGAAGCATTTCGCTTTATGGTATCTTTTGCTACAAGCCTAGCCATGGTAGAGAATAAAATCTTTATTGGCAACGGCAATATCATAGCATTAATTCTACAAGATGAAATTCTACATGCAGAATGGACCGCTTGGATCATAAACCAAGTGGTAAAAGAAGATGAAAGATTCGGACAGGCCAAACAGGAATGTGAACAAGAAGTATACAAGATGTATTTGGATGTCATTAGAGAAGAAAAAACCTGGGCAGAGTACCTGTTTAGCAAGGGAGTAGTAATTGGATTAAATGCAGGAATTTTAAGAGATTTCGTAGATTATACAGCCTTTATGAAACTGAAAGATATCAATATAAAATATGTAGAAGATCATCCTAAAACAAATCCAATACCCTGGTTCAATAAACATGTAAATATAAACAAGAAACAAACAGCGTTACAAGAAAATGAAAGCACAAATTATGTTATAGGTATTATGAGTGATGTAGTTCATTACGCTGATCTTCCAGATCTATAAGGAGAAACATGAAAGCAATCATCTGGAGTAAATATCATTGTCCGTACTGTGACCAAGCTAAAGCCCTGTTAAAGCAAAGGGGCATTGAATTTGAAGAAAGAAAAATCGGCGACGGATGGACTAAAGAAGATTTATTAGAAGCAGTACCCTTGGCAAAAACAGTTCCACAGATCTTTCTTGATGGCAAATTAATCGGAGGCTTTACTGAACTCAAGGAGAACTTGAATGGATGATAACAGGGATAACTTTATAATTTCAGCAGACCACGACTCTGACATAAACCTTGATAATTTAAGTCTAACTAAGATATCTACATTGAATTTAGATGATCTTATAAAAGATATAGATATAAGTTATAATAATGAGATGTCATCTACAGCTAATACTACTTATAATAATTACGGAAATTGGCCCTCTTTGCAGCCTTTGACCACACAGCAAATTAGCGCCATGCCTTACAGCGCAGGAAATATTACAATCAGCAATACCGGGCCTACTTATTCATGGGGAAGTGGTGGGACCGGTCAATCTACTCTAAAGGTAAATGGTGATGCAGAAATTGATGGCGATATTAAATGGAAAGGTCGTAGCCTTGGTGAAATGTTAGAAACCATAGAACGTAGATTATCTATTCTTGTACCAGACCCAGAAAAACTAGCTCATTATGAAGCACTGAAAAAAGCATACCAACACTACAAAACTCTAGAAGCTCTATGTGATAAACCACCGAAGGAAGAAGAAGAATAATGTTAATGTCTAAAACTGTTTCTAAAGGTGATATAATTTGTTGCAAATTAATTTCAGGCGAAGAAATTATTGGTCGTTTAGACAATGAAACGAAAGAATATATAGAAGTAAACCAGCCGTTAGCCGCTACACTGAGTAGTAAAGGAATTGGTATGATTCCTTGGTTATTCTTAGGTGGTAAAGACACAGTGCAAATTAAACATTCTCATATACTGGCCATGGTAGAATGTAAGAAAGATGCTGCTGATCAATATATAAGCAGCACAACAGGCATAGATATAGGAAGATATTAATGCCCTACGTTCCTGGAACTGGTAGATTAAACGATGTATACCATAGCAATAATGTATTTGCTAATTTTGTACCCATAGCACTTTGGTTACAGCAAGGGGGGACGGACGCATTGGTCATGCAATCTATGAGTGCAATTACAACTAGTGCAGAATATGAAAAAGAAAAAGAAGCTCAAGAAGCAGTAGAAGGAGAAACCAGCGACGAATATTCTGTTACTCAACAACAAAAAATATTAATAGAAAAAGGTGTTATTAGCCAAGCAGATTTAAAACGTGGTGATGGGGCAGGAGCTAATCCAGTTGCTAGCGATCCAACAGTTGGCACCGCTAGTGCTGGCTCAGCTACCACAGCCAGTAATTTAGATTCCGTAATTGACGATACAATATTATATGTTTGGACATCAATTCCTCCTGGACAAACTACTACTTCAACGATATATGTAAAAACTGTTACTAAACAACCTGGTGTTATATTTCCGTACGATGTTGCCACAGTGGCTCCGGAAAACGGAGTACCTGTACAAGATGTCTGTGATAATCTCAAAGCATTAGTGGTTAATTGTTGGGTCCCAATTAAGACGCAGTTTCCCGATGCTTTTATAACCTGTTCATTCAGAAAAGGAGGAGTAGGTAGTCCTACAAGTCAACATCCCAGAGGCATGGCCATGGATATTCAATATGCCAGTGCGAGTAAATCCGATTATTACACACGAGCTCAATGGGTCAAGGCCAATGTTCCATATGATCAGTTCATACTTGAATACAAGACAACAGGAACAGGAAAGCCGTGGCATCATATAAGTTTTAATAGGTCTGGTAATCGAGGACAATGTTTCACTTATATGAACGATAAAAATTGCCAAGGTCCCGGTGTGCAGGGGCTGTATGATTTAAGTAACGCCTAGTTGACTTAGACTAGTTTTTGTCATATACTATAAGTACAGTAAACAACTTGGAGCAATATTATGTATCTTTATGAACTTTGGGTTAGGATTAATAGTTATCAAACTGCTCATACTCGTATCTATGCTAATAATGATTGGGAAGCCAAAGCACTAGGCGAAGCACAATATGGGCAAGGTAATGTCCTCAACTACACCAGACTCTCAGAAAATTCAAACTCAAGCTGGTGATCAAAAGCCCAACTCTGCCAAAGGGAGAGATAGTTTTGATATCACTGTCGGCGGCGGGTTGGTTAATTTTTTCAACCGAAATGTTACTCCTTATCCTACAGAAGTAGGAGGTCCCTCCTTTGATCTGGTCCCTGTGACCAAACAAAAGGACATCATGGTCAATGTAGCACGGTTACATGCAGAACAAGAATATAACCGCATAATGGAAATGGTTGCCGTGTTACAAAAACAGGCCACCCAAATTAAGCGTAGATTAGAAGTTACAGATTGGGTTCATGCTGCCGAGTACCAATTTCAAATTTTTCACGGCAATATCTATTGGCTTCTATACGATAAAAAGAAAGATTGCACAAGGTTGAGTCTATTAGGTCCGAACGACTGGTGTACAGGCGTTCCCGTAGAGTATGAATACATTTGTCAGGTTAAATGGTTAGGGGACTATTCTTGGATAGAGGTTGACTCTAACGGTCAACCTGTTTAAAATAAATATTAGATCTAGTAGGGGTAAGGAAGCGTAGCTAAACCTGTATGAGTGTAAGGCTCATATGTCTAAACAGAGGACCCACACGCCCTATAGAGTCTGTCAACGTTTTTTCTTTTAAGGCGTTAATAATATTATCTAGGAGATAATTATGAAGCAACTAGTTACAGGTTTTTTAGCAGCATTATTTTTAACATTTTCTTCTTTAGCTTCAGCTAACGGATTTCACAGGCACCATGGACATGGACATGGACATAGACATCATCACTGGCATCATAATCATAGTTGGGTGGTTCCTGCATTGGTAGGAGGTGCTGTTGCCTACGCCGTGACTAGACCATACATTATCGAACAGCCTTTAGTGATTCAACAACCCCAATATATTCAACAGACTCAAGTTGTAATAGACGGAGTAGTTTATAATAAGCAAATTATGGTCGTAAATGGTGTTCAACAAGAAGTGCTTGTTAGAGCGACACAATGATTTCAAAGTAATCGAAGGTGTAGAAGGTAAGGTTCCTTCAGGTAAGTAATGTATACAGCAGTTAATGCTAGACTTAAAGCAATAGCAGATCGTGCAGGAGTAGAATACTCAGAAAGCATAGAACTTTTTGCAGAAATGATAGCAGAAGAATGTGCTGAAATAGCAGATACAGCGTGGCAGGTTAATCTGCCCGCTACTCCTGTTATACGTAGACATTTTAATTTATTAGAACCAAAGAAGTAAGATATTGTTGTATGAAGCAAAGAGAAAGGTGTTCTGGACGCCGGTTCGACTCCGGCCATCTCCACCTAAATGTATTGAGGTATGTTTAGGTGGGGGTGACTATGGTTTTCGACAGGGCAAAGAGTAACAGAGTGGACAACACGATAGGCGAAGAACGTAATTCTAGCAAAGCAAATAATCGCAAATGACGATTACTTCGGAGAAGTTCGCCTAGCGGCGTAACCTCCGCGGGGTAGGAAAGACCTTGTAAGCCAACAAACCAATAGGGCCTTAGGGCCCTATTTTTCTATTAATATTATCTATTAACCTTATTAAAAAAATTCATTAAAAAACTTAAATTTATAGTAGATTTCTATTGTAAATAAATGTACAATATACAATATTGTTTAGTTTTCAACACACACAAAAAGGAGATCAAAATGAAAACAGTTGGCGATAAAGTTACAAAATTTGCAATTACTGGTGTTAAGCCAGGACAACCTGAAGATGCTTTCTTTACAATTACAGACGAGTCATTCGCAGGTAAGTGGAAGGTGGTAGTGTATTATCCAAAAGATTTTACATTTGTTTGCCCTACAGAAATTGTAGCCTATGATAAATTAGCCAAAGACTTTGAAGATCGTGATGCTGTATTGTTAACAGGTTCCACAGACAACGAATTCTGTAAAGTAGCATGGCAAAAGGCACATCCAGATCTACAAAAAATTACACACATTCAATTCGCCGATACGGCACGCCATGGTCCTGGTGAGGAAAGAGGTCATGTTAGTCTTATCGAACAACTAGGCGTATTTTATGCACCGGCAGGCGCTGCTCTACGTGCTACATTTATTATCGATCCTGATAATGTTATTCAACATGTAACAGTAAACAATCTTAATGTAGGTCGTAGCCCTGAAGAAACACTGCGTGTATTAGACGCACTTCAAACTGGCGAGCTCTGTGCTTGTAATCGCAGCATAGGTGGGGAAACTCTATAATGTTAGACTGCCTTATACTAGGTGATAGTATTGCTGTTGGTGTAGCCAATGAACGCAAGGAATGTAAAAGTATAAGTGTGGGTGGATTCAACACTTGGCAATGGAATCGTAAGTTTATCGATAGCGATCTCACAGCACGTAGTGTAGTTATCAGTCTAGGAACTAATGATCACAAGGGAGTTCAAACGAAACAGGAACTTGAATCTATAAGAAGTAGAATTAATGCTGATCGTGTTTATTGGATTTTACCCCCTTGTAATGACAAATTTTGTAAGCCTGACATCAATAAAATAGTAGAATCTATAGCAAAAACCCGCGGAGATTTTATTATAAAAACACAAAAACTACAATCAGACGCAATACATCCAAGTTGGGCAGGTTATAAAGAATTATCGGAGAAATCAAGATGACACAATGGGTAGATCAATTAAAAGAAACTATTCCAGACTATGCTAAAGATATTCGTCTTAACTTAGACGCAGTTATCAAGCGTAGTAGTCTACCTGTAGAAGAAGCAGAAGCCGTAGCAGTGGCCGCGGCTTTTGCTACAGGTAATAGTAAGTTCTGGACTTGGGTACATGCTCAAATCACAGATCGTAAAGAAGCCGATGCTGCCATCACCGCGGCAAGTTTAATGGCTATGAATAATGTTTGGTATCCATACGTAGAAATGGCAGAAGATGAAAATCTCAAAGGACTTCCAGCACAATTACGTATGAACGCAATAGCTACTCATGGCGGCTCAACTAAGGCTAGATTTGAAGCCTATAGCCTTGCCGCAAGTATTGTTGGTAAGTGTCATTTCTGCGTTAAAGCTCATTATGACACATTGAAAAAGCAAGGCTATACAGTAGAACAACTTCGTGATATTGGTCGAATTTCGTCTGTTATAAATGCCGTTTCTAAGGTTTTGGCTAATTAAATCGGTCAAAACCTGGTTATAATCCCTAATATTTTGGGCATTATAAACAAAGATGATATATATTAAACACACATCTTTAAAAGGACTAAAATTTATGGCAACAAGTATTAGAATTACAGACAAAGCAGTAGATACTACCTATCAGAATGTAACTGGTGTGATCGGTGGTGGCGGAGCAGGAAGTGGTGCTGAATTTGACGTTGTTAAAACCAACGGAAAATATTCAGTCAGCCTAGATAAAGACGGAACAGGCTATGTAGCAGGTGATACTGTTACCATTGCTGGTACTAATCTAGGAGGTACATCGCCTGCTAACAATCTTATCGTAACAGTAGGTACAGTGGGCCTAGGTGGAAAAATCGCTACCTTTGGTACTGTTGGGACTGGGCGAGTAGGTGATGGTGTTATGGATATTTTAGTTGATGTCGATGGCACTAAAAACGTAGATAAATATACATTCAACGGCAAAAGCTCAGATTACTCTTTAGTTCATAAAGATAATGATATCATTGCTACCAGTAACCTAGTTTCCAATATCACCTTTACTCTGCATGATCATGAACGTGTGGCATTTGAAGATACAACCCTAGCTTTCGATTTTACAGATAAAAACGATCTAGGCAAAATGTATGCGTTAATGACAGCTGCTCTAGGTGACAATGACGTACCTGATGATTTTGTAGGTGCGGGCATTTATTTAAAAGAAAATTTAGGATGGAGTTTGCAAGAAATTGCAGCCAAGATTTTAACCAGTGATGAATATCTTGCTGATGCAGGTGGCAAATCTAATGCTACATTTGCAAAACATGTTTGGAAAAATGTTTTTGGCAAAGATGGTACATATGATGAAATTGCCATGGTAGTAGAGGTAATTGAAAAATATGGTTACAGTCAAGCAGATGTACTCATGGTGGCAGCAAACAGACCAGAACTACTTTCACAGATTGATTTTGTGGGTATTCAAAACAGTGGTCTAGAATATACACCTTACGGTGGATAATTTTTAAAAGAGGATATAACATGAAGAAATTAATTCTTGCCGCATTACTGGCGGGTCTTACTACAGTGGCCAGTGCTCAAACTAGCTTATATGGTTTAGTTGACGGCTATTACGGGCAAACAAGCTCTGCGCGATCAGTGAATCAGGTCAGTTCAGGTGGCATGACAACTAGCTACATTGGTATTAAAAGTGTTGAAAAAGTTGGCGACTATCATGCCAGTGCTGTGTTAGAAACATTTTTACGTCCAGACACAGCTCAACAAGGTCGTTTCAATGGCGATACTTGGTATGCTCGTAACGCATATGTTGCTCTTGGCAACAAGTCAGGTGAAGTTCAACTTGGTCGTGTGACTACACCATATTTTATTTCAACCATAGCCTTCAACTCATTCGGTGACAGTTTTGTTTTCAGCCCGATGGTTACCCAAAGATTTGGAGCCAACAACTATAACCTTTCAGGTGGTGGTTCAGACACAGGTTGGAATAATTCCGTTTTAGTTAAGACCAATGTAAATGGTCTTGCTCTAACAGGTGTATATAGTGCTGGAGTACAAGACGATGCACTAGGTACTAAGCAAGCAGGTAAGAGTGTAGGAGCTATGTATTTTAGTGGTCCAGTGGGTTTAACAGCTACTTGGCAAAATGTTGAACAAGGTGCAGGTAAACCTAGTATGACTTCTACTATCCTAGGCGGTAGTTATGATGTAAAATTTGCCAAAGTTTATGCTCAATGGGATAAAGTTGAACATAGCGATGCAGTAACCAAAGAAGATAAAGGTTGGAGCCTTGGTGCTGCTATGCCAATTGGTTCTGGAAATACAGCTATGGTTAGTTATGCCAAACATGATCATCATTTTGTTGGCAACAAATCAGCAGAAACAACCAGTTGGGCACTTGGATTAAGCCATGCTTTGAGCAAGCGTACTGACTTATATGCAGCAGTTCGTAACACTGAATATACAAATGACGGTGTTAACAGAACAAACGCAGTATGGGCAGATACTCGTGTAACAGGCGTTGGTATCCGTCATCGTTTTTAATTTACCTAAGGAACCCCGCTCTTATGATATTATAAGGTGGGGTTTTCTTTTGGATTAAAAAGGCTTGACAACAGTGGTTTTTTCATATATAATATACAAACTCATAAATCTATAGGATATTTGTATGTCATTTCACCTTGAAGGTCCTTGGTTATCTACTACAGGCAAGCGTAAAGGCAAGTTTAAGTATAGATCTTCTGAACAGAAGAAACAGGCACAACAATTAGATCAAGATTGGATAGATTTAAAGAAGAAATATCAAGTAGATCATGAACAGAAAAAACACCGATATGCTATGAATACCAGTGTTTATAAACCACCAAAAGTTTATGTTAGAGAAACTGCGGTCATTCCTAGTCTTAATAATGGAGTAGATAGTGGCCCTGCCTTACGTGCTGCAAATAAAGTTTACACAGGCACTAAAATAATTGGTATAGGCACCATGCACAAAAGTAATGCTGTACCAATTTTTTCAAATAATGAGGCCAAAGAAATTTCATCAATGAGAAGATAATGAAGGGTAAAATTACTCTAATCACTCCTCCTGACTTTTTCGAAAATGAAAACTTAAGTATTTTATTTTGCCATTTATCTGACCAAGATCAGGGACTAGTTAGTCAATGGTTGTCAAAAACAGACATAGAGGTAAATGTAAACATTTACTTCTATAACAATGAAACAAACATAGAATGGCTTTTATACGCAATAAACCTTTGTGATCATAAGTTTATAAACTTAGATAATAGAAATGTCATAACAGGCACACTAACTGGTCATTTTTTAGCCAAGAAAAATTTGTACTATAAAACATCTGATACCAATTTGGCTCAAATTTGTCAATATCTTAATTCTAATCGAATAATTAAAATAGAAGATTTCCTAGAGAAGGTATTTGATGGCCAAAATAGAAACGAGGCACAGATGTGACTTTTGTGAAAAGACCAAAGAAGAAGTTGAAAAACTAATTGTAGGCGAAAATGCCGCTATTTGCAATGATTGTATAGATCTATGTGTCAATATATTATCCGATGAAAACGAAAAAGAAATAGAAGAACACCCAGATAAATTATTGAATCCTGTAAAGATTAAAGAATATTTAGACGAATACGTAATTGGACAAGACTACGCTAAAATAGGATTAAGTGTAGCTGTCAGTCAACATTACAAACGAATCAACAATCCCAGTAAAGAAATAGATTTAGAAAAAACTAATGTTCTTATGTTAGGACCAACTGGTTGTGGTAAAACCATGATGGCTAGAAAGATAGCAGAATATTTAGATTTGCCATTTGCAATTTGTGATGCCACTGGTTTAACAGAAGCTGGATATGTAGGCGACGATGTTGAAAGTATTTTAATAAGACTAATAAACGAAAGTAACGGCGATATAGCCAAAGCAAGTAGAGGAATAGTTTATATAGATGAAATTGACAAAATAGCTAAAAAGAATGAAAACGTAAGTATCACACGAGATGTTAGCGGTGAAGGAGTACAACAAGCCCTATTAAAAATGATAGAGGGTGCTATAATAAGGGTTCCTGTTTCTGGAAAAAGAAAACATCCAGACGGAGACATGCAGGAGATAGATACCAGAGGAATATTGTTTATTTGTGGCGGTGCATTTGTTGGTTTAGAGAAAATAATACAATTAAGAAAAGAAGCCAGGACAATTGGGTTTAATGCAAAAATAAATTCAGAAAGTGAGTCAAATAAACTTTATAATGACGTTACAACTAAAGATTTAATTAAATATGGTTTTATTCCGGAGTTCATTGGCAGATTCGGGTTGATAGTTAATGTTGAAGAACTTAATGAAAACCAGCTAGTGGACATTCTAACAAAAACAAAAAATAGTTATGTTAAACAATATCAATATATGTTTCAGTTAGATGGATTAAATTTAGAGTTCGATAAAGACAGTCTATTAGAAATCGCCAAAAAAGCAAAGACACTACAGACCAATGCTAGAGGACTCAAAACCATAATAGAAAAAACTTTATTACCATACCAATATGATGCTGTGGATTTAAAACAACAAGGTGTTAGATCTTTAAGAATAACCAAAGAATGTATTGATGGTAAACCTGCTGTGCTTATTTTTGAAAAAAAGAAAAATGAACAACAAAAACACTAAAAAAATTATAAATGGGAACAAAATCATTGTAGGAGATATGCCCTTAAATCTCGCCCTTAAAAAATTTAAACAAAAGGTAGATGATTCGCGAATTCTGGAAACTTTGAGAGAGAAAATGTTTTATGAAAAACCAACAACCACTAGAAAACGTAAAGCTGGTGCAGCCAAAGCTCGTTGGCAAAAAAAATTAAGAGACCAGCAATTACCCAAAAAAATGTATTGACTTTTAAATCTTATTCCTGTATAATATATTATCTTTCAAAGGATAATATAGATGCAGGCGAAAATCACGAAACTCAATAAAGCAGAAAAGTTTTTAATTAATAAAAGCATACCTGCTCAAGATCCTAACGATCTTGGCAATATTGGAAGATATTGTGAAAATTTACTTATAACTTTAGGATACAAAGTTGAAAGTAATGCTATAGTAGATATTCCAGGTCTTGGTATAGAAGTAAAGACTAGAAATATTCATGCTGTTTCACCACACACTATAGGTAAAATGAAGGTAGATCAAATTAAATCTACTCCTTGGGAAGATTCGCCAATTAGGAAAAAGAGTCTTTGTCAATTTAGAATCGAATATAATGACTATCTTAACATCATAACAGAGGCCAAAGTATACAATTTTCAAATTCACGAAATTCAATATGACCTAAAAATTTCATACGAAACTGCTAGATCTATACTTAATTCTGGTAAAGTGTTTGGAGATTATATTAGAGGAAAATATTACGGTAGGCTTACTCCCGCATATTTTGAAAACACTACTAAGACCGCGTTTTACGACTTTAGAATTCCTCATGAAAAAATGGAAGAATATAAGTCAATGGTTAAAAATTACAAAATTCATTCAAACCTATTTGAAGTAGTTTGACATGCCTAAGCATCTTATGGTAGACATGGAGACTCTGGCTGTGTCTCCTAGAACAGTGATTTTATCCTTGGGCGCTGTGCATTTTGATCCTTATTCTGATAAAATTACAGATGAAATTTATTTAAAATTAAATTTAGATGATCAAGATAAATTAGGCAGAGAGATAGATCCAAATACATTAGATTGGTGGGCTAAACAAGATCCAAAAATCATGGAGGAGGCATTTAGTTCAGATAATCGTATTTCTGTGGCCGATGCCCTAGAAGCATTTCATAAATTTGCATGGGGCTGCGATAAATTTTGGAGTCATGGGGCTACTTTTGACCTAGTAATTTTAGAAGATTTATATAGACAATTCAATAAGCCTTTACCATGGCATTATTGGCAATTACGTGATACCCGTACTTTATTTGATTTGGGATATGATCCCAAAATGCCTAAGGAAAATAAACATGATGCGCTACAAGATGCAATTAGACAGGCTATAGGCGTACAAAATATATTTTCACAGTTGGCTAAATTAAGTGCATAAATAATTCAAGGGGAATAATCATGAAAATCTTTACCATACCTTTAATTATACTAGCCCTAGCAGGTTGTGCAACCACAGATAGCCTGTATTATGAAACTGTGAAAAGCGTAAGCAAAGATAGCACAATTAGTTCTACAGCCTGTTGGTCTGCCATTACAGAAATTGCTAAAGGTGGGTCAGAAGGTGCCAAAGTTGGTGCCATTAGTCTAGCGGATAAATGTAAGAATGAAGCTTTAAAAATTGAACCACCAAAAAAGGGTTGGTTCTGATATCGGACAAATTAGTAATTGACTAAAATGTCTTTTTATTATATACTAGTAGCATAATAAGAAATTAGGTTGGATTCAGCAACAAATACGATAAAGTCTAGTCTAGGGCAGGTAGGGACAACAAACTCCATACTCCTAGACAAGGTGAGTTTCGAATTTCTCACTGTAAACAAAAAGTAGTAGCCAACCTGTAGATTTTAGGTTAATTTCAGCAATCATTTTATAGACTTGTAATCTAACCACAAAGCCGAAAGGCATTAACCTGTTGAGGATCATATGAATTTATTTAAAGAAGCAGTTGAAGAAGTTCAACTAGAAACTCATACCGAAAACGGTATGAAAACCTTTGACTCTAGCAAGAGCGCACTAGTAGACCTTTTCTTTTCAATTGGTGCAAGCCGTGGAAAAGATCTCAGTGCAGATTTTGCCAGAGCCCTTGCTCAGGACCAAACCTTGGCGCTTAAACTGCTGATGTGGGCACGTGATGTGCGTGGTGGTGCAGGAGAACGTGATGTTGTTCGTAAAATCATAAAATATATGGAGACCCATGCTCCTATGCCTTTGTTTCGTTTATTGCCACATATCCCAGAATATGGACGTTGGGACGACCTACTAATTTTTGAAACCAAGGCCTTTAAAGAAGCAGCCTTTACTCTAATCAAAAATGCGTTGAAAGCAGATAATGGTCTTTGTGCAAAATGGATGCCACGTCAAGGCCCTGTGGCTGTAGAATTAAGAAACTTTCTTGGGTTTAGTCCGAAATATTATCGTAAACGTCTTGTTGAATTGACCAAAGTCGTTGAACAAGATATGTGCGCTAATCGTTGGACTGAAATTAACTACAGTCATGTTCCTAGCCTAGCTGCCAGCCGCTATCAAAAGGCTTTTCGTAAGCACGATCCTGAGGGATATGAGGCTTTCAAAGAAAAACTAGTTAGTGGTGAAGCCAAGGTCAATGCCAGTGCGGTGTATCCATATGATGTGATCAAGGCATATAACAACAGTGGAGATCCGACCGTAATCCAAGCACAGTGGGATGCTCTGCCAAACTACTGTGGTAACGAACTGGTTCTGCCATTGTGTGATGTCAGTGGTTCAATGATGACTTCTGTAGGTGGAAATAAGAACCTTACCTGTATGGATGTTTGTGTATCTCTAGGCCTATACCTTGCAGATAAAAACACTGGTCCGTTTAGAGACATGTTCATGACTTTTACAAATGAGTCAAAATTAGAAATCCTTAAAGGAAATCTAATTTCCAAGTTAAACCAACTTCGTCACGCAGCGTGGGGTATGAGCACTAATCTACATTCGGCGTTTGAGGCTATCCTCATGTATGCTGTAGAATGGAAAGTGCCACAGCGCCATATGCCTAAGTATTTGTTGATTATAAGCGATATGCAGTTTAATCAATGTGCTCGTCACGATGATAGTGCTATGCAAATGATTGAACGCAAGTATGCAGAAGCAGGCTATCAAGTTCCTATGATTGTATTCTGGAACCTTAATGCTCGTGCTAACCAAGTGCCTGTTAAATATGATAAGCCTGGAGTAGCATTGGTAAGTGGATTTAGTCCTAGTATTATGACTTCGATCCTTAAGGCAGATGAACTGAGTCCACTAGCAGTTATGCTTAAGACTTTAAATAGCGAACGATATGCCTTAATAGCCTAACCAATTAAGTAGTTCGACTAAACCGGACTTGACAGTCCGGTTTTTTTATTGTATAATAAGATATACACTAACAATTTGGAGTGATCATGCAGGAAAAGGTAGAACTTTTTTGCACCTACGATGAAGACGATGCTGTTTGGCATGTTTGGTTCCCTCATCCCTTGGGCGGTATGAATGTTTTGGAAAGCTTTGAGCATGAAAAAGATGCTCGTGCATTTTGGGAAGAAGAGATCGCAAACGCAGATTATGGATCGGAATGAACAATGGATAGAATGTTTTGTTATCTATGGCATGAAACCACAGATGAGAATGAATGTAAATTTGGAGAACGCTGGGTAAAGGCTGGTCAAGACCCTGAAAAAGAAATTTGGAGTAGGATTAAAGATTCTGTTGGTGTACGCAAAGATAAAATTCGTGACGGAACTATTGAGCTCGTTAGTTTTTGGGATGTGTCAGAATTAGCAATATCTAAATGTCCAGAACGATTTAAACAACATGGTCGCGTAGATGATTATATACGTGAACAAATTGGGTATCGTAAAGGCACTACAGGAGAAGTACACACACTCAATTCTACTGAAATGTCGTTTAGGATAAACGAGTTATTAAAAAGAGTAGGTCAATCACTACCTTTGGTAGCTATTAGCCAAAATCAATATGATGCTGCTATCAATGTTATTAATTCCATTAACCAAGATAAGAGAACGATTGTGGCAGAATTATGTGCCCGCTTCGGAAAAACAATCTGGAGTGGAGTATTAATAAGAGAAACAGAATTTGCATTGACTATTGTTGCTAGTTATGTATTAACCAGTTTTGCCAGTTTCAAAAAAGATCTAAACAGTTTCGAACAGTTTAGGAATTTTGTTCTGGTAGAAGCTGGCGAATCTAATTGGGAAAATAAAGTATCTGAATCATTGGCCGAAAATAAACAGGTTATTGTATTTTTATCCATGTGTTCTGGGCAACGTAGACAAAATAAAATTGATTTCTTGTTTTCACAGGAAACAAAGAAATTAATGATAATTGACGAAGCAGACTTTGGTGTCCATAGGCCGGGGCAAAGTTTACCTTTAATTCAAGCAAGAGCAGAGAATGATGTTGTCTTATTAATGACCGGCACTAACGGAGATAAAGCGGCTAGTATTTGGCCAGTAGATCATTATCTTTCTGTAACCTATCCAGAGTTATTAATAGAAAAACACAAAGAACGTTTGGAACAATAATATGCTAAAACATTTTAAAGTAGATACTACAAGACATCAGCTTTACGTAGATGTTGAATTCTATCAGATGAATTTAACCAGTGTGGTCAATATAGCTAGAACAGCAGAACCAGATGCGTTCATTCAGGATGGAATATTTTTACCTAGTTGGACAAAATTTTCTGCTCAGCCAATTAAAGCCAAAGGGTTTTTTACAAACATGCTACAGGCTGTCTTTGAAGGCAAAGGAGGTGATGACAGCCTCAATGTAGATTTCCAAACAGGACGTAAGGCCAAGGAAGGTATTAAAGTTGCTATGATGTTTTTACCTGGGTCCACTACTAATGAAAATTTATTGGAAATTAAACCAATTGCAGAACAAGCTCTTAGAGGATTTCGTGTTATATTAGTAAGTGGTGCGGAAGATATTACCAACGCCACAGCTGAACGAGAAGTGAAAGAAGCGATTGAACTGGCAGAAAAATCTAGTCAACATGTTCTAATAATCAGTGCAGGTATGGCACAACGAAGTTTTAGCATTCCTCAGATTACCGAGCTATATTTGGCTTATGATACAGGAGATAACGGTGCCACTATTCAAAAAATGAGCAGAACATTAACCCCTCATAAACAAGGTAAAATCGGTCGTGTAATAAGTTTAAGCTTTGATCCAAACAGAGATGATAAGTTCGACGCTATGTTGATTGAAACTGCCAGAAACTATAATAAAAATAAGCAGGTGAAAGACATGAAACAGGCTTTAAGAGATGTACTTAAAACTGTGGATATTTTTAAATGTCAACCCGATGGCGCAGTCAAAATTGAAATAGATGAATATTTAGAAGAAGCCATAGCAAGGAAAAGTATTCACAGAGTAATAGGTAAAGTTGCCAGAATTGAAGAAATGACCGTAGAGCAGATTAGAGCGTTAGCTCTAGGCAATATTGACCTATTTAGAGCTGCTACGAAAGAAGTTGCACAGCGTGGAAAGACTAGTATAATCAATTCAAAAGACAAAACGTCTAACAAAAAAGACATCTCCAAAAGTCTGCTAGAGGATGCACGAAAAATGATTGTTACCATAGCTCAAAATATTGACATTATAAAGTACCAAGGAGGAACAACATTAGACGAAGCATTTGAAATTTTAGATAAAAAACCAGCTATTATTAGGCAAGGAATAAGTGAAGATTTTGGTGTAGAATATGACATGATTAAAGAGTTAATTTTAGGCGGTGTAATTGAGCGTGATCTAATTGAACTTATATTTGCCTAACAAAAATTGACAATAAGAAAGATCTGTGCTATACTAACACTATCACTTCGGAGCTCATATGTTAGGTAGAATGAAATTTGAAATTAATTTATTAGTTTCTGAAATTTTAGATAATTTACCAAATTCAATATGGACCAGTAAAACTTCTACTTTCTTAGATCCTGCTATCGGCGGGGGTCAATTTGTACGTGAAATTGAATCTAGGTTAATGAAAGCAGGGCATGATATTGAGAATATTTCAAACAGAGTCTTTGGATATGAAGAATTTGAGCACCGTATAACGTATGCTGTAAATAAACATAAACTTGTAGGAAAATACAAGCAAGGCGATTTCTTAGAAATGGAGTTTAAACCAATGAAATTTACCGTGGTGGTAGGCAATCCTCCTTATCAGAAAAAATCTAAACATGGCAAAAAGGTAAACGATAATCTTTGGGCTCCTTTTACATTTAAAGGGTGGGATTTATTACAAGATAATGGATATATTTGTTTTATCACCCCAGATGGTTGGAGAACTCCTACAAATGATCTAAGAACTGAACGAAAGGGCTTATTCAAGGATATCCTTAAGCCATATAAAACTATTGCCATAAATCTAAATGAGTGCGAGAAATATTTTAATGTTGGATCTACTATAAGTTATTTTGTTGTTCAAAAGATTCTAGATAATCATTCTACCTCAGTTATGACAACAAACTTCGGTAAAGAAACTATTGATTTAAATAAACTTCCTCTAATTCCCAGAGATCTTAGCAAAGAAGGATTTAGTATATTCAATAAGGTTGTCCTTTCAAAAGGAAACCGTTGGAAGTTTTTTCAAAAACAAACAAATCTTAATAAAAGTCTTAGAATTAATATTTCTAAAACCAAAGAGTTTCCATATAAATTTTTTGACAGTCATGGCAGTGCAGAAATAAAATACTGCAACAAACAAGGTGAAAATCATAATGATTCTAAAGTAATGTTATCTTATGTTGGAAAATATAAGGTTATGGCTGATGACGGACAAATCACTCCTGCGCAACATGCACATAGAGAGCTTATAGATAAACAACATTTAGCCAGTGCAGAATCCCAACTTAACAGTAAAATATTTAAATTTATTATAGAAGGTAACCGTTCTAATCAGTACATAGAAAAACATATTCCTAATATAATGCCAAAATTAGATCTTAATAAAGTTTGGACTAATAATGATATTTACGAATATTTTAAACTTACTAAAAAAGAGATAGATTATGTCGAAGACAATGTTGAATGAAGTTATAAAACATATCAGAGGCAGAGAATATATGAGTGGAGTTGAGCGTGATAAACAGCGTATTAAAGCCACAGGAGAAGTATTTACTCCGACACCTTTGGTAGAAGAGTTATTAGACCAATTACCTGAAACTGTTTTTACAGATGAGTCTAGTACGTTTTTAGATAACTCTTGCGGTGATGGACAATTTCTTGGAGAAGTTTTAATACGTAAAATGGAGCATGGCTCAACTTTTGAACAGGCATTATCTACTATATATGGGGTGGACCTAATGCCCGATAATATTGCTGAGTGCCAAAAACGCTTGTTATGTGGTAGAGAAGATCTTCAGCATATAGTTGAACAAAACATAATCTGTGCAGATGCACTGAAGTATCATTATAGGTTCGATGGAACACCTTGCGACATTGAGAAACCAAAGGAAAAGAAAATAAAAAAAAATAAGCCTAGACCTAACCCTGAAATTAATTTGTTTGAACTTGTTACCTAATCCATCCTATTTTCAACCCATTTTCTTTTCTACGATCATATTCTTCAGGTGTTTCAGGATATTTCCACGCCCAAATTGCTACTAACATCATCATTAATCCTATTCCAGCAGTGAGTTTCCAATTGTAAGTTGTGAACCAAATAATGATTAAACTTATGTCCATGGTAATAAACATTGCCCATTTGCCATACTTAGGAAACACACGCCTCTCACTCCAGTTCCTAAGAAAAGGACCAAATAGTTTATGATTCATTATCCAGTTATGCCATCGTTCGCTTCCTTTCGCAAAGCAGTAGGCTGCAATAACAGTAGGAGTAGACCAAGGTATGCCAGGAGTGATTACACCTATATATGCGATAACTAGAAAAACGAATCCCAGTGATACCCAAAGAGCTTTTTTAATTTTAGACATAACTATCCTTTATAGTAATATTTATTGACCATAATCTAAATTTTTTGTATAATAAACATATGAAGACTTTAAAACTAGACAAAAGATACAACGGACATACCATATTCAAATATGGGATTCAATTTCATAAAAGTGAAGCTAAAAAATTTATTGAAGTTAGAAACTGGTGTTGGCAGAATTGGGGACCTGGTGCTGAAATAGAGCATCACGAATTAGAGCCAAATGTATGGTCTTGGGAATGCTCGCAGTGGAACAGAAGAATTTATTTTCAAACTGATAAAGAATACAACTGGTTTACTCTTAAATGGAAATAATATGACAGAGATCAAGATGAAAGAAGTTAGTCTTCAGAAGTACAGGGATATGCGAGCCTGGTGTAAAGAACAATATGGGCAAGAAGCATGGTGGAAAAAACAGTTGGAAAATATGAATAGTCCGGTAGCTTGGTACGCGAATTCTGATACATCTAAAGATATATGGGAAAATGAGGATAAAGGCAACGCTACATTTATATTCAAAGATGACAAAGATGCTACTATGTTTTCACTACGTTGGGCAGAGTCACAGTCATGCTCAACTGGCACGTAATTAGTATAAGCCCGCCACAACATGATGTTCATTGGAATAGATGTATAGCATGGTGTGAAAAAAATATATCCGCATATGAATGGTTTTACCAAGGTGAAGGCGTTTTTGAATTTAAGAATGAACGTGATTATCTTTGGTTCCTATTGAGGTGGTCATGATTGGTTTTTATTTAGATACTATGCTAATAAATTGTCCCATATATTGGCAAAACTTTGTAAAGGCCAATCAGGATAATCCTGACCATGACATAGCCTTAAGAATACTTAATAGAAAACTGAAACCATACAGAGCACGATATATCCCGGCAGAACTACACGATATTGAAGATAAAGTAATATTTGAAGATACTAAAGATCTAACTTGGTTTATGTTGAGGTGGTCATGAAGTTTCTTTGGGCAGATCTTAACGGTATTATAGTGGACTACAGTTGGTATGCTGATAGAGTATTGGAGATTGACTCTTAGAGTTTGAAAACATTTGGCTATCAACCTAGAGAGGGTATGGCATTGACATTTCAAGAACAATCTCATAAAATATGGTTTATGCTAAGGTGGGATTCATGAATGATATAGATAAGTTTTGCAGTAGGTATGAAGCCACAGTAAGCACTAGTGGTAGGTATTTTCGTAGACACCAGTTACCACCTTTGCGTGTGAATAACACCTATGACACTAGCACGGCTAAAGACATTTTTGTTAACATAACGGAAATTCCTATGTTAAATGTCTGTTTACCGCAAGATCGGTTCGCTGCTTTGGTAGAACATGAAAACCGTATAACACAATTAGTTGACAGTAAGCCATTTGGCCTACACGCTTCATACCAGCGTTTGCAATATATTGTAGCAGAGCATGAAGAGGAATGTCGTCTGCGTCATACTAATCCTGCATTGAAAAAAGCCTGGGAAAACTATCAAATGATATTAAAGTTGACTAAGTAATCGTTTTGTGCTAAACTAATTATATGAAAATAAAAGTTGTATCAGATCTACATTTGGAATTCAGTGATGTCAATGTTACGAATGAGCATGACTATGACCTTTTAATCCTAAGTGGTGATATCATGGTTGCTCAGGATCTACATGATCATCCAGAGCCACATGTTCCTTACCCTCCCGAGATCGTTCGGATATTGGGCAGTCGTCAAGCAGCAGCACAGCGTTTTCGTGACTTTCTTAAAAGAATTAGTTTTCAGTTCCCTCATGTTATCTATGTTGCAGGTAATCATGAGTTTTATCATGGTAAATGGGTAGCCGGACTAGATTATCTTAGAGCGGAGTGCTCACGATTTCCTAACATCTATTTTCTAGAAAATGATACAAAGGAAATTGATGATGTCTTATTTGTAGGCGGGACATTATGGACAGACATGAATAAGCATGATCCTATTACTAAACATACGATTCAAGGTATGATGAATGATTTCAGAATCATTAAACATGATCTAGAAGGTTTTAGGAAAGTAAGACCAGATGACTGCATCAAGAGACATATTAGCACATTGAAATATTTCGGAGAAGTTCTTGATGCTAATCCCAACCGGAAGTGTGTAGTGGTCAGTCATATGGCGCCTACCTTTGCTAGTATTGGTTCTAGGTATGTGGAAGAGACAATTATGAATGGTGGTTATGCTAGTAGTCTATCAGATTTTATTTTAGACAGACCACAGATAAAATTGTGGACACATGGGCATGTTCATGACCCCAGTGACTATATGGTAGGAACAACTAGAGTTGTTTGTAACCCGAGAGGTTATGAAGGCTATGAAGAGTCATATTGGAATCCCCAAATTATTATTACAATATGACAGATGAAGAAATCCAGCTGTATACAGAGTGGGTAGAGATGGCAAGGTTATTAGAAAAAGATTTAGCCATCTCTCAATTAAAAAGAAATCAATTAGAATATGTATTGGAAAATTTTAGTTCTAGATTAACTAACAAAATGTTATTTCCACTAATAAAATTCTTAGAAAATAAAGAATTAAATATATATTACAATTCTAAGCAAAGTATTGATTCTTATACAGAAAATTATCTAAAAAAATATGATCCGAAAGCAGATCATGTTATAGATGAATGATAAATAAAAAATGTAAAAAGCCATAGGTTTTTACATCGAGCATGGTGCTCAAATAATCTTGCTTAACAAAGGAGAATTCAAAATGAGTAAAGTAATAGGTATCGATCTAGGTACCACTAATAGCTGTGTCGCTGTTGTTGAAAATGGAACAGCAAAAGTCATAGAAAATTCAGAAGGCGCACGTACTACCCCAAGCATAGTAGCATACACTGATAAAGAAATTCTTGTAGGTGCCAGCGCAAAACGCCAAGCCGTTACCAATCCAAAAAACACTATCTATGCCGCAAAACGTCTTATTGGGCGGAAATTTACAGAGCAATCTATACAAAAAGAAATAAATCTCATGCCGTATAAAATTGTTAAAGCAGACAATGGAGATACATGGATTGAGGCCAATGGTGAACGTGTAGCGCCACCTCAAGTTAGTGCTGAAGTATTACGTAAAATGAAAAAAACAGCAGAAGATTACCTAGGTCATGAAGTGACAGAAGCTGTTATTACTGTTCCAGCCTATTTTAATGATAGTCAGCGTCAAGCCACTAAAGATGCTGGCCGTATTGCTGGCTTGGAAGTTCTTCGTATCATTAATGAACCCACTGCTGCTGCGTTGGCTTATGGTGTAGATAAAGAAGAGAAAAAAGATAGAAAAATTGCTGTATACGATTTAGGTGGCGGTACGTTTGATATAAGTATTATCGAGATAGCTCAGTTAGAAGCAGATAAACAAATCGAAGTATTATCTACAAACGGTGATACATTCTTAGGTGGTGAAGATTTTGACCAAAGAATAATGGACTTTTTAGTAGATGAGTTTAAGAGAGAACAAGGTATTGATCTTACAAAAGACGTGTTGGCTTTACAAAGGTTAAAAGAAGCAGCAGAAAAGGCAAAGATTGAGTTAAGTAGTAGTCAACAAACTGATATAAATCTCCCGTATATCACAGCAGATTCAAATGGTCCTAAACATTTGAATATTAAAATGACAAAAACAAAGTTAGAAAATCTGGTTGAAGATCTTATTGATCGTAGTTTAGAACCTTGTAGAATAGCATTGAAAGATGCAGGATGCGAGCCAAGTGATATAGATGAAGTAATTCTTGTAGGAGGCATGACTCGTATGCCTAAAGTTCAAGAAGCAGTTGCTGATATTTTTGGAAAGTCGCCTAGAAAAGATGTGAATCCAGATGAAGCAGTAGCAGTAGGTGCCGCTATACAAGGAGCTGTATTATCAGGCGATAGGAAAGATGTCCTTTTATTAGATGTAACTCCGCTAAGTGTAGGCATTGAAACACTAGGTGGTGTGTTTAATAAACTTATAGAAAAAAATACAACTATTCCTACGAAACAAAGTAGAACATTTAGCACAGCTGAAGATAATCAGCCTGCAGTCACAATCAAAATCGCACAAGGTGAAAGAGAAATGTTTGCCTATAATAAACTGCTAGGAGAATTTAATCTAGAAGGTATTGAGCCTGCACCAAGAGGTGTTCCCCAAGTTGAGGTTACAGTAGACATAGATGCTAATGGTATTATGCATATAAGTGCCAAAGATAAAAACACAGGAAAAGAAAATAAAATAACAATTAAGAGTGACAGCGGATTGACAGAAGCAGAAATACAAAGAATGATTAAAGAAGCTGAAGAAAATGCTGAAGCCGATAAAAAAGAAATAGAAAAAATTAATTCAAGAAATTCGGCAGACGGTATGATACATAATGTGGAAAGTGTTTTAAAACAAGCTGATTCAACATTTACAGCAGAGGAAAAAGCTAAAGTTGAAGATATCATAAAAGAATTAAGAGAAGCACTGGCGGAAGATAATAAAGAAAAAATAGATGAATCAAGTTTAAAATTAAGTAATACTTTTAATGATATACAACGTAGTAAAACTCCCGCCGCTCCAGAAACAAATGGACAAGAGTTTGTTGATGTAGAAGCCAAAGAAAAAACAAAAGAAACTGATAAAACAAAGATTTGACAGACAGACACAGTTAGTTTAAAATAAAACTGCGGCGCTCAGGTGAGGCCGCAATTATCTTGCTTAATAAAAGGAGAAAATTATGACACAATTAATGCGTATTGACACAAATGCTTTTAACAAAGCACTTATCGGGTTCGATAGAATTTTTAACGATTTTGAAAATCGTTGGCAACATTCTGCCAGTAACTATCCCCCGTATAATATTTGTAAAACTGAAAATGACACTTTTTTAATTGAAATTGCCATTGCAGGGTTCAACAAAGAAGATATTACTATCCAAGTAGATCAAGACCAATTAAGTATTATTGGAAAGAAAAAAGAAGAAGAAACTGATAGCAAACAATATCTACATAGAGGGTTAGCTACTAGAGATTTCGAAAGAGTTTTCACTCTTGAAGCACATATGATTGTGGGAGAAGCCACTTGTAAAGATGGTATCCTAACCATTCAGGTTAATAGACAAATTCCAGAATCTTTAAAACCTAGAATTATTAATATTAACTGATGTGTTAAATATTAGTGGGGGATATCGCCCCCCACTATTACCTGGATAAAATCTATGGAACCTATTACAGAAAAAGTTGTAAAAAAAGCAAAACAAATTGACAAAATTAAAGAACCTGGTAAATTTAAAGTTATTTTTTGTAACGATGATGTCACGCCAATGGAGTTCGTTGTCAGTGTTCTTATAACTGTGTTTAGGCATACACAAGATAGAGCCATGCAAATAACTATGGAAGTTCATCATTCAGGCAGCGGAGTAGCAGGGATTTATCCCTTTGAAATTGCCGAGCAAAAAGAACAAGATGCATCCAATCTTGCCAGAGCAAATAACTTTCCTTTGGTAATTAAGATAGAACCAGAATGAGAAACTAAATGGCTCTAAAGGATTTAACTGCTGATAAGCACAAAGAAGCAGAGTCTACATCGTTTATGAAGGCAGTGTTCGCAAGGACCCTGCCTTTAACTTTGTGGACCGACTGGACATATCAAAAGGCAATTTTCTACAATACAATAGAAACTGCCGCTCTAAAAAATTTGCTATTAGAAGATCTTAGAGGAATAACTAGAGCACCTGCTCTGGCTCAAGATTTTAATGCTAATAATAGTGATTTAAAAGTATACGAAATACGTCCTACCACTATTGCATACCATGATTATATCAAATCAATTCAACACAATGCTAGAAAGATTCTAGCACATTTATATACGTGGCATATGGGAGATATGTTTGGAGGTCAGGCAATTAAACGTATTGTACCGGGATCTCACCTTAGTTTAGAATTTGATAATCCTAAAGAACTTATGACAAATCTTAGAGCCAAATTAGATGACAGTCTTGCAGACGAAGCAAACACAGCCTTTGACTGGGCAATAAAAATGATGAGGGTCTATGACAGTGATTTGGAACAAAATTGAAGAATTAGCACGATATTTAGAAAAGAGATTTAACGACACAGGTGATGCAATAGAGGGTAAACTCAACGAAAATTACGATTGGGAAAATACACTTTGGTCTAGTCTAAGATATCGTAGAGCACACATAGAAATAGTAGACAAGCGTGATTCGCATGGAATCTACATTTTACATTCTACAATATTCCCACATTACAACGATCCTAGTCCTATTTGGGGATTTGATGTTATATGCGGCCGTAATAAAATCACAGGAGCCTTTCATGATTTTAGCGCAGCTGGGGATAGAAATCATGACATGATGTTGTGGTTCACAAAACACGTAGAATCTTTAGAATGGACTAAACCTAGAACACTACCGGATTGGGCTAGACAAATTTTTAGTCCTTCAATGATAGCAGCAGGTAATATCAGTGATGAAAAAGAAATTGATTTGTTATGTGAAACTGCTAAAAAATCACTAGATTTCTATCTAGCTAATGTAGGCCTTACACAGACCTGTGGTGCAGATTTTCACATGGCACAGGATCGTTATTGTTATTACCAAAAACAAAATCCACAAGTCATAAAAAGTATGATAGCTATGGGTGTACAAGAATCTATAATTAAGCAGTTTGTAGACGAAATTCTCTTTCCGGAAACAGCATAAATATTCTATTATGCGAGCCCGTGATTTTTTATACGAAGCAGGATTAAGCCAATCTGAATTACTTAAACATGGCAGAAAATATGCGGAAATTTTAGCCAACCTAGCAGATAAAGGTCCTGTCGAAATTGTGCCTAACAAGCGAGGCACATATGGGAATACAGTTGAGTTAACAAGAGATACTGTAGATAATCTAATTAATTTTGTAGGCGGAGGTGACCTTAATGCCACGCCAGAATTCATTTTAAGTAATGGAAAAACTGTCAAAGGATCTTGGGGTGCTATATTTAAAAGCGGCGCATTTACTGGTTTAATGGGCAAGAAACTTTATAACGCAGGACACCTGAATGAATTATTCATGGGGTTAGCAGTAGCGGCAAGGTTTATTAATCAAAACAGAGACGTCTCTAGCGATCAAGTAAGAAGAATGATGTTCGAAGCAAGCCCGGAGTTTGCTGAATCTCGCAGCACTATGGACTTTCAAGTTGAAAAAACAATTCAATATACAACTAAATCTAAACCAGATAATTTAAACTTTCTTGCTGTAATTCCTGCTAAGAGTGCTCAGGCTTTAATGGACTATGGAGTAGGACCACTACCCGGAGATCTAGCCAGTATATTACAAGGTGTCGTTCGTTATGTTAATGAATCAGACAGTGTAGATGCTGCTGTAGCACGGGTAATGAAAGATCCTAATACTAATTTAGTAGAAATTAAATCAGATGGAACAAGCGACTCAAAAGGCACCAAGGCCGATATGGTGTTGACTATAGACGGCAGTAAGGTATCTTTATTAAGTTTAAAAACTAGTTCGTCTGCTACATTAGGTCAGCGTTCGGGACTAAGTTTTGATGCAATACAATATTTCTTTAAAACCGGGTTTAATATTGACCTATCCGATAAACAGGCATTGTTTGATCCTAAACTTAGCAAAGAAAAATTAGAAGCTAACTTATTCAAACTTTATGACACTGTTTTATTCCCGAAGATAGATGCACTAATGAAAATGCAAAATCCTGGTAAAGAGTCACAAATAGTTAAACAATTAGCCAATGCTGCTAATATATTTGCTAGAGGCGAAAGTTTAGAAGACGTAGAGATTGTTAAGGTAAACGATACTATTCCTAGCGGCGCATATAAAATCTTAAGATACAGTGATAGTCTTGTAGATGCAATGAAATCCTTGGACCTATTCGCTGTAAAAGTACCTTCTAAAGGCAGAGGAAGGACTATACAGATATTTGTTAGGCCAGATGTAGCCAATGTTAATCAAAAACCTGTAAAACTTTGCCAATTTAGAAGTCAGGTAACAGGTGGATATATGCGAAACTATTTTGAATCTGGTGAAATGTTGGACGAATTAGTCTCTATAACACCTAAACCAAAAACTTTTAAACAAGACAAAAACAAGCCAGAACTACAAACTCCCGCACAATTTAACCAAAATGCAGCACTGCAACAGAGTAAGGTTCCTATGGCTGCTACTTTTAATTAGTAAATAAAGTAGTATATAAATAGCAGTATGGAATACCTGCTGCTCTTATTTTTCCTAAATGTCAAGCATTGGTATGCTGATTTCTGTATTCAAACCTATGACCAAACCATTAAAAAAGGATCATATGGCGATCTTGTAGGAGTTAGTCATAGTTTAGACCATATGCTTTACACTATTATTGCACTGGTTGCATTTAATTTAATTCATCCAATAAACCCATTAATAATATTATTTGTAAGTATTTTTGAAGGTATAGCTCATTACCATATAGATTATCTTAAGGTAAAATATGGTACAAAAGATCAACAAACTAGTCGTTATTGGTCAGAATTTGGGGCAGATCAGTTAGCTCATCAGGTAACTTACTTGTTTATTGCATATTTTATCCTCAAATATACTTAGATCTAATATACATAGTTATTTTACCTAGATTTTGGCTTAAATAATAGTGCAATTTTTTTGATACGGAGCGAAAATGATCAAGAAACTAATATCACTTGTGATATTATTACTGACTGCTGGAATAGTTCAAGCACAGAATACAAGCACTCAAAGCACCACAAGTGGCACAACCACTAGTACAATAAACCCAATTAATCAGGGGACTTACGATAGCAAGAGTTTGGTTGACACTAACTCAACCAGTAACAGCACCAGTGCAGTAACCACTAACAATTTCAGCACCAGCACTAGTACAAACACTTCTACAAGTACTGTGAATAGCACTAGCACGAATACCAACAATAACAATAATACCAGTACCAGTACCAACGTTAATACAAATAACAATATTCAAAGCGGTACGTTAACAAATATTAACCAAAATACCAATTCTGGCACAATGACCTATAACAATAATAATGTTAATTCAGGTACAGTTACCTATAATAATAACAACGTTAATTCAGGAACAATGACGAATAACAATAATAACGTCAACACCAATACCAGTACTAGTACCGCCACCACTACCAATATCAACAATAATATTAATTCTGGAACAATGACTTATAATAACAACAATGCCAGCACAAGTACCGCTACCACAGTGAATACAAACAACAATATCAATTCTGGCACAATGACTTATAATAATAACAATGTAACTTCAAGTGATAATACTAACAGAAATATCATGAGTGGTACAGTGACTTATAATAACAACAATGTCAACACTAATACTAGTACCAATAATAATGTTCAAACTGGTGACATGACGTACCGTAATATAAACAATTCAACTAGCACCAGTACGGCTGTCAACACCAACAACAATATACAAACTGGCGACATGACCAATCGGAACATAAACAATTCAACTAGCACCGCAACTTCTACTAATACCAATAACAATATTCAAACTGGCGACATGACCAATCGTAACATCAACACCACCACAGCTACTACTACCAGTCAAAGCACTAACACTAATAACAATATTCAAACTGGCGACATGACTAACCGTAACATCAATAACTCAACCAGTGTCAGCACCAATAATAACAACAATGTTAGCACCAGTGTAAGTACCAGTGACCAAACGGTAAAAACTGACAATGTCAACACCAATATAAACAAGAGTGAAATTACACAAAAGGTAATACAACCACCACCAACTGCTATTGCTCCTGCCATGATGAGCATGGGCACAGACCTATGTGTAACCGGTGTTTCTGGAGCTGCTCAAACACAGGTATTAGGTATCAGTTTTGGCGCTACCAATCGTGACATGAATTGTGAAAGATTGAAACTCAGCAAGACTCTATACGACATGGGTATGAAAGTGGCTGCTGTGGCTACCATGTGTCAGGATCGTCGTGTATGGGACGCTATGATGGCAGCAGGTACACCATGCCCTGTAAACGGATTAATAGGTGAGCAGGCTAGAGAGTTTTGGTCCAAGAACCCAGATCTAATACCAAAGCAGGTTGTGGCTGAAAAATAATGGAACCAAACTACGGGTATAAGCATACTCGAGGATTTTTAATCTTCCTTTTAATTATCATCGTCATGGCTTTGGGTGCTGTCTATGCTCAGACTTCGCCTAACACGCCTAGTGGTTATAGTATTGATAGTGTAACAGGCAATCTTATATCAAATGGTTCTATATCATCGGTGTCGGGATGGACTGTAACAACTGGTAGCCCTACCTGGACACCGGTCAGTCCAGGGGGTTCATTTGGTGTAGATGGCTATACTTTTGGTTATGGTGTAGAATCACTCGGCCAAAACCCTAGTGTCAATTTAAGTAGTTTTAATCATGGATATTTAAACTCTAGTGCAGTGTTTGTTACTGGATTCATGTATGGCTTAAAATATAGATTTCCCTGTGCTAATAGCATAGGAACTAATTGTGATGGAACAGCTCAGGCAGGGTTTATTGCCAATCCAACACAGGACAATCTAAGAGTGGAAGTTGGTTACTATCCATCGACAGGTTCCCCTACTTTTTATACACATCAGTTAGGGCTTAAAAACATAAACGATGGTAATAGTCCCTATAACCCCAGCTGGCAAACTTTATCACAAACAGTTACCTTTGCTGGGGCAAAACCTTTAGCTCAGGCCGGTGCTGTAAATTATGAAATCATTGGAAGTGACCAGGGATTTTGGGCATGTAATCCAAACTGTTATGGACCTCAAGTAAAAGACGCATACATCCGTGCCATATATAGTGTAGATCCTTGTATATTAAATCCTGCATTTAATTCCAGTTGTGCCGGATTTTCTAATGTTCTACAAGGAGCCAAAAGTCCAACATTTTATTATAGTTATAACATAGCTCAATCCTTGCCACACATTGGCGGAGGTGTGGTATTGCACGGCTACGACTACGGATTCAATTGGTATAATTACGGTGCTTGTTATAATACCTTTTTGTTTTGGTGTACAGATTGGCGTACCGATGGTGGCGGTAATATAAACTTTAGAATAAGTGATAAGAACAATACTACTATGTTTCAAAATCAATGGTATGTATCTGGTAATAATAATGCTGGTAGTTTTAGTTCTAGGCATTTGTTCACTGAAAGTAAGAATAGTTTAGACATGGGATCTGTTCAATGGTGGGCCAGTGATGTATGGAATCATTTTGGTTGGGTCGGTTGGACTAGGCCTATCTGGACTCCTGATCCTTGTTACACTAATGGTTTATATAGTCCTAATTGTAGTAATTTTCAATCAACCTTGACTCAAGTCATAGCAGATGTTAAGGCACAACAAGAACGCATAGCTGCTCTAACACCAGCAACTACTAGCTCTAGCTCATCTGCCCCAGGCGGTGCAATCACTGTTACTATAGAAAATGCCAACGGTGCTACACCCTCTGTTAATGTAGCAACTGCGGTAAACACTAGTGCCAGTAATGAACCATCTGCGACTAGATCCAATACACAATTTGCCCTAAGTCTTGTACAGGCAAATCAGCGTAGAGAGCAAACTATAGCACAAAGAGCGAGTGAAAATGCTAGAAATGAAGCTATTGCTCGTGCCGATGCCGCAAGATCGGAGGCTGTGTCTGTAGCAGACGCTAACCAACAGCAAGGTGCAGCGGCCTCAGATGCTGCTGCTGACGCCGCTCAAGCTGCTAATGTTCCAATGACTACCAACAGTGTTAATACCATGGCAGCGCAGATGAATTTAGGACCTGTTACCAATACAACATTAAGCTCAATTTCTGCTGCACTTCAACCACAGTTATCAATAGCACAAAGACAAACTTCAACACCAGTAGAAATTGTAATGCCTAACGAACCTACAAATACAGGGTCATTGATCTCTCAAGTTAGAGCGCCTGAACCACAACAAAATATTGTCACGCAAACAACAACCGTAGCAGCGATAATTACGCCCTATCAATCACCACAGGGTAATGACATAGTACAGACACCTAAGCAAGAACCAATGTTAATGACTGTACCACAAGTTGACCTAGCGGTAATTGACAATCGTCCGCAGGTAACCAATGTGTTTAGACCAACAATACCAATGACAGATTCAGCGCCCGCACCTGCCAGTGTAATAATACCTGAATCAAGTACTATTACGCAGTCCACTGTGGTAAATCCAGTTGAAATAAAAACTACAGAATTAGATTCTATAGTGAATCCTGCTAATTTCATTACTAATAGAACAAATCCAATAACGTCAATAGTTGAAGGACGTATATTAATGACTGATTCTAATCAGCCAAAAACAGAATTATCTAGCGTGAATAGAAATGTAGCCAATAATGAACTTGCCGGTGGTATCGGTATAGAGACCATTGCCCTAGCCCCTCAAGGTTTTAATGTTTATGCTTCTTTGGTGTTAAAAGATGCAGCATTTTATACACCACGCGAAATATATCGTAACCAACGTACAATAGATAATGTTAGAGCATTACGTAATCTAGCTCAAGATGCAAGGCATCAAGAAATGATAGAACAGCAGTATAGGAGATAAAAAATGTCTAAAGACAAAGATGAAACAGAAGAAAAACCTGAAGAAAATAACGAAGAGCAGCAGACTGAAGAAGAACAGACTGAAGAAGAACAGACTGAAGAAGAACAGACTGAAGAAGGCTCAAATGCAGCCTTACTAGCAGCAGGTGCTCTTGGAGCTGCGGCCTTGGCTAATAAAGGAAAGACAAAAAAGGCTGTCAAAGGAAAAAAGGCAACTGCTTCGAAAAGTAAAAAAACGTTACCTAAAAAAACTTCAACTGTTCAAACAACCAAACCTGCTAACTCAACAACTCAAACAGCCGTACCATCTACCGGTGAGAAGCCTGCTACTATAAATTTAGATAAAAAAGTAGATGAAATTAAAAAACTAACTGATAAAAACAGAGTGTGGACCGTGGCCGGTATTGAATTTACGCCGGCCAAAATAGGAATTGCCGCTGCTGCATTGAGTTCTGCTATTGGTGGTATGTATGGTGCTTTCGAAGTTTACAAAGGCTATATAGATATGAAGGAGAAAATTGCCAAATATGTAGCTCCCGATCTTTCAACCTATGACAAGCGAATCACAGTGATTGAAGAAAACATGGCCAAGACTGAAGAAAGCATGAATAAAACTCTCAAAGCCGTGCAAGAAGGATCGGACAAAACAGCAGAGTATACAAGAGATATAAAGAACGATCTTAAGAATGACATACGTAGATTGGATAAGGTAGTAGAAGGAGTAGAAAGCAGTAATAAGAGTCAGCAAAGAGAAATAGATAAGACCGTACAAGAGGTCAAGGCTGATGTAAGGAATATTCAAAAACAAGCCGACCTTGCTCTGAACAATGCAACTAAAGAAATGAATCGTATGTCTGCTGAAAATACCAAGGCCATAGCTGCTAATAACAAAGAAATAGATGCAAGAATGAAGGCTCTAGATAAAAAGATTAATGAGGATTTGAAAAAAGCTCTAGATAATCCTTTGGCAAACAAATGATAAGTATATTAATCTATGATATACTTTCAAAGGTTAGTTAAATATGACATGGTTCAGATCTAAACGTAGACCTGAACCACTTCCTCCTAGCTTTATTAGGGACAAAAAATTTCCCATTAATCAGTCGCAATCACAAAATCCTGTAGATAAGATAGAAAAAGAAAATGAACGAAAACCAATTGCACCAAATAATAAGTTATAGTATATTTCGTGTGATTGAGTTGTGTTTTGACCAAGGTGTAACTACTACATGGAGAGACATTTACCTTTTCTTACGTTTTCCTAAACATTTTTGGGAAGATGATGAAGATCTAGATTCTAAAATAATTGTAAAATCAAAAGACGAATTAGAAATGATGAGAGAAATGTTAATCTCGAGGTTTACCACAAAACATTAAATACATTTATTATACTGATTTTAAAATATATGAACATATCCGGTGGTGTAAATTTTTTCGGTCCTATAAATATCCTTGCACCACCGTCTCCAGTAGTTTCTAATTTAATAACGTATTTAGATGCTGCCAATTCAACCAGTTATCCTGGGTCTGGAACAAGTTGGTTTGATCTCAGTGGTAATAATAGAACTGCAAGCTTGGTAAATTCTCCGACCTATAATTCTGCGGAAAGAACATTTACAATAGACGGTTCATCGTACCAATATATACAATTGAGTTCTGGAATAGATTATAACTCACTAGGAAGTAGTAGAAATTTTTCATTATGTTGTTCTTATTTCATAACGAATTTCGGCGTTGGTGGAAATAATTCCGGAGATAGTTATATAATTCATGGAACAGGTACAGGGTATTTTAATGGTTGGCGCATAATTAATGCCAATGGGGGGACACCAGGAAATGCATATACGGGAAATCCCTATACGATGTTTGCGGCAAATAATTCTGTAGCAGGAAATAGTTCAGGTTTACAAGATACAGCTAATCGTTGGCAATTTATAGGCATGCGACAGTCCGGTGCAACAGTTACAATGTTTACTAACGGCGTATTTTCATCTGTAAGCACTTTTGGTGCATATGTCAGTAGTACAACTGATGCACCTGCAAAAATAGGATTAGCCAACACCGCTGTAAATTGGGGAGTTGGAAGATTTATTGGTAGGTTTGGCGTTTTTCTTTTATATGATCGAGCATTAACTGATAATGAAATAATTCAAAACTATGACGCCTTTAGAGGTAGGTACAATTTATAATGAAAATAATAAAAATTCTAACTATAACCATGTGTATATTTTTGTCTGATAGTACATACGGGCAAAATCTTTTTTCTAAACCAGTTGTTTGTTTTTCGGATTTTACTTCGGTACTAAAACAACTCAGCGACCCTAAATATGGAGAAACTCCGATTTGGAGAGGTAGGAATAACGACGAAGGTAATAATGTAGTTTTACTTTATAATGAAAAAACTACTGCATGGACTATAATTGAATACAAAAATAATCAAGGGTGTGTATTAAGTGCCAGTGAAAATAGCGAGTTTTCGGTTAGAGTTAAGATTGAAAAATAAAATAAAAATGTTTAAATAATATTATAATTTAATATTAGGAAATTTCTATGACACAAACAACTTTTGTTTTTACTCCGTTTATAGATTCAACCTCCGGTACTCATGATGAAGTATTACAGAGATTAAATTCTAAGTCTCATTTAGAACCTGGGTTTGACATTAAATCAGACAACTTTAATGCTATGTCCGGAAAAAGGTATGGAGTAGACAGTAGAAGTCAAAAAATAACCGCTACTTTACCGGAAATTCCATCTATTGGAGATGCTATATTTTTCTTAGATGCCTTTGGAACTTTTTCTACCAATAATTTAATCTTAGATGGAAACGGTAATACAATATTAGGGACTCCTTACATTACGGTAAGTTTAAACAATGATAGCATTGGTGTGTTTTATAATGGTGAAGAGTGGAGATTATACGAATGAGTACTTTAATAAATTATAGAAAAGAACAATTAAAGGCAATTCTAGGCGAGCTTACCGGTTTAGATTCTAATAACACAACAGTTATAAAGGGAGAGGTAGGCCCTAAAGGCGATCGTGGAGAGAATGGAAAAGATGGAACACCTGGGCCACAGGGTGACATGGGACCTAGAGGAGAGAAAGGTGAGCCGGGACCTGCTGGCAAGGATGGACTACCTGGTGCTCAAGGACCTAAGGGGGATACTGGTGCTCAAGGACCTAAAGGCGATACTGGTGCTCAAGGACCTAAAGGCGATACTGGACCAAAGGGAGATTCAGGAGGTTCTACAAGTTTTAATATTCCACAAACAGGAGGCAGTGCATCCTATGTGAATTTAGGAACTTGGACTACGGTTAATGAGGGAACTACTCTTTATATGAGAATAGTTGCTCACTGTGGCTACAACACAGAATTCTCTCAAAATCAAGTGACAGAGTTATATTTTAAAACTTCAAATGGTCAATCAAATAAAAATGGATTTTACGGTGACGGATCTGCCAGTAGAAATACTGCTTTAGGTAGCAATGTTTCTGCCCCATCTATTTTTAAAGTTATACAAAATTCTCTAACCAGTTATACACTATATGGATATTTTGGGACCTGGAGTAATGGATCACATTATACTGTATCTACAGATCCTGCCAGCAGTTGGACACATACGGGAACACTAACTCAAGGTGAACCCCCAGGCACATTCATTTATATAATACCTACAGTATCAGATTTTAAATCAATCTCTAACTATGTAGATGCAGGACAGTTTGTTACATTAGACAATATTAAGGCCACGGTTACTACATCAGGTAATAGGGGATTAAGTGTAGCCGCTGTTTCGGGATCATTTCAAGCTCATATTAGTGCCACGTTCGGTTATGTAAATGGTGTAGGTGGCAACGCAACGACCAGTGCTGCTACATATACTACAACTCCCAGCGGATCCTGGTTTGGATATAATTTTCCAAATGCTGGTGATGGTAGTCAATATCTAGTAAACGATGTTACAAACAATCGTTTTTACAGAATAACTTTGATGATCGGCCCTGGTTATTCAAAGAATTTTATCAGCATTGAGCGATTATATTAAAGTACATCAAGGATAATTTATGTTAGAAACTTGCTGCGATGTTTTAGCAGAAGCATACCGTCGTAATTGGATTACTAGTAGAGATGGTAATCTAAGTATACGCTATCACGATCGTAATCATTTTTATATAACACCTAGTGGTGTGCGTAAGCAAAAACTACAATACGATATGTTTAAAAAAATCCGTATTGCTAATAATGGCACAACAGAATATCCTGAAGTCATAGAACAGGATGACATTAGCGGGAATCTCAAACCAAGTGGAGAATTACCTTTACATTGGGGACTACAAAGAGAGATGGGACAGCACTCAGAAGATATTCGTGTGGTAGTTCATCTACATCCAACCTATACCATAGCAGCCATGCACCGTGGTATCGTGCTACAAGACCTAGTAAAAGATTTTCCTGAACTAAGCCGTTATACCAAAGTAGCACCTAATGTAGGAGATGTTGCTCCAATTAGCCAAGAACTAGCAGATCATTGTCATCGTGCTCTAGAACTAGATCAGTTTGGAAATATTGCCTATGACATAGTGGGTATTAAGGGACACGGTGTAGTCAGCATAGATACCACTCCATGGCGTGCTTTTGAACATATAGAACGCTTAGAACATATATGTCAAATAGTTCTTGCCAGTGGAAAAGTTTAGCGGATGTTATAATATGCAACTTCAAGGAGGAGTGGTTATAAGAGGAGGAGTTACTGTTTCCTTGTTGCCTTTTAGATATTATAAGTGGGAAATTAATAACATTCGAGGAGGAGTAAATCAAGGTTCTAATAGTTTTCCTCAAGCATCGGAGTTTGTATTCACAGCTGATGGTGTTAATCAAAGTATGTCTGGTGTTACGGTAACTAATCCGGGGGGAAGTAGTCCTGTTAATGAGGAACCACCAAAATTAGTAGATGGAAATACTGGAACTAAATTTTTAGACCTAAATGATTTTACAGGAAGATCTACCATAGTGGTTTTTGATTTTACCACAACAAGAACCTTTAATGGTTACAATTGGGCAACAGCAAATGATGTTACTGCTAGAGATCCTAGAACTTGGAATATTTCCGGAAGTAATAATAATGCTGATTGGTTTTTATTACATGCTGTCGTAGACTTTTTTGCAACCACATCTAGGAATACATATAATTCAGGTTGGTCATTTTAATACTTTTTACCTAGTAAATTTCTATTCAAAAAATTTAAGTAACCATTGACCTATCTAATTAAATAGTATATAATTATTATTTAGGACTGACACACTATGAAGTATTTAATTGCTATATTTGTAGCCTTTGTACTACCAATTTTAATCTGCCTAGGTCTTTATTGGATTAAAGACAAACATTACGCTGTAACCAATGTATGTAATGAACAATTTTACCCGGATCTCTGCGGTAAATCTAAAGACTAATTTTTCGGAGATACTTAATATGTTTGGACTAATTAAATTCATTATCGTTGTGTATCGAGCATTCGTCGAACTTCTTGACCCCAATCGAAATGCTCTAAAAGATGCACCACCACAAATCAAATATATTGCCAGTATTTTATTGGCAAGTTTTTGGGCCGTGGCATTTAGTTTGTGGGCGGGAGAACTTTATCTCATTGGCTATAATGTAATAGGACATGTAGCAGTAGTAAGCATGGCATTTGTAACCTGGTTGGTATTTAGACATTTTAAACAGACGTATACGAAAAGATCCGAATATGATTTATTACGAGATCCTAATCGTTTGCCTAAATGCTACGAATTAACAGATGAAGAACGAGCCATGGCTGCTCAGAAGATGACTTTATAAAGTTAAATACAATTAGGATCCTTACAGCAAAATTATTTGGCCTTCTTTGAGACTGTTCGCAGTCCTGATATCCCAAAAACGGATCCTGTTAAAATATTTTATAGATGATATTTGTAACCAAAAACTCATCAATACAAAATTTAATTTCTTAAATATCCATATTATGGCAATTATAAAGGCATCTTATGGAATCAAGATACAAGGAATTAGATTATCTCATCACTAAATTTACCAGGCAAATACCCGATACTGAAGAATATAACACAAGACTAACAGAAGAATTAGAACTCATAGCACAACTAGGTTTTGCCAAACACTTTCTTAGGGTTAGGGAAATACTAGACCTAACTCGTGATATTCCACATATAACTAGAGGATCAGCAGGATCAAGTCTAATCTGTTATCTAATGGGAATATCGGATGTAGATCCTGTTAAAGAACACATACCGCTGGCACGTTTTATGAATCCAAAACGCGACGATTTACCTGATATAGATCTTGACTTTCCGCACTGGCAACAAGAAACTGTTATGAATCGTATATTCAATAAATGGAAAGGGCAAAGTGCTCGTGTTAGTAATTACGTGACCTACAAAGAAAAATCCGCACTACGCGAAGCAGCAAAACGCTATGGTGCCAAGGGCAAACTCAAACGCAACTTTAAATTAGAAGAAGTAGTTCCTGAGTTTGTAAAAGATGCTGAAAGACTAGCCAATAAACTATTAGGCAAAAAACGCTGTATTTCTAAACACTGTGGTGGTATATTGATCTTCGATCGTGCTGTGCCTAAAAGCCTAATCAATTCTGAAAACCAAATATTACTAGACAAGTATGAAATTGAAGATCTTGAACACTTTAAGATAGACGTACTTGCTAATCGTGGGCTGAGTCAACTATGGGAAATAGAACAGCGTTCTTTGTCGGACTACCCGGAGCACGATGAGGCTACTAGCGAACTATTGTGTCGTGGTGATATCTTAGGAGTCACACAGGGCGAAAGTCCTGCTATGAAACGTCTGTTTCGTGCTATTCGTCCTAAGAGTAAAAGTGACTGCACCTTGGCCACTGCCCTAATTCGTCCAGTGGCCACACAGGGTCGCCGCAAGGCTTCATTCTTTCAAGACTGGAGCAAAGATGGGTTCCAAGATACTATAGTATTTGAAGATGATGCCATAGATCTTATTTCTGAAATACTAGATTGTGACAAGTATACAGCGGACATGTGGCGACGTGCCTTTGCCAAGAAAAATGAAGAAAAAATGTTTGAATTTATGCAATTAATAGGCGATCATCCACGAAAAAATGATGTTTTTTTAGCTTTGAGAGAGCTTAGTCATTTTGGCTTATGTCGAGCTCATGCCATTAACCTAGGTAGATTAATTTGGGCATTGGCTTATCAGAAGGCGCATAATCCTGAAGCGTTTTGGCGTGCTGCTCTAAAACATTGTCAAGGTTCATATGCTCGATGGGTATATTGGCAAGAAGCAAAGTTAGCGGGTGCTGTTCCTGCTGTAGGGCAAGGTGGTGAGATTGAGGACCTAATGAAAATGGGTCGTTGGCGTTCAAAGAGTTTTATACCTCAATGTCAAGAAATACGCCGTCCTGGACGGGTAGAATTTTGTGGGTTGGTAGCTAATTATCGTGTGTTCAAGTCTAAACCAAAAGAGTACATAACATTCGTCACATTGGGAACAGGTAATGGTCGTTATTTAGATGTTGTTTTACCACATGCTACAAGTTTACATGAACATCCAATCATATGGGGGGAAGGAAAATTGGGATATAAAAATAACACAGAGTATGTTACAGTATATAAACATAAAAAATTTAAATTAGAAGATGTCGCATGAAATTAAAACTAGCATTGTTTAATCATCATCCAGAATGTAGCATAGATTGTTGCAATGGAATGATAGAAGCATTATCTTCTTATTATAAAATAGACTTGTTCACCAAAGAAGAGTTTAATAAAGTAATTTTGAAAGACTATAGTGCAGTAATGTTTCCAGGAGGTATTGGAGATAGTCATACACATTATAATTTTTTTACACGTCGCCAAGGTAATATGATGGCTGAGTATATTGAATATGGCGGGAAATATCTTGGCATATGTATGGGTGCCTATTGGGCGGGTCCATGGTATTTTGATTTATTAGAAGATATCGATGTAGTGCAATATATAAAACGACCAAATTCAGATGTAAAACGCTCGTATGCCACCACTGCTCAGATCAAATGGTATGATGAAGATTACGATATGTTTTTTTACGACGGATGTACTTATCTAGGAAACGAACGAACATTTGAAGTTATTTCAAGATACGCCAATAATGATCCTATGGCTATAATACAAGGTAACATAGGCCTAATAGGTTGCCATCCGGAAAGTGAACAATACTGGTATAGAAAGAAATACATGGTAAAACGCTGGCATAAGAAGTTACATCATGAATTATTATTAGATTTTGTTAATGAGCTATTAAAAAGATGAAAGTACAATCAAGATTACATATATACCCAAGTGCTGATATAAAAGGACAGGCTGTGATTATAGGAGAAACAACAGCATTAAAAGAACTTGGAAGAGCCCTGCTCAGAGCAGCCGAAAATCCTGTGGGATTTGAAACTGTAAATTTATATAAGGGCACCGGCCATGACTATGAAATTTTTATAACTAAAAATATCACAGAATCAGAATGGCAGGATACCCCTAAAGATCCTAAACAATTAAGTTTTGTAGACGATTATAATAATCTTAAAAAAACTTTATTGTTACAGCAAAATAATTAAGCCTGTGCTTCAATCCAGTTCATACGAACAAGTGCTGTTGCACCGTTTGAGGTTGGAATGCAAACCACTGTTAAAATATCAGGACCATCTGGATACTTATTATTCACTCCAGTTGGATAGGTATTAGTAATACCACCACCTAAAATACTATTTCCAATATCACGAGCTTTAGTTAAGTCTAGCACAGAGAATGAACCTACCGGAGCAAAGAAGGTAGCTATACTTTCACCCCCACTGATAACTTGTGTGTTTGTATGATCAGCTCTTTGTGTCAAACTAGAACCACCGACACCTACAAAAGTTGATGAACCACTTACCGCAGTGTTCAACCATAGTTCAACACGAATTGTTGATCCTGCTGCAAACACACCAACACCGTGTGGCTGTAATTGCATACGATTGATAACTTCTCTCTGACCTAGGGTTCCTGTGGCACCGAAGTCCACTGATGGTCCTAACCTTATACTAAAAATTGGATATCTTACACCGGCAGTGGTTAATGTGTAAGGCGTGTTAATACCATAGTTAAACAAAATAGCTCTATCATCATCATAAGCACCGTCCATGATAACCGAGCTGCCCCAATGGCTAATAGTAACAGCGGCCTGTGGCCCCCAATATTGTATACCAACCGGGGCAGTTGCAGTAGGTGTAAAAGAAGATGCTGCACCACCTCCCATATTCGCCTGTGCTCCTGGTCCAGATAAAGACTGTATTCCTCTTACTAGACCGGAAAATGATGTAGAAGTTTTACTTGTATAATTTACATATTCTACGGCTGCTCCTGTATTACCCGCAGCCTGAATAACAAAAGTTCCTGTATTAGGAAATCCTGTTGTATCTCTAACTACAATAGAATTAGATACTGCCGTGATACTAGTTGTAGGATCCATAATAGTTTTTGGATATAGAGTATTAACCTCATAACGTGCTGGCAGATTACCAGAACGCATGTAAGCCTCTGTTTGTTGATTACCATGAGCCATTTTATGGCAATACATTACCTGACCAGCTTGATTTCTCAATCCAAATCTCACTGTACCAGCACCATACCATGCATAATCAATAAAGAACATCTGCATCTTTGTAATATCTAAGGTGAATAAACTCTCCCCAGTTCCGTCACACTTGTCTATATTCCAAGAACTCTGTGGAACTTTAAAATCAATCGTCTTGCTTATAATCACAGTAGAAGGGCTTGTAATCGAAGGACCTCTAAAATCTGGGTAGATTGTCATGCTAGTATTACTTTCAATACTAACTACCATGTAGCTCATGCCTCTAATTACAACGTAATCACCTGGAATTAAATTTTCTGCCCACTTACAGGCAGCAGAACCTGTACAAACCTGACTACCGTTTGCAAGACTTGTTAAAAAACCAGGAATCTGCGTAGTGCTAGATCTTCTTACTGCATAAAGTGTTTGTCCATCATATTCAAAAAATAAACCGTTTTGTTGATCGAACATTCCTAATCTACAACTAGCACCGTACCAATTTTTTGGCTGCACTGTAAAACCATTTGCTGTAATAGATGTTGCTACTGTAGGAGTTGGAGCTGATAATGCAGTATAGGTAAATGTTGTTTCCGTAGGTATGCTGGTTACAGTAAAGCTTCCATTGTAAGCTGCTTGATCTGCTCCTGCTACTTGAACTACACATCCTATATTAATATTATGAGGATATTTGGTCGTCACAGTAACAGTGGTACCAGAAGCTGATAATTGATCAGTTTGAAATGGTGCGCATAAATTACTTCCGGTAGAGAACTGAATTCCTTTGCCTGACTGATAACGAAAGTATCTTCGAGTCTGCCTTATCAGTTGATTTCCATGATATGGCAATCCAGCTGTGAAAGTTACCCCACCGTCGAATGCTCTGTGAGAACTATTACCCCATGTTTTAGAATATAAACTTCCATTTAGTGTTGCTGTAATAGCTCCAGTTGGAGCCGAAGCCTGAGGCGCAACATCAAAGTCAAAACTATTTGAACTTAGAATTCTTCTAATCACCCAAGTACCGTTTGGTGCATTTGTCGTAGCAGAAGTACCTGTCACAAATATTGCCTGCCCTGCATTCATGTTGTGCGCATGTGTTGTTGTTACAGTAACTATACTTCCTACATTGGTAAATGCATTGGTTGCATGTGGGAAAGCAGCACCGGTATAAAATGCTCCAACAAATACAATGGTTTTAGCACTATCAAATACACTACCGTTGGTTATTTGTCGTTCTGTATTATATGTAATAGAAGTATTAGCAGATATAGATGTTGGAATCCACCAACCATTTATATTAGCATCAGTTGTATCTTGAACGAAAATTGGAGTTGAAGTTGTAATACCAGTTGTATTATTAATACTTATTGTAACTGAATAATTACCATTTCCTACTACGTTGGTGATTTGATAGTTACCAACAGCACCACCATTAATACTATATTGTGTATTTACGTTAGTAATTGGCTGTGTGTAATCATAAAAACTTGCAGGACGGTTAGCTACCAAGGCAATAGTTTCCCACTTAGTAGGCTGGGTGCCATATTCAAAGTCAGTATCAATCAGCGCCTGAGGTGCGCTGATACGCATCTTTTCTACAGGATCTTTATATGCTTCTGCAGGATATAACCACTCATTAGTATCTTCGATAAGTATGGCCAATTTGTCGGTAGAGCTCATACTCCCTGTGTTATAGGTCAATACAATCGTAGTTGTTTCTACATTGTTAGTAGTGGTAACAGTATAGCTGCTGGCAGTTAAAGATGTATCAGCAAAATTATAAATTACTACGTTTGTAGTTACATTGGTTATAAGAACAAGTTGCTCTCTTCGCAAGGACCTACCTGTTATAGTAATAGTCCTTGTCGCAGGATTAAAAGTATAGGCTTCTCTTATTATTTTCTTGGCCATAGGTTATCTCAGATAATAAAATTATTCATCAGTTGGTTTTTGTTGGAATAATGGTGTATGTGGTGAACCTTCCACTGGATCTAACCATGGAATATCTACTGTTTCAACATCATGATTAACAGCAAAAATCACTTGATTATTATAATGAAAAACTTGACCATCATCTAGAGTTAATCTAGCGCAACGATCCATAGCTTCACTAATTTGCATTCCGGATACTACATAAAAATGTGTATGATTTGGAAAAGCATTGTTTAATGTTTCAAACATTGACATGAAATTCTCCTTTGTTTGTTTGCTTTCAATATTTATATTTATTTATCTGTTTAACTCCAGAACTGAACTGGTACTCTGCGTCCTGCACCTTCGAATGGTGGTCTAACGTTACCTAATCTTCTGTTTCTGTCTTGTCCTATGCCTACTATACCGCTATTAATATTAAAAACTGTACCTTTATTGACTGTGCTAAACTTAAGGATAGGATAATCAGCTTTATGATAACTCCACCGTATTATAGGAATATTACTAGCACCAACTCTTATATTATTGGCTTGTATTGCTCTGACACTAATAACACCTTTATTCATCACAGTTGGTCTTAACTCAAAAGGAGTACCTCTAACCTGTCCTACAGAATTTATATTACGTTTACCATAGACACCTGCTTCTTTAAAATGAGGAACATGTTGAGGACTTGGTATTCTACGTATCAATCCAGAAGTTCTGTCTTCTAAAGTAGCACGTTTAAGTGGTGTAATAATTCTTGCTGTACCTGTTCTGTATAATCTATCTTCGATAGGTTTTATAGTAACTTTGATATCTTTTATCTGCTGATATTGAGGTACTCTTGTTTTTTCTTGAAAATCAAAATTAGTTACTCCTTGAGTGGCCAAGGAATATCCTCTATTCATCAACAATCCGCCATACCTTGTTTCAAACTGTATATTTTTTCTTAGCCCAGGTGCTAATTCAGTAAAAAATAATCTCCGTCTGGTAGAAATATTTTGCCTACTTTGTCCATAATTAAACCCACTTGGAGTATCAATTGTTTCTAAAGATTCTATGTTATTAGATTTAATATTATTTTGCAGATCTTTCAATACTGTAGATGTTTTCAATGTATCAATTCTAATATTATTTGGTGACATTTGGTTATTGAACCAATTTACAGGACCTACGCTTGACTCATATATCTCCGTTGTAACTGAAGCACCTGGTACATCCGCCTGTATGATAGAAGCATTGACCCCAACACTATTAATCATATCGGATAAGGTAGATCCAGTTGGTTCATTCCATGTATTACCGCAAGTAAATAGGTATTTCTCACACTTAAATGTGTCGTAATTGCTTCTCTTACCATTACCTGAAGTCACAGTATTTCCTGCACTGTACCAACCTGCAAAATAATGGTTAAACGATCCGCCCGAGGGAAGTGGTAGGACAAATAAAGGACGATATCCTTTAAGAGGTGAAAATCCCCATATAGTACCAACAGTTCCATTTAAATATCCAGTACCTTGTGAATTTTCTCCTCCGAAAAATGCATAAAAGGCTGCATTGCCGTCAAAATCACCACCTGCGTTTCCAGGATTAAAATAAAATACAGCCTGATCGCTTCCATCAGCGGAGCCGTCACCAATCATCACAGCTACTGTGCCTCTGGAAAAATAATTACTAAAGCTGCCTACTTGAACGAAAGTATAGGGTAAGTTTGCGTGACCGGTTAGCCACGGACCTGAACCATTATTACCATCAACTGGTCCAGTAAATCCTAGACCATTAATAAAACTTAGTAAAGTTTTACCCGTTTCTATACTCATTGGGGTTAAGAACCTACTAGAAGCTAAGTCAAACTTTGTGTTATATTTGTATCCAGGCGCTATGCTGATGTATTCGAACCTACCTCTTGTTGTATTTGGTAAACCGTAATTCATACCAGCTACATAGGTCTGAGTATTTTCAGATTCAATTCTGCTATAATCTCTAATTCTTTCTACACCAACTGGTCTAGTCACTAGGTTAAACCTGCTAGGTACAGTTAATACACCAGGAGAAACTAATATTATTTTTTCTGCTTGTACTGTAATTGGTACAAATGTTAGATTACTAGTGAATACAGGTACAGTGTTTTGATCATTCCATATAATTTGATCAACAGTACCAGCTGAGCCAAAATAAGCATTTAGAGTACTTATTGACGGAAAATTCGCAGGTCTAGCAATGGTTATACTGTTAGTTGTGTAAGACACTATAGGAAATGACTGATCATAACCTACATAATTGACTAATCTCACATGCGAACTAGATAATACCGTAGATATAGCGGGAACATTGTCAAAATACAAGACCATATTAGTTCCGGTGTTATATGTTAATGTTAGTCTAGGATCATCAGCGGTATACCAATTTAAATTTGCAGTGGTCTGTAAGTTTGTCCCTCGTATTCTATAGGCCTGATTTACCCATACCACACCTGCTCCAGATACCACTATACCTGTTTTAGGAGGTGTTAGGTTAATAGGACTAGCTATGTTTCTAGTCTGTACATTAAGATCAACACCATACTTACTTCTTGCTAGGTTAGCAAAGAATAAACGTTCTCTGGCATTAGTTGGTGGGTTAATTGGTCTAATATCTATTTGACTAAAGAATTCTGTTGTAGTGCTGAAAGATGAAAAGTTTCTGGCGATTGATTTATCGTCAGGCATCTTAACTAAATTTCTTATCTGTGTTTGACCACTTATTATTCTACTTAATTCTCCTGTAATTCTAGGAATCTGTAAAACTTTATCAGTGGTTAACCTTGTAGGCAATGATCTTAGCGATATTGCCGATTTATTGATTAAACCTTGATTTTGTAAAAATAATGAAAAATAATTCGTTGATTTGTATTTTTCCTGTCTAGCTACTTTATTTAAATTATCTAAAGGTAATCCCCTGACTTTAATAAGACTTTTTTGGCTAGCGGACCTAGGTACTTCCAAAGCCGAAGTTACCTTAGGATTAAACATAAATTGATCAGCTTTGACTTTATCTTTGGCTTCTTTTACTGTAGGTATAGCTAAGAATTTTTGTGGCTTATCTAATAGAGTTGTAAATGTTATATTTTGTTGAGGTTGATTAATATTCTGTCCAGTGAACGTAACTCTATAGTTAAATCTGTCCAAGTTTATGTTAAGAGGTAAATCAATTGTCAGGGTATTAGTACTGGCTGATAAAACGTTATAAGTTTTTTCTTCATAGAAAGGACGTCCTGTAGCATTGCCTAGGTTTAACTTAACTGTACCAGTGCTACCTGCCAAACTTGCTAGGTTTTGACCTCGATAATCGTTAGAAATATATGTGCCAGGGCCGGGCACGCTGATCATAGGTGCCTTGTCTGTACATGCTAATAAAGTATTTTGTCCTATTGTTGTTATGTATCCTAACCATTGGGGTGTGAACTTTCCTGTATACATGATTACTTCATTAATTACTCTTACCCCATACAGGTGTCCGTTGAAATAAACTTGTGTAGTATCAACCCCATTGTCCCAACGTTTTCCAATAAAGAATAAATTTCCATTAAAATCATTTAGGTTAACTAGCCCTACTACAGTAGTTCCTTCTAAATTACCGTTTACATAAATCCTTAATTGATTTCCATCATATTGACCAGCTACATGATACCATGTATTAGTTTGAAGTTGGGTAATTCCAACAGCAGTATACCACGTGGCTCCGGTATAAAATCCAAACCATGCTCTATTACCAGAACCTGTCGGAGGACTATTACTTAATCCTAAAACTACGTTAATAGAGTTGCTACCTCCGGTATATTCTTCACTGGCAATTATCATACCATTCGTTGTCTGTCCAGGCATTACCCAAGCTTCAACCATTTGCGGACTAGACCTAGACACTGGTCTAATAAATGCATATGGTATAGAAATATAATCACTTGTACCATTAAATCTGACACTGGTACCTACACTAGGCACTGTATTATATGGATAACTTCTACCTTTACCCCACATGATTCTTACAGCACCATTACCGCCGCCTCCATGAGTTTCGGCAGTACCGTAGGCACCTGGTCGTTCGCTTCTACCACCCCCACCTCCAGGAAATCCTCCACTACCGCCAATTGGGTTATTACTATTACCCTCAGCATTTTGGCCGTGACTACCCGGAATACCAAATTGTCCTCTCAAACCAGATCCAAAAGTAGGGGTATTCCCTCTAAAACCACCTCGCCCAGTAAGATTTATTCCGTAATATCCTGTACCAGATCCGCCACCACCAGCTCTATAAAAATACCAACTTGCAGTTGCATCACCTGCTCCACCACCACCACCTGCCCCACCACTACCTAACTGAGCATCTAGACCATCAAAAGTTGTAGAGCTCAGAGGAAATTGTCCACCGTCTCCGCCTGAGCCAAAATAACCACCTGCCCCACCACCACCACTAAATCCTCTTCCTCCACGGCCGCCTCCATCACCTACATATCCGCCGCCAGCACCAGACATAAATCCAATGACAAGATTTGTAATGGTTCCTACTATGGTAGTACCAGTAGTACCTGCTATCCTTCCAGTTTTACCGCCTAATCCTGCCACAGTGGCCGTGCTAATAAAGTAACTATCGCCTCCATCTGCACCTTCAACATAACCTGCTCCGTTACCAGAACCTACTACAACAGTATATCCTTGTCCTGCAGCCACAGGAATATTATTTCTCCACCCAAGTCCACCGCCGCCACCTGCGTATTCGTCCCCAGTAAAATTGAATCTTCCTCCTCTAGCCCCTGCACCAATGCAGACAACATGTACTTCTGTTACGCCCGGCGGGGGGAAGAAGGTATAGGTTCCTGCCGAAGTAAACTCAACTGCTCCTACTACGTTGTTACCATAGGTTCCTTGTAAAGGATTGTCATAATCTGATTCTCTACTGGTAAGAAATGTCTCTAATGTAGATGATCTATAGTCTAATCTAACATAGTTAGGTACTGATAGATAAGAAACCGCAGTGCTTAAAGTTAAAACGGTTGAGGTTCCTACCACAGTGCTAGTGGTTAGGAAAATATTCCTTTCAGTCCAAAACGTACTAGTGGTTGTGCCTGATGAATAATTTTTTACAAAGTTTACATCAGAGAAATTAAGTAATCGTATACTATTTTGACTACCAGGTAATATTCTATTACCTAATGATTCTTTAAATAAATTAACGAAACTAGCTTTGGCTACTTGAGTACGTAATGCTACAGTTTTTAATTGTTGTAAACTTTTAACTTTGCCTATTTCTCTTGTTCTAGTAACCATGGTAGCAGTAACACCATATAATGGTGTTTGTGGATTGTTAAGTTGATTTATAGTAATTTTCCACTGGCTTAAATCTCTAAAACTAGCCAATCCTTTAATGTATAACTGGTTACCCGACGCTCCTATCACTTCATATGTTTCTTCAGGATATACAATTGTCACAGTATTTGCTGGTCTAATGAAGGCTACGTTCTGAGGGAAATTAAAATTTTGAGGATTAATAAAATTAACAGTGCCTACACTCAATGCATTCGTTGGAAAAGCAATCATAGTTGTTGTGTTTACTGTTTTTGGAAGGTTATTATTATTAAATGGACTATTAAATGCTACCATCCTAGTTCCAGGAACAATATCACCACCATAAAACTGACCAGTTGGGCCAGCAAATCCGTTACCTGGTAGAGCCAATACCGAAGGTGGCACAGTGGTTATAGTATTAATGATCCTGAAATTAAATATTGAGCCATCAAAAATTTCACCACCACCATTGTTAGCTAAAAGATTTACATATCCAAAACCACCATTTTGTAACTGACCACTTGTACCGGACGATCCCTCTAGTGTACCGTTTATATAAACTCTAAAGGTTCCGCCATCCCATGAACCTGCGATATGAGTCCAACGGCCCGGTGTAACTTGGTTTGTTGACGCAGCTATATACCAAGTACTCCAGCCCGACCAATATCCAGTATTATAACCCATGAATACCCTAGTTCCCCCGCCTACCAAGGCAGGTCCAATACCAAAGGCTATATTAATTGAATCGTCCCAACTTGACTGCTGTTCCATAGCAATGAATCCACCATTACTATTGTTTAAATTCACCCATGCTTCATAATAAGTTGGAACACCAAAAAATCCGTTATATTGAAAGGTATTGGCAACAATTTGTCCAGAAAATTGAATATAAGCATTAGCTCCAACTCTAGTAGAAACATCAGTAGAGCTTGTAATAGGGGTTAATTCTACTGTTCCACGTGATTGTGTTTGGATCTTTACTTGGTATCCTGGAAAAAACTGCGGTAAAGTACTATCCGCTGTAATAGTTGTAAACAAGGTGCTTGAAGTATTAAAAAACACTCCTGTAACGTTAGGATTTTCTGGTACCCCTGATATTCCTGTCTTTGCTACTACGCCCCAAGCATCCCCATAAGTGACGGTAGGTGAATAAACTTTAAGAATATTTGCATTATCTAATAAGGGATATTTTACTGTTACTGTATTAAAAATAAGTACCTTAGTTTCAGTTTGTGTGCCACGGTAACCTACTCTTATTTCTTTGAATAAATTTAAAATCCTTAGATTAGGTGTTCTATTAATATAATTATCAGTGACCACCCCCCTAATTTTACTATATAAATTGGTTGTGGCTACTTTCACTGGAGCTTCAACTACTGCCTTGATACGTTCAACTTGATTAGGTATCTTTCCTGTGACCAAAAGTTGAGTTTGTTGTGTAAAGCTATTAGAAAAAACTGTAACTGGACTGTATACAGAATAAACATTTAAGAAATTAGTAACTGTACCAAGAACTGAAGGAGTGGAAATTCCGCTAGCCGTAGTAAAAACATTTAAACCTTTTACAAATATAGTGTTAGAGCTTGTGCTAACACTATCCACCAAATAATTTCCTAGACCAAAGTTCACTGGCAATGACACTTGATTACCTCGTACTTGTAATTTAGCATGACTTATATAGCTTGCTTCGTCAGTCTGTACTTGATCGACTCCAATAAAGTGATTAATTATCACGCTACCGGCAAAGTGGTTAATCCAACCTGTATCAATAGTTATATACCCGTCACCTCCTTGACTGCCACCATAGAACGGTCGATAACTATAGGTTTGTACTCCTGACCAAGCATAACCTCCACCATTAGATGAATTCGGAGTCAAACGATCTACGGAAATATTTTGAGGAGCCCCTACAACGCCGCTTTTGGTAAATTGGAAATATCTAAGTCCATCTATTTCAAACCAGCTAGTTTCACTATCTACACTATCAACAAAATGCCAATTGAAACTATATCTCATTTGTGTATGGTTAGGTAAGTTGGGATATGTTAAAACAAAACTTGTTGATGGTACATAGCCGTGAGCTGAACCACTTCCAAGGTTACCATATGTCATTGAGAAAGTTGTTTGCGGACTCCAATAAACTAAAGTACCTGCAGGAGACAGACCTTCATCTAATAATACCACTCCAGCAGAAGCTGAAAAGTTCAGCTGCGGAATATTAAGAATTTGAATTAGAGAATTCGGAAATACTGGTTGGTTTAACGGAGCTGTCAAAACAATAGCCGTAGTTGTTCCTGTAAAATATGACGTAGTGGCTGTGGTATTAATTATTAAATATCTGTCTTGAGTAGAAGTCGTAGCTGAATAGATTCTTCTTGTGGCCCACCCTTCCACGACAACCGGAGGTGTTTTTAAAAGTTGATTACCTGGTATTAAAGGTTTCTCGCTAGTTTTTAATCTTTGTAATAAATCTACACGTTGACCTGTTGATATAAATCTTGAATCTAATCTTGCACGAGCCGTGAATTCTCTTTTTACACTACTGGGCACAATGACATTAGATATCGCCCGCATTTTTGGTGCCACTGTATAATTCAGTACCTTGTTATCCAGTTGAAAACCAGAGGTTGGATATGTTATACCAGATGCTACAATTACTTGAATATCTCCAAAAGTAAAATCAGGAAATCCCACCGGAGGCACAAAAGTAATGCTATTATTGGTATTTGTGGTGACATTCACCGTTTCTACATAGTAAGATGTAGTAAATGTTCCTGTGTAACTTAAACTTAAAAATATTGCTTGTGTTATGCTGCCACTGGTAGAACCAGCTCTGTTATTATAAAAATAAGTTGTAGCAGTAGAAGTGTTTAATGTAGTAGTAAGAATATCCCTATCATATGTATAGTATTGAACACTATTACTTGTGATTTTGTTACTACCACTGATTTGATATAGATTACCGATTGCAGGATAGATGTAGTTCATGATAAACTATTTACCAAAAAAATGCCCGTCATTGACGGGCATTTAATTTCTACCTTTAAACTCATTAGGCAGGCAAAGCAAACCTAAAGTTATTAGTAAATGTTAGAACACTGTTAGCCGCAAGTGTTGTTGAATCTTCTAAACTACGTGAAGATTGGAAGTTATTACCTGCCAATGTAGTTCTAAATGTATTAACTGAAGAAGTTAGTACCCAATGATCAGTGGCTGTTCCTGCTGCGTTATAAAAGAACGCACTGTCAATTGTTACACTTACTGTATCCATTAGTGTACCTAGACCACTTGGAATAATCTTCAATCCGTAAATTCTACCACGGATATCTGGATCATATTTTGGACCAAGTACAACCACTGGACTAAACATAAAACGCTTACTGTTATATACGTTAGTATAAACAGGCACAATCTGTCCCATGTGTAACTGAGGGAACGCACCAGCTGGTTGAGCTACTAAAGCACCGCCCGAACCTGCTGAAGTAGTTTGATAAGCACCGCTACCAATAAACTCAATCATATGACCCCACGCACCAGTTGTAATAGTACATGCGCTATAGATATGTGCGTTTTGACCTGTTAAATCGCCTGTTGAACAACGAACACGTGGTGTAGCAAATAACATACCGTGTGTCCCATGTGTCAATGACACAGGAAGTGTAGCTAATTGCGATCCACCAATTGGGAAACGCTCACCGTTGAAATAAGCATAGCAGGGCCATGGTGAAATATTCAACGAAATTGGTACGTTAGATCCACTACCACCAACAGTAAGTAACGGAGCACCGAGGTTAAACGTAATACCTGCTGTGGTACCAAGACCAGTTGAAGTATCTTCTGGTTGGGCACGCTCAAACTCAATACAACCGAGCCATCTCTTTTGAACGTTTAAGAATGTCTTGCCTTGAACAACCATATAACGTGGATGAGCAAACAAGTACAAGAAACCGCCTGTGGTCTGTGACATGTTAGTTTGATCAACACCATAGAAGTTTGGAGCAGTGGCTGTGAGCGCATGTGTACCGCCACTTAAATCTGCTTGGTTAATTCCAACACCACCTGCTTGACCATAACTAGCTGCCCAACGTTCGTATACAGTAAGATTCATTGCGCTACCAGCGTTGGTAATTAAGTTACCTGAACCATCACCGGTTGCTAATGGATAATATCTTAGCCCGAAATACTTTCTATCTAAGCTTACATTACTCAATGTTGCCGTACCGCCGCCTGTTAAGTTGTCAATAGCATAATTTGGAGCACTGTAGACATATTCAATAAAGTCTGTGGCACCTGTATGTGTGTAGATTAGATGTGGCAGTTGACCGGTGCTATAAATTGGGTGACGTAATGGAACACCCAGTGTGATTGTCGTGCCGCTTACAGCAGCCATCCATGTATACAAAGGAATACTTCTGTAAATTGGGGTAATTGTTGCCACAGCAATAGTGAAAGACTGTGAAACAGTACAAGCAGTATCACTGGTTATCGCAGTTACCACGGCATGTTGTCCAGCAATAATAATTTCTGCACCAATATGTAACTGTGTTGTAAACAATGTATTGACACCAGTAACTGCGGTACCTGTTGCAGTAACTTGACCTGCTAACTGCTGAGGTGGTCCACCTGCACCTGAAATCTTTATAATACCAAACTGTGAAAAGTTTGTTGAAGAAGCAACAACAACCTGTGTTGAACCTGCTGGATAAATTGTACCAGCGGCCAACGCCATCGAAGTAACCTGAGAAAATTTACCACCGGTACCTGCACCTTCTCTTGTACCTTCTAGTACATAACCATGTAACTTCTTCAGCTTATAGGCAGTGGCTGCTGTGATATTATGACTAAATGGTAAACTGATTCTCATACTGGTTGCACTTAATACTGCTGTTACAGTAACTCTTGTGCAATCAATTACTAAATCGTCGCCTACTCTAACTTCGTTGATAAAATTAGAACCTGTACCTATTAGGTATGTGTCATCTCGATAAAACTGAATAGCTGTCACTGCTTGACGTAACACCGCAATCGATGATCCTGCATATCCTGTATAGTCGACTAGTGTAGCACTGTTTGTAGCATTAGCAGTAAATGTAAAACCTCTAAGCTCATCACCGATCCACATTTGATCACCGTTTACACAATCCCAGCTAAAGTTTGTACTAACACCTGTAACACCAGAACTACCAGCAGAAACAGTAAGTGTACCTCTTGGCCATGATCTAATTTTTAAATTGCTATCGGTGAAATCCATTGGAGCGTTCAGAATAATTTGGTTGTTACTTACAACAGATAAAACTGTTCTTAATCTGCCTTGTATTTGAACTGTTCTTCCTGAAACTGCGTTAAGCGCTTTAGCAATAGTAGCACCAGCTGAAATAGCCACCGCAGGAGGAGTTACAACAGTAGCAGCAGTATCACTAGTTACTGTTGCAATAATAAAATAAGCACTTCCGATAAGCACACTATCGCCTACCTGTAGTCTATTAGTGCTTCCATCTGCACCTTGGTTAAATGTAGTAGCAGAACCTGTAACATTTCCACTTGTGTCTACTGCAACTGTACCAGCTAGTGCATTTGTTGTTACGCTATTAGTTAATTCACTTAAAAAATACGTTCCAACACCATTTACCACGGCAGAACCGTTGGTGCAACTAACTACACCTGTTACATTATTTCTTACTGAACAAGCAATAGTTCCTGTAAGACTTCCACCGCTTCCACCGAACGTGTTATTAATGTGTTCCATTAATGTTGGCAAGCTCACGGCAGGACTAAACGCCACTGTTACAGTACATGATGTATCTGATACCACAGTTGCAATTGTTCTAAGTTGTCCAGCGACCATTACAACATCGCCAGCACGTAATTGTGTAGTAAAAATAGTACCGGCACCTGTAACTGTTGTGCCAGAAGCTGTAACTGTGCCTTGCATGGTATCATTTCTAATCCATTGATCAAACAAAGCAAAAGTTGGCCAAATGTCAGCACCAGTCGCGAACGGTCCGTATGTTATACTTGCACTATTTCTACCTAATTCATTTAAAGTAGCCATTAGTTTAATCTCCTATTTCTCAAGTCTCACCCGAAACTTATTGTAAATTTATTTATCTATTTTTATTATTTTTGGATATTAAGCAGTTCCATTGAAAAATTCAACCCTTGACCAGTTTCAATGCTCACTGTAAGTCTATCATTTACATATAAGGTGGTAATAGGACTATTTATCCACAAGTTTTGATAACCAGCTGGCAAAGTAAAAAAAGATATCAAACTATTATTTCTATATAAACCCGCCATGATATCTGAAGTAGAACCAGATCCTACACTGATATTAACAGACCTTAGTGTGGTTTGTTGAGTAACAAAAAAGGCTGCTGTGCCTGCTACAGGACTCCAAAATTCACCTGCAACATTAAAAGTTTTTATAACTCCTGCTGCGCTAACAGTGCCGTCTACTCCTGCTGCTAGACCACTACCAATAATAATACCGCCTAAAGACTGTGTGGTAGCTGCTCTTACGCTGAGAGTTCCGTCTGCAGAAATGTTTAATCCTACGCCAGATTTTACACCGCCTAGAGTAGTTGTGGTAGCGGGTAATACGCTAAATGTGATAGATTTGTTAGTGCCAGATGTAGTTGCTACAATTCTAGTGCCTGTGCTGGCAACAAAATTAACTGTATCTAATGCCTCAGCTGTTAATCCTGGAAGACCGTTTACGTTCCAATATTTAAAGGTACTATTGAGCTGTATTTTGGCAGCACCGCCGCCTAGGTTCACAACATCAAATCCGCTGTCCTGATCAAATCTCAATGCGGTTACATTGTTTACAGCATTGGTAATAGTATTACCAATAGTAATTAAACTTACCTGTATACTTCCAGTATCACCCTTTAAACCTTGAGGGCCTGATGGACCAGAAGGTCCTATTTGCCCCTGTATACCTGTTGGGCCAGTTGGACCTGGAGGTCCTCCGCTGGGACCTGTGGGACCTATAGCACCCGTTGGACCAGTTGGGCCTACTGAACCTGTGGGACCTTGTGGCCCTGGAACTGTGCTGGCCGGGCCGCTAGGACCAGTTGGGCCAAAATCACCCTTTGGCCCTTGTGGACCAGTTACACCAATTGGACCTAGTCCACCCTGCGGACCTTCTGGACCAGTTGGTCCTGGAACTCCTTGGGGTCCTGTAACTCCATGCTTATCGAAACTTGCAGTGCTTAAATAGGCAAAGTTTTGATTTACTTTATTAAACGCTGTTCTTAGTGAATCGCCATTTTTAGCATTGGCTCCAGTTCCAGTGTTAATGAATAATATACTCATTTTACAATCCAGCTAATTTTTTAATATCTTTTAGAGCTTTATCATCTTCTGAGATAGTTAATTCAAACGCCTCAGCATGAGATTTTTTAGTTAGTACACCAGTATCTTTTAATTCTTTAATTTTTTCTAAAATTGTCTTTATTTCTTTACGTCCGTGAACAGACTGTAGGATTTCAGATAATAAATCATATTCAATAACCACAGTTTCGGGTTCTTTGTTTTCGGGTAAGACTGTGGTCTTTGGATTAACAATGCCAGAATGGATAAAGGTAGAATACGTCATATCATTATTTAGTTGCATTTATTTTTATTTTATGTTAGAATAAAGTAGTATATTTACTTTCATAAATAAATTCAAAAATGACGACGTTGATATTAAATGCAGACGGAGCCCCAGTGTCTTGGCTTCCGTTAAGTGTAATTCCATGGGAAGAATCTATAAAATACATGGTATTAGAAAAGGCCGCAGTATTAGAGTTTTATGAAAACTGGGTAGTAAGCTCACCAAATTGGTCAACTCCTGTGCCTTCGGTGATGATGTTGCACGTTTATGAAAAACGTAAGTTAACCGTACGATTTAGTAAATCTAATGTATTTCTACGTGATAGATTTACCTGTCAATATTGCGAGGTAAAAGTGAATCGTGCCACAGCTACGTTAGATCATGTCTTACCGACCAGTTATGGTGGTAAAACTGTGTTTGAAAACACAGTGACAGCCTGTGGAGATTGCAATGCTAAAAAGGGAAATAACAAAAAAATTAAGCCAAAGATTAAACCTTACAAACCTAATTACTACCAGTTAGTAGATAACAGAAAAAGCATGGAGTTTTCGCTCGCCCATGCCAGCTGGAGACGTTATTTAGATTTAGATTAACTATTTTTCTCTATAGACAATGCGTCCTTTGGTTAAATCATAAGGACTCATTTCAACTTTAACACGATCACCGGTTAAAATTTGTATTTTATTTTGCCGCATACGACCACTGATATGTCCTAATATTATTGCTCCTTGTTCTAATTTCACTCTGAACATGGCATTAGGTAAAACTTCTTCAATTTTTCCATCTAAACTTATTAAATCCTCTTTTGGCACTAGTCTTTGTCTCCTTTTAATCCTTTAATAACTAATTCTTTAGCACGTTGGTCTAAAATAGTTTTTTCTTCTTGCAAAATTTTTTCTACCCATATGGTTAAGATTTCTAAAACAGCCTTTTCTCCTTCTGGAGTAAAATGATTATACTTTCCTCCAAAGGGACTATGATAAAAATATTTCTGATCTTTAGCTAACTCATATATACTTCCATATAAGATATTCTTCAAGGCTTGTTTATCCAAACTAGAGTTTCTCCCCTGCTTTAAATCCTCGGAAACGTAGGAATCTCGGAAACCTAAGCGAGTAAGAACCGTCTTGATTTTGTGTAATAGCATCTGCACGAACCTCTACTACTTGACCAGGTAGCGTATCACGCCCTGTCCAAAATATACCGCGGTCAGCGTCACTAAAGCCCGAACCACAGTTAACTCTGATTGTCTTGTCGTCATCCACACCTTCCAAGACCAGTGCACCAAGTCTGCCCACATTCCTGCCTGTGCCCTCTTCAACCTCAACGACTTGAAGTGATACTTCAATGAAAGGTTTTTGCTTAAGCCAGCTAGCTGATCTTTTACATTCATACTTTGCCTCTAAATCCTTTATCATAATACCTTCAAAACCCTTGTCTATAGCATCTTTGTTAAACTGTTTAAATTGCAACTCTCCAACATAGGTGTCCAGGTCAACTTCTTCTTGAGGAATAATATCAATATGACCAATTATATTAAAAATTGGTTTCATCGTACGTAACAAATTACTACGGCGGCGCTGTCCCATTACACTAACCCCTGCCCTGAACTCACTTAACGGGATAATATCAAACAGCATTAATCTTGCGTCGCCAGCCTGTACATTGTCCTTGCGATGTACCTGCTTCATAAGATCTTGAAAACTAGTACTTACTATTTCACCGTCTAATACCATAGGACGTTCAATTAGATTAATGTGTTTTAACAAACTGTCGGTAATATGAGTGAAATTTTCTAATACTTTACCATTTCTACTATATTGCACCACTGTGTTATTCACAGTGTCAACTATGGTGATTACTCTGACACCATCTAGTTTGGGTTCTAATAATTTTTTACCTTGAATTTTCTTTTCATGATTAGCAGAATCATGTGCTAACATACACTCAAATACAGGAATAGGTACAATGTTAGGAAAATCCTGTAGTACCTTGTTGATAGTTTTTTCACTTACGCCACAACGCAGATCCTTAATCAATATGCGTCTATACCAATCATTCCATTGACTTCTGGTGCTGGCTAGCATTACTCGCTCAATAGCATCTCTTGCATCGTGTCCAGTAATAGTTCGTGAACTCAGCATGTTCAATAATGTTTCAAAGTCGTTCCAAGACACTCCGGGACCATCTGGGTTTTTGTGTTCTGGAACTTTTTTCACACCAAATGTAGCATATGGGCTCAGGCACCATCTAAATCCGGCGAAAAGTTCTTCATTACCAGATTCTGCTTCTGCAAGAATAATAGCTTCTTTGTTTAACCTGCTGGGGTGATCTTGTAGAATACGAATAATTGAATCGCAATGTCTCATAGTGTATGAATGTTAATAGTTACGATTCAATAATTATATGTTAAATCTGGCTTTTTGTCAAGTCAAATGGAAAAGGAATTTCCGCATCCGCATGAAGAAGCAGCATTTGGGTTTTTAATTTTGAAACTAGCACCAGATAAATCGTCTGCATAGTCAATTTCTGCTCCTTGCAGATATTGTAAACTCATTGCATCTACAAGAATTTTGAATTGGCCTACTGGAATTTCAAAATCGTCATCTGCTTGGTCTTCATCAAAAGTAAACCCGTACTGAAAGCCAGAACATCCACCTCCTTGAACAAAGGTGCGTAGTTTTATATTAGGATTGTTTTCTTCCAAAAGTAACTCTTGTATCTTATTTTGTGCGGACGTTGTGATATCAATCATGCTTGTATTTACCTGGTAAATATGCTAGTATAGTAAAAAGGAATTTAAAAATTAAACTCGCAAACGGGCACGCCGAGATGATAAATAATGTTATGAAAAAATATGGCATTATTAAAACTTGTCTTTTTTGTAGTTTAAAATTTGAAACTAGGCCGAGATTTTTAGATTATTGTTCACAAAAATGTAAAAATCCTTTGAACAGAGGAGAATACACACCCTGGAACAAAGGAAAAACTCTGACAGAAGAACAAAAGTCAAAACAAAACAGAGAAGGATTAAAAAAAGGATGGGGCTGGAATAAGGGCATTGCTAATGAAAAACAAAGCAAAAGATGGAAACAAGATAATCCTAACAAAGATGGTCGCGTTAATAATCGGCGTCCTAAGAATTATGTAGACGATAATTTTACTGCATATAAGAGAGAAGTTAGAAAAGCAACATATCGATCTTGGTATGCTATGAAACAAGAAGGTTTTATACCTGCTGACACAGGTAAAAGGAAAAATCAATATCAGTTGGATCATATTATTCCCTATCGTCAAGGATTTGAGCTAGGAATAGATCCCTCTATATTAGGGAGTAGGAAAAATTTAAGATGGATCTTAGGAGAAGAAAACAGAAAGAAATGGGATTCATTCCAATCAATGGAAGTTGTTAGAAGTATTTTAGGAGAATAAAAATGGCTTACAGCGAAAAAGTTCTGGATCATTATGAGAACCCCAGAAACGTAGGATCTTTTAATAAGGAGGAAATGGCGCAAGTGGGAACCGGCATGGTCGGTGCTCCCGCTTGCGGCTGACGGGCGATGTGATGAAACTACAGATAAAGGTAGAGGATGGTGTTATTACCGATGCAAAATTTAAAACTTATGGTTGCGGCAGTGCAATCGCTAGTAGTTCGCTGGTTACTGAATGGGTTAAAGGCAAGACTCTTGACCAGGCTTCCACAATACGTAATACGGCGATTGCCGAAGAGCTGGCGCTCCCCCCAGTAAAAATACATTGTTCAATCCTCGCAGAAGATGCCATAAAAGCGGCAATAGCAGATTATAAACAAAAACATGATCTCGTTAACTGAAAGAGCAGCAGAAAAAGTAAAGCATAATCTTGCCCGCAGAGGTAAAGGCCTAGGCATTAGGGTAGGAGTAAAGACCACAGGATGTAGTGGGCTAGCCTATGTGCTAGAATATGTTGATACTCCGCCTATTACCCGAGATCAATTTGTCTATGATAACCACGGGGTAAAAGTTTATGTGGATGGTAAGAGTGCGGTTTATCTAACCGGTTTAGAAATGGACTGGGTCAAGCAAGGATTAAACGAAGGGTTTGAATTTAAAAATCCTAACGAAAAGGCCAAATGTGGATGTGGAGAAAGTTTTAGCGTATGAAGCCTTGGTTAAGAACAGACACTCAAGACTGGATCAAGAACTTAGAAAATAGATTAGAAGATATAGATTACTATCTCAAACGCACTGTAGAATGGTGTGAAATACAGGGAGTCTATAATAATAAAATTGTGCTTATGGCCTGTTTAGTAACTTGTATTTGGGTAAGCAGCATGAGAAATGAAGAAATAAGTTTTCAAGAAATAATTGAACTTATTGGATTAAAAGGTATGGAACCCATGGACATAGACAAAATTTACACAGTAAGCAAAGAATTCCAAAACTTAGATCATAAAGAAATTTTAGAAATTTTCATTGAAAAAACAAGAGATTGGGACGGTTATTTGCCGTCGTAATCTTTCACAGGACCTCCGTGTATCACGCTTTTCATCTTTTTGCCCTTAAGACGAACGCCGGTTCCTTTTTTTCCTTGTTTACCAGTACCAGCTGTATGTTCGCTGTCATGTTTTAGCATGCCTCTACTAACGCATTGACTATAGCGAACATTACTTAACCTTGCCTTGCCTACAGAACATTGACTGGCAGATGGAGCAGATATTTTCTTTTCTAATAATTCGTTTATACGCATTAAATTATTTATTTGAAAAGTATAAGACTCATTATCACTGTTTGAGCTCCGAAGCCTAGACAAATTGTCGCAATGTACAGAAAGTTACGTTCTATAAGACTTTTAAAAAAGAAAGTAATTAGTCCACTCCACACAAAGATCATAAGATCCACGGGCGGTAATTTATCATTTTGCGCCATTAAAACTGCCAACAATGTAGGAATACTGGCAAAATGTAATAGTATTATTGTCAACCATCCAAGAGTATGTGCGCTGATCCTACCAAGATGATTACGCAAAAACTCCCATACTGTATTTGGAATATTAGCTACAAACCCTGTTATTTTTGTAACTACGCCGTTAAATTTATTTGTAGAAGATATGCCGCCCAATTTTAGCCACCCTTTCCCTTTTCCAACCCGGGTTAATATAATCTGCATGAAAATACAGCGCCTCAGTTAAACTTGGAAGTCTAAACCCCTCAAGTAGTACCTTTTTGGCTACTTCCATGCTTTCATCGTATATCTCGGGATGTTTCGGATTAAACAATACGTTTCTGTCACAGACCCAACTAAACTGACAAAGTACTTTATCATAAAATAAATTTTTCTGATAGATGACGTGACAGATATCACCTGGAAATTTACCTTCGCTATTGGCCCGATTTATTGTGACCTGTGCCACTGCTACCTTACCTTCAAAAGGTTCAGAACCAGCTTCATGATAAATGTTTTTTGCTAGGCAAGATAATTGTCTTTCTCTAACCTGAGCTGTTATTTGAGAAGGTTCGATAGTTTCAACTGTCTGTAATTTATGTTTTATTGCCCAAGACAGTAGATTTACAGACATATATAAACCTACTAGCATTAATAGAACACCGAGAACCATAGCAATATTTTTAACGATGTTCCGATCTGCTTGTTCCCTGTCTAGCGTAATTTCAGTCATTATTGACCTCCTTATTCGTTAGCGGTAAGATTAATTATACTATGCAAGGTAATTATATAATAAAACCTGGCAAAAAGCAAAGATTTTGAATTTATTTTATACCGATTAACATAAATCTTGTAAATTTCCAAGTAGGATATTCAAAATCTAATTGTCCGCTATAATTAATTTTTGTCAAAGGAAATTCTTGCAGAAATTCTTGCAGATTTTCAAAATGTATAACATGATCTTCGTGTTTCATATTATTGCCTTGAAGAACAACTCTTGTACCATAATTTATGTTGTCAAACCATTGTTTACTATGAAAATGCTCAGTGCTAGTATTGATGATTATATCAGCTGTAGATTTAAGAATATTACAATCTTCTGTTATTGCCTTAAACTTCCAATCCTGCCAAACCCAATTTTCATTTATCATGTCTGCCATAGGTTCACAATTAGAGTCAATATCATAACTGCGTATTTTATGAACTTTAAATTTATTTCTAGTTAGTAACAGAAATGCTGTGAGACCATACCATCCACCGTAGATGGCTGTTTCGTTACTGGTCCAACGAGTTCTCTCTAGTTCTTCACACAGCCATAGTTTGCTAGATATTTGTCCACTACTAAAAGCATCTTTATTTACAGGAATCATATTCATCTTTTAATAGGTAATGACTATATTTGTCTAAAATAGAAAAAACTTCTTTTCTTAATAAAGATTTAAATTCAGCTATTTTGTTTAAGGTCATTCTAATATCAATACCTAGTTTATGGTTATAAAAATAATGGGCACTAACTACAAATTGTAACTCTTTATTATCATAATCTGTCCATTTTTTCCATAATTCGCTTTTTAAAACGAAATTCTTGAATTCAAAAAATGATGCAGGAAAGTATGGTGCAAATTGTAAAAGACATTTTGTTTGGGCACAGGCAAGCTCAGGAGCTATATTGATAGCATCAATTCCACACAATTTCCGTAACAAAAGTTGTTCCTTATTTAGATAATCTGCATTATGCTCTTTAAACAATAGCCCCTCGGCATGAATTTTATCGGCTATAGATCTATTTCTATTTAGAATAAAATTACCTACCTGTGTATGTTTCGTTAAACTCCCGGTCTTATTCACTAAAAACTTTACATTTTTAAATTGTTTTACATAATTTATATTATTATTTAGATGTGTCAAATCATCTAAATTTTCCATGGTGTTGTCTTCACTACCAAATTCTAATATAATTTCAGGATTTAAATGCAGTGCTCTGGAAATAAGGCTGTCGGCAATTTTATAAGGGTCTTTGTTTACTTTTCCTACATCAATATGTAAAATATCGAATCCATTCTCGATATCATTTTCAATGGTAGCCAGACAATTGGCAGTAGCTTGAGTAATATTTTTAGATTTTTCATCATCTCTAAAATATGGACCACAATGATCTCTACAAATTAATATTTTAGAAGAGTCATAGTAAATACTACTTTTAATTTTAGCTACTAAGTTCCTTGTATTACTTACATATCCTAGGTCATGATCAACCTGATTCCTACTAGCAATTATCATTATCGGCGTTTCGGTAATATGAGCATATTCTAAAATAAGATTAATTATTTCAGAGCTCATAGGACCTACCCCAATTTTAAATTTAGATAATAGCATTTTTGATCATAATCTTTTCTAAATATAAACATGCATCCAACACAGCACCATTTCCACCTGGACTTTGAGTAACATAGTCAGCAGACTGTTGAGCTTCAATTCTTCCTGAGCCGGGGCAAATACCTATTTTCACCCTTGAAAGAATAGGAGCATCGTAATATCCATCTCCCATAAATGCAGTTTGTTCCATCTCACAATTATCTAAAAACCAATCTAATCTACTTTCTTCTGGAACAAGTATTAAATCTTTGGGATCAATTTTCCAATCTTTAACAAATCTTGCATAGGTGATGTCCCATCCTGAAGTATCTGCCGTTATAAAGTTTATATCGTTAATATATTTCCTTATAATTTTTATTCCATCTTTATCATGAGGTCCGAAAATTTTATAAGATTTACCATGTGCATTATATAGTATGCTACCATTGGTGAATACTCCATCTATATCAAAAACTAATTTTTTTATCATAATAAAATTAAGGAAATATCTTCTTCTATTTCATTTATTGAAAGTTCAATACCTGCATATAAACTAAATTGTTTTTGAAATACCCTTAAATAGAAATCTAGCCCTTTTATATATTGAACTTCTGTATCTAAACACTGTTGAAAAAGTTTATTTTCTGTAAGGCTAAGATCAACAATTAGTCTTGTATTTTTTGGTATAAACTCAACTGGACTATCAGTATTTACTGTTCCTATTCCTGTACAATTAATTAAAATATCTGTAGGGGTGTGCCTATCATTAAAATTTCCTTCATGACGACTATAAACCTTTGTTCTATGATAATGATTTGTTTTAAAGAATTTAGTAAACATCTTTCCAAGAGCACCCTGCCCTAGAATAGAAATTCTGTCCATTTTCTGTATAAAGGATGCTACATAGTAAATACCTTGAATATCAGTATTATAACCTGTCCGCCTATTATTTTTAACAATGACAGTGTTACAAGATAAGTAATCTTTACAGCTTATATCCAACTCGGTTAAATTCTTTAATACAATATTTTTAAAAGGCATACTCACACTAATTCCATCTGCTTCATCTTCTATAAGATGTCTAAATTGGAATTCAAATTGTTCTAAATTACAAGCAAGTGGTGTGTAAGAATTACTCAAACCATATTTTTTAAAAAAATGTTCGTAGAACTTCTTTCCGGTAGTTCCCGGATATTGGCTTAAACTATAAAACTTCATTCTCTAATTCTGCAAATAATTTTATTCCTAAGTAAAACAAAAATAAATCGAAAGGGGCACTATGTAGTGGAGACATATTCCAAAATATTAAAGGTACCAGTGTTTGAACTTTTTTAAAACAATATCCTTCATCATGAATAAATCGTTCAACTATATTAGTGTACTCTTTATTGTTCAAAATATTAGGAATTTCTAAGAATACATGGTTAGTATCAAAACTAATTTTAAAATCGTTATTTTTTATTCTAGTATAGTCAATAATAAATCCACATAGCAGTTTAGCAAGATCGTAATGTATATCCCCGGCTGCTATTTCTCCTCCAAAATCTGTTCGCCAATCTATCATACAAAAATTCTTATTTGAATCTATTATAATATTATCAAATTGCAGGTCTCCATGAATAAAGGCGCTAACATTTTCTGAAAACAATATATTCCAATCAATCTTACTAAAATAGTAATCATAAGGCCTAACATCTAAATTATTAATCTTTGAGATATTTGGCAGATTGGGATATTTTGTAAAGAAACTTTCTAATCTAAGTTTAGTCTTTTGAAAATAAAAATTCTTACTGGCCTCATATAGATTTATTTCTTTTTTTATCCACACTTTTTCCTTAAGCCATGTTAACAAATTTTCAAGAGTAAGAATATCATGTTTATCATAAAGCACATTACCTGGAAAATAATCATAAGTTAACCAATTATTAAAATGAAGACAATTTTTAGGCACTATAGACGAGTTAAACCTCCAGCGTTTGTATTTTTTCAAAGTAATATTTTTATCTTTGTTCCATTTTAATACTTTATTTCCAACTCGATAAGTATACTCTTCAGTCTTAGAAAAATCAAAACCCGTTTGTAATTTTTTATATAAATTTATATTTCCCATATCAGACCATGAATCTAAGGTATCTGCCTTACTACCAATGGAAATACCTGATATCATTTCTAAACCACCGGCTTCATGTATATTATTCAAAAATTCTTTATAGTTTTTTATAAAAGATAAACCAGTGAACACTAGATAATTTTCTGGAGAATTTTCTTTAAATTTAATACTTGTAATTCTACTATCTATTATCTCAAAGGTAGTATAATCTATATGGTTATCATTAACTGCGACAAAAAAAGTATCTTCATTAGGCTCATATGATTTAAATTTGTGTTTAAAAATTGTATCGCATGGCACATACCAAAAGCTTCTGTTTATGTATTGTCGAGCATATAATAATGAATATCCGGGGCCAGCCTTGTTGGATTCATAGTCATCTACGATTATAAAAGTAAAATGGAGTTCAGGGTAAGCTAGTTTACAGAAATCTTTTACCTGTTCGGCCTGAAATCCTAAAATAATTAAGAAACTTGAATTTTTCGGAAAATTTTCAATTATATGTGATAAAATTGGTTTATTTTGAAAAGGTAATAAGGATTTGTTAAAACTATGAGTAAGATATCCTAATCTAGATCCTAATCCTGCTGTAGGTATGACTACTAGAGGGTCATTTATGTTCTGATTGTATTCTTCCATGAGTTCTTCCATGATCGTCCTGTAACCTATATACATCATCTAATTCAGGAGAACTTACTTCAAAGAATTCTAAATCTGTAATTGCCGTGACACGATGAACGTAACCTGGATAAATTGTAAAATTCATATCTTGTTCTAGCGTAATATTTTCACATTGAGATTCAAAATCTTTTATTTCTTGTTCAGACATGCCGATGATTAAGAACTTATCAATATCTAATTGAACCTTGCTTAAAAGTAATGTTCCTTTACCTTTTAATACATAATTTGTTTCTATCTTTTTTCTATGTACTTGAAGACTTGTTCTATGTCCTGCCAAAAACATAATTCGTTTAAAAGCATACGGAGTGCTTTGTCCATCTTGAATCCATGACTCCTTACCCCAATGTTTATTCACTTGTTTTATCATGAAATGTTATATTTCCTATGTTATGTTTATCGTATAAATTTTTTATTTCTTCAAAAGAGTTATTTGCATCTAAACCAAAGTGTTTTATGTTAAAAAGGAATTCATTCAAATTTATATTGTTTTTAAGGCAGTCTTTAATTTTATCCTCAATGGTTTTATTTTGCCATTCAAAAATATTGTTAATTATTTTATCTATTTGTTCATTTGTTAAAATAGTAACAGGATCTAAAAATAAATCGGTGATGTGAGGCCTAATTATACAATGTCCGAACGGCATCATACCAGGCATTTCTATTCCAGCATCTAGGCAAAAATCTCTTAGTTTAAGTTCTGGAGATTTATCTTCAGATTTTCTTAAAAATCTACAAGATATGATATCAAAGGTTCTCGAATCACTCATAAATCCTATATCGGCCAATCCTTCCGCATCAACAAAATTATCAACCTTAAAATCATTTTCATTTCTACTAAAAATCGGTACCTTGTGTTTAAACGGCGGCTGAGGTGTATATATTTCCATAGGTTCAGGCAGATAAGGATCATAAACTATCCAATTTATAACATCAAACCTTTGATCAAAGCAGGCGTCATAAGTAACTTCCTTTTCTCTTTTCCATTTGGCAGGCAACAAGCTATAAGTTTGCATGGCAGGAGCGTAGAATGAAGGGTCACTATCAAATTTTTCGGGTTGTGTTAAAAATTCATGACCAATTAAACTTTTTCCTAAAAAATCATTTAATAATGTAGATTTGTCAACATAAGAAACATCCCAAGTAGAAAAATAATAATCTACATTTTCTGCTATAGACTCATATACAGCAAAAATATTAGTTTTGCAAAAGTTCCAAGTACGTAACTGCCCCCTTAAAAAAACACCAATATGTTTGTATTTCATTTTGTCAATATATTTTCTATATAATCTTCAAGATTTATCTGATAATTTTCGCATATTTTAATTTTTTCATCTTTTGTAATTTTATCCCATTCTGGTTGTTTATCATAATATTCTTTCACCCAAGGATTAAAAATAATGGGAGTGTTAATTTCCGTAATTTTTCCTATATCAGGTCTAGCTAATAAAATATTGTAAAAAATATAGTGTCTTAGTCTAATATTGAGTTTATTAGCAAATTTACTACATTGTGCCTCTGCCGATAAATCAGTATCGTTACCTTCTGCAAATCTTTCACAAAATTTATCAAAAGTCAAACTATCACAACACCATCCATAATCTTTTAAATGAGCTGATTGAGGATCATAGTTTATATAATCTCTTACAACGAATGGAGAATAGATAGTATTAGATTCTATTGGAATTGAGCAATTATCGTTTGGAAATACTAACAAATCAAACCTGTGATCAAAGATTACATCATATTTCACTGTTTTTTCTCTGATTTTTTTAGAAGGCAAAAGGTTATAATTTAACCAAGTCGGTGATAGATATGGCGTACCAAAATGTTCAAATATATTACCTTCCAAAAATTCTACTAAATTTTTATTATCAAAGTCTTTTTTTAACTTTGTTATATCAACACTCCCATCATTCCAAACTGCAACATAATAATCTACGTTTCTAGAAATTTTTTCAAAATTTTCAAAGGTCATAAGTTTTAAATAATCCCAAATTCTTTTATGTCCTCTTATAAACACCGCAATATTATTATACATGATTACTCCATTTTTAGTGTAAATTTTTTTCCATTTCTACGATATTCCCATTCACCAAAAATTTCAGACCCTAAGCAAAACGACTGTGGATAAATTTTATTAAATTTTTCAAAAAAATTGTTATAGATAGATGTAACCTCTTCTATGCTATATCGACAAGATAAAAAATCTGTTGAAAAAATATTACTATAATAAAAAAAGGGTCTTTTTGATTTGAATTGTTCTATGGTAGCTAAAAAATTATCTACATCAAGTAGATTGATATGAAGGAATTCAGCTTCGCTTTGCCTGAACTTATTCCAATATGTTAAAAAATTATCCTCATCTCTATAAGTCTCCATTAATAAATTTATATTAGTTTCGATATCTTTATTAATAAATTTATATAACTTTTTAAGTTCTAAAGGTTTGCTTTTTAAATACTGGAACAGATTTTTTCCATCCCAATTTTCTTTTAAGTTTTTTATCCAATCTAAGGAATCTTTGTTTATATCATAAAAAATAAACTTAGGGTTCTCTGTGGAATTAAAAACATCTAAATATTTAAAACCTGCTGCAGGGCCATAATAGTGATCAATTGAAATAAACGGAACATTGAACTTGTAATCTTCACTATTAAAAATCCAAATTTCAGGTTTAGGTTTAAGCCAAGAATTAATAAATTTTTTCTGATTAGGATTATTAATTTTGGTACTATCTAAAGATATTATAGCATCATAGAAATTATTAGATTCATGTTCTGGATAGGTGTACAATCTACAATTTCTCATTTCTTCAGTGAAATTATCTATTTTAACTTTATTTTGTAAGGCGGCTTTGAGAAATCCCCATCCGGGATATTTTCTCAACTTAGTAGTCTCTCCGTCAATTCCTTTTATCCAATGCGGAGTATATTTGTCGTGAAAATTTTCAACTGATCTTTCATAGTTAGGTAAAGGTTCTACCGAATTTTCCCAACCTCCAAACTTTGGACAGCCAAGTTCTTTCCATTTATCAATATTCACTACCATCATTTGGTTATGTATTTCTATCCATCCCTGTCCGTGCTCTGATTCCCAATCTAAAGTAAATGATAAAATAAAAAAATCGGGGTTATTTTCAACATAAGTGTTCAGGTATTCAAAAAAACTATTAATCCGAATAAAATTGCCAATACTTTGAATTAAAACTATACCATAATCATTTAAACATTCACTTAGACAATCATCAATATTATTGTAAAACTTTATGTCACCTTTTAGACTGTTAGCACTCATTTTTTTAGTAAAACTAAAAGAAGTCTGTTTCATTTTGTTATATAATTCTTCATGCTTTTCCTTGATACAATTCTGATCAACAATAGCATAATGAAATTTTCTTTCTAACAATGTATTTTTAGAAATTTTTATTTTAGTAAAAGACATTTTAATAATTCAAAAAATTCGGACTATAAAAACCGTGAACAATTATATGATATCTAGATTCGTCACTTCGGTTGATTACCATATGCTCCCTAGCAACATCAAGAATCATACCTGATCCACCTTTAAAAGGAACCACTCCATTTGTGTGAAATACAAATTCACAACCAGGTGGATTATTTATAGCTATATTTAATGGACTGAATATTCTATTAGGACCATCAGAATGAGGCATGATATAGCCACCGGCTGCTAATTTCATTATTCTTACTCTATCAAAGATTTTATAGGGTAAAGATTGTAAAAATTTTGTCAAGTTTGGAACCAAATCGCTAGCATCCGTCCACTTATAACTTGCGTCTTCTAAAGAAGTGAATCCGTACCTGGTATAATGTTCGGTTTTATGCTTATCTAAGCCATGTAAGGTTAAACTTTGCCACCCTCGATGACCATACCCTTTCTTTTTATCTTGTGATCTATGATTAAAAAATAATTGATCCACACTTTTGCATTCTTGTAAAAGTAGCTGCGGATCGAAATGAAATTTAATTTCATAATAGCTACAAGATAAATCTTTCTGAGCATCTACTAACTTGTTGTAAGTAGGATTTTTACCTAAGTGATGCAAATTATAAAAGTCAATAAGTTCATTAGGAAAATTATACATGATTTTTAATTATAACAGATTCTATCGTATTGAATCTACTCCAGATATGTTTATTCCATAGTCCTTTGTTTGTATCTTGGTTAATCATCTGAAAATCTTCATGATTTATTCTATATCCTATAATTTTACCAATGGGGATAAATCCTAATGCAATATCACTAAGTTTCATTTCTGCAGGATTCATAATTTTGCTAAAATCATTTTTTAACCACCAATTGTATAAATTTACCTGCATGCCATGTTCAGGTTCACGCAAACTAAAATTCATATAGGTTTCCGCAGCAAATCTAGTCTGTGGCCTAACTTGCTTCCTGCGAACAACTTCAACATCGTTGTCATTACAACTACTGGCCCAGTGCTTTCCTAAAGTATTATATCCAAGATAAGCCCACCCCCACAGATGATTTGGAGTGAATAAAAAATAATCTTCAGGCTTTAGATCTTCATGCAATCCTGCAGGCATAAAATCCCAAAGACATGTACATAAAGTTTGATCTCTTCTAGTATAATTTCTGTAAATTGCTTCGAAATTATGTATCTGTTCATTTAATAGCAAAAATGCTTCATGTACTTCTTTATCGTTAGAATTTTTTGAACCAGGCCATACTGGATGATAATATTTAGGAAAATTTTTCGGATTATTAAAATATCCAATATTAACCAGTTCTTCTAATCTGTCTCCATAAATCTCGTATTCCTCATGCAAATCATTTAATATATCTTGATTGTTTTTTAAATATTCTAAACTAACAATGTCTTTCAATTTTCTATCATAGTTACGATTTATAAAATTAATATTATCTTTGAAATTTTGAAATCTTTGGTCAATTTCTGAATCACTTAAAATTTTACGATAATTGTACCTTAAGCTATTATTTCTATTATTATTTTCGTTAATTAATCCTATCCATCTGTCACACACATCAGTATCTAATAAATTGTATCTTAATTCTAGTACATCATTAGTCGTATTTCCTGCTTGAATCACAAGAAATTTATCCTGTTTCCAAAACTTCATAGGAAAAAATCTCCTAATTTTCTATAATCCGTTCCGTGAAGATTGTCTAGTTTTTGTAAATATTCCTTCATTTGAACAAACATGACACTATGGTCTTCACTATTCATTAATGTAATCAGGTGATTGAAATTTTGTATGGTTTTATTATTTTTATTTTTAGAAGAATAATTCAATATTTTTTTCGTAATCTTATCTTTTAGTTTTTTTGGTAAAACCTTTACACTGAGATATCTAGGCCAATGCAGAACCCCAGTATGAAATAACCCATCATGCGCAGTTCTACCTATTTTTTTGTAGTTTTTAGATAACAACCAATCTGCGAAGTCTGGTAGATAATATAAATTTAATGCTTGCACGGTACACAGAATCTTGATGTCTATCATAGATTCCGTCTGATCATATAAATCTAAATTTTTTTCAAGCAATTCCCAATTTGAAGGATATCTTATATAGTCATTAACTTCTTTATGACCGTCCAGACTAATCATAACTTCAACTAATTTAAATTTAGTCCAAAGGTTTACTATTTCCTGACTATATATAGTACCGTTAGTATGATATCTCAACTCAATATTTTTACTCAATCCTCTGTTAACTAATTGTACTAATAATTCTTTATGCTCTTTCAATAACATAGGTTCTCCGCCACCTATGACAATATGTTTTATGTCATGGGCACGAAGGTAAAAATCTTCCCAGAAAGCAGGATCTTTATACCATTCAAAGTTTTCAATGGTAAAGTTTTCAATTTTCCATTTCCAATCCCACTTAGCTTCTGTGGTTAATTCATTAGATAAAGTTTCCGCATCTTTCAACCACTTGCTGCTATCAGTAGGTCTACACATAACACATTGCAAGTTACAGGTATTACCTAATCTCAAATCCAGCGCAATTATATTATTGTTAACCTTTCCGTCGCTCTCTGTTTTTGAAACAATATCATCTATGTATTCAATGCCGAGTTTTTTACTCCATAAGAAATTTTGAATCTGCCTATGGCTTTTTACCCCGCTTTTTTCATTATTATAACAATTTGAGCAATCAGGAAATTCATTTCCTTCAAGCATGGTAAGCCTAGCTCTTTTAAAATAATCACTATTCCAGGCTGTTTGCCAATTAACTTTATTCAAATTAAGATTGCTACTATTGGCCACACAACATAATAATACACTGCCATCTGTATAGGTAGCTGCATGAATCCAAGGTAGTATACAAAATGTTTTACTCTTTTCCATTTATAAACTCAGCTAGTTCTGGTCCTAACACAGTAAAATCTTGTTTTCTTTCTTTGTCTAATGATTTTGTGTAAATTCTTAATCTTTTTACTTGTTCCTCTAAATCATCAGGAGGATTTAACTTCAACATACCAATAACTCCGTTTAAACTATTTTGCGTTAGACCATGTGCATTTTTAGACATCACATTATCTCGATAATGTTCTAGCATATCCAGAGCTTGTTGTTTTATATTATCTGGTAAAATTGTTATTGCTAAATGAGATGGGTGAGTATTAATTAAAAAATCTACAAATATATTCTTTTTATATTTTGCATTTAACCTGTCAACCCAATTGAGTATTTCTACTAAATTTAGAATATTATAAACTTGTACAGTAGGAGTAATCCCTAATGTTATGTTAGGCATACGAGCCATTTGTTCTATATTATTTTCTAACCTAGCCCATTTACTCGGAAACCTAATATAATCGTTTACTTCTCCGAATCCATCTATACTCGCATTTACAGAACAATTAAAAAATTGTCTTATTAATTCTAAAAACTTTTTATTGATATTAGTGCAATTAGTATTAAAAAATAATTGAATATCATTTCTACCTTGATCTATACAACTTTGCATGAAGGTAAAATTTTGCTCAATTAAAGTAGGCTCACCTCCTGTTAAGTAAACCTTTTGCAAACTTGGAATTAATTCAATAACTTGATTCCAAAAAATATCACTTTGAAACCATGGTTGGTTATCCATAAATTTTATAGAAAACTTACTAAAACTTTTATTCCATGTATCTGCATAGTCTTGGTCTTTTTCTATTAATTCAACATGTTCTTTTGCGATTTGACTACTGTTCCAAGGATTACACATTCTGCATTTTAAATTGCATAGGTTTCCTAATCTTAAATCAAGGTAAACAGGATCGTCAACAACAAAACCCGATTTAGCAGCTTGTTCAACAAGTTTCATAATTTGGTCACTGCCCAACCTGTTAATCCATTCATTATTACTCAATTGCCTGTTGCTCTGTCTGCCGCTTTGTTCTTGCAGATAGCAGGATTGGCAACCTGTTACTTTACTATCGTTAAGCATGGAAATCCTTATAGCTCTAAGATGCCCTGAATTCCATGCCTGTTCTTTAAAATTATCCTTACAACTGATATAATTTCCTTGACTGTTTTTAATCCTACCTTCAAGTCCTTTGGTCAAACAACAGTACCTAATATAAGTGTCGGTATTCACCATTAGACTGATAAATGGAATCACGCAAAAACTAGAGTTTTTAGTAAGTTCTTGTAAAGATTTCATAGTATATTTTTTTAATAATTATGTCTAGCTCATTCAAAGTTTTATAAAACTGAATAATTTATAATTAAATAAATTATTAAGGATTAATCATGCACATAATTGTTCCGGCTGCCGGATTGTCAAGCAGATTTCCTACACTTGAACCTAAGTTTTTATTGGAAGATTCTAATGGACATATTATGTTATATAGATCAGTTCAGCCTTATTTAAAAAAATACAAGGTAACAGTCGGAATACTACAGGCACACGAAGAAAAATTTAATGTATCAAAAATTTTACAAAAGAAAGATGATAATATTAACATTGTCTTTTTACCTAATCTTACCCGAGGACCTGCAGAGACTGTTTTTGAAATAATAAAGAGGTCAAGAATAGAAGATGAAATATTGGTCAAGGATTGTGACAATTTTTTTAATTCAAATTATGAACAAGGAAATCTAGTATATATTTCACAACTACAAAAACATTCTAACCTGAGGGAAAAAGAATATAGTTATTTAAGGACCAATAAAAATAACCAAGTAGAAAAAATAGTAGAGAAAGAAATTATTTCTGATTACTTTTGTGTGGGTGGTTATAAATTTGAATCTTCTCTAAAGTATTGTTACTATTTTGAAAATTTTGTCAGCAATGGTGCAGAAATATATCTAAGTCACATAATTCAATATATGATCTATCAAGGTGAATATTTTAAAACCTCCATGGTCCGAAATTTTTTAGATTTTGGTACTTACGATATTTGGTTAAAAAATAGAACCCTTACTGAAATTTTTTAATTCTTCAATATTTTGTTCGTAAAATTTTTGTAAAAAAACAGCATCGTTAATTTTCAATAGTTCTCTTTTTAAGTTTTTATTTTTTTGAAAAAATTGTAAAGCGGCCTCTTGAGCATGCCGGGCTGTCTTATTTTTAGCTTTGTTCCAGGATTCAATTAATCCATATTTGTTAATTTTGGCCAATTTGACAGTTTCTCTAAAAACACTCTTCCAAATTGTAAAATTATCTGTATTAAATTTGGTAATATTACTTACTTCTTCTATAAATTTATAATTTTTGCTCACGCTTAATGTAAGATCTAAACTGTTCCATTTTTTCATTTTTAACAAATTATACTTGTTAAATAATTTTACTCCACCATAGCCATATATAAGATTATTCAAAGGATTTATACTTGCCCAGACATAAGTACAATCTCTATCATATAAGTCTAATTGAAAATTAAACTTGAATTCATCTACTATCCATGCATCACCATCTACCACATAAAACATTTCTGTAGATGAGATCATGGCTGCTACTTTATGAGCTTCAAATATTCCTTCTATTCCATGTACCCTTTTGGCTTTAGGATACTTTTCAATAAGCCTGCGCCAATTTTCTTCCGCATTTAATTCGTTATAGCTTATAAAAATTACATCTTTTTGTTTTGGCAGGTCAGGACTAACTAACCCCATATCTCTAGATTCATAGGCTAGTGAACTTTTAGGCTTATATTTGAATGCCCAGATTTTATCAGGTCCTGATGAATATCGAGGATCCAGATACCAAATTAGCTCGCAGCGGCATTCAAAAGGATCAGGCTGATATTTTTTAAACCCGCTATTATTAAAATTTAATTCTAAATTAAGATCTGGATTTTTAATCCATTGTCCCTTAGGAAGTAAAATGGATAAATCTTTGTATCTATGCTTAGGAATCCATCCTCTAGGAAAATATTTTGCTAACCATTGTCCCTTATAATTCCAGACAATACATTTTTTTCCGTATCCTTCTATAAGCGTATGATTAAAACTAACAAAGTTGTTATCTATAGTGAATAAAAAATATAAAGGTTTAGAATCATCTACCCATGGATTAAACACCATTAATTCATGCTCAGCATCTCCGGATAATCTGAGCTGAGAGTCATACGATGCGGAATTCCCATCATATCTAATATTTCTAACTATTTCAGAATCAAGTAAAGGTACACTAATTAGCATCTAGTAATTAGTTTTACAGAATACCTACCTAGGTTAATTTGGTATTGAAACAATACTGGTAACTGTGGTCCATGTGTTCCCAATGCCGCTGAACCCTCTAAATATTCTTGTACGAGTTTCTGTAATTGGAGTTTTTACCGTACCAGTGCTAGGAGAAGAATCTATAGGATATTGCGGAAGATTGTTAAATCTTGTTCCTGTGTCAGTTTGGCTATAATAGTGAAATGATCTGCTGAGATTATCTAGAGTCATATTAAAATTTGCGTCTGTGCTATATTCGCGTATCCCATTTAATGAAATACTGAGATTACCTGTGCCGTCATCGTACACAGTAAACATAGAACCTCTTGCAGTACCATTACCAAAATAATCCCCATAATTATAATAATCACTGGTCTTAACTTTATAATAATATTCACCATCTAAGTTTTTCAACCCAGATACCATGGTACGTGCTGTGCCTGTTCCTAGGTTATAAAACTGATACACTTCTGCCCAATGAGCAAAAGGTGCATCTTGCGAAGCAGCACCTATACCTAAATTTTTCATATCTAATAAAAGAGACCCACCCTGATCGTACTGTGGAGTACCATCACCGCCCATACCTACTCCTATGGTTAAAATTCTCTTGGCATCAACTAAATCGTAGCTAATTCCGACCACAGAATTATGTGTGCTTATTGGACTAAGCCAATCTATAAAATGCCTGTATGAACCAGTACTAACTATAACAGTTGCATAATTTGTTATATTCTTGGTGATACCATTTACTGTGACCACAAGGCTTTGACTATAGATATTGGTGTTGGCCACATAGTCAGCATCAAATCTTACTTTAACATGGCCTACACCATTCAATATACCAGTATCTAAAATTTTCCAGCCGCCAGAATGAGTACTCGTGGCTGATAGCTGTGTAATGATGTCACCATTTGCCGTGCTCCTACTATCTGGATTAATCAAGAAAGTAGTTTCTATACTTTTTCCTATCTCTGTAATTGTCTCATTATAATTGCTAGGAGTGCTTACCCAATTAAATCCATAGCTTATATTTTGTCTTGTAGGTATTTTAATCGAACCTTGATCATTATCACTATTAACTGTGATAAAATTTATAAAATTACCAAATGAACCACCGCCATTATATCTGAGATTAAAATATTTGTTAGTTCCTGGAGAAATTGTCGTACCCACAGCTCCCCAGCCTGGGCCATATTCAATTTTTGGTGTAGCACCTTCACTGCTGAATAAAACGCTGGTGACAACCAAGCTGGTGGTACCTGAGTTTTTAAATAATATCTTTTGGCTGTCGCTATCTTGCCCTGGGTAACAATTAAAAACAGGAATAGGATACCCTGAAGTTTCTGATTCAATTGAAAGTACCTTGGTTTGAGGTTCACCTATAGTTGAAGTGCTCTGACCTTGGAAATTCAATAGACTACCAACTAGTACATTGGGACTTACTATAGCATTGGTAGATTTAACAAATCCCATAGTAGAAGTAATGATAACATTAATTGTAGGCATGGTATATACTATTTACTATCACTATCTATATTTGGAACCTTGACTAATTGCATGACATCACCCATTACTTCTTGAAGTCGTTTAGAATCTATGACAAATTCTGCAATTTCGTCTCTAATTTTATAAACTTCTTCGTTAGTCTGCGCCAAATGAATTTTTTCTTTATATAATTCTCGAAATATTTCTGTTTTTAGCATGATGTACTTGTATCTTTTATTTGCCGCAAGCACTTCATTTATTTCTGTCGTTAACTCATAACTTTTATTTTTAGCTATGATTTCTAATAAAGGTCCTCCACCATTAATAGCTTCTTTTAATTTAATGGATCTTAAATAATATCCTTCGCTACAGGTTGGCAAAAAGGGTTTTCGTAAATGATTAACTCGTTCAGTTAAGAATTTAAGCATTTTTTCTTTATTTTGCTCGATTAGACTTTTCTTGATATTTTTGTTTAATCCTTGATCTAAGATTAATTTGTTACCAATTAATTTCCAATCCCAACAGTTCTTTATACTCATGCCCACAGGAAGATCAGCATCCCACTCTCTGAGGTATACATGTTGGTTGAGGGTTAATCTCACAGCACTAGTATCTGTGAAATATATTACTCTGTTGCAAGAACAATCTAATACAAGATAATACATATTTTTTCCTTTGCTAGCTTAATTGGCATAATTTACATAATCTAAATTTGCCTGGGGGCTAGGCACGTCATATGTTTGTCTAAGATAAACAAATAGCCCTCTATCTGCACTATGAACTATAAAGTAATCTTCATTAAAATCAGGTGGGCTTTGTACCGGATATTTTAACCAACTTTGTTCTTGTTTGTAACCTGTCAAAGCATCAAGTATCACAGCATAACCATTCTGCGCAATCACAGCCAGTTCATCGTTATATAATTTTAAATTAAACCAAGCAGGGCCTCTAATTACTCTGATCCATATTTGGTTACCTAGACTATCAAATGCTATAACTGATCCTTCTTGGTTTCCTACGTAGATTAATCCGCTAGAATGGATCTGAAGAAATTGATGAATGGTTTTTATCCCACAACAACGTTCCCATAAAATATTTCCAAAAGTGTCCATTGCTAGTAGTCTACCTTCTTCCGTGACCACAAATAATTTATTATTATAACTAGCCGGTCTACCTTTGCTCACTCCAATGAACTTTGACCAATTTAATCTGCCCTGTGTTATACTATAGATAAACCCATCATTGCTGCAACAGATAACTTGATCATTAAAGAGAAATGGACTGGCCGGAATAACATGCCGAGTAGGAAATCTCCACTTAACTAAACCAGTTTCCATGTCTTGACAGACTATATCACCTCTTGTATATTGTAGCCCGCCTTCTGTTCCTAGATATAATTCTCCTGCCTTAGTATTAACATAGGGAGTACTATGTAAAAACATATCTAATCTCATTGCCCAAATTTCTACACCTGTGCTTAAATCTAAACAATAACTATTTCCGTCATAGCTTGAAAAGTATACTCTATTATTAGCTATGACAAGTTGACTGCCTATGCCTTTTTCCATGGTTGGGTTAGATCCTTGCCAGGACCAAATTAGCTCTCCATCATTTAACCTATGGCAAAATACCTCATGGTTATCAGTGGCAAATAATACAAATTCATTATGTATAATAGGAGGACATTGTACATATTTCTTTTCGGCCCATTGTGCATAACTGAGATTCCTCCATGCTAATTGTTTTTCAATCGGTCTATTTTTTGGATCTATTCTGGTTAATCCCAGATCATGTCTTGTAAAAACACGCTCTATTGGTAATCCTAATATTTCTAAACGTCTACTACCATATTGTCTATAAAAATCATAGAATATAACAGCCGCACAGATATCTATTTGGATACCTTCTTCTTTTAAATTTTCCTGTAGTTTAGTATAAGTTGTGCCCATTACCATAGAATCATCTACAAAAATAGCTCTGGCACCATTCTTGGGTCTAGGCCCTTCAACTAATCTATGACGCTGCCTCATTTTTCTAGCTTCACGTGAAACCAAAGTATTGACCTTGTAGTTTTGTTTCTCTGCGGCAATCTGCGTGGCAACTAACAAGTTCATAGCGCCTATGCCCTGACCTACTAGAATATCTGGTTGGTATTTTTTGATTTGTTGCCAAACTAATTCACCTGCACTGGCTAAAATTCCTCCAGTCAACAGAGCCTGTCTTATATCTAAAAAATATTGCCAACGCTTGTTCTGTATATTATCACCAAATATCACAGCGTGATTTACTAGGTGGCGACGAACTTGTTCTTTTAAATTCATGTTCGTACTTATGGTAGAAAAAAAGAAAATTTAACGGATTTGGTTACATTTCTGCTCCACCGCCACCTTCGGCGCCACCTTCGGCGCCAGCTTCTGAACCTGACTCAGTGCCGGTTTCAGTGCCGGTTTCAGTGCCGGTTTCAGTGCCGGTTCCTTCGCCTGCTGAACCTTCAGCAGGAGGTATGTAAATTCCACCGGAACTACCTCCACTGCTTATAGTAGATCCGCCTACGGTAATTCCAGTTTCTGTTATCACTATGGTTACTCTGATAGTTAGTTCAACACCACTTGAACCTCTCACTGTGATAAATCCCTGTCTTACTCCAACGCCACCATAGAGATAATTATAGGCCACAGTAAAAGTCTTAGAACTGCCTGCTGCTACACTGGTATTTGTGGCAAAACTTTCTGATGTAAACCCAGCTGAGCCACCACTGAATGCTGAAAGATCTGCTAGATGACTTATACCATCTGGTGTGTCAAAAGTAATAGATCTAACATAAGCTGTGTTTAATCCACTATTAGTTATTCGATAGGTTTGTAGAAAATTTTCAACTGTGGTATAGCCTTCACCTACAACTCCTCCTGTGCCAGGATAACCACTATCTGTTCCTAGACTTTCACTGACTACGCCATCTGATTCTGTGATAACTGCTGTACTGCCAAAAGAAATATAGGGCAGTATGACCAAAAGTCCTCCATAGCTCAAGGAACCGGTGGCTATGCTATCACTTATGACTTCTGTAACCACAGCATCTGGGTCTACATCTACGTCTAAAGGATTAAGTAGGTCAGCCAACAGCGGGTCAAGATCGCTACCAGTTACATCACCTGTAGAATAATCATCACCATCACCTAAGGCAAATAAATCGGCTAGATCATCATCTCTTGACGCTGTTACTGTGACACTATTGCCGTCTGGAATATTAGCAGCGTCAATATAATCATTCCCGCCATAGCTATCTAGGCCCGAGGCATCCCCCACGCCGTCACTACCAAATCCTTCACCTCCCCAATCGCCACCACCGCCACCACCACCTTCTTGCAACGCCAGTAGTTCTTCGTCAAGGATATCAGGCATGATTTTTAACTAACAACAAAGCTAGTAGTAATTGTAGCTGTTGTGCTGGTTGTTCCATTAAACGCAGTTACCACTATGGTCCCTCCATAGGTTCCTGCTGTGCTGGTTGTTCTGTAATGATCCACAGTCATGGTCTTAGTACCACCTGTGGCAATTATGGTTGTTGTGGCAAAAGTAGTACCTGTAAAAGCAGTGGTGCCACCATTAAAATTACTGAGATTGGCCGCGTGAGTAACTTGACTTGGGGTATTAAATTGTATCCCAGTAATGGTTAAACTCACTGCTCCATTATTATAAAGCGTAAATGTCTGCGCTGCCATGAATATGTTGTCCTCGTAATTATTTATAAGAACACAGGATTGTTCCAATTACTACCATTTGGGCTGGTATAATTAGTCACTGCTGTGCTGGTATTGGTTATACTCAAAGCCATGAGCACACTGGTTTCTGTTTTATAAGTTTCTACCCTTACCCTTACATAATTGTAAGTACCGGAAAAAGCATAGGTAGTCCAGGTTCCTGTGTTCGTTGGCGTTGTCAAGTAATTATTCCTACCAAAACTGGTCACAGAAGTAAGTGTGCTCACTCTGGCCAATAGCTGTTGAATAACAACATCTTCTTGAGTACTGGTGCTGCCAGTACAGGTCACTGCTAACTGTATGGCTCCTCCTAGATTGAAAAAATATTTTGCTGTGCTGCTATTAGGCCATTTGGCCTGTATGACCTGACTGATCCCTGTATTGGTAAACACTGTGCTAGTTGAGCGTATACCATTGCTAGCCAAGGCAGTAAGCTGCGTACTATGTACAGTATAGGTGTTTGTGGATATTACATTAACCGCGGTGTTTACCGCATTTACGCCTACTGCATCATATAAAAACCCAGGTATGCTGATGTAACTCACCGTGCTTATGGCTGTTAGTGTGTTCATTTGCCAAGTGGCTGTGGTCGGAGTAACAGCAAATTCACCCACGTTAATTAACTTGGCATTACGCTGATGAATATTAATTTTATTAATGTCTGCTATGAGATTTATCCACTGTAACCTAGTAACTCTGGTTCCTGTAGTCACTGGAATACCCAATAGGTCACGTCTACCATAGGCAAAATCATTTAATCCTGCTACCTGATCTATCCTTGAGACTAATTCATTATAATTTGTTGCTGTGGCCAGCGAACTGGTGCTAGCAGGAAATGTAGTGCCTGTTGGGTCAACCACTGCCACCGTACTAGCAGTGGCCACTATGGGGCCTGCTATGCTGGTAGTGCGTATCTGTAGAATAATAGTTTCACCTAGTTCTACAGTGGCGTCACTGACCAAGGTTAGGACCACTGATCCACTATTAGAATTAATAACAAAACTACCATTGTTGGCACCACCTGAAAAATCTGCTCCTGTGGTTGTTCCTGCATTGGTCCAGTACAACGTAGTTCCATTGGCCACAGCAGTAGTGGTTATTGTGTAGGTAACGGAGTTGCCTTCTACCACAGTTGGTGTGCTTGGAGAAACTGCATAGGTAGCTCCACCTGCGTCACCTATACTCACTGTGGCCGCTGTGGCTACCACTGTGCCCGCAGTGCTGAGCAGCCTTACTTGAAAGATCAGAGTTTCTGTGCCCTCTGCACTACCATCTGATAGGGCAGTTAGAGTAACTGAACCAAGATTTCCAGAAACTGTGAAACTTCCACTGTTTATGTTACCCACAAAGTCAGCGGCCACTGTGGTACCAGCATTGGTCCAATATAAAGTAGTTCCATCTGGTACATTGGTAGTTGTAATGGTAAAAGTTACAGAACTACCTTCTGTTATACTCACTGTGTTACTGCTTACAGAATAACTAGCACTGGCAGAAGCTACAAAGGTATTCACTGTGGCTACCACGCTGGCTCCACTAGATAGGTCACCTGAGTTGCTGATATTATTATTAAAAGTCACAGTGGCAGGGTTATAACTATTACCATTGATATTGATAAAACTACCCTGTGCGTGATTGAATATGTTATTATTAGATATTTCTGTAGTTTCTACTAGATTGGTAAGATTTTTATAAAATACCACACCACCCTGCTGCGGTGTGGTACCCGAGCTGTTGTACATTCTGTTATATCTAACTATGACATTTTCCGCAAATTCTGTGGTAGTCTGTATGGTATATATACCAACCCCACTGGCATTGGCAAAACTTGCATAGGCCACTTCCTGTGCATTGTTATACATGGTATTACCTTCTACCAAAGCACGCTTGACATTGGTCAAACTGATCCCATCACTACCATTGTTTCTAAGAAAATTATTACGTGCTACTATGTTGGTACCACCTAGTTCCAATCCGCTGGCTGAAATGTTGGATCTAGTAGCGCCATAGATATAATTGTTGAGAAAGGTCTGATTTTCTCCTGTGTCGTTGACAAATATCGAGCTTTCACCGTTATTAACAAACAAACTATTTTGCACACTGGCGTTTTTGGGAAAGAAATATATACCACTCCATAGGTTATTCCTAAACACACAACGATTCACTCGAACAAAGGTACAGGCTCCTGCATAGTTAGCTGACCCACCCACAAACAGTGCAGGTGAACTCACAGTGTTGGGCAAGGGTATTCCGCACACTGCAAACTTAGATCCCCAGATATCCACGTTCTTACAGCCTGCCAAGGTCACTGTGATGTAGGTATGATTAATAAACCCACATTTGATAATCTTCACACCGTTTACCTGTATGAGTGCTAGTAGATATTCTGTTCTACTGGCATTGAGATTACCATCTAATACAATATTTTCAAAACAGATATCAGTCTGAGTATATGTACCCGCTAGACCATTGAACGTGCTATTTTGAAATAATCTAGTGGCAGCACCCATGCCTGCGCCCAACTTGATCACTGTTAATCCAGTGGTATCTCCTAATAGGCGTATGTTACTGGGCAAATTCAATGTACCAGTGACTATGTAAGTGCCCGCGGGAAAATACAGCGTACCATAACTGCTGACATTGCCTAGGGCTGTGATTATACTGGCTGTACAGTCAGTCACACCATTGCCCACTGCACCATAGCTGGTCACATTAATAGTGGCTCCTGCACCTGTCCATGAAACTTCACCCGTGGTCAAGGTATTCACATCAGCAAAACTAGTTGCGCTGGCACTGATGTAGGTGGCTAGGTTCGCAGTGAGGTCAGTTTGGTTACCAGGGGGTTGATCTGTCAAGGTGATACTCACGCTTTCTGCTAGATGATTTATAAACGAATCTCGATCACTCTGACTGATATATAATCTTAAAAAATACCCTTCACCTGACTCTGGTGTCAACCAATCCTGCGCAGCAATCACAGTGATAGTGGCTTGGTTACTTTGAACGGTGGTAGAACCCAAGGGCGGACTGGGATCTACTATGTCATATCTATCAGCAGTGCCTATGGCCAAGGCGGCCCAATATAACTCCGTACCATTGCTCACTCCAGAGGTGGTTACAGTGAAGGTCAATGATGAACCTTCGGTTTGACTTTGTGTGCTTGAGGGGTTGGTAAAGGCGTAGGTTGGCATGATCACATATTTATTGGTAGATAATGAAATTCTTAACCCAAGAACCTTGACTATTAAATACTAAGATAATAAACTAATAACGAGCAAATCAATGAAACGTTTCAAGCATTCAGGCACACATGGTGATATTATCTATAGCCTAGCCGTGGTCAAACATCTAGGTGGAGGTGAGTTTTATCTGCACTTGAATCAGATAGATTGGATAGTTCAGCATTACTATGGGGGTCAACCCCTGCCCTTTCATCGTGGTAGAATGACAGAAGAAGATTATCTACAACTACGTGAATTCATGCTGGCTCAACCCTACATCACCTGTTTTGAACCTTTCACAGCAGACAAGGAAATCACGCATAACCTAGATAGGTTCAGGCCCTTGTTTGTCAATCATCCTGGTAATTATGTGGACATGTTCAGTGGTCTGTTTAATATAGAACCCAAGACTCAAAAAATCCTGCGTGACACACCATGGTTAACTGTGAAACGAGCCAGACGCATAGAGAATAGATCAGTGATTATCAATCGTACTCCGCGTTGGCAAAGTCCGGGGGCTCGAGCTAGTTGGGACCAAATTAAACAACAAGGAGCTGAAGATCACAGCGTGTTCATTGGCCTGGAGGAAGAATATCATAGTTTTTGTAGTGAGATGGCGTGGCGTATTCCTTATGAACACACTGAAAATATCAATCACATGGCAGAAATCATCGCCGGTGCAGATCAATTCATAGGCAATCAGAGCCTGGCACTGAGTTTGGCCATAGGGTTAGGTATTGAATATGCCTGTGAAGCACGAGCCGATCTACCCTTGGTTCGTAATGAATGTTACTTTCCAGATCATCCTCGTGGAGATTATTTTCAATGAAACTAGGTATCATACAGAGCAGAGGCCTGGGCGACATAATCATCGCTCTGCCCATAGCACATCATTATCATCGTCTGGGCTGGGAAGTACATTGGTGCGTGACCGACTCGTGGGTAGCACAGCTGAGACATCATGCTAGATGGTGTACATGGCATGCAGTGAAAGATGACGGTCATCTTTTTTACTATGACTTACCTCAGGCCATACTCAAGGACGTGGGCGTAGACGAAGTGATCTGTCTATACAACAGCCTAACCGGACATCCCGAGTTTGGAGCAGAGCCATATTTTCAACATGTGAGTTTTGATCGCTACAAATATCTCCGAGCAGGAGTGAGTTTTGAAGAAAAATGGCAACTCAAAGACTGCATAGTGCGTGATCTTCAGAGAGAAACTCTGCTCAAACAGAGTTTAGAGATTAAAGAACCCTACGTGATCACTCATTTGACTTCGAGTGAACAAACTGTGCGATTACCTCCAGACCTCATACCCCCAGAATATCGTGTGATACCCATAACCACACAAGGTTGGATCTTTGACTGGCTCACTGTGATTGAACAAGCAGAAGCTCTGATCATGACTGATTCAGTATTTGCTAATCTAGTGGATCAACTGAAAATACCCGTGGAAAAATACTTTATTCCACAGCATCACATACAACTAACACCACAGCATGTCATGCACTGGCAGTGGCTACCTAACCCTGATCTCAAAAAACAGGCTGTGATTTTTCAACCTCAACCCTAGGATGACCTAAGATGAATGACATACTCTGCCCGATCAGTTTGGGCGAACTGATAGATAAAATTACTATATTAGAGATCAAACTGGAAATGATCGAAGACACAGAAAAACGAAGTTGGATACGTAAAGAACACTCCAGACTAGAAGAGATCTATCAAGCACTGAACATCACTAACGAACGAGTTCGTGTGTGCCAACAAGAACTAAAAATGATTAATCGCGTGCTTTGGCAGGTAGAAGATTATAAAAGAGCTTGCGAACAACGTCAGGACTTTGGAGAATCATTTATCACCGCTAGTCGTACTGTGTATTTCCAAAACGATAATCGTGCTAGAATTAAACAACAGATCAACGAAATCTCTGGCTCAACTCTTAGAGAAATTAAAAATCATCAATCCCTAGGATAATATACCCTCAGCCCAACGCTGACTGACACCCTGCACCGCAGAAAACCACTGCTCTTCTTGACTGTCTACACTCATGATCTCATCACCCCCCACTGCACTGATTAACCAACTCTGCTCAACTGTCCAGGGCGCTTGACCACCTAACTCCCCTTCTAATTGTCCCGGAGACCACGCGGCAAAACCTAGAAAGATCTTGTAATCTCTGGGCCCATGACCATGATGCAGAGCTTGAAATATTGAAGGATCCTGTGTGATGCCTAGATTATTAACCAAGGGCTGTGTGGCTGGTCCACGCCAGGAAAGATCATGCATGACTATGACTCTGTCAGGCAATACTGGACCTCCTAACCATAAATCCATGCCAAAGGGCGCTCCTTGAGAATATCCTAGATAATCCCATACCTGAGTACAACGCTCAGTGTTTTCTATTGGAGAATTTACTATGAGACCCCATGCTCCTTGTGCATCATGACTGCAGATAATGACTAGGCTTCGAGCAAATATACTTTCTCGTAATCCTGGTCTTGCTACTAATAGTTTTCCTACTAATGATTCCATGTTATGTTTGAACTTGTTTTAATATATTTACGAGTCTATGGTCACAGACTAATCTACTATATTTAATTAACTGAGAATTCAACAGGCTATTTTCTTTATACAAAACCCCGCTAGAACAGGTTACAGATAATGATAAAACCCCGCTAGAACAGACCTGCTGGGAAACCTTGTTTGAATAGCTTACAGAACACTGAGACCCTAGACCATGATGAACTTGAACTTAGCCAAGAAATAGTGACCTAGGACAGCTGGGGTGAATACTGTGTGAAGATTGAGTGAATACTGTGTGAATACTGTGTGAAGATTGAGTGAAGATTGAGTTGAGTATTTGAGCTTAGCCTATCCCTCCCACCGTGCCCCTAACTGTAGATCCACTGTGATCCCAAGGTAAAAACCATAGTAATCTGGTGGCGATATCCACAGATTATCCACATTTTGAAGCCAAAAACTGGCAAAATATCTTCCAAAATGCCATAAATTATAGTGTGTTTGTCTATATATAAACTGTATTCTGCATGGCAAACCGAGTTGATGATATACTAGCAGCACAGATCAGCTAATAGTATTGCGACTCAGCCAGTTAAGGACTTAGTCCCACGAACCGTGCGGAGAATGGCTGACCAAGGTGATCTGTGGTTAAGCAATGCTATAAACTGTATAGCGGAACAAGGCCAGCGGGCTACGGGCATGAAACTTGCTGAACTGTGGCTTATAGACAACACATGACCCTAGGAGCTAGTCAACTATGATTGACTGTGGCAGATCAGCCACATGTTGTATAGAAGCCACTGTGGGAGTTCCTGTGGCGCAGATGCCACATAATAGCATAAATGCCACTGTGTTGTGAATTCGCCACACAGTAATGAAAGACCCGCCATTTGACTTGGGTATGTCTTTTTGCTATTATATGAGTATGGACAAAGCAAAAGCACCCCGTAAAAAGCGTTCAGATCGTACGCATATTGTCTACATGCTTGTAGTCAACGGGCTTCGCTATATTGGAGTCACTGCTAAGACTGAGACTACTGTACTGAAGTCTGTAAAGTCACGTGCCGCAAAGCATTTCTACAGAGCAAAGACTGAGACTAAAGACTGGACACTATGTCATGCTCTACGCCAGTTAGCAGACAAGAACGAGATTGAAATTCATGTAGTAGAACTATTACGGGGCAAGGCAGTGGCTCATCGTAGGGAAGTTGAAATCCGTAGGGCATTACGGCCCGAGTTGAACACGGATTGTAGGGGAGATTGATGCTCTGCCCCTACTGTAATCGCTCTGTACCTTTGTTTTCTGTTCGCTGTCCAGAGTGTACCACGTGGTATGGACTAGGGCGTCTATGGCTATGGAACATCTTAGTCAGCTTGGGCATCATAATAACCATTGGCTTGACAGGGTTTTTGATTCTTGCTATAATGTGACTACACTAAAGGAGCGTACTCAATGTGGAACTTAGAGGGACAGCGGATTCGTGCTCGTTACTTTGGCGATCAGGAAGTAGAGGGCGTTGTGGTAGAAAGCCGTGTCAAGTATGGCGGCAGAGTTCAGCATAGTGTAGAGTTTGACCAGCCTATTCAGTTACGGTGGCGAGCAATGAAGGCTGTTCGCGTACTCATAGACCACGAGGAAGTCATTGAGGTCGCGGGAGTTCCACAATAACCCTTAGGTTGACAGGGGTATTGATTGGTAGTAAAATAGTGGTACAGTGAACAACAAGGAGCAGATATGTATAGTTGTCTTAGTGTAGTAGGTGGATGGCAGACTATGGTCAAGGCCACTGGCGAATTGATTGGACCCGCATTCCACAGGATTGGTGACTTGTGGGCATGGCAACGTGCTAACCTTTATAAGGATTCAGTATGAGATTCTATGACTATGTAGCAGTGCTTCGTTTCCCCAACGGACACGAGATTGAACAGCCAATCCGTGCTAAGATGCGCTCAGACGCTTTTGACATGGCTATGGCCCTGTGCGACATGATGGACACGGAGTTGATTTGCCTTAACAGAGAGGAAGACCAGTATAAGGAGGATCTCCAACTGGAAGCGCTCTATGAAGAACGTTATGATTTGGGGGACTAAGATGCAATATCCGGATTATATGACACCTGAAGACATTGAGGCCTTTGAACTGGACATGGCTCGCTTCTATGAGGATCCCTCAGTGGAGTTTGACGCGATTAATCGTGTTCTGCGTGAGTTGGCTTTGGAGCAGTTAGCAGAGCAGGCAGAACTGTTGGGTTTTTACAACACCTAGAGTGCCAAAGACCCTAAGGTTGACAGGGTTTCCACTTTTTGCTATACTTATTGAACTGAAACACTACACAGGAGCAAGAAATGAATGTGACTGCTGAGCAAATTCCCCAAATCGTTGCAGAAGCCCAGACGGCCGCTTACCAAGCCGCTAGCAAGTTCTTCCAGGAGAAGTTGGGCGGGCAAGACCAATACGCCTGCGGCTTTGCCTGGGTCAACATCTACGGTGTCAAAGGCAATACGCGACTGGGCAAGGCACTGGCTAAAGAAGGTATCCGCAAGGCCTATGGTGGCGGTCTCCAGATGTGGAATCCCTCAAAGTTCGGTTGCCAGAACGTAGACACCTTAGAGGTAGGTGCAGAGGCTGCGGCTAAGGTCTTCCAGAAGTACGGCTTCACTGCCTACGCTGGGTCCAGATTGGACTAAGGGTGCCAAAGACCCTGCACTTGACAGGGTCTTTGTTTTTTGCTATACTACACAGACACTGGCAAACAAGGAGCGATGATGAGACTTAAGAGCACAGAATTTGATGCAGGCACTGTTATACACAATTTTGACTGCGACTTTACTGTAACGACTGCTGGCGACGGCTTGTGGGGCTGTGAAGCAGGACGACAGGTGCGTGTTACAGGTATCTGCGTTATATATACTGCCTTTGACGACAGCATTAATACACGAGTAGACGTCGCACACGATAGCACCTGGGACATCTACACTGACACGGCATTTGAGAATGCTGTTAGCGGAGCACTGGGCTTTGATGTTGGCTTTACAGAGCAAGGCATGCAGGAGGACGGTGTTGCGAGCATGGAGTGCTAATGTTACAGATTCTAAAATGGACAGCAACGGCACTTATGGTGCCCGCTGCTTACCTTACACAGATCAATAACAGTATGGGTCCTGTAATGTTATACTGTGCAGGTATACTGTGGTTAGTGGCTGCTCTACAGATGCAGGATAGAGCACTGATTGCTACGAATGCGGTAATGTTCGTTGCGGGCACTGCGGGAGTGATACAGCGTGTGGCTTTTTAGCCACAAAGACCCTACAGTTGACATGGGTATCGAAACTTGCTATAATGTGACTACACTGAAACAACAAGGAGCGAACGATGGACAAAGAACTTTTTAAGCGAGATCCCAGAGACTTTGCCTTAAGTCTTGTAGAAGATGGCATGGTAGATCCCATGCTCATGCTTCATGCGGCACTGAACTGGCTGAGCACGGATGAGGTGCGTGACATGTTAGATGCCAACGAACTGAGCCCACGCTTTGCCTACGAAGAGGATGAAGATGATGAGTGAGTATACACTGACATGGATGTTCCGCAATGAACACGAATGGAGTAAGACCTTTGCCAGCGATGACGAACGTTGGGATTTTACTTATCGCTGTGGATTGCAGACTCACCCAGACATTGTGCGAATTACTCTAACAGATCCCAACGGATCCCGACAAGTTCTAAAGGATGTGAAACTGTAATGGAATACCTTAAACAAGCAGAACTGTATGCAGAGGCACGAGGTGACGAGTTCTACTTCAAAAACCTCTATACCCAATTCAGAGAATTCAATGACGTTATAGATAGTGTATGGAAGACACTGAGCTATCTATACTCAAATGAAGTAGCAGATATGCTCACTTGCTGGAGTCACCGTGAAGATTATTAGACCCAAAACCCTATATTATGTAGCACTGAACAAGCCCCGTACCTTCCCGGACGGTGGATGGAGCAACTACATCTCCACGCCCAGTCTGGGTCGTGCTCGCTACCTGGCTCGGAGACTGAAACGAGCAGTGAGACAGATTGATGTGCGGGTACGGGGTCAGCGTGGGCCCTATGTACTCCCTGGAAGTTGGCTGTAGCAAGAAAACAACAAAGACCCTTGAGTTGACAGGGGTATTGATTCTTGCTATAATGTGACTACACTGAAACACAAGGAGAAACTATGTATACCGTAGAAGTCTACAAGCAAGATCGGCGATTGAAGGCAGGCGAGCGTTTGGTTCGCAAGGTAGATCACAGCACCTCAGATCCTAGTGTTTTGGAATTTGTATACAGTAAGAACTGCCCTAAGAGCAAGGGCTACCGTTACGAAATACATAAGACCTTGGTAACCCGCAAGAACTTGATCACGGGCGCAGAGTTCCAAGAGCGTTACGACACGCCCTACTCTTGCTCACCCAGTTCAGAAACCTACTGGAGTGCCTAAAAACCCTACGGTTGACAGGGGTATTGATAGTTGCTATAATAGCATTACACTGAAACAACGAGGAGCGAACAATGGCAAATATGACCTACTGTATGTGCGAGAACACTGCTAACGACCTACAGGCAGTAGTTGACCGCTTGGCAGAAGAGGGCACTGCGTGGATTGACGACATGAACCCTTACGAAGTGCGCGGCTTGCGTGACATTGTGCAATTGGCCAATGCTATTGTGCAGATGGCAGAGGACGGCATGATTGACCTTCGTCGTATAGGAGTAGAATAGTGGAGGGCACTTGTCCAGTATGTGGGGGCACGGGGCGAGTGCCTGCAGGGGGAAACTATCATACTCGTTACCTGCTGGCGGGCTATGATGCTGCTTCAGGCACCTTGCCCTGCACCAACTGCGGCGGTCAGTATATGTACGGTCGTCCTACCGGACGGGTGCGCCTAAACTCCAACGGAGAGCCCTGTGTTCATCGTTATCGCAGTCGTTCAGTGGGTCGTTGTTTGACAGAATACACCTGTGACCTATGTGGTGACAGTTATCAAATTGACAGTGGAGATTAATTATGAGTGAAGTGAGACGCAGAGTAGATGTCCTAGTTCGTATGTGGATTGATGCGGACGCAGATGTCTCAGAGGTCATCCAGGAAATGGACTACGACTTTGAGCATCCTGCTATTGCGGAAACTGAAATTGTAGATGTAAAGGAGTTCTAGAAACCCTACGGTTGACCAGGGTATAGTTTGGTGCTATACTGTGTCTATAGTGAACAACAAGGAGCACGAAATGGCTTATGTATCCCAAGAGATGAAAGCAAAATTGGCACCCACTGTTAAGTCCCTACTTAAGCGGTATGGCTTGAAAGGTACTCTTAGTGTGGATAATCACAGAACCTTGTGCTTGAACATTAGCCAGGGTGAGATTGATTTTATCGGCAATTTTAACGCTACCTGCAGCCAGCATCCTCGTTACAACGAGCAGCCTTTTAGGCCTGCTCGAGATCATATCAATGTAAACACCTACTGGGCGCACGAGCACTTCTCAGGTCCGGCTGCAGAGTTCCTAGATCAGGCTATTCAGGCCCTTAAAGGTCCAGACTTCTTTGATCACAGTGATGCCCAAACTGACTACTTTCACACCAGTCATTATATTGACATAAATATTGGGCGCTGGAACAAGCCCTACGTTGTTGTTTAAATACAACATGCCAGAATAACCCGCCAATTGACTGGGTTACTCATTTTCCGTATAATATGGGTATAGTGAACAACAAGGAGCAAATATGATCTACGCTTTTGAAATTGAAACCCTAGCCAAGTTAGACACGGGTGCTGTGGAGTCAGCCCTGCGTCGCAACTATCCCCAAGACCGTCTAACCTTTAGCAAATTCGTAGGCATCACCAATGGTGGGCAGTTTGCCTATCGTTGTAAGTATAAGGAAGATGGCGAGGAGTCACAGGTAGCAGTGTATGTTTTTCGCAACAACGATGGTGACATCGTAGCAGACTACTAGAAACCCTATGGTTGACTGGGGTATTGATAGTTGCTATAATAGCATTACAGTGAACAACAAGGAGTAATAAATGGGAACGAGATCACTAACTTATGTATATGAGGGCAAGCATCCTGTAGTCTGCGTCTATCGTCAATACGACGGCTACCCCTCTGGGCACGGAGCAGAACTTGCTGCGTTCTTAGACGGGTACGACATCGTCAACGGCTTTGGGCAAAAGCGAGCAAAGTTGGCCAACGGTATGGGCTGTTTGGCTGCTCAAATGGTTGCTCACTTCAAGACTGAAGTAGGTAATTTTTATCTTCATGCTCCTGTGCTGGACAGAGACGATGGACAAGACTTCGAGTATCATGTCTACGAAAAGGACGTCATTATCTTTAACTACAAGCGAGACCTTGTGTTCAAAGGCACTCACGCAGAGTTTGCTCGCTTTTGTAATGATGTTACAGTGTCGGAGGAAGTATAATGAGCCGCTATGTAGTTGACATCATATCCGATGCGCCCGCCTACTGGAGTGCCTTGTTCAATGACGGCAGTGTAGAGCAGCTGGACGCCGTTACCTATAGCGAGGCACGAGAGGAAGCAGATCACCGTTTCGGTGTTGGCCAAACACAACAGGTTGACATCGAAGAAGATTTTCAGTATAATATTTGAACAGTAGCAAATTAATTCACACACAGACATTCACATTTAAGGAGATCAATATGTCTAAGACTTTTTCACATGCTGGTGTAAGTAAACTCAACGGTGAGTTCAAGGTTCGTTTCTGTAATGACAGTCTACGTGTCAAGGTCCTGGCCAAGAACGGCCATAGCGACATTGACATCATAGAGCTGCCCAATTCAATGACCAAAG